>ERZ808037.27-NODE-27-length-158013-cov-11.842424_pt1 | contig 158013 bp, 146 predicted proteins | sample MGYA00380190_ERZ808037 | MGnify/ENA primary metagenome ERZ808037 (study PRJEB31490, sample SAMN06133399) | mouse gut metagenome | isolation source: J9 | host: mice | place: China: Chengdu | collected 2015-05 ...
TTCGACAGAATATTGTACATATCTGGATTTTACCAGAAGGATTTTTCCTCCATAGACACAGAAAAATTTACAGCCTCGGAGCTCTAGTAGAGAGCCACCAGCCCCATTATTATCATAGAAGATCTGTATTTACAGACTTTTGTTCACACACTCAAGAAACTGCAGAATCCCCCGAAAACTCTGGGGTTTCTGCAGTTGTATCATTTTAAAACTGTCAAAGACAGGATTATATTATCTCTTGGCAGCAAGGTCAAGCGTTTCACTCCGTACATACATTCTTTCCAAATTCTGTATAAATGCTTTAAAACGGAATGAAACCAATTCAACCCCTTGCGTTTGAACTGGTTTCATGCCCTGATCCGTTGCCTCTCTATTTTTCTGCCGCCTGCTCCCTCTCAAACTTCTCCCGCAGTTTGTTAAGCGCTTTCTTTTCGATGCGGCTCACATACTCTCCTGGCTCCCGCTCCCCTGGTCTGACACAGTATTTCCTCCAAAAAAGGCATAATTATTCCCCTTTGCCGTTACTTATCCATGAAGTTATCTTTATGAAAAAATGCGATCCCATGCTTTTAAGACAGACCAGACAGTAGATTTCTCAGATTCTATTTCACATATACAAAATTCCCACTTCCTGCTATCCTGTATGTACAGCACATGATATCATAAAAGAGATGATACATCAACAATTTTGTATCTGGAACACAGCCAGTCCATAATTTCCTTTTCCGTTTCTTCTTTGACCATCTTTGCGACACACACGCCTGCCCCCATATGATGCAAAGACTTATCCTTTATTCTCTTCTGCAAAGCGGTTCCGTGACATCGCGCCACTGATTTAATCATGGTATCCTCCGCCTTGGAAACACAAAATTCAATTGTACCATGCGGCTTTTTATACTCAGACCATCTTCTTTCGTCAAGCTGTTCCGGCGGACAACCCAACAACGCCATATTCCTTATAACCTCGTCGGCACTCGTAACCTGCAGCTGATTTCTATACTCAATGTAACTGCAATAAATGTTTTCATAGTCGGGAAAATGACCCATGGCCTCCTGGCCAAATATGCCTACATACTCCTCATACAATGTCTTCTCAAAATCCTGACACCCTTTTTCGTTTTTTTCGCAGTCAATGTCTACAGACAAAAACCATACTTGCCCAAACTGCTCATATTGAATATGGTAAGGATGAACGCGGCAGACGAATGCCTCCGGAAATTGCCGAAAATTACCTTTTATTTTTCGGCTGCTGCCATCCAAATCCAGACGATCGCAGATTGTCTGATAGGTCTCTTCTGAAAGATACTGCAACAAACTCATTTTACTGATCATATTTTTCTCCTCATCTGACAGCCTGTAGCTTTCCGGGCATTTCCATTTCTCCCGATCTCTTCAGCTGCCCTTATTATATATGCTCTCCGCTTAACATACAAGACAATTTAGAGATCGGGGGCATTCTGCTTTCGCCGCAAAGCCGACTCCTTCTCCTGTTTCAGTAAATATTGTTGGAGCATATGCAGTCTTTCCCGTCAGAATGTGCAGATGCCATCAGGAGCAATCCCAAATACACAGCAATTTTTGCTCAATAACTGCTGCGGCTTCCATAATATACCGCAGATCGCTTTCCGGCAGCTGCGCGTCACATTAGACCTTTTATCAAAACGTCTTTACCCTGGAACGCAAAGCCGTATTTTCGGATTCGCGCACCGGGAATTCCTCTGTTTCTCAAAGCCGACTCATACTGTTTTCTTTCAATCTGATGTAATGCCGCATCCGCTGTATCTTCTAAGGTTATTTCCTCCTGCGAATCGTTGACCTTAAATTCCATAATCACGGCATTATCCGTTTCATTCTTCGGCTCTAACATCACATCATATCTTCCAAAACCACTTTCCCGGTTGGAAGTAATGACATAGCGGTCAGCCAACTCCACAGCCAGTCCCAGCACAAAGCCGTGATAAAACCGTTCCGGCTGCGTCTCCATAGAAGGATTTTTTCCGCTGTCAAAATAACTGAATGTGGCCAAAGCCACCCGATTCATATAAGCGTTCATGGACTTTATATCATCCTGCAAAAGCGCTCGGATAAAGCCGTTATAAACTGTCCCTGTACCGGAGAACCATTTCTTTATCATTTTTCGAAACATGATCTGTACTTCCTTATTTGTCAGCGCCAGTTCGTACAGGTCTGCTCCCGTATACTCATTTAATGCATAACTCTCCACTTTCAGATATCCGCTGGTCAGAAACAGACTCCAAATTGCATTCTCATCCACATCCAGTTGGTCAAAAATAATCTGTTCATCGATCTCTTTGTGTAGATGTTCCCCCTTCAGCAGGTTCTCCATAGAAATCTTTATCTCTGCGCTTCCCTCCCGAATCAGCTTATCCACCAGACCATTACTGCTGGTATTAGCCCAATAGGTGGCAAGTCTTCCAGTTTTCAAATAGTTTATGATAGACCATGGATTATATATATCTTTACATTTTCCAAAGGTAAAACCATCATACCATTTTTTTACTTCCGTGCGCTTATCCTGCATACTATACTCGTCCAGTGCAGCAAATACCTCTTTTTCTGTAAAGCCAAAGCAGTCCGCATACATCTCCGATGTCGATGTCACTACTGTCAAATGATTCAGATCAGAGAAAATAGACTCCTTACTGACTCTTGTAATCCCCGTCATAAGCGCCCGTTCCAAATAGGAATTCGTCTTGAACGTGGAGTTGAACACTCCCCTTATGAGTTCCACCATTTCCTGCCAGTAGCCATACATCCAAGCCTCCTGAAGAGGTGTGTCATATTCGTCCAGCAGGATAATAACTTTTTTCCCATAGTAGCGATACAGAAATTCGGACAGCGTACCCAGAGAAGAAATAGCAGAATAGTCATCCATATTTGCAGAAATACTTTTTATAAACTCCCTTTCTTTTTCATTTAAGCAATCTACTTTTAAAAGAAATTCATATCGGTTATACAATTTTTCTATCAGATAAAACAAACTTTTTTTTGCCTCAGAAAAAGAAGAAGTTTTTATCCCTGCAAAGCTTAAAAAGATTACCGGCCAGGTGCCTTGAAGATCACGATATTTCCCTTCCTTCCATATGGATAATCCTTCAAAAACCTTTCCTTTCCCTGCATATTCCACAGAGAGAAATCTCTCCAACATATTCATATTCAGAGTTTTCCCGAATCTGCGTGGACGGGTGATCAGCGTCACATCATCTCTGTTTTCCCACCACTGCCTGATAAAATCTGTTTTATCAATGTAAAAACTATTCTCCATTATTAACTTCTCAAAATTTTGAATACCAATCCCAACGGTCCTTGCCATGATAATTGCCCCCATGCACTGCTCATAAGAGATTCTTTCGATAGCCTACAGTTCATATACTAACTATACATGCCCCTATTATATATGCTTTCCACATAACATACAAGACAATCATCAAAACCCTTTTGAACCTTCGATGCTAATCCTGTACGTAAAATTCCATCACATGATAGCAGTGAAGGAATTCTGTATCAGCATTCTCAAAATCTTCGGAAAACGTGTTTAAGCTGCCTGTCAGATTTACAGCCAAACCGGTAAATGTCAAATACGCATCATAACATTCTGACAACAATTCATGGGCGGATTTATGCTCTTCAGGTGGATTTTCCAGTTTTTCTTGCCCTATCTGAAATCTGCCCTCTGCAATTGGGGCATTCTATGGTAGCCATATTGCATACCTCCATAGTATATTTTCACGCATATTGCTGTCGTTCAAAAACTTTTTTCGCGGATTTTGCCATACCAGTCATTTACTTGCTGGATCAGACGATTTATCTCTTTTTTACTTGAATATCCATTTACGTGAATAACATTGGTAATCAATCCATCGCGTATCCCCCCCGTCTCTATAAAGTATTATATTACCATTTTCATAAAAACGGGCTTCTTTCATTATACTGTTTATCGTACTATCTACACAGGATTTTACATATTCTTCTTCATCCCTTATCTTGTGCAATACTCCTGCTGCATCTCGAAACTGATTCAAATCTTTATAATATTCGGTGTAGTATTTTGTTGAACTACTTTTCAATTCTACCAATTTCTTATACACATCCTGATTATGCTTTAATGATACTTTCAATACTTTTTCCAGGTACGGACTGTTTTTCTCTATAAGGCAGTCTATCAGATTCATCATATATGGAAATACAAAGATATTTACCGTTCCACAACTATCCTTTATCTCAAATTCTTCTGTAAAATAATTCAATATCTCCTCTCCGGACTTTGCAACCTGCTTAACCATATCCTCATTGTAATAGCTGTCACAGTCTGCAGAACGATACGCTAAATAGGATACCTCGTATAATGATGGAATTTCTCTGGCTCGAAGTTGACGCAACATCTCGACTTCACCGTGTTCCAGTGCCAAACAAATCATTCGCATTCTCATATCAACACTTCCTGACAGCTTATACTGCAAAGTATCCAGTTCAAGAGATCGTCTACTCCCATTACCCCTATTATCTCCAGAATAGAAAACCTGCCAGCATGATATATTTCTCTCCTCCCACTGCCTGCGCTCAATACTTGTACCGCCTCCAAAAGTCAGCATCCATCGCTCGCTTGCATTGTATTGAGAATCTGCGACATGAATGGCTACGGGATCATCTACGAACCAGATATACTTTTTTTCTATCAAATACTTTAAAAAATCAAAATTTTTAAACTCTATCGCATAATCGATAACTGATTTCCCATATTCATCAAGATTCAGAATCAGCTTGTCCTCCCTGTGGACATACTCTTCCCAAAGCTTTTCATCCTTTGAAAAAGCTATGTTGTAGTTTGTCAAATGATTTCCTGTCGGTGCGGAACACTCTCCTGCACTTATAATATCCTCACAGGTTACGCCCAGAAGAGTCGTAAATATAGGGAAATCCTCCAGCTGAACCGCTCTCTTTCCTTGAACAATCTGAGAAATCCTGTTAGTCATCCTCTTGATTTGCACATCATCCGGCACGGCATTATCATACGCCTTGAGGCACGCTATACAAAACTGCCGCTGAGAACTGAATCTCTCACGGATTAGCCTTGACAGATATTTCCCTATTTCCGCATTTGTTTTGGTCTTATACATTTTATCCACTTCCTTTCTGTTAATCATTTTACAATACCGGCCCTCCGGTGCCCATCCCCCTATGTGCATATGCAAAACCCATATGAAGTCTCTGCAAAAATTGCAATATACACATTTTGCATACATCTCATTTTTTAGTTATCAATATGAAACCAACTTATTTATTCCATTTTACAAAACATTTTCGTTAAATACAATGCCACAGATAAAAAGAGGATAGAACCCGTTAAGCTACCTTATAACTCAACTGACTCTATCCCTTTCTGGACATTATTTACTTTCGCCCTCACCCCTGCTCAAACTTCTCCCGTAGTTTCCCCAGCGCCTTCTTCTCGATGCGGCTCACATAACTCCGTGAGATCCCCAGCCTCTCACCGATCTCACTCTGGGTCAGCTCCCTGTTCCCCCACAGTCCATACCGCAGTAATAGAATTTCCCGCTCCCTTTCTGTGAGTTCCTGCCGCATCAGCGTCATAAGCCTTTGGACATTCCCCCGATATTCCAGGGCCTCCACCACATCCTGCTGCTCCTGTTCAATCACGTCCATCAGGTGAATCTCGTTCCCCTCTTTGTCCTGTCCGATGGGTTCGAAAAGGGATACCTCCCTGGAAGTCTTTTTTTTGCTGCGCAGCAGCATCAAAAGTTCATTGTCAATACATCTGCAGGCATAAGTGGCCAGCCTGCCCTTGCCTGCATCAAAAGTATCTATGGCCTTGATCAGGCCGATACAGCCGATAGAGATCATATCTTCCATATCTTCATCCACGTTCTGGTATTTTTTGGCCACATGAGCCACCAGGCGCAGATTGCGCTCTATTAAGGTGTCCTTGGCTGCCCGGGCCTGGTCGGCATCTCCTTCCCTGAGCAGGCGGACATAGTGAGCTTCTTCTCCAGAGGTTAAGGGCTTTTGAAAGGTCTTCAATCGTAGCCTCCACAGGATACTCTTACCTCTAGTCTATGTGATTAGGACATTTTGCGTGCCTTTCCTACTTTTTAAATGGATGGCCCGGATTCCAAAGGCTTCGGTTCCAGAAAATCCGCCATTACATAATTGGCCAGGTCCAGCCCTTTTGGGGTCAGGCATAAGGTTCTGCCCGCCTCCCCCTCCCGGTAAACCAGCAGTCCCCGGGCCACATGTTTCCTGATTACATCCCCATAAATCTGTTCCAGCCCACAGTGGAATATCTCATAAAATCTCTCCGCCTCGATGCCCGCCGTCAGCCGAAGGCCCAGAAACATATATTCCTCCATCTGCTCCGCCACGCTCAGACGCTGTTCCAGCTCCCGCTGCCCCAGAGGATCCCCCAGATACGCCTGCAAATCCGCTCCGTTTTGAAACCTTATGTTTTCCACCAGAGAAGCTGCCCCAACGCCAAAGCCCAGATAGTTTTCCCGGGTCCAATACCCCAGATTATGGCGGCACTCACAACCCTCTTTTGCATAGTTGGAGATCTCGTAGCGCCCATAGCCATACGCCCGCAAAACCTGCTCTGTCAGCCCATACAAAGCCCGCTCCGTCTCCTCGTCCGGCAGTTCCAGACTTCCGGCCTCAAACCGTCTGGCAAAATCCGTTCCCTCCTCCAGAATCAAACTGTAGGCGGAGATATGTTCCGGGGCAGGCACAAGCTGCGCCACCCTTCTCAAGGTGGCCTGGTAAGAGGCGGAAGTCTGCCCTGGCAAACCACTCATCAGATCCACATTGATATGGGAAAAGCCTGCTGCCACCGCCCCCTCATAGGCTTCCAGAAACTGCCCCCAGGTGTGGACCCTTCCCAAAGTCTTCAATTCCCCGTCCCAGGAGGATTGCAGTCCCAGGCTCAGACGGTTGACCCCCGCCTTATAATACCCTGTCAGCGATTTGCGATCCACCGTACCCGGGTTGGCCTCCAGAGTGGTTTCCGCCCCGGGCAGCACCCGATAACAGCGCCGTAAAGTCTCCAGAATCCGCCCGATCCCCTCCGGCCCCAGCAAACTGGGAGTACCCCCGCCAATAAAGACAGTGACCACCTGGAAATCCTCATATGCCTGCGCCCGGCCCTCCATTTCCCGCTCCAGAGCCTCTATATATTTTACCTGCGTATCCTGTCCTGCAGGAGCGGACAAAAAGTCACAATACCCGCATTTGCGCACGCAGAAAGGAATATGAATGTATATTTCTATATTTTTCACTCAGCCTCACTCACCTACTTAAGTTTTGCCTGTCCTCTGCAAATCATCTCCCTCTGACACCGCTATCTGCATACTGTCATTTCCGATCATCCAGCTTCAGCACGCTCATAAAGGCTTTCTGGGGGATCTCTACGCTGCCGATCTGGCGCATGCGCTTCTTTCCCTCCTTCTGCTTCTCCAGCAGCTTCTTCTTTCGGGTGATATCGCCGCCGTAGCACTTGGCCAGCACGTCCTTGCGCATAGCCTTGACTGTCTCTCTGGCGATGATTTTGCCTCCCACTGCCGCCTGGATGGGGATTTCAAACAGATGCCGGGGAATCTCGTCTTTCAGCTTTTCGCACATCTTCCTGCCCCGCTCGTAGGCAGAATCCGCATGGACGATGAAGGACAGCGCGTCCACTTCCTCCCGGTTGATCAGGATGTCCAGCTTCACCAGACTGGACTGCTCGTACCCCTTTAAGTCATAATCAAAGGAGGCATACCCCCGGGAGCGGGACTTCAGCGCGTCAAAAAAGTCATAGATGATTTCATTCAAAGGCAGTTCATATTTCAGCAGCGCCCTGGCGCCCTCAATATACTCCATGCCCAGATACCGCCCCCGCCTCTCCTGACAGAGTTCCATAATGGAGCCGATAAACTCGCTGGTCACCATAATTTCTGCATTGACGATGGGCTCTTCCATATATTCAATCTCGGAGGGATCCGGCAGATTGGAGGGATTGGTCAGTTCGATGACTTCCCCATTGGTCCGATGCACTTTATAAATAACCCCCGGCGCAGTGGTAACCAGATCCAAATTATACTCCCGCTCCAGCCGCTCCTGTATAATCTCCAGATGTAAAAGCCCCAGAAATCCGCAGCGGAACCCAAAGCCCAAGGCCACGGAAGTCTCCGGCTCATAATTCAGAGACGCATCATTTAACTGCAATTTCTCCAAAGCGTCCCTCAGATCGGGATATTTGGCACCGTCCGCCGGATACATACCGCAGTACACCATGGACTGCACCTTCTTATAACCGGGCAGCGGTTCCCCGCAGGGGTTGTTGTCATCCGTCACCGTATCCCCCACTGCCGTATCCTTCAGGTTCTTGATAGAGGCGGTGATGTAGCCCACCATACCCGCACTCAGTTCTTCGCAGGGAAGGAACTGGCCCGCGCCGAAATACCCCACCTCCACCACTTCCTGCCTGGCCCCGGTGGCCATCATGCGGATTACAGTACCCTTTTTCACCCTGCCTTCCATGATGCGGCAAAAAATAATAACCCCTTTATATGGGTCGTACACCGAGTCAAAGATCAGTGCCTGCAGCGGATTCTCCGGGCTGCCGCCGGGAGCCGGGATTCTGTGAACGATCTGTTCCAGTACTTCCTCAATGCCGATGCCGTTCTTGGCGGAGATCAGAGGCGCGTCCTGGGCCTCCAGACCGATCACATCCTCAATCTCCTCGATCACCCGCTGAGGTTCCGCACTGGGCAGGTCAATCTTGTTGATCACCGGAAATACATCCAGGTCATGGTCCAGGGCCAGATACACATTGGCCAGAGTCTGGGCCTCAATGCCCTGGGCGGCGTCCACCACCAGAATAGCCCCGTCGCAGGCCGCCAGGGAACGGCTGACCTCATAATTGAAATCCACATGTCCCGGAGTGTCGATCAGGTTAAAGACATACTCCTCCCCATCCCGGGCTTTATAGATGGTGCGTACAGTCTGGGCCTTGATGGTGATACCCCGCTCCCGCTCCAGTTCCATATTGTCCAGCACCTGGGCCTGCATCTCCCGGCTGGTCAAAAGCCCGGTGCTCTCAATGATCCGATCCGCCAACGTGGATTTGCCATGGTCAATATGGGCCACAATGCAAAAGTTGCGTATTCTGCTCTGCTCTATAGAACTCATCCGTATTTCCTCTCCGTCTGTGCCTTTTATTGTTCCATTTTATTACATATGCCTTATTTTAACAGAAACAGGCCGTCTATGCAAGTTGATAGTATTCCTTTCTATCCCTGCTTTCTATCCCTGCGCCTCCAAAGGAGCGGCCTCCTCCCCGGACAACACCAGATCCAGCAGATGGGCGATGGGATCGCAGGCATTCATGGCCTCCTCCAGGGTATTGTTCTGGGCCCCCAGTTCAATCAACAAAGTGCGGGGACGCAAATGCATATTATAACGGTAACCATTTATGTAATTCTTCCGGGTCAGTCCCGGGTAATACTCTTCCGCCTTCAGCTTCATCTGAAAGGAAAACGCCAGATTGTCCGGCAAGTTGTCGTTTTGCAGATAACTGATGCTGCCGGTCCTGCGGGTCCAGCTGATGCCGTTGAAAAACATGAACCGGGCAGTGGGTCTGCCGTCCAGGTCCATGACCAGGCGGGTGTTCTCATCCGCCACCGCGTCCCGGTGCAGATCAATAACCACCTGAATCTGAGGATTCTCCTCCAGCAGCCGGGTAATCTCCGGCAGGGAACGGGAATAAGCATCGTCACGCCCCGGCACATCATAGGTTCCCTCGTGATGCAGCACCTGATACCCATATTGCTCCTCCAGAATATCCGCCAGATGCTGCCCCACACCCATAATGGTGGTACTCTCGTCCCCGGGTACGGAATCCGCAAATCCCTCCTGAGAATGGGTGTGGTAAATCAGAATCTGGGGTCCCGCACTCTCCTTGTCGATGGTCATGTCCCGGCCGGTCAGCGCATCCACATCCAGCAGGTCCCGGCCAATGTTGGTGACGCTGTCCACAATATAAAATCCGTTGCGAAGCGTCTCATAATCCTGCAATGCCGTCAGATCCACGACCTGCTGCCGAATATGAGGAATAAATTCTGTGAAGGCCCCTCCGTCTGTCCGACTCTCCGGATCCACGGCCTCCGAGACCGCCGCTTCCTCCTCCGGGGAAGGTTCCCGGACATCCAAGCCGTTTTCCGCCAGCAGACTCTCCAGATCCAATACCACCACGCCCTCCTCCTGTGTGCTCCCCTGGTTTTCCATCCGCATCAGTTCCTCCAGGGACAATTCCGTTTCCTCCTGCCCTGTGACGGCCTCCTGATTCTCCTGCCGCACTGCCACCTGTCCGGACTGGGTCTGGTAGATGTAGCCCGGCATCCAATCCCCAAGACTCTCCTCCCGGAGGATCAGGCCTTCCCGGTCCTCCCGGCCTTCCGACTGCCCTGCCAACACCGGCATCAGTTCCCGGATCCCCTGGTCCCGCCCCGCCTCCAGCAGGCTGGAAAACAGACCGTCCTCTTCCGTTTTCCCCCGCCCGCCCACAAGGGCCTGCCAGATCAGCAGCAGGATGCCGCATATCACTATGACGGGAATTATTTTATTGCTTTTCCTGCGTTTGACAGGCCTCACCCGCTTTCCCGGTTCATCCCTACTACTATATGCGTACCCGGCCCGGGACATTCCAGTATGGGACTCCGGGCAGGAAGCCTTACTGACATTCCAAAGCTATGTTGATGCCCTCCGAAACGGTGTAGCTGACCCGTTTTACCACTGCGTCAATATCCTTGCCCGTCATATACATATTGTTCAGTTCCGCAAAGGCGGTGCGGTGGTTCCCCATATACTTTACCCGGTCAAAATCCTTCTCCGCCTCCATAATCCGTTCCAGCGCATCCCCCACAATGGTGGCAGCGTCCACCACCGTGGGCACGCCGATGGCGATCACAGGCACCCCCAGACTTTCCCTGGTCAGGGCATTGCGGTGATTCCCCACCCCTGAGCCGGGCTGTATACCCGTGTTGGTAATCTGGATGGTGCGGTTCAGACGCCGGGTGCTGCGGGCTGCCAGCGCGTCGATCACGATCAGCAGGTCCGGCTGTGTCTCCGTCACCACCCCCTTGATGATCTCCGCCGTCTCCATGCCGGTTTTGGCCATCACCCCCGGCTCGATGCTGCTGATCAGGTTCATGCGTTTTTTGTTATAAGCCGCGGAGCCGTAAGCCTTCACAATATGCCTGGTAATAAACAGATTGTCCACCACCTGGGGCCCCAGGGCATCGGCCGTGACCTCCCGGTTGCCCAGTCCCACCACCAGAACGGACAATTCCTCTTTCTCCTGCTCCATCATCTGCACCAGTTCCCGGGACAGACACTCCGAGATTTCCCGGTGATAGTCCTCATCCGGCTCCAGCATGGTGGGAGCCTCTATGGTAATGTAAGTGCCCATGGGCTTTCCCATGGCCTTAGCCCCGTTTTTAGTGTCAATCACCACCTTGGTGACCTTGATATCCTCCTGTTCCTGACAGTATTCCTCCACCCGAACACCCCGCAATTCACTGTCGGCCTCCGAAATGCTCTCCCTGGCTTCCAAGGCCAGATCCGTCCTTACCTGAAACCCACTCATATGCATTCTCCTTATTCCTTAAATGATCGGTCACACAATGGTCCGCCACATCGTCTGTGTACGGCGGCTCCCACATCCATTGCGCATTCCATCGAAATAGTAACAGTTTTTGCGTTTTTTTGGGTTTTATGTATTGACAAATTGCCATTCTTTTACTAAAATACAGGAGTATGTTTACCTTAGTCCTCCGTGTCTGACTAAGATAAACCGGTCGATAATAACATATTTGGATCGTAATTGGAGGTGTAATTTTGGCAAATATTAAATCCGCGAAGAAGAGAATTCTGGTAAACCGCACCAAGGCTGAGAGAAACAAGTCTATCAAGTCCGGCACCAAGACTGCTATGAAGAAGGTGTACGCCGCTATCGAGGCAGGGGACAAGTCCGCTGCAGAAGCCGAGTTGAAGGCAGCGACCAAGACCATCGAGATGGCTGCTTCCAAGGGCATTTATCACAAGAACAATGCCGCCAGGAAGGTGTCCCATCTGAGCAAAGCCGTAAACCAGATGGCATAAATCAAACAAAAGAAGAAGCATCCATACCGTCATGTGGATGCTTCTTTTTTTGTGCTTTTGCAATTTAATCGGGAAACCTTCTCTGTCTGGCAGCCCCTTATCTACGGTGGCTGCCGCCCCCATGAGTATGACCGCCGCTGCTCACATGAGCGCCGCCGCGTCCACCGCCTCCTCCTCCGCTACCTGAGCCGGAACTGGTCTCAATCCGCCTCCGACTCACCTCTTTGCGGATGAAATCATCTCTCTGCAGATTCATTACCGGTTTACCGCCGGCAATATAAGTAGTAGCCGTAGTGGTCTTTTTTCCCTCCTTGCTGCGCAGATTCATACCCACAAATACCCCCGCAACAATAGTGGGAAGCACCAGCGCCAGCTTCAGAAGCCCGGAAGCGATTTCTGTACCGCCGTTGCTGCTCATTCTGTCTGTGATATAATTGATGCAGTCTCTGTACGCTCTGTAAGGATCACTCTCGATATAATTATCCACACAAGTCAGGGCCTGATCAATCTCATAGTCACCAAATATATCAAAAGACCTGCCGCTGGTGGACAGATGCGTACCTGACTGTCCCTCATACCAGTTGTCCAATATCAGCACGCCGTCCCCATAGGGGGCATTATATCCGTACATATTGTTATCATAGAAATCATCCGCTATGTCCTGCATATTCAGTTCCCAGTCCTCATAGCGGTAATTATATGCCTCCCTGGCTTCACTTCCCTCCACCGGCTGACGCATGGTCACCAGAATCAGGTCACAGCCAATCTCTTCCTCACTCTTCTTGATCAGTTCCCGCAGTTGCTCCTCTTCCCCTTCCGTCAGTACATCCGCATAGTCAAAGACCCGCTCCTTCGGGGCCTGATGATTGCCACGCCCTTCCGACGGGCGCGACATCAGCTTTACCGCAACTACCGGCACCGCCATCACCAGCAGTACACCCACTATGATAAACCAGATACGAAAAAAATGAATATATTGCCTTTTGGCTTCCTTCTTTATATCATTCTCCATCTCAAACGCCCTCCTATGCTGAATAAGTGTTCAACAGGGTAAAAATTCCGGTCAGGGCATATGCGGACAAAACGCCCAGCAGGACTAAAATGGCAGTCAGACAGGCCCACAATGTTGCTCCATAGGCCCAGACCTTGGCCTTGGATACGGGCGTGGTCCCGATAATCTTGCCGGTCTGCCCATTCACATAAAAAGGATATTCTTTATCCTTATAGGTATAGCGGTACACCCATACCGGCAAAAGATCAAACTCCGTGCCGGGAGGCGGGGCCGTTATGCTCCGATTCACAGGTGTCACAAAAGAATATCCGCCGATGCTCTTTTGCAGCATGGCCGAAGCGCTGCTCTCCATCTTGGCGTGGGCGCGGCTCTCTATCATTTCCGCTGCCATATTGTACTTCTCTCCCATAAAACCGGACATATACTCCGGTCGGAAAGCAACCAGCTCCCCATAATTGTAAGGCTCCAAAAGGTCCATGATGCCGTCCGGCATCTTCACAGAGGCATCCGCCGGAATCCCCTGAAACTCTATGCCCATGTCCCGCACCACATTATAGTAAGAACGCTCGGTATATTGCATGTCATCCGTGATCCAGCTGCGGCTCTTGATGCCTTCTCCCTGGAACTGACAGCGGGTATGATAGTCATACATCCAAAAAGGGACGTATTCCCCTGACATGGTGTTCAGCCGCACCTCCGACAAAAAATCCGTGGGCGCGAAAGTACACTTCTTGAATTTGTCCCGCAGCAGTCCCTTCACGCTCTCCTTGCCCAATTTGAACGGAATAATCCTGCCGGGGGTGTAGGCCCCCTCTATTCTCTCGTCCAAAATTATGTAATGGTCACAGTAGGGGCATTGCATGGCCGAGGTATGTTCGGTATAAGCTGTCTCGCCGCCGCAGTTGGGACATACTTGCATACGGGCATGCTCATATTGCCGTTCTTCACTTTTCTCACTGTCACAAAACGGACAGTACATCATCTTCTTCTCAGGACTGTAGACCGAATTGCCTCCACAGTTCTTGCATTTGAATATCATGATTTATTTTTTCCTCCCGTTCAGTTTGCAGATTCACATTCTGTTATATTGTATCAAAAAACTCTCTTTTCCGCAATGCACAAATCAGGCGCGCCTGATGCCTGCATAGACTTGCAAGGACTGCAAAAAACGACTATCAGCGGCGCTAAATCTTCCGTAGAATATGCCGATATTTTTATCAGCGTAAGCATTTTGGCCACGGATGGCACAGAGCAGTTTCAGTGCCGTCCGTGGCTTATTTTCAGGAGGAAGACGATATGAGAATCCATACAGAGCAGACAGGTATGACAAAGAGCGCTCCCGCCGCAGGCTTTCGGACGGGACGATTTACCCAGGGCCTCCGGGCGGACAATTCAGGCTGGCTGGAATCCTGCGGCAGCCTGTTTCAGAAGCAGCCCCTGGACGAGGAACAGACGGATCATATCTCCGGCGGGACAGGCCATGAAAAAACAGGTGACAGAAGCGACGTCCACAAAATCTATGAAGCCGCCCTCCAGGGCAGCAAGACGCCCATTACCAGCCTCAAAACCGCTCCAAAAGTTCCCTATGGCTATCTGGCCAAGGACGGGGTAATCACCTACAATGGAGTGGCGTTTATCTGTGATGAAAAAACAAACAGCATTTGCCTGGGAGATGTGTCAGATCCTAAAAAGACCATCAACATCCCCCTTTCCGGCGGCGGGCACCTGAAAGTAAACAGGGGAGAGATCGGCCAGCTATCCAAGGCCATCGGCATGTTTTCCCCAGAGGATGTGAATCGGATCCTGCGGGCCATTCACCTGGATACCAAGCTGCAATCCGTCCAAAAAGAAATGGAGGACCTGGAAGACAGCGTGGGGGAAGAGATTACCTCCGGCAATGAAAATGCCGGGACGGACGAGAATACGGAGAAACAAAAAGAAGCTATATAGCCTCTTAAACTGGCAGGGCGCCCCACAACGCTGCGGAACGCCCTGCCTACTAATCACTATGTTCATTCATATATGTCTGCACGCGGTTTTGAATAATCTCCGCCGTTTTCCACACATCTCTGCCGCCGGAAAAACAGTATTCCGCCTCCTCCTTAATAATCTCCAATATCTCTCCCGTGTCCTCTGAGCAATAGCCGCAACCGTTCATCAGCGCCAGATACTCCTCTTCCCAGCTGCTGCCATCCTTCTTTGTTTCCAGAACGGAGAATACACCGTCTCCCATGTCATACTGCAATTTGGGGCCCTGTCCGGTATCGTTGTACACGGTATAACGGGAAATCAGATCGTTCCGAACGGGATGGTCACTGTCCCGCTGCTGCTCCGGATCAAAGAGCGACAGCAGATATTCCTGCACAATCTCCCGGTTCGGACTATCCTTGCTCATCACCAGATAGTAATCACCATTCCAGTAATTTCCGGCCCCTTCCTGTGTGGGAAAGCCCACAGGATGATACTGTTCCCCATACTGAGCCATTAATTGGGTGAAATAGGGATAAGAGACCAGCGTGACAAAAAAGCCCGCTGCTTTTCCCTCCTCCAAAGGGTTCTCCTCCCATCTGCCGGAACCGCGATAATCCTGCATATGCTCCAGAATCCGTATAAACAGCGGATCTGTAAAATTACATGTCCCCTTTTCCAAATCCAGAAAGGGAGAACGGGCCAGATCCCGCAGAAATGTTTGATACAAATATCCTGTCCCATAATTGTAACCCGGAGAGACCAGAAGATATTCCAGCCCCGGCTGGCTGTCCCATAAATCCAATGCCTCCTCATAGGTCCAACTGTCCCCTGTCCACAATTCATTGGATACCATGGCAACGGTGGCAGCGGCCTGGGGCGCCAGACCAATCTGCCTGCCCTCAATCACACCGCTTTCCAGTACGCCGGGGAAAATACAATTCTCAAGTTCCGAAGGCAGAACCCCTGTCAAATCCGCAAGAGCGCCTTTTTTATACAGCATCCTCATATCCGCTGCAGATACCAGATAGAGATCCGCCGACTCTCCGGAGGTGAGTTCCAGTAATGCGCGTTCCCGAAATTCGTTCTGTATGCGGGTAATTTCCTCCGCTGCCGTAATGCCCTCTATTTCCGGCTTATCCACAAGCAGAACAGAATTTTCCTGTTGCCTGGAAAATTGCGCAGCACAGTCCAAAACATAATCGCAATAAGACATTGTGCTTACCAGGCGTAGCATGACTTTAGAGGACGCCTGTTCGGTATCCAACAGATAAATACATGTATTACCTCCGGCATGACTGAGCAAAAGCGGCTTCCCGCCAGCGCCGACGGATATCCGCATCAGCGCTGGATTGGCGCTCAACCCCATGGCTTCACCGTCCATGCAGTACGCTACTTCTCCTGTGCCCAGTTTCCAGCGGTACAGTTTTGTATCCGTGTCCAGATAATACAAAAAGCCCTCTTCCGACAAGACCTTTGGCGTAAAAGGCGGAAGTTTCACACTGGCTAAGGTCTTGATCCCCGATGTGAGATCATAGCCCACCAGATGTAACAACTCCTCCCCTGGATCATACCACTCGAAAACAGGGGCGCCATTGGGATCTTTCATGGAAAACTGTACCTCGCTCCCCCCGGTCTCCACATGCGCCTGTACCGCTCCGTCCTCTCCAAGTACCAGAATCTCTCCCAGCCTGCCATCCGATATCAAATAATAATTCCCCTGGGCATCCGTATAAATCTTGTCAAAGACATATCCTTCCTGACCTAAAATTCCGTTCTCCGCCATGGCCGGATACAGATCCGTCATGCGCTGGACTTCTCCGTCTGCGGATATGTGGATAGCCACATACTTTTCAAGCTGCTCATCCTGTTTCACCTGAACAAAGAGAACACACTCCTCTTCATTTACGATATCAAATGCCACCACATTTTTGTAGAGGCCGACAGCGCCAGGGAGATCGGGAAGTTGAAATTCCTGATGCCTGATCTCCTCTGCTCCTTCTTCATAATGATTCAGGCAATAGGACAGCTGAACGCTTCCCCCATCCTGAAGTGTCATGCCCAAACAGTCCAAGGCATAGATATGCTTTCCCCATACACTGTAAAAAGTGTTTTGTTTCTCATAGAGACTATAGGCCGTATCTGTCTCCAGATCATCAATATATTGTCTCAAATACAATGTATAAGCCAAGCCTTCCTTTAGATCCGCATTCCATATTTCGTCTTGCCAGTCAAATGCCTCAGACTGGGGTTCCTGGACAAAAGAAGAATCCACGGAAGTTCTCTCTTCCGTCCCCGCCTGTCCGCAGGCTGTCAACAGCAGAACCATAACGAGCAGAGCAGCCCTTTTCAAATCCCATCTCTCCTTCCAATTCAAGCTGTGCGTCCCGTGTCACACTATTTATGATCCGGCTCGCTATGTAACTCCGTCTCACCGGTTTTAAAAGACTGCAGAACTGCATGGCAGGAATTACACTCCTCCCGGGTATAGACATAGTAAACCGTTACGTTACAGCCCTTAACCCCCTGAGATGTGTTATAACTATGGCTATACCCATGACTAAATCGGGTTCCGTCCGGCAGGAACGTGGTATGATCATGAGAGCATCCTGCTGCCGGCGTCATACCTGTCAGCAATGTACCAATCAATCCAATCAACATGAAACCTTTCATAAGAAATACCTCCTGTTTTTTAAATTTTTAATATTCCATATGCTTCCATGCATTCTCAATCAAAAAAGGAATGCATGTTTCTAATCTATTATACCATATCCATAGTTTTTTTCAAGGCGTTATGTAATATTAATTTTACTTCATGTTAAATGTATTTATCTGGATTGTTTTATAATATTGTTTGTTTATTCTATAATGTGGATTTTTATAATCAAATAGTCTACACCTCCCAGAGCCATAAAAAAGGAACCGGATACAGGAGTATGTATCCTGCATCCGATTCCTCATATTATGAACTTTACTGCCTATTTATAATTCACAATCGCGCCAAAATCCGGCTTCAGGGACGCACCGCCCACCAGGCCGCCGTCAATATCCGGCTGCGCAAACAACTCGGGAGCGCTGGAGGCAGACACGGAGCCGCCGTACTGAATCCGAATGGCCTCCGCCGTGGCCTGATCATAGATCTCGGCTATGCAGTCACGGATGGCTTTGCACACCTCCTGCGCCTGCTCGGTGGTAGCCACCTTGCCTGTGCCGATGGCCCAGATGGGCTCATAGGCAATTACGGCGGAAGCAGCCTGCTCCGCAGTCACGTTCAGGAACGCGATCTTGATCTGCTGACGGATCCAGTCAATGGTGATCCCCTGCTCTCTCTGGGTCAGGGACTCACCGCAGCAGATAATAGGGGTGATACCATGTTCAAAGGCTTTCAGCACCTTTCTGTTCACGGTCTCATCCGTCTCCGCAAAGTACTCTCTTCTCTCAGAATGGCCTATGATCACATACTTCACGCCCACATCCGTCAACATATCAGGAGCGATTTCGCCCGTGAACGCGCCCTTCTCCTCATAGTACATATTTTCCGCACCGATCTGGATATTTGTACCCTTGGCCGCTTCCATGGCGGGGATAATATCAATGGCGGGCACACAGAATACCACGTCCACCTCGTCATTTACCACCAGGGGTTTCAGGGTATTTACCAGTTCCACTGCCTGGCTGGGCGTCATATTCATCTTCCAGTTGCCGGCAATAATCTTCTTTCTAGCCATACTCTTCTCCTCGATTTCTGTCTATTTTTCCGATACGGGGACTCAGGCCCCGCTGTCACATTTCTATTTGTCGTCAGCAGCCGCCACGCCGGGAAGGGTCTTGCCCTCCAAAAACTCCAGAGAAGCGCCGCCGCCGGTGGAGATATGGCTCATCTTGTCACCGAAGCCCAACTGGTTCACTGCCGCCGCGGAATCACCGCCGCCGATGATGGTGGTAGCATCGGTCTCTGCCAGAGCCTTAGCCACAGCGATGGTGCCTGCCGCCAGAGTGGGATTCTCAAACACGCCCATGGGTCCGTTCCAAACCACTGTCTTAGCAGTCTTTACCGCCTCTGCGTACATGGCTGCGGTCTTGGGTCCGATATCACAGCCCTCTCTGTCCGCAGGCATATTCTCCACATCATATACTTCCACCTCCACAGGAGCGTCAATGGGATTGGGGAACTCGGCGATGGTCACGGAGTCCACGGGAAGCAGCAGCTTTTTGCCCAGCTTCTCGGCCTTTTCCAACATCTCCTTGCAGTAATCCAGCTTCTCATTGTCCACCAGAGATTTGCCGATCTCATAACCCTGGGCCTTCAGGAATGTGTAGGCCATGCCGCCGCCGATAATCAGCGTATCACATTTCTCCAGCAGGTTGGAGATTACATTCAGTTTATCCGCAACCTTGGCACCGCCCAGAATCGCCACAAAGGGCCTTACCGGATTCTCCACCGCGTTGCCCAGGAAATTGATCTCCTTCTGCATCAGATAGCCCACCACATTGGAGCCGCCCTTGGCGGTAATACACTTGGTCACACCCTCCACAGAAGCATGGGCCCTGTGGGAAGAACCAAAGGCGTCACACACATAATCATCCGCCAGATCAGCCAGTTCCTGAGAGAACTGCTCGCCGTTCTTGGTCTCCTCCTTGCCGCGGAAACGGGTATTCTGCAGCAGAACCACATCCCCTTCCTTCATGGCTTCCACAGCGGCGGTGGCTGCCTCGCCGGTCACATTGTAGTCCGCTACGAACACCACTTCCTTGCCCAGCTTCTCGGACAGTCTCTTGGCCACAGGAGCCAGGGACTCCTTCTCATTGGGGCCTTCCTTCACCTTGCCCAGATGGGAGCAGAGAATTACCCTGCCGCCGTCGCCAATCAGCTTCTGAATCGTAGGCAGTGCCGCCACGATACGGGTTTCGTCGGTGATCTCTCCATTCTTCAGAGGCACGTTAAAATCGCATCTAACCAGAACTCTTCTTCCTTTTACGTTGATATCATCAACGGATTTCTTGTTCAAGCCCATTTTATGATCTCCTTACATCTTCATTAATAGTCGCTGTTTATTTAATGCAAAAGCCAAGGGCCCGGTCCAAGGACCGGACCCTTAAAAAGGTCTTATTATATGATACTTAAGCCAACTCGCTGAAGTACTTAATGGTGCGGACCATCTGAGAGGTATAGCTGTTCTCATTGTCATACCAGGACACAACCTGTACCAGAGAGTTACCGTCTTCCATCTTGGAAACCATGGTCTGGGTAGCGTCGAAGATGGAACCATAGGTGCTGCCGATCACATCGGAGGATACGATCTCATCCTCATTGTAAGCAAAGGACTCGGTAGCTGCTGCCTTCATGGCGGCGTTGATGCCTTCCTTGGTAACCTCACCCTTTACAACAGCTACCAGAATCGTGGTGGAGCCGGTAGGGGTGGGAACGCGCTGAGCGGAACCGATCAGCTTGCCGTTCAACTCAGGGATAACCAGGCCGATGGCCTTGGCAGCGCCGGTGGAGTTGGGAACGATATTGCATGCGCCTGCGCGGCTTCTTCTCAGATCACCCTTTCTCTGGGGACCGTCCAGAATCATCTGGTCACCGGTGTAAGCGTGCACGGTGGTCATGATACCGCTCTGGATCGCTGCGAAATCGTTCAGTGCCTTAGCCATGGGAGCCAGGCAGTTGGTGGTGCAGGAAGCTGCGGAGATAACGGTATCCTCAGCCTTCAGGGTGTCATGGTTTACATTGTATACGATGGTAGGAAGGTCATTGCCTGCGGGAGCAGAGATAACAACCTTGCGGGCGCCGGCGGTGATATGCGCGGAAGCCTTGTCCTTGGAGGTGTAGAAACCGGTGCACTCCAGAACCACGTCTACCTTCAGTTCACCCCAGGGGAGCTTGGAAGCGTCCGCCTCTTTGTAGATGGTGATGGTCTTGCCGTTCACGGTGATATTGTCCTCACCGGCCACTACGCTGTCAGCGTACTTATACTTGCCCTGGGAAGAGTCATACTTCAGCAGGTGCGCCAGCATCTTGGGGCTGGTCAGATCGTTGATAGCCACTACCTCGTAGCCCTCTGCGTCGAACATCTGCCTGAAAGCCAGACGACCGATACGGCCAAAACCATTAATTGCTACTCTTACTGCCATTTTAGTTTCCTCCTAAAATTTTATATTGTTTTGACAAGAAACTCCCCAGGCATCCAGCCATCGGATTGTCAAAATTTTGTCAACACTGTTATTTTACCTAATTCCTGTCCAAAATTCAAGATGTAAATCAAAAATAATTGGCAAAACTGGCAATTTTTACAGTTTGTTAATAATTTTATTACATGCCCTTCCGAAGCATTCCGTCATACGCTTCCCAGGAGACATACCTCCCTCCCATACGCTCCAGATGAGGCGTATGAAACTGACAGTCAATGAACAGGAATCCCTTCTCTTCCAGCAATCGGGCCAGGGCGATCAGCGCTGCCTTGGAGCCGTTTTCTTTTTCCGAAAACATACTCTCCCCGAAAAAACACTTCCCGATGGAGACACCGTAGAGCCCCCCTGCCAGCACGCCGTCCTCATAGGCTTCCAGACTCAGGGCATAGCCCTCCCGGTGCAGTCTGCGGTAGGCCTCTTCCATCTCATCCGTGATCCAGGTACCCTCCGCGAATTCCCGCTTGACCCGGCATCGGTGCATGGTGTCCCCGAAGTCCCGGTTAAGTTCCATATGATATTGATGTTTTTGCGCATATTTTTTCATGGAACGGGAGATATGGATTTCCCCGGGAAAAATCAGAAAACGCTCCCTGGGGCACCACCACAATATCTCCTCCCCCGGCTCGTACCAAGGAAAAATGCCATGGGTATACGCCAGCAGCAGACGTTCCACGCACAGATCTCCCCCCACGGCCAGCAGCCCGTCCTCCCGGGCCAACAAGGGATTGGGGAAAGATATTTCCCCGGGATTCAAACGAAATACCGGCAATCTGTCCAACTCCTTTCCGAAGGCTACTGTTTGATGGTAAAGGTTCCGTCCTCACAGGAAAGAAAGCATTTCCCCCCTTCTTTCAAAGAGCCGAACAATATCTCATCCACCAGAAGGGGCTTGATCTCCCCCTGTATCACCCTTTCGATTTCCCGGGCTCCGAATTCCGCGCTTGTGCCTTTTCTTTTGATTCCCGCCCTCGCCTTTTCATCCGCCGACAGTTCTATATTCCTGCGCAGAAGCATCTGTTTCAGTTCCCCCAGCTTCTTGTCCACGATCTGTCCGGCCATCCTGTCGTCCATTCCGTTAAATACCACCGTCCTGGTCAGACGATTGCGAAACTCCGGCTGGAAGATACGTTTCACCTCCTCCAGAATAGCATCTGACTTTACCTGCACCCCACCGAAACCGATGCCGGGTTTTCCCACCCGGCTGGCTCCCGCATTGGATGTCATGATCAAAATAATGTTCCGGAAATCCGCCTTTCTGCCCTGGTTATCCGTCAGCGTGGCATAATCCATTACCTGCAGCAGAATATTGTAGATATCCGGATGTGCCTTCTCGATCTCGTCCAGCAGAAGGACTGCATGCGGATGTTTGCGGATCTCTTCTGTGAGAAGGCCGCCCTCCTCATAGCCCACATAACCGGCGGGCGCGCCCACCAGCTTGGCCACTGCATGTTTCTCCCCGTATTCGCTCATGTCGAAGCGGACCAGGCTGATGCCCAGTTCTCTGGCCAGGCTTTTGGCGATCTCCGTTTTCCCCACCCCGGTAGGCCCCACAAAGAGCAGGCTGGCCAGGGGCTTTCCCTCCTCCAGAAGCCCGGCTTTTGAGAATTTCACCGCATTGACCACCTGGGAGACCGCCTCCTCCTGGCCGAAGATCTGGCCCTGCAGGCGCCCCTCCAGAGCGGCCAGCACTGCCGCCTCGTCCCTTTCCACCGCCTGCCTGGGAATATGGCAGACTTTGGAAAGAAGTTCGTCGATAAGATCCTTTCCCACGGACTGCCCTTCCCCCGCAAGAGGGTGCAGCCGACGGTAGGCTCCCGCCTCGTCCATCAGATCCACGGCCTTATCCGGCAGAAAGCGCTCATTGATATGCTTTGCGCTCATCTCCACCGCGTATTCCAGCGCCCCCTCCTCATAGGTGACGCCGTGGAACCGCTCATAGCCCTCTTTCAAGCCTTCCAGAATACGCACACAGTCCTCCGGGGCCGGTTCCCGGATCTCAATGTTCTGAAACCTCCGCACAAGGCCCTTACTCTTCTCAAAATACTTTTTATATTCCCCGTATGTGGTGGCGCCGATAAACCGAATCTGCCCCCTCTCCAGATAGGGCTTCAGCATGTTGGAAACATCAAAGGCTCCGCCGCCCACCGCCCCCGCACCCACAATATTATGGATTTCGTCCATATAGAGGATGGGTTTCTCCTGGCGGCTGACGCCGTCCATCACCTTCTTAAAGCGCTTCTCGAAATCTCCCCTGTACTGGGTACCCGCCAGCAGGCTTCCCAGATCCAGGGCATATATCTTTGCCCCCCGCAGAGGTTCCGGAACCCTGCCTTCCTCTAAAAGCCTGGCAAGACCATAGGCAATGGCGGTCTTTCCCACCCCCGGTTCCCCTATGTGGAGAGGATTGTTTTTCTCCCTGCGGCAGAGAATCTGCATGGTGCGCTCCAGTTCTTCCTCCCTGCCGATGAGAGGATTGGCTTGCTCCGCCAGATCATTGAGACAGACCACATACCGCTGCCAGCCGGCGCCCTGCCTGCTGCCGCGGGGCCGCTCCTGCCCTTCCCAATCCTCCCCTTCCTCCGGCTCGTCCTGGGGCTGTTCCTGTCCCGCCGCCATGCCATCCTTTTCTTCCCAATGATCCGCACCCGGCTTCCTGTTATTGCCGCGGCTCCCCTCTTCATAAAGAACGGCCATCTCCTGAAGGAGTGTGTTCCGTTCCACTCCCTGGGCCCGCATATAATAGACAGCATAGCTTTCCTCCAGCCCGTATATGGCAAACAGGACATGGGACAGTTCCACCGCCTCTTTCCCACTGTTTTCCGCCAGTTCTCCCACCTTTTCCAGCACGTTCTGCATGTCCAGGGACAGTTCGGGAGCCTTCCCCTCATCCGCCTCCCGGCATTCCATCTGCTCTTCAAGATATGTCCTCAGATGGTAGTCCAATTCCGAAACGCTGCCCCCGCAGTTTTCAAATGCCTGCGCAAACACATCATTCTGGCAGATCACGAACAGCATCAGTTCCGGCACCACATACTCAAAATGCGCGCTTTTAGCCAAAACAACCGTCCGATTGATTATCTCCTCCACTTCTTCCGATACACCCATTTCCATTATCCTCATTTCTCTCAGATTGCTTCCATGGTCATCCGAAAGGGATACCCTTCCTCCCTGGCCCTGGCTGTGGCGTTATGCACTCTGGTAGCGGCGATATCCCGGGGATATACGCCCACTGCTGCCCGGCCGCTCTCATGCACCTTCATCATCAGATGGACGGCCTCTATCTCATCCTTATGGAAAATCTCCCGCAAAAGTTCCACCACAAAATCCATGGGAGTAAAATCGTCGTTATGCATGATGACCTGGTAACGTTTTGGCTCCCTGATCTCAATTTCGGTTCTCTCCCTTGTCTCACCCTGTACAGCCATATTCTTTTTCCTTCCCTGTAATCTCAACTGCAGGCATTCACGCCCATAGCTGTATTATACATCCGAATCGGGCAATAATCAATCTGCAGTAAAAGACTCTGAAAAGTCTGCTCTCATGGCATTCCCTCTTGTTTTTTCATATGGGACATGGTATTATAACAGCTAACTATAGAAAAAGCAACTGATCGAAAGGAGACAGAGCATGTCCATCAAAGCCGATTGCCATTTGCACTCCTCCCACTCCGGGGACTCGGACGCCTCCATGGAAGAAATGATCCAAAAAGGGATTGCCCTGGGACTGACTCACATGTGCTTTACCGAACACAATGATTTCGACTTCCCTGTTTCGGAGGACACGCCCCAGGGTATGTTTGAACTGAACCCGGACGCTTACCTCTATGATCTGATTCGGCTGCGGGAAAAATACGCCGGGCAGATTCGGATTCTTTTCGGCGTGGAACTGGGCCTGCAGCCCCATCTGATGCGGCAAAACGCCATTTTCGCCAAAAACCACGATTATGACTTTATCATCGGTTCCTCCCATGTATGCGGGGGCCAGGATCCCTACTATCCCGCCTTTTATGAGGGACGCAGCCAGGAGGAGGCCTACCGGGAATATTTTCAGTCCGTAATTGAAAATCTGAAAAAATTTGACAATTTTGACGTGTACGGCCATCTGGACTATGTGGTGCGCTACGGACCCGAAAAGGACAGGGGCTATTGTTACGAAACATATAGCGACCTGTTTGACCGAATATTGGAACTGCTGCTGGAGAAGGGAAAGGGGCTTGAACTCAACACCGGGGGAATCTCGGACGGGATGCGGGATGTGCACCCATGCAGGGAAGTACTCCGCCGCTATCGGCAAAAAGGAGGCGAGATCATCACCATCGGTTCCGATGCCCATGATCCCGCCGAGATTGCCGCCCATTTCCACAGAGCCGAGGAGGTGCTGCAGGAATGCGGCTTCCGGTACTATACTGTCTTTGAAAATCGTCAGCCGGAGTTTAAACGCTTTTAGGGCATAACACCACGATCCGGGACGGAGTGGTCTGAGCCGGAATGCTCCTGGTGGAACTGCTGTATACCACCACCAGGTCATTGCCTGCCGGGCTACCCAAAAAGCGCTGATTGTTGGTGGTAGTGATATCCACGCTGCCGTCCAGGTTCAACTGCAGCGTCATATCCTGATTAATCAGGGATCTGTTGTAATAATCCACATCCACCATCTGCCCCGACATCCGGGGCACTGCCACTGCCGCCCTGTACTGGGGCGGATAGATCAGGGGCACCGGCTCGTCTGTGCGGTAATACATGGTCACTTCCATCCCCTCCCGCAGCATCACATAATCCAGCACAAACGTGGTGGGGGATACCAGGAAGTTCACCAGATTCCCGTTCTGGTCCTCCAGGCCAACGAACATCACGCAGCCGTCTGCCCGGCGGTTGCCGATGCGGGTAGGTTCCATGCTCACAATGGTACCCTCCACGCCACGGTAACTTTTTTCTCTCCTTCGGTTTCTGTCAAATTGCATATCCATCCTTGCCTCTTTCCTGCATACCGGGGGACCGGCCCTGGCCGAAACCCGGCTGAAAACCCAGTCCGGCCCTGAACAGGCTCCCCCACATGCCCATGTGATTCTACAGCGCAGCCTTTGCCCATGGCCCGTCTCGGTATGCTTCTTCCCGGCGGCAGGCCATCCCGGGCAAACCGCTGTCTCCTTCATAATATGCCTTGATGCCCGTCCGGTTTCCTGGCGGAAAGCCCTGCTTTCACAATTCCCCGATTCAGGCAAATTACTATTCCCTACCCGGCTTCCCTGCCGGCTCGTCCATCTGCAGACAACCCCGCCGCCGCGGCTTCATCCCTCCAGGATGGTCCCGCCTCCCAGCACATATTCCCCCTCATAAAACACCACCGCCTGACCGGGGGTGGCGGCCCGCACCGGCTGTTCAAAACTGCACAGCACCCGGCCCTCCGGCTGTTTCTCAATCACGCAGGGAGCACCGGCATGGTTGTAGCGGATCTTTGCCACCACTCTCCTGGGACCTGTCAAATCCTCCAGAGCCATATAATTCACATGGTCACAGAGCACCCGCCGGGTAAAGGTGTCCTCGTTTTCCCCGATGACCACCTCATTTGTCTCCGGCCTGATCCGGGTCACAAACACCCGGCGGCCCATGGCCAGATCCAGCCCTCTGCGCTGTCCGATGGTATAATGGCTGATTCCTCTGTGTGTCCCCAGCACCCGGCCGTCCCGGGTGACAAAATTTCCCGGTGGCGATACTCTGTCCGAGGCTTCCCGGTGGATAAAGGCCCCATAGTCATGGTCCGGAATAAAACAGATCTCCTGGCTGTCCGGCTTTTGAGCCACCGAAAGGCCCAATTCCTGTGCAATCTGCCGGATTTCCCCCTTTGCATACGCTCCCACCGGCATCAGCGTGCGGGCAAGCTGATCCTGGGTCAGGCTGTACAGGGCATAAGTCTGGTCCTTCTCCGCTGTCACCGAATTCCTGATGGCATAGCGCCCGTTATCCAGCCTGTCCACCCTGGCATAATGGCCTGTGGCTATATAATCCGCCCCCAATTCCAGGCTGCGCCGCAGCAGGGATTCCCATTTTACATATCGGTTACAGGCGATACAGGGGTTGGGGGTCCTCCCCTGAAGGTATTCCTCCACAAAGTAATCTATCACCTGCTCTTTGAACTCCCGCCGGAAATTCATCACATAATGCGGGATACCCAGAGTCTCTGCCACCCTTCTGGCGTCCTCCACTGCCGACAGGCCGCAGCATCCCCCCTGCCGGGCCTGCTCCGAGGGCTCTTCCTCCTGCCAGACCTGCATGGTGATGCCGATCACCTCATATCCCTGTTGTTGTAACAAATAGGCCGCCACCGAGGAATCCACCCCCCCGGACATGCCCACCACCACTTTCTGCTTCATTCTTCCCTCTGTCTGCAGATCCCAAGTTCGGACCGAACCTGAAATCCGTCTGTGATATTGCGCCAACCCGACGCAGCCATTATACCATAGCAAGCCGGAAAACACAAATGCCGCCTGCTTCTAATAGGCCGCTTCCTCCTCATGTTCACTGATGTCAGACCTGGGTCTCTCCAGTCCTTCGATGACAATGCCGTTTTTCTCCGCGTAATCCCACAGAGCCGCGTGAATGGCTTCCTCCGCCAGCAGGGAACAATGTACCTTCACCGGCGGAAGGCCGTCCAGGGCCTCCATCACCGCTTTATTGGTGACAAGCATGGCCTCCCGGATGCTTTTTCCCTTGACCAGTTCCGTGGCCATGGAACTGGTGGCCACCGCCGCCCCGCATCCGAAGGTTTTAAATTTCACATCCCGAATGATCCCCTCATCGTCTATCTCCAGATATATTCTCATGATATCACCGCATTTGGCGTTGCCCACGGTCCCCACGCCGCTGGCGTCTTCTATCTCCCCCACATTCCGGGGATTCTGAAAATGATCCATTACTTTATCACTGTACATATCCGTCTCCTTTCAGCCCTTTCCGTCTGTCATGAACTGTGCGCAAAGCCCCGGCCCGCTTTCGGGCTGTCTCTCCCCGGTATTATTCTCAGGGGCGCATTCTTTTTCCGATTTTACAAAATCTTCATACAATGGCGACATGGCCCGCAGCTTCCCCACGATCTCCCCAATAGCTTCCACCACCAGGTCCATCTCCTCCCTGGTATTCTCCTCCGACAAAGTGAGCCGCAGGGAGCCATGGGACAGCTCATGGGACAGGCCCATGGCCAGCAGCACATGAGAGGGATCCAGCGCCCCGGAAGTGCAGGCCGAGCCGCTGGACGCGCAGATCCCTTTCATATCCAGCATAATCAGCAGGGACTCCCCTTCGATAAACGCGAAGCTAAAATTCACATTGCCGGGCAGCCTTCTGTGAGGATCCCCGTTCAGACGACAATAGGGGACTTTCCCATAGATCTGTTGAATGAGATAATCCCGCAGTTCCGTCTCCTTCCGAATCTTCTCCGGCATAATCCGCATGGCCCGCTCTGCTGCCTTGCCAAAGCCCACAATGGCGGGAATGTTCTCCGTCCCCGCCCGCCGGGACCGCTCCTGAGCGCCGCCGTGGATAAAACTGCGCAGTTTCAGCCCCGAACGTATATAGAGACAGCCCACACCCTTAGGGCCGTTCACCTTGTGGGCGCTGGCACTGAGCATGTCAATATGCAGTTCGTCTACCTGGATGGGCAGCTGCCCAAATGCCTGCACCGCGTCCGTATGAAACAGAATCCCCCGTTGGCGGGTCATCTCTCCGATCTCACGGATGGGCTGCAGAGTACCCACCTCATTATTGGCATACATCACCGACAGCAAAATGGTATCCGGCCGAATGGCCGCCTCCAGTTCTTCCAGATTCACAATACCGTTTTCATCCACCCCCACATAAGTCACCTCATAGCCCTGTTTTTCCAGATATTCGCAGGTGCGCAGGACGGCATGGTGTTCAATCCGGGTGGTAATAATATGCCTTCCCTTCTCTTTATAAGCCTCCGCCGCCGCTTTCAGAGCCCAGTTGTCCGCCTCGGAGCCACCGGCGGTAAAATAGATTTCCTCCGGTTTTGCCCCCAGACAGTCCGCCAGAGTCCTCCTAGCCTGGTTCAGGGCTTTTTTGCTGGCCGCGCCCAGCGTATAAATACTGCTGGCATTGCCATAGTACTCACTGAAAAAGGGAAGCATGGCCTCCACCACTTCCGGGGCAGTCTTTGTGGTTGCCGCATTATCCAAATAAATCACAGGCGATTCCTCCTATTTAGAGTTCCGCATATCTCGAGGGTACGCAGCACTGTGAATCATGTCCGACCGCTCTCGCGTTCTGACATGATTCAGCGCACCCTTCGAGATTTGCTGATTAGAGTTCCGCATATCCTACCCGGATCTGCTTAATTCCTAGTAACTTACTAAGATTTAACAGTTCCAATATAGCACTACACAGATCTTCTGTCAACTCCCCGGGACAGATGATTTCAGGCTCCGCATGCCCCGGCGGTTATCCCGGATATGCATAGCAGGCCGAGCCGGGTAATATAATAGGGAAACTGCATTAATATGAGGACCCCTATGTCATCTTCCAAAAAAAAACACTCCCGCGTCAGGCATCCCCTGGTCATGGGAGCCGCCATCCTGACCGTCACCGGGCTGGTGACCCGGATTATCGGATTTTTCTACCGCATCTATCTGTCCCGGCTTTTTGGGGAGGAAGGCATGGGCATCTATCAACTGCTGTCCCCCGTACTGGCCCTGTCCTTTTCTCTGACCGCCGCAGGCTTCCAGACTGCCATCTCCAAATTTGTGGCGGCTCAGGCCGGTCTGGAAGACACTGCTCTTCCCTCCCGGCGGCCCATGATAATGGGGCTGCTGCTGACAGTCCCCCTGTCCCTGGCCTGCACTGCCGGACTCTATGCGGGCAGCGACTACATAGCGGTCAGACTGCTCCTGGAACCCCGCACAGCCCCTATGATCCGCATTTTGGCCCCCTCCATTCCTCTGAGTGCCATCCATGCCTGTGTCAACGGATACTTTTACGGTATCAAAAAGGCGGGGGTCCCCGCAGGCACCCAGCTGCTGGAACAATGCTGCCGGGTGGCCTGCGTCTATCTGGTCTCCGCCGCCATACTGGCCCAGGGCCGTATTCCTTCCATTAATGTGGCAGTACTGGGGCTGACCATCGGCGAAGGCTGTTCCATGCTGGCTGCCCTGTTGGCCGCCTGGATACATTTTTCCCGATATGCCTCCGCGGCAGGGAACGGTACATTATCCCCCCGTTCCCTGACCGCCCCCGGCTATGGACAGCTGCTGGGAATGGTCCTCCCTCTCACCGCCAACCGGATCGTGCTGAACCTGCTGCAGAGCGTGGAGTCCGTATCTATCCCCGCCGGGCTGCGCAGCTATGGCTATGACAATGCCACTGCCCTCAGCGTGTACGGCGTGCTCACGGGCATGGCCTTCCCCATGATCTTTTTTCCCAACGCCCTGACCGGATCCGTGTCCGTCATGCTGTTGCCCATGATCTCCGAATGCTATGCCAGAGGAGATGACCAGGGCATCCGCCGGGCCGTCCTGCGCACGGTAAAATACTGCTTTCTGCTGGGCCTGGCCTGCATGGGCTTTTTCCTGCTCGCAGGCCGGCTCCTGGGGGAGGGACTGTACCGCAGCCCCCTGGCGGGACATTTTATCCGCACCCTGAGCCTGATCTGCCCCTTCCTCTATCTGGACACCACCCTGTCCAGCGTGCTGCAGGGACTGGGGCTGGCAGGACGGCTGTTTCTGATCAATGTGACCTCCCTGCTGGTGCGGCTGCTGTTTATCCTGCTGACAGTGCCCCGCCTGGGCATCCAGGGCTACCTGTACGGACTGCTGGCCAGCCAGATCCTGCAATGCGCCCTTTATCTGGGATGTCTGCGGCGTCAGAGCCTGCGTGGGAAAAAGAGAAATTGATCTGCCGCAGCCCAACTGCACCCGGGTATAAATATTTGCCTCAAAATACTTGCCATACTTTTTACGATAGACTATAATGAGTACTGCCTGGAAAAATCAGCGGCATACCAATATAGAAAGGTCTGAAGATACAATGAGTTTTACATTTATAGAAAAATTACCCACCCCCGATGAAATACGGGCCCAATATCCTCTGCCCCAGGCGCTGGCACAGCGAAAGGCAGAACGTGACCGGGAAATCCGGGAAGTGCTCACTGGCCAAAGTTCCAAACTGCTGGTGATCGTGGGCCCCTGCTCTGCGGACAACGAAGACTCCGTGTGCGATTACGTAGACCGACTGGCAGCATTAAACGACAGAGTAGCCGAAAAACTGATTCTGATTCCCCGGATCTATACCAATAAGCCCCGCACCACCGGAGAGGGCTATAAGGGGATCGTCCACCAGCCTGACCCCGCAAAGCAGGAAGATTTTCTGGCCGGGCTTATCGCCATGCGGAAAATGCATATCCGGGCCGTGGAGGAAACCGGTCTGACTGCGGCGGACGAGATGCTCTACCCTGAAAACTGGGGCTATGTGTCCGACATCCTCTCCTATGTGGCTATTGGAGCCCGCTCTGTGGAGGACCAGCAGCACCGTCTCACCGTCAGCGGTTTCGACGTGCCCGCCGGGATGAAGAACCCCACCAGCGGCGATTTCTCGGTGATGCTGAACTCCGTATTCGCAGCCCAGCACCCCCACTCCTTTATCTACCGGGGCTGGTCTGTCAAGACGGACGGCAATGACCTGGCTCATACGGTGCTGCGGGGAGCCACCAGTAAACACGGCAACAATACCCCCAACTACCACTATGAGGACTTAAGCCGCCTGATGGAAATGTACGGCAAGATGGATCTGAAGAACCCGGCCTGCATCATTGACGCCAATCATTCCAACTCCAACAAACAATTTGCCCAGCAAATCCGTATCGTCAAGGAAGTCATGCACAGCCGCAGGCTGAATGCGGACATTCACAAGCTGGTCAAAGGCGTCATGGTGGAAAGTTATATTGAAGAAGGATGTCAAAAAGTAGGGGGCGGCGTCTACGGGAAATCCATTACCGACCCCTGTCTGGGATGGGCGGATACAGAGAGACTGATCCTGGATTTGGCGGAATATGAATAAAAAGAAAATGGCTCTATTTTCTGGGATGATTCCTGCTGTATGCTTCCCTGTTCCCAGGCCGGCGGGCGGCCGCGTAAATCTGCGTAGCCGCCCTGCCGGCATGTCCCATCATCTCCTGCACGCTCTGCAGATCCGCCCCGTTTTCAATCAGATGCACTGCAAAGGCATGACGCAGGCTGTGGGGATTGACTTCTTTCTGTATACCCGCCAGTTCCCCGTATCTGCGGATCAGCTTCCACACCCCCTGGCGGGTCATGGCGGCGCCGCTGTAATTCACAAACAGGATCTCGCAGCGCTCCTCTGCCAGCAAGGCATCCCGTCCCCCGTCCAAATATTGCAGCAGTGCCGATCTGGCACAGTTTCCAAAGGGAATAACCCGATCCTTCCCCTCCTCCCTGCAATGCAAGAACCCCAACCGTAGATTCACATCAGAGACTTTCAGCGCCACCAATTCCGACACCTTGATTCCCGTGGCATACATCAATTCCAGGATAGCCCGGTCCCGCAGCTGTCTGGGGCCAACGCCAGAGGGCTGCTCCACCAGTGCTTTCGCCTCCTCCACAGTAAGAACTTCCGGCATGTCCCGCTGTACTCCGGGCGCCCGAAGCCTTTCCGTAATATCCTCCTTCACCAGATACATTTTCACCAGATAACGGTATAAGGCCCGGACAGAACACATATGACGGGACACAGTGGAAGGCTTTTTCTCCTGCTTCAGCATACAAAAATAGTCCTCCAGACAATCGGGTGTCACCTCCCGGAAATCGCTTATCCCCAGTTCGCCTTCCATATAGTTCTTGAAATGCAGCAGATCCCGTCGATAAGAAAGCACCGTATTTTCGGACAGGCCCCTGACCTGCCCCAGATATGTAATGAATTGTTCCATTCTCTCTTCCATATGTGTCCCTCTTCCCCTGGCGGCCTCCCGATTCCCTCCGCCGATGTCTATCTCTAGCATAACAACAATATTTCCCGGGATCAAGCCCTATTTTATATGTTGCAGTAATGTCAGAAAATCTTCACTGCCAGCCGCAGTAAATAAGGGTTCACATAGGCCTCCAGCCAGCATCCCACAGCCAGCACAAACAGCAAAAGTCCCGCCTGTGCCGACAAATGTATCCCCATCCGCTTCAGCCCGCCTAGTCCTTCATATCCATTCAAATAGTAAAGCCGTCTGCAGGTCCGTTCCGCTAAAGCCAGCAGCAAAGCCCACACGGGAACATAGACCAGCATCTGAGGAAGCAGGCCGGCCGCCAGCAGCAACAGCCCCTTGATCCCTTGGGCGGCAAACAATGTCACCAACAACATCCCCAGAGACAACCCGAAACGAAAGGCGTAGAACCAGGCTGCTGCCATCCCCAGAAACGTGGTGGAAAGCAGGATCAACAGCAGCGCCTCCCCCAGCCTTTGTCCCAAAAGACGCAGAAAAAGTGACTTGCTGTGGATCTCGGCATAGCGCACCTGTAACAGGGCATTCTCCCCCAGGAGTTCCGTTCCCGACAACAACTCACTTTTTATCAGACCGGCGAGCAGAATGCCGCCGCATATTCCGATGATAAATAGAATCAACTGTTTATTGACAAGTTTCAATGTTTCCTCTTCCCGCTATCTGCATACATTAAATGTGGACACTCTATTGTATGCCGCAGAATATGTTTACATGACTGCCATGCCGTCCTGCTTCCAATGCGGGGCAACACAATTTTGGCCAAAGCTGTCTGTGCGGTAAATGCGGCAGGAAGGGAGAACAGGACTCAGCAAGCCAGCAGCTTCTCCACACTCACCAGTTTCACACAGAGTACAAAGAGATCCGTGGCCAAAGCCATCTCCTCCGGTGTGGGGAAGGACGGTGCAATGCGGATATTGCTGTCCAAGGGATCCCTGCCATAAGGATAGGTGGCTCCGGCCCCTGTCAGCGTCACTCCCGCTTCTTTACACTTTGCCACAATGGCCCCGGCACAGCCCTCCAGGGCGTCAAAAGAAATGAAATAGCCGCCGTTGGGTTTGGTCCAGCTGCCGATCTGCAGCCCTTCCAGTTCTTCCTCCAGCACCTGCTGCACCGCCTCAAACTTGGGACGCATAATGGCCGCATGCTTCCTCATATGAGCCTTGATCCCCTCAAAATCCTTGAAGTACCGCACATGCCGAAGCTGGTTGATTTTATCGTAACCGATGGTCTGAATGGTCATGGACTTTCTGATAAAATTCAGATTCCCTTCGGATGCGGCAATGGCGGCCACTCCCGCACCGGAAAAACTGATCTTGGAGGTGGAGGCGAACTCATACACCATGTCCGAATTCCCCGCCTTCTCACACTCCGTCAGAATCTCCAGAATTTCGTCCTGGCGGTCCTCATACAGATGGTGCACCGCATAGGCATTGTCCCAGAAAATACGAAAATCCTCCGCTGCAGGCTTCAGCGCAGCCAATCTCCTGACTGTGTCGTCGGAATAACTGTATCCCTGAGGGTTGGAATACTTGGGTACACACCAGATGCCCTTGACACTCTCATCCCCCGCCACCAGCTTTTCCACCAGATCCATATCCGGCCCCTGGGGTGTCATGGGCACATTAATCATCTCAATGCCGAAATGCTCTGTGATGGCGAAATGCCTGTCATATCCCGGCACAGGGCACAGAAACTTCACATTTTCCAATTTACACCATGGCGTACTGCCCATTACGCCATGGGTCATGGAACGGGATACCGTATCATACATTATGGTCAGGCTGGCATTACCGCATACAATCACATTGTCCGCGGATACACCCATAATATCTGCCATCATATGCTTGGCCTCCGTTATGCCGTCCAAAACTCCGTAATTACGCACATCCACTTTTTCCAGGCTTCTCATATCGCTCTGCGCATTCAGCACGTCAAAGATATCCATACCCATATCCAACTGGGTCACGCCGGGCTTCCCTCTGGACATATCCAGCTTCAGCCCTCTGGCCTTCGCATCCTCATATTCCTTCGACAACTGCGTATGCAGCTGCTGCAATTCCTCTCTGCTCAAGTCCTTGTAAGCCTTTCTCTCCATGATCCTCAACCTAGCCTTTCCATATATATTGCCAAGACACCGCCTTATGCCGCGGAATCCGTTCTGCCCCGGTCAAAACACAGCACCTTCCGGCACATTGGGTATTTCCGGCTCCCCGCCTCCCGGTTCTTTCCTCGGTATATGATTGGATAATTGTATACAATCATACATCCCGTATATATTACTACAAATTTCCTCAATACACAAGAGTTTTTTCAAAAAAAAGAGCTCCGATAACGGAACTCTTTTAACACTGGCGTCTTTACTTCGCGTAATCTATCACGCGAGATTCACGGATCACATTTACTTTGATCTGTCCGGGATATTCCAACTCGGCCTCAATCTGCTTAGAGATGTCACGGGCCAGCAGAACCATGTCTGCATCGGTAATCTGCTCAGGTACTACCATCACACGGACTTCACGACCTGCCTGAATAGCAAAAGACTTGTCTACTCCCTTGAAATTGTTGGTTATTTCTTCTAACTGCTTTAATCTGCTAGTATAGGTCTCCAGAGTTTCCCTTCTAGCCCCCGGTCTTGCAGCAGAGATTGTATCAGCAGCCTGTACAATACATGCGATCAGGGTAGTGGCCTCCACATCACCATGATGGGACTCCACCGCATTGATAACTGTAGCATTCTCTTTGTATTTCCTACAGAGTTCTACTCCCAGTTGGATATGAGAACCTTCCATCTCATGGTCCACGGCCTTGCCGATATCATGCAGCAGGCCGGCACGCTTGGCCAATCTCACATCCAGTCCCATCTCGGCTGCAAGCAAGCCCGAAAGCTGAGCAACCTCAACGGAATGTTTTAAGGCATTCTGACCATAACTGGTCCTGAACTTCATCCTGCCCAACAGCTTGACCAATTCCGGATGAATACCATGAACGCCCACCTCCAGGGTGGCCGCCTCGCCTTCCTCCTTGATCATCACTTCCACTTCCCTTTGGGCTTTTTCCACCATCTCTTCGATTCTGGCGGGATGTATGCGGCCGTCCACAATCAACTTCTCCAGGGCGATCCTTGCCACCTCGCGGCGAATCGGATCGAAGCCTGACAGAATGACTGCCTCCGGTGTGTCGTCTATAATCAGATCCACGCCGGTCATGGTCTCCAGGGTACGGATATTGCGTCCCTCTCGCCCAATGATACGTCCTTTCATCTCATCGTTAGGAAGCTGTACTACAGAAATAGTGGTTTCAGAGACATGGTCTGCAGCACATCTCTGGATAGCAGATACCACATATTCCTTCGCTTTCTTGTCTGCTTCTTCTTTGGCCCGACTCTCCATATCTTTGATCATCACGGCCGTTTCATGCTTTACTTCATCCTCAACAATTTTCAGCAAGTAGTCTTTTGCCTGTTCAGAGGTTAATCCGGAAATTCTTTCCAGTTCCTGTACTCTCTGCTCGTTCAGTTTGGAAACTTCTTCCTTGAGTTTGTTCAAGGATTCCTCACGGGCAGTCAAGCTGGCTTCACGCTTTTCGATGGCATCAGCTTTCTTATCAATGTTTTCCTCTTTCTGCTGAACCCGGCGCTCATAGCGCTGCGCCTCCGCCCTGCGTTCCTTGATCTCCTTGTCCAGCTCATTCTTGGTACGAATGGACTCTTCCTTGACTTCAAGCAGCGACTCGCGTTTTTTGGTTTCCGCAGTCTTGAGGGCTTCATCAATAATCTCTCTGGCCCTGTCCTCCGCATTGCCCACAGTGGTTGCCGCAACTTTCTTCTGATAGGAAGAAGTGGCAAACGCCGTGACCACCGCAGTCACAAGGATACAGATTACCGCTGTAATAGCACAACCGATAATAACACTTGGTTCCATTACAGGAGCACCTCCTTATTAAATTTTCATTGTGCAAATATCTAATATAGAATGTATGTAATGCTCACATTCTAACAGGCAATCTACAACATATAAATTCTAAACCGAAATGAACATTATGTCAAGTGGAAATTTTCACTTTATAACTACCTTAAAGACTACTCGGAAAATGAAATCATATACTAAGCATCCCAGTCCATTTGCAGGGCTTTGCGAATTACTTCGCCCGAAAAGCCTCTGTACATCAGGAAGTTGTATAAGCGCTGCTGCTGTCTGCGGTCAGCGGTATCTCTGTCGTAATGCTTTTTCTCCAGAAGGGCGCTTGCCATCTGAAGTTCATCCTGTCCCCCGTCCTGCTCCTGCCAGGCGGCGACAGCCTGTTCCAGAATCCCTTTGGGGACGCCTTTCTGCTGCAGATCCTGCTCCATCCTGCGCAGGGACTTCCTGCCCGCGAAGGCGGTGAGGTAGTCCCCGGCGTACCGAAAATCGTCAATGTAATGAAAAGACTTTACATATTCCACCGCCTGCTCTGCCACCGGCTGGGGATAACCGCCGCCCAGCAGTTTATCAAGGAGCTGCTTTTCCGTATAATCCCGGATCTGCAGCAGGTTCATGGCCCGCAGTCTGGCCCTGCGGGGGAGCAGATCTTCCAACAGGGTTTCACAGGTCTCCCCGGGCAGTTCTTCTCCCTCCGCTATACCATATTGACGCAGTTCCCCTTTGTAGAGCACAAAACTGATATCCTGGTCTGTGCACACCCTGCTCTGCCTCTTTGAAATATCCGTTATCTCCGTCACTACCATTTACTGCTTTTCCTTCTTCTCAGACGCGGCTTTTTTCGGTGCGGCCTCCTTGGGTGCGGCTTCCTCTGGGGAAATCTCCCCCGGCACGCTGCCGTTTAACCCGAAATGTTCCCGCACCCTGTTCTCAATCTCCCGACACACTGCCGGATTGTCCCGGAGATACTGCTTGGCATTCTCACGGCCCTGTCCGATCTTGTCGCCGTTATAGGCATACCATGCGCCGGACTTGTTCACGATATCCACACTGGCCGCCAGATCCAGAATATCTCCCACCACGGAGATTCCCTCTCCGAACATGATATCAAACTCCGCCTCCTTGAAAGGAGGAGCAATCTTGTTCTTGACCACCTTGACCCGGGTATGGTTGCCGATGATCTCACCGCCCTGCTTCAGGGATTCCACCCGGCGCACATCCATACGCACGGAAGAATAAAACTTAAGCGCCCGGCCGCCTGTGGTGGTCTCCGGATTGCCGAACATGACGCCCACTTTCTCACGCAGCTGATTGATGAAGATTACGGTACAATTAGACTTGCTGATCACAGCCGTCAGCTTCCGCAGTGCCTGAGACATCAGGCGGGCCTGGAGTCCCACATGGGAATCCCCCATCTCTCCGTCAATCTCCGCCTTGGGCACCAGCGCCGCCACAGAGTCCACCACCACAATGTCAATGGCGCCGGAGCGCACCATAGTCTCGGTAATTTCCAGTGCCTGCTCCCCGTTGTCCGGCTGGGATATGTACAGATTGTCAATATCCACACCGATATTCTTGGCATAGACCGGATCCAGAGCGTGCTCCGCGTCAATAAAACCGGCAATGCCTCCCCGCTTCTGCACCTCCGCAACCATGTGCAGCGTAACCGTGGTCTTACCGCTGGACTCAGGACCGTAGATTTCCACGATTCTCCCCTTGGGAATACCGCCCAGTCCCAATGCAATGTCCAAACTCAGTGAGCCTGTGGGAATGGTCTCCACATTCATGGAGTTGGCAGGATCACCCAGTTTCATCACGGCCCCTTTGCCATACTGCTTTTCAATCTGGCTGATCGCCGCGTCCAATGCCTTCAGCTTGTCGTTCTTTTCCATATTAACCTCTTTCCGGGATCCGCAGAATCTTCCGGGATCCGCTCCACATTTATTTGGAAGTGTGATGCTCCGCCTGACACACCGCCGGATCATGCCACAGGTTTTTCCCCTTCAGAACAAACGTTCTTTCCTGAAAATAGAATAAAACATTCGTTCGGATTTGTCAACTGTTTTTTGGAACACACTTCCTTTGCTTTACTGTTATATCCATAATAGCGCATTTCAAGTCCCATAAACCGTACTTATAACCATCCCTCCTCTGCTCAATCTTATTAAATGAATTCCAAGGCGAAACGCCGGACTATATAAAGAGATATAACCGTATGAGAATACAGCGCCGACAGACAGGCCCTGCCGCCCAGGTCCCGGGGCCATGCCCCAATCTGTCCCGCATGCAGAAAATGTATCACATTTCCTGCAAAACCACAAGAGATATGATACATTTTATATTCTTTTCATATATTCGTCCGTATACGGGCTACTTTTTCTTGCCAAAGGTGATCTTGCTGAAATATTCCAGAATGCAGTTCCGCATCAACGTCAGAGCCGCGGACACCGTTGCCTCCCGGATGGTCTGCCGGTTTCCGGAAAAATGATACTCCCGCACCGTCACCTCCCCTTTTACGCTGCATGCGATGTACACCAGCCCCACAGGTTTCTTCTCCGTTCCCCCGTCCGGGCCTGCCAGACCGGTGATGCCCACCGCCACATCCCCCTTGGACACGAAGGCCAGGCCCTTTGCCATCTCCTCCGCCGTCTGAGGACTGACGGCCCCGTATTTCTCCAGAGTACTCTTTTTTACTCCCAGCAGCTTTCTCTTGGCCTTATTGGAATAGGTCACATAGCCGGATTTGTAGACTTCCGACACGCCGGGCACATTGATCAGCCGGGCCGAAAGCATTCCCCCGGTACAGGACTCCGCACAGGTCACGGTGAGTTCGTTGGCCACCAGCAATTCCACTACCGCCTTCTCCAGGGTAACTTCCTCGTCGGTGGTATAGATATCGCCGCCCATGCGGGCCTTAATCTCCTTGACTACGGGTTTGATCAGCCTGCGGGCCTCTTTCTCCCCCTCCGCCCTGGCCGTCACCCGGATATGTACTTCACCCGGCTTGGCGTAGGTGGCCAGGGTAGGGTTGCCCTGACCGTCAATCAGATCCCGCAGCATGGTTTCCACCCTGCTCTCTCCCACGCCGCAGACTTTTACGGTCTGGGAGGAAATAACGCCGGGCTCCAGCTTTTTCAGATAGGGGATCACATGGTTTTCAAACATGGGTTTCAATTCATGGGGCGGTCCCGGCAGCAACACCACATGGGTGGATTCATCCGCTATGATAACCCCCGGCGCGGTGCCGTTTGGATTGGGCAGTACAATGCCGCCTTGGGGCATCATGGCCTGTTTCCAGTTGTTGTCCGTAGGCACGGCGTTTCTGGAAGCAAAAAATGCCTGAATATGCGCTCTGGAACCGGGATCTTCCACCAGTTCCCGGCCCATAATCCCGGCGGCCACCTCCTTGGTCAGATCGTCCTCCGTGGGACCAAGGCCCCCGGACAGAATCACCACATCCGAACGCCCTGCCGCCGTCCGCAGGACTTCGCCCAGGCGCTCCGCATTGTCCCCCACCACGGTCTGATAGTAGCAGGACAATCCCAGCCCGGCACATTTTTCCGCCAGATAGGCGGCATTGGTATTTACGATATTGCCCAGCAAAAGTTCCGTTCCCACGCAAATCAGTTCCACTGTCATCCCTGCTGCCCTCCTACATCTGTCCTTTCATAACCGCCTTGTTTTTCACCAGGTAGTCCACCAGAGAAATCACTGTCAGCACCAGCGCAATCCACATGATCACATCCGTCAGCAATCCCATCCAGGGCAGGAACCGGGACAGATCCACGATCATCAGACACACCATAACCATCTGAAAAGTGGTCTTGAATTTGCCCCAGTAGTTTGCCGCGATCACCACCCGGTTGTCCGCGGCCACCAGCCTGAAACCGCTGATAATGAATTCCCGGCTGATAATGATAATCACCACCCAGGCAGGGATACGCCCCATGGCCACCAGCGCGATCATGGCGGCGCTGACCAGCAGCTTATCCGCCAGAGGATCCATAAATTTTCCGAAATTGGTAATCAGATTATACTTTCTGGCAATCTTGCCGTCGATCAGGTCCGTCAGACTGGCGATGATGAAAATCGCCAGCGCCGTGATTTCCGAAGGCAGCGGATTGTCGCCGAACCAGCCTGCGTTCCCCCCCAGCAGTGCCACCACGAAAGGCACTATCAGGATTACACGGAATACCGTGAGTTTATTGGGTAAATTCATTGCTTACTCTCCTCCTCTTCCTGCCAGATCTCGCCCACCAGGTCATACTCATTACAGCCGGTGACCCGCGCCTGGACCAGATCCCCGGTCATCAGCACTGCGGAAGTGTGTACGAACAGATAGCCGTCCACTCCCGGCGCGTCCCGGTAGGTGCGGGCCACATAGACATCCTCGTCCGCCACCTTGCCCTCGATCATCACTGTGAGCACGCTGCCCACCATATCCTCCGCCCTGGCAAACGCAATCTCCTGCTGCAATTCCATAATCTCCTGCCGCCAGGCCTCTTTCTGCTCCTCGGAAACCTGATCCGGCATCTCTGCCGCAGCCGTTCCCTCCTCCTGGGAGTAAGGAAACACTCCCAGACGGTCAAATTCCATCTCATTGACAAAATCCACCAGCTTTTCGTGATCCTCCTGGGTCTCCCCGGGAAAACCGGCAATCAGGGTGGTGCGCAGACAGATATCGGGAATCTCCTCCCGCAGCCTGCCAATCATCTCCCGCAGCTGCCCCTGGGTGGTACGCCTGCCCATACGGCGCAGAATCCTGTCACTGGCATGTTGAATGGGAATATCCAGATAATGGCATACCTTGGGTTCCTTCTTTATGGTCTGAATCAATTCGTCGTTGATCTCCTCCGGATAGCAGTACAGAATCCTGATCCAACTGATCCCGGGGATCTGAGCCAATTCATGCAGCAGCAGCGGCAGGCTCTTTTCTCCATACCGATCCAATCCGTACAAGGTGGTCTCCTGGGCCACCAGAATCAGTTCCCTGACGCCCCGCTCGGCCAGCACATTGGCCTGCTCCAGCAGAATTTCCATGGGTACGCTGCGATAACTGCCCCGGATCTGGGGGATGATGCAGTAGCTGCACCGCTTGTTACATCCCTCCGCAATCTTCAGATAGGCGTAATGACCGCCGGTGGTCAGCACCCTGTCCACCCGAAAATCCGTCAGTGCGTCGGGATCTTGCACTAATATGGGACTTTTCCCCTCCAGCACCTGCTCCACCGCATCCACGATCTGCCCGATGCAGGTGGTGCCCACAATGGCGTCCACCTCCGGAATCTCCAGTCGGATCTCCCTGTGGTAACGCTGGGCCAGGCATCCCGCCGCCACCAGCGCTTTCACCCTGCCGCTTTTCTTCAGTTCCGCCGCCTCTAACAGCGCGTTAATGCTTTCTTCCTTGGCATCGCCAATAAAGCAGCAGGTGTTCACCACCACAATATCGCAATCGTTTTCATCATCGGTAAAGGTATATCCCCTCTGCTGCAACAGTCCCAGCATCTCTTCCGTATCCACCAGGTTCTTATCGCATCCCAGGGAAATAAACAGTATCTTCATATTTGCCCTCTGTCTGCATATGATGGGCTCAGCCATCCTGAAAGTAGTCCTTAAAAAAGGGAGAAATACTCATAGCCGAACATTTCTCCCCCTGACTTACGCTTCCTGCTCCGTTTCCTGTCCGTCCCCGGCATCCTCTGCCCCGGCCTCGTCCTGCCCGTTCTCCGATTCGTCCAAAGCCTCTTCCTGTCCGTCCTCCAGGTCCTGCACCTGGTCCTGAGACGGAGCTTCTACCCGGTCATAGATCTCCTGCTCCTCCATGACCTCATCCTCGGCCAGAATCTTGATCTTGCCCTGGTTCAATTCCTCCACCGCCAGGGACAGAGGTTTCTTGCCCACACCGCCCACCAGAGGCTCATCACCGCCGATAATCTGCCTGGCCCTCTTGGAGGTGGCCATCACAATCGAATACCTGCTGTTGACCACGGGTGCCTCCCCCTGTTCAACCTCGCTGTTTACTACTTTCATTAAATCGGAATAAGATGGATGTAACATTATTCTGCTCCTTTCGAGAATTCTTTTAATTCTCCTCTGATCTCATTAATCAATGCTTCCTGTCTGGCCGGGATATAGCGGGCATTCTGTACCATGCTGTGAATCTGCTTAACGCATTCTTCCAGGTCATCGTTGATGACGATATAATCATATGCCTCTATGCCTTCTGATTCCTCCGCCGCGCGGGCCAGCCGCCTGGCGATCACTTCCGGCGGTTCCGTCCCCCGACCTTCCAACCGCCTTCGAAGTTCCCCTGCATTGGGCGGGGTCACAAAGAGCAGCAGACAGTCCGGCATCAGCTTCCTGATCTGCAGGGCCCCCTGAATCTCAATCTCCAGGATCACGTCCTTTCCGGCTTCCAGCTGTTTCTGCACATAATCCCCGGGAGTGCCGTAATAATTCCCGCAGTAACATGCATACTCCAGCATTTTCCCCTGCCGGATGCGCTCCTGAAAGGTATCCGTATCCACAAAAAAGTACTCCTTGCCTTCCCGTTCCCCCTGTCTGGGGGCTCTGGTGGTCATGGACACGGACAATGCGTAATTGGAGTAGTCCCGGGTCAGTTTTCTCATCAATGTCCCTTTGCCGGCACCGGAAAAGCCGGATATCACAGTTAAAATCCCTTTACTCATCCTCATTCCCTCCGCTCTCCGCGCGGGCCCTGCCGGCAATGGTCTCCGGCAGCAGAGCCGATAGTACGATCCGATTGTTCTCCATGACCAGCACGGCCTTGGTCTTGCGTCCCTGAGTGGCGTCCACCACCGTACCCTCTTCCCTGGCCCTCTGCACCAACCGCTTGACGGGCGCGGAATCCGGGCTGACAATGGCGATGATCTTGCCGGTATTCACAATATTTCCAAAGCCGATATGAATCAATTTATCCATAAATATCCCCGACGTTATTCAATGTTCTGGATCTGTTCGCGGACCTTCTCAATCTCCGTTTTCAACTCGATGGCACAGTTGGAGACCTCCAGATCGTTGGATTTGGACAGAGTAGTGTTGGCTTCCCTGTTCATTTCCTGAGCAATAAAATCCAGCTTGCGGCCTATGCTGCCGCCCTCTTGGAGAGTGGCCTTCGTGGTCTCGATATGGCTGCGCAGCCGCACCAGTTCCTCGTCCACACACACCTTGTCCGCAAAAATCGTAACCTCCGTCAGCAGCCTGCTCTCGTCCACCTGGGCATCCCCCAGCAGATCTTTCACCCGCTCCTCCAGTTTCTGCCGGTATTCCTGCACGATCCGGGGAGATCTCTCCGCTATAAAGTCCACCAGTCCCAGCATACCGTCCAGCTTTTGGAGCAGGTCCTCCCGCAGACGTTCTCCCTCCGCGACCCGGGTCTGTACAAAACTCTCCGCAGCCCCCTGAATGGCCTTTCGGAGTTCCTTCCAGAGTTCTCCCTCGTCCACGTTCTGCTCTTCCATGGTAAACACTTCCGGATACCGGGACAGAGTGGATACCCTGATGTCATCCTCCAGGCCGAACTCTTCCTGCATTTGACGGAGATACTTCCTGTATTCCGCCGCCAGTTCCCTGTTATAGCGGATATTTGCATGGTTCTCCGTGTAATCCTCGTAGGATATGAACAGATCCACCTTTCCCCGGGAAATATAGTTCTTCAGTTCCGCCCGTATAGCAGACTCAAAAAAGTTCAGCTTCTTGGGCATCTTGATATTCACATCCAGATACCGATGATTTACGGACTTTATCTCCACGGTAAATTTGCGGTTATTCTCGGCTACTTCACACCTGCCGAAACCGGTCATGCTCTTTATCATCGTCTTCTCTCCATGCAGATCCTGCGCCATTTATCCTCCTGTATCCTGCGGTCCCGGGAAAGCAAACCAGACGGGAAACATCCATACTTCATTACATTATAATAGACATCACCCCGATAGTCAATAGCGGACGCGGAAAACACTTGTCATTTCCCGGCAATTTGCTATAATATAAGGAAAATACACTGTAATTTTATAGTAGGAGGACACCCACATGGCTTTTGACGGCGTGACCATTGCCGCTATCGTAAAAGAACTGAACGACACCTGCCTGGGAGGCAGGCTCTATAAAATCGCGCAGCCGGAGAGTGACGAACTGCTGCTGACCATCAAGACCCCCGGCGGCCAGCGGCGTCTGCTCCTGTCTGCGGACGCCTCCCTGCCCCTGGTATATCTCACCGGGCAGAACAAGCCCAGCCCCATGACGGCCCCGGGCTTCTGCATGCTGCTGCGAAAGCATCTGCAGAACGGGCGCGTTACCGCCATCACCCAGCCGGGACTGGAACGCATTATTCATATAGATGTGGAGCATCTGGACGAGATGGGGGATCTGCGGCATAAAACACTGATTATAGAGATCATGGGAAAACACAGCAACATCATCTTCTGCAATGAAGACGGCATGATCCTGGACAGTATCAAACATGTGTCCGGCCTGGTCAGCAGTCTCCGGGAGGTGCTGCCCGGCAAGCCCTATTTCGTGGCCCATACCCAGGACAAGCTGGACCCCCTGACCTGCGGACCGGAACAATTCTCCGCGGCCCTGGCCTCCCGCCCCGCCCCGCTGTACAAGGCCATCTACCAGAGTTATACCGGTATCTCGCCCATACTGGCCCAGGAGGTATGCCACCGGGCCGGACTGGATGGGGACGCCCCCACTGCCGCCTTTTCCCCCCGGGAATTGGAAGCGGCATTCCGGGAGTTTCGGAAAATGATGGACCAGGTGCAGTCCGGCAGCTTTGCCCCGGCCATCGCCTATACGGGCCGGCAGCCGGCGGAATACGCGGCCCTGCCCCTGACACTCTACAGCAACGGAGAGGACAGCCTGCGGCCCTGCAGTTCCATTTCCTCCCTGCTGGAGCAATACTACGCCGAGAAGAACACACTGACCCGCATCCGACAGAAATCCGTGGATCTGCGCCGCATTGTGCAGACCGCCCTGGAGCGCAATGTTAAAAAATACGACTTGCAGCTTCAGCAGATCAAGGACACGGAAAAACGCGACAAATATCGGATCTACGGAGAATTGCTCAACACCTACGGCTATAATGTGCCCGAGGGCAGCAAATCCATGGAAGCCCTGAACTACTACACGGGAGAGACAATCACCATCCCCCTGGACCCGGATATGACTCCCGCCGAAAACGCCAAGCGGTATTTTGACAAATACGGCAAGTTAAAGCGTACCTTTGAAGCCCTGTCCACTCTGACGGAAGAAGTCAGGGCCGAAATCCGGCATCTGGAGTCCATTGCCACAGCCCTGGACATCGCCCTGCTGGAAGAGGATCTGGTGCAGATCCGGGAAGAACTGGCCGCCAGCGGCTATATCCACAGACGGGGCGGCGGTAAGCGGGAAAAGGTCACCAGCAAACCCTTCCACTATGTGAGCAGCGACGGCTTTCATATGTATGTGGGAAAAAACAATTATCAGAACGATGAACTGACCTTTAAATTTGCCAGCGGAAACGACTGGTGGTTCCACGCCAAGGGAATGCCCGGCTCCCATGTGGTGGTGAAATGTCAGGGAGAGGACAACCTGCCGGATCGGACCTTCGAGGAGGCGGCAAAGCTGGCCGCCTACTATTCCAAGGGCCGGGGCCAGGAAAAAGTGGAGATTGACTATATCCAGAAAAAACATGTGAAGAAGCCCAACGGGGCCAAGCCGGGATTCGTGGTATATTACACCAATTTCTCCATGATGATGGATGACGATATCTCCGGTCTGGAACAAGTTTAACGCAGCAAGCCGCATTTCCGGGCCGCCCTGACCAGTAAATGCCCCTTGGGCATGGCCCGCAGTTCTTCCTCCGTCACCCCTTTAAACAGAATCACCAGGGCAAAGTACACCACCGCCCCCACCGCAATGGCCGGAAGAACGGATACCACAATGGACCCCGTGAGCATCAGCAGGCTCTCATAGATCACCCAGGCGATGGCCCCCATGAAAGCAGAGGCGATAAACGGCACAATAAATGTGTTCATAATCTCCTGGCGGTATCCCAGCGCCTTGCGCAGAGACAACTGGTTCAGGACGCACATCAGGCCGGAGTACAGGATGGTGGCAATGACCACTCCGTAGATGCCCAGATCCGTAAAGAACAACAGGGGCACCATCACCGCCGTCTGAATCAGCAGCGCAATGGCAGCATTGACAATGGGCGTATTGACTCTTCCCACGCCCTGTAAAATGGAATTGCTCAGGGTGGACAGGGCATAGAAAATCACGGACACGGCCAATGCCATCAGGATCTTTGCGGCCAGTTCAATGGTGGCTTCATCCGGAAACAGCAGCCAGGTAACAGGCTTTGCCAGCACAAAGAGCCCCACCGCCGAGGGGATGGATATCAGCATAATGGTCTTGACTGCCTGGGCCATCTTGTCCCGGGCGTCCGCCAGTTCTTTGCGGGCCACAAGCTGGGAGACGGTGGGAATGATGGCGGCGGCCATGGCCGAAGAAAACGCGATGGGAATATTGGAAATCTTCATGGCCTCCCCGTTGAACAGCCCATAGTCCCCCACCACCAAATCTTCCGCCGCATGGCGGAATTTTATCATGATGTCCGTATACAGCTTGTTGTTCAGCGAACTGCTGAGGTTGTAGACGGCGGTGCTCATGATAAAGGGAAGCACCACCTGCAGGATCATGACACTGATCTCCCGGTAGGAATCCACCTGCCGGGTATGATCCCTCTCGATCCGCCTTTGGATCATGGGACGGTTCAGCGCATAGACGGCGGCCATAAACAGCAGCGCCGCCAGCACCCCCGCGCCGGTCCCCAGAGCACTCCCCATGGCGCCGTACACGGCACGGCGGGTCTGCTCTGCCGCCTCACTGCTCTTCTCATAAGTTCCCATGAACCATACAATAAATCCGTATGCTGCCCCGATGCTCACCGCCGCATTGACAATCTGCTCCAGAATCTGGGAGACGGAAGTCTGTACCATGCTCTTATGAGCCTGGAAATACCCCCGCAGCACCCCCAAAACGCCATAGACGAAAATGGTGGGGGCCAACACCTGCAGCACCGGGGCCGCCGATTCCGGCACCAGATGCCCCGCACCAAAAAAGAGGAGTAAGCTCGCAACGAGTCCCACTCCCAGCACATAGTACATGGCACATATGAAAACCCTGTGGGCATTGCGGTACTCCCGCAGCGATAACTTCTGGGCAATCACCTTGGAGATCGCGGAGGGAATGCTGTAGGAGGAAATCATCAGCACAATGGCATAGTAATTGTACGCCGACTGATAATACCCCAGACCCACATGGCCGATGATCCGGGTCACAGGGCTCACATACAGGAGCCCTATGATCCGGCTGATAAATCCTGCGGCGGCCAGAATACCCGCCTGCAGGATAAAGCTGTCTCTTTTTTTGCTGCCGTTCATTCTCTCTAATACCCTATTAACCAGTCATACATCTCCTGATACTTCTTTGCGGACACTTCCCAGGAGAAATCCGCCGCCATGGCGCGGTCCACGATCTTGTTCCACTCCCGCTTCCTGTCATAGAATACCTGCTCTGCGTAGCGTACCGCGGCCAGCATTTCATGGGCGTTGTAATTGGCGAAGCTGAAGCCTGTTCCCGTTCCCTCGAACTCGTTGTAGGGCTGTACGGTGTCCTTCAGTCCCCCGGTCTCCCTGACAATGGGCACCGTGCCGTAGCGCAGAGACATAAGCTGGCTCAGGCCGCAGGGCTCAAACAGGGACGGCATCAGGAAAGCGTCACAGGATGCATAGATCTTGTGTGACAATTCCTCGGAATAGAATATATTGGCGGACACTTTATCGCTGTATTTCCAGTCAAAATGCCGGAACATGTTCTCGTACTGCTCTTCACCTGTGCCCAGAACCACCAGCTGAATATCATCCCGGCACAGTTCATCCATCACATATGCAATCAGATCAAAGCCCTTCTGGTCCGTCAGACGGGAGACCACGCCGATCATCATCTTCTTCTCGTCCACCCGAAGGCCCAGTTCTTCCTGCAGCGCTCTTTTATTCTTGGCCTTCTCCTTGCGGAAATTCACTGCGTTATAGGGCTTCACAATATATTTATCCGTCTCGGGGTTGAACTCCTCATAGTCGATACCGTTGACAATCCCCCGCAGATCGCCGCTGCGGGCCTTCAGCAGACCCTCCAGGCCCTCCCCGTAGAATTTGGTTTTGATCTCCTCCGCATAGGTGTCGCTCACCGTGGTCACAGCATCCGCGAACACAATCCCTCCCTTGAGAAGATTGGCGTCCTTGTAGGCCTCCAGCTTATCCGGCGTGAAATAGTACTGAGGCAGCCCGGTGATGTTCTGTACCACCTTGGGATCCCATTTCCCCTGGAACTTCAGGTTATGGATCGTGATTACAGACTTGATGCCCCTGAAGAAATCATTGCCCTGGAATCTTTCCTTCAAATACACCGGAACCAGGCCTGTCTGCCAGTCATGGCAGTGGATCAGATCCGGCCGGAAATCCAGGATGGGCAGTACGGACAGTACCGCCTTGGAGAAAAAGGCATACTTCTCAATCTCAAACAGCGCATTGTCCCCATAGGGCTTAAATCCGCCGAAATATCCCTCATTGTCGATGAAGTAATACTGAATCCCGTCCACTTCTGCCTTCAGCACGCCCACATAGGCGTCCGTCCAGTTGAAATCCATGTAGAAATGAGTCACATACTCCAGCCTATCCTTCATCTCCTGCTTCATGCAGGTATACCTGGGCAGGATCACCCGCACGTCGAAATATTCTTTGTCGATGCATTTGGGCAGGGAGCCCACCACATCGGCCAGCCCTCCCGTCTTGATGAAAGGAACCCCTTCAGATGCCGCAAACAGTATTTTCTTCATGTGCCAACCTCCATTTGTACCTTCTCGTAGATAATTCGATTATACTACATCCTGTATCGTTAGGAAAGCCTTTTCTGAAAATTTTATTCCCTGTACTTCAGGCGGATGCGGTCCGCGATCAGAGCGATAAACTCGGAGTTGGTGGGCTTTCCCTTGCCGGTGTTCACCGTGTATCCGAACAGGGCGTCAAGGGTCTCCATCCTGCCCCGGGACCAGGCCACCTCAATGGCATGGCGGATGGCCCTCTCCACCCGGCTGGGCGTGGTCTGAAACCGCTTCGCTATGGTGGGATAGAGCACTTTGGTGATGGAACTGATCATGGAAGGTTCCCGCACGGACATCATGATGGCCTCCCGTAAGTACTGATAGCCTTTGATATGTGCCGGCACCCCGATCTCATGAATGATATCCGTTACGTCCTGCTCCAGGTCATAGGCTTTTTCCGCCGGACTCTCCACCCCCGCTTTCTCCTCTGCGGCCCGGATCAGCACTTCCCCGGCCGTCTGCTGCAAATCCTCCGTGTCTTTCCGCCCCGCGGGCACGGTAATCATGATCTGGAATTCTTTATCCCCGTTCATCAGATCCCCCAGGATCCTGTATACTTTCTCATTATCATCGGCAGCGGTAATGCGCAACTGTTCCATGTCTATTCCTCCACATATTGACTTTTTATCATTATCTATTATACGATTCTTCCAGATCAGACAGCAACTGCAATTCACCGCAAGTTCCCCTTCTCCCTGTCATTATGCCCTCTATTACGTCAGCATCCGCCAAAAAACGCGCCCAGGCACAAAAATCTCCGCAAAAAAATAAATATATACTTGCATTCTCCACCTGATGTGGTATAATATAGCAGTATCAAATGCAGGGGCCGGAAAATGGTTCCCACATCAAAGTTCCAATGGGGATATAGCTCAGTTGGGAGAGCGATACGTTCGCAACGTATAGGTCACGAGTTCGAGTCTCGCTATCTCCATTTTACAGTGTTCTGAAACCCTTTATCCGAAGGGCAGGACACTTTTCTTTTTCAGCAATCATAAATAAGGCATGTCCGTCAGGACCCTTCGGATTCAGACGCAAAATAGAAACCGCCCGGCATTCGGGCGGTTTTGGCATTTTACGGCAGGATTTTCCTTCTTCAGACTCAGTTTATCAAGGCTGTCCGGGCTTTCCTCTCAGCGGGCAGGAATCTTCAGCACCTGACCGATATCCAGTCTGTCGCCTGACAATCCGTTGAGTTTTTTTATGGCGTCCACGGTGGTGTTATATCTCCGGGACAGCAGCCACAGGGTGTCCCCGGGCCGGACTGTATACTCAATATAAGATCCTGACTGGGAAGCGGGAATCTTCAGCACCTGGCCGATGTTGAGCAGATCGGTGGTAAAACCGTTCAGCCGTTTGATGGCCTCCACGGTGGTGCCGAACCGCTGGGCGATCAGCCAGAGGCTGTCTCCCGCCTTCACCACATATTCCCGGACACCGCTTCCCGTGCCGGGCTGCTGGCCTCCTCCTCCGCTGCCCGGACCTGTCGGCCCGTCCTGTCCCGGCACATTGTTACCGATACCCAGATATACTTCATACAGCTTCTTCCAGGTGGCCGGTCCCACTATCCCGTCCGGCACCAGCCCCACGGCCCTCTGGAAAGCCGTCACCGCCTGCTGTGTCCCGCCTCCGAAGATGCCGTCCTGCGCCGGAGCGGGAACCGTGGGATAGTACTCCGAAATAACGTCCAAGAGATACTGCAATGTGACCACATCCTGCCCCCGGGCGCCCTGCCGCAGCACGGCGGAAGGGGGAACCGTCCCTATTCCCAGAGAAGTCCCCTCGCTGTCCAGTTCTGCCAGCCTGGCCACCGCGGTATAGAGCATGGAGATTTTGTACCAGGTGGCTTTTCCCACGATGCCGTCCGCCGCCAGACCGAAGATGCTCTGGAATTTTGTCACTGCCGCCTTTGTACTTTCCCCGAAAGTTCCCTCCTGATCCGTGATAACGGGAATAGCGGGATAATTACGGCGGATACGATTGAGATAAGTCTGGATCGTCTGCACATCCAGCCCCGTGCTTCCCACCCGTAAGGCCGTTCCCGGATAAGAAGAGGGCACATTGGCAATGGCCTGGGTCTCCGCAATCTCCACATCATTGGGATAGTAATTCCGCAGAATCTGCAGAGGGGTATACCCGTTTTCCGCCAGAGTCACCGTCCCCCACTGCGACATCCCCTGACAGCTTACTGTCGAGCCGCTGCAGAAGGAAGTGAAATAGGGCGCGTTCTGCCCCTGCCGCCTGACATATTCATTGAAAATATCGTCGGTCACCCTGCTGATGGAATCATAGATGGGTCTTCCATACACATAATACTGATCGTAGGCAGTACTGTTGGTAATATCATAGTCATAGCCTCTGCTTCTGTACCATTCCGTGAAAATCCGATTTAACGCAAATGTGATGATTGCATATATATTGGCTCGCAGCGAGGCTTCCGGCCAGGTGGGATAAATCTCGCTGCTGGCCACATTTTTCACATAATCCGGAAAGGAAACCTGCACATTGGAGGCATAGGACCCCGGCGCCCCCAAATGCACCGTAATGGGATTGGGAATTATCACCTGACGCATAATCCGGGGATCTGCTTCCCCGCCTTCCTGTGAGCGGGGCTCACGCATGGCCACGGCCGGTTTTCCCACAAAGATTCTGGCCTGTCCCTGGTGGGTCTGCCTCTGTTCCATGGGCACCAGCATAAGGGGCAGTACCGCCGTCTCTCCCTCATAGATGGGAATCTGGGCCACATAGATTCTGTCGAATCCCTCTTTCTGTCCCAGTACGTTATAACTTTTATAGGGAACCCCCGCATAATATTGGTTCTGTGAGAAACTTTTATCCAGAGTCTCCAGCGGCACTTTCCGCGTCTCTCCGCTCTCATCCGTCACCAGATCATAGAGAGTCTCCCCCTGTTCTCCCTGGATTTTCACCTGTACGCCGCTCAGGGGAACCGCGTCATGGGCCGTCCTCGCCTGTATGAGCAAATATCCGATCGCCATATGGATTGCATTCTCCTTCTTTCCTGTCATAAATAAGATATGTGGCGACGGAAAAGAAGTTACTCTTTGCCCGGGAAGCCCTTGATCCCCTTTTCGGCGATTTATGCTCTGTATATCAATAAATCCGTTTATATCCCGATATATGTTATAGTCGCACCATATTTTGGATCACTCCATTGTGACAGCCGGGATATGGACAATCCGATTTTACAAAGCATGCCGTAGTGCCAAGGGAGGGACAGTCATGAAACAAAGGATTCACGCCGGATACATCGCCGGAATCGGTTATGACAACACGTCAAGCACTTCCGCCGCAGACAGCGAAAAAGCGGAAGACCGCAGCTTTACCCAGACCCTGTGGGAAAAATATTCCCTGTCCCCGAAGGACATGACACTGGCGGAATACAAGCTGTACATTCACGAAAAAATCAAAAGGCTCTATACACATCCTTCTCAGAAAAGATTGGACTGGTTTATTGATATCAGCGACGCCGCCTACAGGAGGATGCAGAAAGACCCGGCTTACGAGCAGTGGGTTCTGGATTTTGTGGCCGGAATAAAATCCACCGGCTATGGATACTGTGTCCCCAGATTCGGCCTGATTCACATTGATGACACCCGGGAAAAATGTTACGGCTACACCTATGGATATCAGGATGATGATCGGGCCCGGCGCGCCGCCGCCAGAAGGCGTCTGAAAGCCCGGCAGGCCGAAAAGGAGCGGCGCAAAAAGCTGTTGAAAGAATACCTGAAAAAGAAAGCCCAGGCCAAACGGCTTCAGGAACAACTCTTGAAGGCAAAGCACACGAAACAGCTGCTGGAGCATGCCCGCCTGCTGAAAACCTGGAATGAAGACCGTCAGCGCGCCCAGGTATCCCGGGCATATGAGGCAAGTCTCCTGATGCTGGCCCGGCGGGAACAGCAGATTGCCTCCCGTTCACCCTATTGATACTCTCCCCCCCGCTTTCGGCGTCCCTGCTTCCTTCAAACTTCTTGACAGCCATGGAGCACAGGCATATAATAGTGATATTAAAACTTAGCGCTCCGTCCCATTTTGCAGTGTCGCAAAACCCAGACTTCCCCGGGTTTTCGGCACTTTACTTTTCCGAACAGTAAAAACTCCCATCGCAAAGCCCGGCGGACATACGCAGAAACGAGGTACATATGGTAAAACAGGAAATATCGGAAATCAAGAAACTTTTCACCCAGAACAACTGCTCCATCACCCGCATATGCGGCTGCTATGTGGACGGGGAGAAAAATAAGAAGGCCCAGTTTCGGCAGGCATTCCTGGCTCTGCCCGAGGAGGAGATGTTCAAGTATTTTGAAATTCTCCGAAAAACCCTCTCCGGCTCCATCGGCAAGAATCTGCACACCCTGGAGTTTCCCCTGAAAGCCGAGGAGGAGGGCGGCACCCAGGAACTGCTGCTGCGCCTCCGGGACAGCAAACTGAAGGATGAAGAACTGCTGGAGCAGTTCTATCAAAACATTATAGATTCCTATGAGTTTGTGGGCAACTATCTGATCCTGGTAATTCACGATGCCTACGATGTGCCCGGCCGCACCCGGGACGGACTGGAAATGGAGGACGCCTCCGACGAAGTCTATGAATACATCCTGGTCAGCATCTGCCCGGTGAATCTGTCCAAGCCCGGCCTGTCCTACGACGCAGAGGAAAACAGCTTCCGCAACCGCATCCGGGACTGGGTGGTGGGAGCCCCGGACACGGGCTTTCTGTTCCCCGCGTTCAACGACCGCAGCACGGATCTCCACAGCGCCCTCTACTATTCAAAAAACGGGGAAGAACTGAAAGAGGCATTTGTAGAACTGCTTCTGGGCTGCCCCCTGCCTCTGTCCGCCGGAGGACAGAAGGAGACCTTCCAGATGCTGGTGGAGGAAACCCTGGGGGAGACCTGCAGCATCGAGGCAGTGAAAAACATTCACGAAAAAATCATTGAAATGGTGGAAGAACACAAGGAGGACCCCGCCCCCCTGGTGCTGGACAAAAACGAGGTAAAAACCGTGTTTGCAGGCAGCGGCGTGGCCAACGAGAAGATGGAGACTTTCGACCGATGTTATGACGCCACCGCAGGCAGCGACACGCAGTTGTATATCAGCAATGTGGCAAACAGCCGATCCTTTGACGTGAAAACCCCCGATGTGGTGATCAAGGTAGATCCCGGACGCACGGACCTGATCTCCACCCGGATCATAGACGGCCGGGAATATCTGGTGATCGAACTGGGAACCGATGTGGAAGTAAACGGCATCACTGTACGGGGCCGTCTGGAGAATGCTGCTTCCGATTCCGACTGACGGACCCTTTCCGGGCTTTCTGCATATAAGGGGCGCCCCCTTATATGCAGAAAAATCCTCTCCCACAGCAGCACATGTTGCAGATCATATTGGCCAGGCACAGCTTCATGCACATATTGCCCCCGTTCATGGTGGGATAACCGTATCCCGCCTGACGCTGGCGATACCAACTCCCGCCGTTCTCCAATACCTGCTGCAATTCTCTGTAATCACTGTTTCCCGGTTCCAGGGCAACTGCCCGACGGGCATGTTCCAGCGCCGCCACATTGTTGCCCAGGCTGGAGTGGGTTACGGCACTGTAATAGAACCAACGGGCATTCCTCTCCCCACTGTCCATCTGGTCCAGCGTGGTACGGGCCTCCCGGTAATAGCCGTTGCGGATATAGTTGCCTGCCGCCCGCAGATGAAGCTGCTCCTCATAACCGGTGCTTCGTCTCTGGCCATAACTGCCATAAAATCCGCCAAAGGGGCCGAATCCAAAGCCTCCGAAGCCGAAGGGGTCCTGCTCCCCCTGGCCTGAGCCCGCTGTCCCGGCATACCCCCCGGTTCTTTCTTTCATGACCTGCTGGTATGCCCCCTGGATCTCCTTGAATTTCTCCTCCGCCTGGGCTTTATTGGGATTATTCACATTGGCGTCGGGATGATATTTCCTGCTCAGCGCCCGGTATGCTTTTTTGATTTCCTCTTCCGTGGCGCCTCGGGGCACTCCCAGCACCTGATAGGGATCACTCATAATGTCTCCGTTCCTTCTCTCTAACCTTTATTTGCCCGCCCTGGCAGACAATCAAATCTCTTTCGTCCTATGGCAAATCGTCTTCAGAAGTTCTTCTTGCCGACCGAACCGCCTCATACCGGCTCCACACACCGGAGTACAGGATGTTGCGGAGGATCTCCACATTGTCCAGTATGGGAAGCTGCTCAAACTCCCGGCAGCAGGCCGACATCATCATGGTCAGAATGTCCCGGCAGTCCTCCTCAAAACCCGGATTCCCATATCTCTCCTTCAAGGGATTGTAACGCCCCTTTTTCAAATCTTCTTCGATGTCCTCGTAGGCGTCCATCAAGTAGACGAATTTACCCAGATAGAACCCAAAACGCTGCAGACCCGCCTCCCACTCGTCCTGCCGGACGGAGACCACCTGGGCCATGACACGCCCGAACCCCCCTGCCATTCTGTCCAGATCTGTCTCCCCCTGTTCCTCTCTCCGGGACAATTCCTCCATGGCAGAAGCAATCTGCTCCAGCTTGCGGGCGTATTTACGCCTGCTCACTCCCGTCCTGCGCTCCAATATCCCGGCCAGCATAAGGCGAAAGCGCTTCCCTTCATCCTTCCAGTCATCCATGCATTTATACTCTGTCAGAAGCATATTCATGTCCGCCACATACTCCGTCAACTCGTTGCAGCGATACATATGCTTCTTGCCCGGATGCATGATACAGCAGCTCTCCCCGCATATGGTCTCCGGCTCATAGAGCCCGGACAACAGGATCAGAAGAAAGGTCATGTCATAACTCAGGGTAGCCTGTCCCACCCTGCCGTATTTCTTCTTCAGAACCCGGCACAGACCGCAGTAATAGGAATGGTATATCTCCCATTCCCGGATGCGCAGTTCCGGCTGATTTACCACAATATATCCAAACATGGGCCCATCCTCTCCGCATCAGGTTTTCCTGATAAACTCCGTACCGCATTTCCTACAGCTTATGGCGATGCGCCCCCTGTTTCTGGGCACCCGGATCTTCTGCCTGCAGTTGGGACACTTGTAGATGCGATGAGTCCTGCGCCGGGCCAGGGACTGCTTCTGCTTCTGCAGTTTCGCCCGCAGCTTCCACTCCAGTTGCAGATACTTCTGGTTCTCCGCCGTCCGCCTGGCTATCTGCCGGGAAAACATTCGGTAATATGTGAGGATCAGCACCACCAGTCCGATGGTGGAAATAAAGGGGATCCGAAACAGGGACAATACCACGCAGACCAATGCCAGTCCCAGCATCACCTGTCCCAGTCTGTCATTGCCGTATCTGCCCTGCATAAAGCGCATCATTTTCTCTCTCATCTCTGGCCACCTCTGTTCTGTATTCCGAAAACGCGTATTAAACTGCCTTTCCCTTTCATCCTACGCCCTATGCCCGGCAAATACAATATATTCTTTGTAAACATTTCTAAATTAATCATAAAAAGCGCCACTACCAAACCTGTGGATAGTGGCGCGCTCTTTTTATACGATTAAGCCTGTGCTACATCCTTCATGGAGAAGCTGATACGGCCCATCTTGTCCTTGCCCAGACAAACCACGGTGACCACATCGCCCAGGGTCAATACATCCTCCACGCGGCCGATTCTCTCCTTGGCAATCTTGGAGATATGCACCATACCCTCCTTGCCGGGAGCAAACTCAATAAAGGCACCGAATTCCTTGATGCTGACCACCTTGCCCTTGAAGATCTGACCTTCCTCAAAATCCGTGGTAATCATCTTGATCATCTCCACGGCCTTGTCCATCATCTCTCTGTCGGTACCGCAAACGGACACCTTGCCGTCATCGGTAATATCAATCTTCACGCCGGTGCGGGCGATGATCTCATTGATGGTCTTGCCTCTCTGTCCCACCACATCGCCGATCTTCTCAGGATCAATCTGAATGGATATGATCTTGGGCGCATAGGGTCCAACCTGAGGACGGGGCACGGAGATGGCAGGCTTCATGCAGTTGTCCATGATGAACAGCCGGGCCTCCCGGCAGCGCGCGATGGCCCCTTCCACAATGGGCCTGGTAAGGCCGTGGATCTTAATATCCATCTGGATGGCCGTAATACCCTCCGTGGTACCGGTAACCTTGAAGTCCATATCGCCGAAGAAGTCCTCCAGGCCCTGGATATCCGTGAGCAATACGAAATCCTCATCCGTGTCGCCGGTCACCAGGCCGCAGGAAATACCCGCCACCATCTTCTTGATGGGCACACCCGCCGCCATCAGGGACATGCAGGAGGCACAGGTGGAAGCCATGGAGGTAGAACCATTGCTTTCGAAAGTCTCCGACACCGTGCGGATGGCGTAAGGGAATTCCTCCTCGCTGGGGAGTACCGGAATCAGCGCCCGCTCCGCCAGCGCGCCATGACCGATCTCACGGCGTCCCGGCCCTCTGGAGGGCTTGGTCTCACCCACGGAATAGGAGGGGAAATTATAGTGGTGCATATATCTCTTGCTCACTTCGTTTTCATCCAGTCCGTCCAGCTTCTGCTGCTCGGAGAGAGGAGCCAGCGTACATACATTGCAGATCTGGGTCTGTCCCCGAGTGAACATGGCGGAACCATGAACTCTGGGGATCAGGTCAATCTCTGCCGCCAGAGGACGGATCTGGGTGATCTCACGGCCGTCAGGGCGCTTGCGATCCTTCAGAATCATCTTGCGCACGGTCTTTTTCTCATACTGGTAAACGGCTTCGCCCAACATGGACAGCCACTCTTCCTTCTCCGCAAAAGCCTCCTCCAGCCTGGCTGTGATCTGGCGGATGTTCTCTTCCCGGGTCTGTTTGTCATCGGTGAACACGGCCACTTCCATCTCCTGGGGAGTGGCGATCCTCATGATCTCGTCAAACATCTCCTGGGGGATGGCGCAGCTGGTATAGCTGTGCTTGGGCTTGCCCACCTCGGCCACGATCTTGTCGATGAAGGCAATGATAGTCTGGTTGACTTCATGGGCCTTGTAGATGGCTTCAATCATCCTGGCCTCCGGCACTTCGTTGGCGCCGGCCTCAATCATGATCACCTTCTCCCGGGTGGATGCCACGGTGAGGTTCAAATCTCCCTTCTTCCACTGCTCCTGAGTGGGATTGATGATGAATTCCCCGTCAATCATTCCCACCTGGGTCATGGCACAGGGACCGTCAAAGGGGATGTCCGAGATGCTGGTGGCGATGGCAGCGCCCAGCATGGCCACCAATTCCGGACGGCATGTGGGATCCACGCTCATCACCATATTGTTCAGGGTCACGTCATTGCGGTAATCCTTGGGAAACAGGGGACGCATGGGTCTGTCGATCACCCGGCTGGTCAGCACTGCGTTCTCACTGGCCTTTCCTTCCCTCTTGTTGAAACCTCCGGGGATCTTGCCCACGGAATACAGCTTCTCCTCAAACTCCACACTCAAGGGGAAGAAATCAATGCCCTCCCTGGGCTTTTCGGACGCCGTGGCGGTACTGAGCACCGTGGTCTCGCCATAATGCATAAACGCGCAGCCGTTAGCCTGTTTACCCACTCTGTTGATGTCCACGGTCAAAGTACGGCCGGCCAGTTCCATTGAATAAGAATTATACATATTTCCCTCTTTCCGCGTATCGCAGATCAGCCTGCGACACGGCACTAATCAGTCTTTTGCGCTATGGTAAAAAGGCGGAGTGCCGTATACGGCTGCTGCTCCGCCTTCCCAAAGTCTTACTTTCTCAGACCTAACTTTTCGATCAGTTCACGATATCTGGTGATATCCTTGCTCTTCAGATATGCGAGCAGACCACGCCTCTGACCGACCAGCTTCAGCAGGCCGCGGTTGGAGTGATAATCCTTGGGATTGGCCTTCATATGCTCGGTCAACTCCTTGATCCTTGCGGTCAGTACTGCGATCTGAACTTCAGGTGAACCCGTGTCACCGGCAGTCCTGGCATACTCATTGATAATTGCGGTCTTTTTTTCCTTAGAAATCATTTCTTCTTCCTCCATATAATTATTGTACCCACCGTGCACTAAGACCGGGTTGGAGTGTCCCGTATCTGAGCACCGGCGAACTCATACCGATTAAGGATAACATATCTTTCGGTATTTGTAAACCACTAAACAGGAAAATTATTCATTTAATATGCGCACATATCTTACCGGCGTACGGTAGTTGTATTTGTTGATCCGAATACCGCTGGTGGGGTTGCTGGCACTGATTACCTTGCCGCCCCCGATATAGATTGCCACATGATTGATGGTGCCGCTGCTGTTGGCATAGAACACCAGGTCGCCGGGCTGTATCTCGGAGTAGGAGATCCGGGTTCCCTCCCCGGCCTGTGCCCGGGAACTGTGGCTGAGGGTAATACCAAAATTCTTGTATACGCTCAGCACGAAACCGGAGCAGTCGGCGCCCTTGGTCAGGCTGGTGCCGCCCCACACATAGGGATTGCCCAGGAACTGCTTGGCATATTCCACCAGGTCCACCCGAAGGTCTGATATACCTTGTCCATACAGCAGCTGTGCCATGGTAACCGCTGTGTCCAGCCGCTCCTCCACATGTGCATACTCCGCGGATACATAAACGCTCTCGCCGTCTATATCCACCTGATACCAGCCCTCCAGGGTAGCCACATAATCCAGTTCTTCTCCCTGGGGTACCTGGGTAAACACCGCTCCGTCGGTACTGGCCTCATCTCTCACCCGCAGGCCGTCCGTATCCGCCACCACCACGGTCCTCACCAGTTCGTTGGCCCGCAGCTTGGCGTCCGGCCCCATCAGCAGAAATTCCGTACTCACATAGCCTTCCACTTCGCCGGACTTGATATGAGCCCAGCCGATATCGGGAAAGTTCTCCAGTACTTCGCAGGCCGATCCCTTGGGCATCTTCCCCACCACCTTGCCATTGGTGGAAGCCTCGGCTCTGACATTGAGATTGCCTGACTCCACCTCCGCAATGCCGATATTGGTATATCCCCAGGAAGCCCCCTGGGCCTCCTGGGCCGCCGCTATGTATTCCTCTTCCGAGAGGGATACATCCATCATGGACGCAATGCCTGCCTGCTGCAGCACTCCCTTCGCACCGCCGTCCTGCGCCGCCTGAACACTCATGGGCAGCAGCAGACAGGCCGCCGTCCAGAAGCTTATGGTTTTTAACGCAATCTTTTTTCTTCCTGTCATATTACCTCCGTATTATATAAGGGGTTTCACACCTGCCGGCATGAAACCCCTTTCCCGTCATACCAGTCACAATCGTTACGAATTTGTTACGAATTTATTAACTGATATGAATTATAACCATATTTCCTCTATTTTGTCAACCGTTTCTGCACATTTCCTTGTTTTTCCTGTTTCAGTTCTCCTCTTCCCGGATGGCGAAAGCGATATTTGTGGCATGATCCGCCACCCGCTCCAGCCCGGAAACTATATCGGAGAAGATCATGCCCGCCTCGGGGGTACACTCTCCCCGGGCCAGGCGCTCCACATGGCGCTGCTGCAGTTCCCTCTCCTTATTATCCACTTTGTCTTCCAAAAGGGCCACATCGTTCATATGACGGTCGTCGCTCTTGGCAAACATCTCGATGGCATACTGGATAATGGTGTTGACCATGTCCAGCATTTCCCCCAGTTCCTTCTGCGCTTCCTTGCTGATCTGAATATTTCCGTCCCTGCGCTGGGCTGCCGCGTCCGCTATATTCTCCGCATGATCGCCGATGCGTTCTATGTCATTGACCACATGGAAGAGGGCGCCCAGACTCTTCAAATCTTCTATGGGCAGGGTGGTCTGGTTGATCTTTACCAAGTAGTTGGTGATGGCATGGTTCAGGAAATTGATGTTTTTCTCCACCTGGTATACTTCCTCGATGTCTTCCCCATCCAGCGTAATCAGAGCATTCATGGCCCGGTTCAAATTCTCGCTGGCCAGGGAAGCCATACGGTCCAGTTCCTTGATTACCTCCACCACTGCCGTAGCCGGGTTGAACACCACCTTTTCCCCTATGTATTTCAACTGGTAACTCTCCCGGTATCCGACCTTCTTGTCCTCCCCCGGCACGGTAATACTGGCCAGCTTTACAATGGCCCCGGAGAAGGGGAACAGGACGATCACCTGGAAGATCTTGATGATGGTGTGGGCGTTGGCCACAAACCTGCCGTTGTCCGCCGAGACGGACTGGATCAGACGGATAATGGGCTCCTTGCCCACAAAGAGAATCACGTAGATCAACAGCGTACCGATGACATTAAACCAAAAATGAATCAGCGCCGCTCTCTTGGCGTCCTTCTTGCCCGGCAGGGAAGCGATCAGCGCCGTGGCGCAGGCTCCGATATTACATCCCAGAATGATATACAGACAGATTCCCAGATCCAGGAAGCCCTGATTGGCCAACAGCAGCACAATACTCACCGTCACGGAAGAACTCTGGATCACCGCCGTGAGCACGGTGCCCACCAGAGTTGCCAGCAGAGGGCTGGTGAGAGATTTCATCAGATTCACCACTTCGGGCACATTCTTCATCTCTGCCATGCCGCTGGACATGGTGTTAAGGCCGGTGAACAGAATGCCGAAACCCACGATTACCTCTGCGAACTTTTTGATTTTTTCCTTTTTGCTGAACATCATGACCAGCACGCCGCAGAGCAGAAACACCGGCGCTATGGCTGACAGATTGAAAGACACCAGCTGAGAAGTGATGGTGGTACCGATGTTGGCGCCGAAGATCACCCCCGCAGCCTGGTACAGATTCATAAGCCCCGAATTCACAAAGCTGACCACCATGGCCGTGCAGGCTGAGGAGGACTGGATAATACCCGTGAAAACAATACCCACCAACATGCCCGTAAAACGGTTGGTGGTAAAAAACTCCAGAATCCGCCGGAGCCTGGCGCCTGCCACCTTCTCAATGGAATCGCTCATCAGGTCCATGCCAAACAGGAAAAGTCCAAGGCCCCCGGCCAAAGATAAGAAAATACGTACATTCATGCGTCTGTTCCCCTCATTCGTATCTACGTCCTACACACAGATACTTCTATTTTAAGGGAAAACAGCCATGCTGGCAATACATTTTTTACACAATTTTCATATTTTCGCGGGCATATTCCCGCCCGGCCTCCATATCGGCCAGAATCTGCGCCCGCAAAGCGTCCACCGAGGGAAAATGCAGTTCCGGTCGGCGGAAGGCCAGAAGCTGTACCCTGATTTCCTCCCCGTAGATTTCCCTGTCAAAATCATAGAGATAGGTCTCCACTCCAGGAAGCCCCCGTTGGGCAACGGTGGGCTTACAACCCACATTGCTGATGGCCCCATAGACATTCCCCCGATACAATACTCTGGAAAAATACACTCCATAGGGAGGCAGCAGTTTATTCACCGGAGGCAGCAGGTTCACGGTGGGCATTCCCAGATCATGGCCCAGCCTGGCCCCATGGCACACCCTGCCTTCGATGGTATAATAATCCCCCAGCAGCTCTGCGACCTCTTTCACTTCCCCGGCCTCCAATCGGCTCCGCACATAGGTGGAACTGACCTCCCGTCCATGGAGCCGCAGTTTTTCAATGGTCTGTACCTCATAGCCATAAAGTTTTCCCAGCCGGCGCAGCAGGGCTCCGTTCCCGGAACCCCGCCGTCCGAAAGAGACATCCTCCCCCGCCGCTATATAGCGGGTGCGCATCCGCTTGGCCAGAATCTGTTCCGCAAAGGCTTCCGGTTCCATGGCGGCTGATTTCTCCGTCAGCGGAAATTCGATCAGCAGTTCTACGCCCATTCTCTCAAAGGCCCGCCGTTTTTCCTCCCTGGTCATCAGTTCCCTCCCGTCAGAGAGACCGAAAAATACTGCGGGAGAGGGATCAAAGGTAAAAACACAGGGGGCAAGCCTCTGGTCTCTCTGCCTCAGCACCAGGTCCAGCAACTTCCTGTGCCCGATATGCAGACCGTCAAACTTGCCCATCGCCACCGCCGTATCTCTATCCAGTTGAAACTCCAGTGTATTTGTAATAATCTCCATTTTTGTATTTTGCATATGACTGATTTTCCTGTTTTAATCCTGCTCGGGGAACATTTTCACCGGCTGATACCTTTCCCTGCCCTCATCATAAGCGTAGATCCCCGCAAAATGATTATCCGGCCGGCGAACCCTCACCCAGCGCCCCGGCGCGTACCGTTCCCGCTCCTGAGTCTGTTCCACCGTCAGCGCGTTGCCGTTGTCCAGAAGTCTGGCCAGATCCGGGCGCACATGCAGCACGGGACAGCTTTCAAACATACTCTCCACGGACAGCACCGCCTCCCCAAGCCGCCCCTGGTCTTTCATGCCCTGCAGCTGTTCCAGGGTCAGCGCCTCCTTCAGACAAAAACGCCCCACCCGGGTGCGGGTGAGACTCTCCATGGCCCCGCCGCAGCCCAGTTTCCGGCCGATGTCCGCGCACAGAGTCCGAATATAGGTCCCCTTGCTGCAGACTACCCGCATCTCCATCACGGGCAGACGCAGATCCAGTATCTCCAGTTCCTCGATCCGCACCTCCCTGGCCCGGCGCTCCACTTCTTTGCCCTCCCGGGCCAGTTCATAGAGTTTTTTGCCGTTCACTTTCAGGGCGGAGTACATGGGAGGAATCTGCAGATAAGCGCCCACAAAGGACAGCGCCGCTTCCCGCGCCTGTTCCGGCCCGGCCTCCACCTCCTGCCGGGCCAGTACGTTCCCGGTCATGTCCTGGGTGTCGGTCTCCACCCCCAGCCGCAGCCGGGCCACATACTCCTTGTCCTGATCGGTGAGCATGTCGCAGAGTCTGGTGCCGCTGCCCAGACACACGGGCAGCACCCCCGTGGCCTCCGGGTCCAGAGTACCGGTATGCCCGATCTTTCTCTGTCCGCAGATGCCCCGCAGCTTCGCCACCACATCATGGGAGGTAAAGCCCTTCTCTTTATGAATAATCAGAATTCCATGATACATCTTCTCTCGTCACTCCCGCCCGGAACCTGCACCCTCCCGGGCGCCGGATCTGCTCTCCATCTGTTCCTTGATGTGCAGGGAAAGATTGTTCACACAGTCGTGAAATGTCCCCCGCATGGTACAGCCCGCAGCCCGCTTGTGCCCGCCGCCGCCAAAGAAGGCCGCCACCTGGGCCACATCCACCCACTCGTCGGAGCGCAGGCTCACCTTGTACTCCAGCACATCCGTCTGGTACATGAAGATGGCACAGTGAATCCCCTTAATATTGCGCAGATGGTTCACGATGCCGTCCAGGTCCGCATGTTCCACCTCATAGAAATCCATGATCTTGCGGTCCAGACAGCTGACGATACAGCTGCCTTCCATTAAGCGGATGCTCTCCAGCAGCACCCTGCCCAGCACCTGGCTCTGTACATAAGTCCTCTGATAGAAAGTCTCCAGAATCAGCCGCGGAAAATCAAACCCGTAGCGGATCAGGTCCGCCCCGATTTGCATGGTTTTGGGAGAGGTATTGGAATACTGGAATACACCGGTATCATGGATAATGCCTATGTAGAGAGCCATGGCCAGATCCTGGTCCAGCGCCTCCCTGTCTATTCCTTCGTAGATCAGTTCCGCCGTGGAGCTGGCTTCCGGCACTACCCAGAAGACGTCGCCGGCCCCCTCATTGCTGATATGATGATCAATATTAACGGTTTTCCGGGCCTGTTCGTATAGTTTTTTCGCAGGTTCCATCATGCGCCCGGGTATGCTGTCCAGCACGAAAAATACATCGTAGGGATCGGTGTCCCCACAACGGCTGTCAATCCGGTCATACCCTTTAATCTGCGCATAAATCTCCGCAGGCTGCTCCAGATATACCTGTATCAGAGCCTGGGGCAGTTTTTTTTGCAAATACTGGCAAAGTGCCAGGCAGGAGCCCACGCAGTCGCCGTCAGGCCGGACATGGCCGGTGATGGCGATGCGGGAAGCCCCCTGACATTCCTGTAAAATATCCACTTGTATCTCCTTCCGGTCAGTCTTCCGTTGCGGGCCGGCCTGCCTTTTCATCAGCGCTGATGACCTCATCTATCCTTTTGGACATGTTCACGCCGTACTCGATGGACTGATCCATGACGAAGGTGATCACCGGGGTGTTGCGCAGGTTGATGGATTTCGCCAGCTGAGAGCGGATAAAGCCCTCAGCGCTCCTGAGCCCCTGATAAGTGGCCTCCCTGGCTTCGTCTCCGCCCAGTACACTGATCCATGCCTTGCAGCTTTTCAGGTCGGGGGCCACTTCCACGGCCACCACACTGGTCAGGGGACTGATGCGGGGATCCTTGATCCCGCTGCGGATGATCTCTGCCAGAGCCCTCTGTACTTCCCCGTTGATACGGGTGTTTTTAATACTGTTCTTTCTCATAAATCCTCTTTCTTTGAAGGCGTATGCCCCCGCCCGATTACTGCAAGCTTGCCTTTACTTTTTTCCGTGTCAGGTTCTGGGGACTTCCACCATGATATAAGCCTCCACTACGTCCAACTCCTGCATCCGGTCAAAGTCCTCAAACACCAGGCCGCATTCAAACCCGGCCTTAACTTCCTTCACATCGTCCTTGAAGCGCTTCAGAGATGCCAGACTGCCTTCGTAAATCTGCTCGCCCTCTCTGGTAATACGGATCTTACAGCCTCTCTGGAAGATACCGTCCAGCACATAGGAACCGGCGATATTGCCCACAGCGGAAGCCTTGAAGATCTGGCGTACCTCCGCATGGCCGATAACCTTTTCCTCGAAAACAGGATCCAGCATGCCCTTCATGGCTGCCTCGATATCCTCGATGGCCTGGTAAATCACCCTGTAGAGACGCACATCCACTTTCTCCCTCTCGGCAGTCGCCTTGGCAGTGGGGTCGGGCCGCACGTTGAAGCCGATGATGATGGCGTTGGAAGCGCTGGCCAGAGACACATCCGACTCGTTGATGGCGCCCACGCCGCCGTGAATGCATTTCACCACCACTTCCTCGTTGGTCAGCTTCATCAGGGACTGCTTCACAGCCTCCACGCTGCCCTGTACATCCGCTTTCACGATCAGGTTCAGTTCCTTCAGATTGCCTTCCTTGATCTGGGAGAACAAATCATCCAGGGACATGCGGGATTTGGTCTCCTCTAACATCTTTTCCTTATTCTGCGCTAAATATGTCTCCGCGTAATTTTTTGCGGTCTTATCGCTGTCATGGGCAATAAACACCTCGCCTGCGCTGGGCACATCGGAGAGACCCAGAATCTCCACGGGGGTAGAAGGAAGGGCTTCCTTCACTCTGCGCCCCTTATCGTCGATCATGGCGCGGACTTTGCCGTGGCTGGAGCCTGCGGAGATGAAATCTCCCACCTGCAGCCGGCCCTTCTGCACCAGTACCGTAGCCACCGGGCCCCGGCCCTTATCCAGCTCCGCCTCGATCACCAGACCTCTGGCCCTCCTGTCGGGATTAGCCTTCAGTTCCAGGATATCCGCAGTCAGCAATATGGTCTCCAGCAGATTCTCGATGCCGTCTCCCGCCTTGGCGGATACGGGGACAAACTCGGTGGTTCCGCCCCAGTCCACGGGAATCAGTTCATGCTCCGTAAGTTCCTGCTTCACCCGCTCCACATTGGCGCCTGGTTTGTCGATCTTGTTCACTGCCACCACGATCTCGATGCCTGCTGCCTTGGCATGGTTAATGGCCTCCACTGTCTGGGGCATCACGCCGTCATCGGCCGCCACCACCAGCACCGCGATATCCGTAGCGTTGGCTCCCCGCATACGCATGGCGGTAAACGCCTCGTGGCCGGGGGTATCCAGGAATGTAATTTTCCGTCCGTTGATGGACACGGTATAAGCACCGATATGCTGCGTGATGCCTCCAGCCTCCTTGTCCGTCACATTGGTCTTGCGGATGGCGTCCAGCAAGGAGGTCTTGCCATGGTCAACATGCCCCATGACGCAGATGACGGGAGGTCTTTCCACCAGGCTCTCCTCCGCCTCCTCATCCTCCTTCAGCAGTTCCTCGATCACATCCACCTTTACTTCCCTCTCACAGAGGATATCGTACTCCATGGCGATGTTCTCCGCGTCTTCGTAGGAGATCTCCTGATTGACGGTGACGATCTTGCCCTCCAGGAACAGCTTCTTGACGATGGCCGCAGGCTGCAGCTTCATCTTTTCCGCCAGTTCCTTGATGGTGATATTCTCAGGAAGAACGATCACCTTGATGACCTCCTCCACCGCTTCTTCCCGCTTTTTCTCAGGCTTTATAAAACGACCGGGCTTGTTCTTCAGCGTCCCGTCTTCCTCATACATATAATCCTTGCGGTTGCGCTTATCCTTCTCCTGGCTGATGCGCCTCTTTTCCTCTTCCCTGTGCTTCTCGCTGTCCTTGCCGGGAGCCTCAGCAGCAAATCCCTTGCTGCCCTGCTGCTGGCCGCGGAACTTGTCACCCTGCCCGGGCCTGCCGCCGCCTCCGAAAGGACGTCCGCCGCCGCTGTTGCCGCCGCCGAAGGCCGGCCTGCCGCCGGGAGCCGCGCCGCGTCCGCCGAACTGGCCGCCGCCCGGACGGTTCCCCTGATAGCTGCCGCTGCGCTGGCCGTCTCTGCCTCCCTGATAGCCGCCGCGGGTCTGGCCGTCACGACCGCCCTGGCCGCCCGGACGGTTCCCCTGATAGCCGCCGCTGCGCTGGCCGTCTCTGCCTCCCTGGTAACCGCCGCGCTGGCCGTCACGATTTCCCTGATAGCCGCTGTGCTGGCCGTCACGATTTCCCTGGTAGCCGCTCCGCTGACCGTCACGTTCAGTCTGGCTGCCCTGACGGTTCCCCTGGTAACCGCTCCGTTCGGCATTCCGATCACCGTTTCTGTCAAAACCACGATCCGTGCTTCTGTCGGAATTCCGATCCGCACCTCTATCGAAGTTCCGCTCTGTACCCCGGTCCGTGTTCCTGGCCTGTTCTCTGCTCTGGCCGGGCTGCTCGGGTCTGCGCTCCTGGGAAGGCTTTTCCACGGGCTTTTCAATGGGCTTTTCTGCCGCAGGCTGCAAAGCCGCCGGATTCTGCGGCATTACAGGTTTTTCTGCCGTCTGCTCCTCCCTGGGCTGCTTGGGCTTAGGCTGGGGCTTCATGGTTACCATCTGCACACTGGGGGTAGGGGAAGGAGGTGTCAATGGCTTGATGGGGGTTCTTGGAGCCGGCCTGCCGCCGTTGCCGCTGCGCTGGCCGCCCTGGTTTCCCCGGCTGTTCTGCTGGCCCTGTCCTCCCTGTCTGCCCTGCCCCTGCTGTTTGTTGCTCTTCTGGCGCTGTCCGGACATCTTGGAATTCTCCGGATTGCTGACCACGATAATCTTACTCTTCTTTTTAGGAGGGGCCTGCCTCTCAGGCTGCTTTTCCCCTTTCCCTACGGCCTCCGGAGCAGCTGCGGGCCTGTTTCCCACGCCTGCCTCCGCCTTGGGGGCCGTCGGAACTTTTTCCTTTTCCTGCATGGCAGTTTCCTTTTTTACCTCCTTGGAGGCTTTCTCACCAGTCTCTCCCACCTGTGTATCTCCCTTTCCGCCAAATGCCTTTCTCACCAGTTCCGCACCGGATTCCTCCACGGAACTGTTGGCCGCCTTGGCCTCTATTCCTTTCTCCTGCAAAAAGGCCAGGATTTCCTTGCTCTGCCTGTTGACTTCCTTCGCCAACTCATGTACTTTCACTTTTGCCATGCTCACTACCTCCCTTTACCCGGCAAGCACCTTCACCCTCCAGTGCCTTCATAACCGCCTGTGCCAAACCTGCATCGCATACTGCCAGAGAAGACCTCTGTTCCTTACCTATGGCCTCGCCCAGGCTCTCCTTGGTCCCGTACTGATAAACCGGGACGCCGTAGTAGGAACTCTTGTCTGAAAATAACTTTTTGGTATTCGCTGACGCATCCTCTGCCACGATAACCAGCATAGCGTGCCCGCTTTTTACTGCGTTCTCCGTCTGAAACTCACCGCTTACCAAATTGCGCCCTCTGATTGCCAGTCCGAGCAATGATAATACTTTATTTTGTCTCAATACTTTCAAACTCCTTATCCAGGGTCTCGTATACTTCCTCGGGAATACTCATCTTAAAGGAGCGCTCCAGCCCTTTGTTCTTCCGGGCCTTTCGCAGGCATTCTCTCTGTGTACAAATATATGCGCCCCTGCCGTTCTTTTTTCCTGTAACATCCAGGCAGATCCCGCCGTCCGCAGTCTTTAAGACCCGCATCATTTCCTTCTTGCCCTTCATTTCGCCGCAGCCCACACACTGCCGCAAGGGAACCTTTTTTGCCATTGCACCGCCCCCTTACTCCAACTGTCCGCTGTCTCCGGCGTATTCACTGTCTTCATATGCAACGGCAGATCCGTCGCTGTCCTGCTCTCCGGCATACGCGGTATCCTCTTCATCGGATTCGGCATATTCGCCCTGTCCCTCATACGTTCCGGCATAGCCGTCTTCGCCGTCCTCATATTCCTCGATGTAATCCTCATCCTCGTCATACTCGTCGTCCAGGTAGTCTTCGTAGCGGAAGCCCGGCGCGTCCTTAGCCTGGGTCTCGGACTTAATATCAATTTTATAACCCGTCAGCCTGGCCGCCAGTCGGGCGTTCTGTCCCTCCTTGCCAATTGCCAAGGAAAGCTGATAATCCGGAACCACCACCTTGGCGGTCTTTTCATCAGGATCCGCGAAAACCGCCACGATCTTGGCCGGGGAAAGGGCGTTCTGAATCAGATTGCCCGGGTTTTCATCCCAGTTCACGATGTCGATTTTCTCCCCCCGCAACTCTTCCACGATGGCGTTGACCCTGGCGCCGTTCAGGCCCACACAGGCTCCCACCGCGTCCACATTGGGGTTGTGGGACCATACCGCCAGCTTGGTGCGGCTTCCCGCCTCCCGGGCAATGCTCATGATCTCCACCGTACCGTCCTTGATTTCCGTCACTTCGGACTCAAACAACCTCTTCACCAGCTCCGGATGGGTGCGGCTCACATTGATGCGGGGGCCCTTGGGCGTGTTCTTCACCTCCAGCACATACACCTTGATACGCTCCGTAGGCATGAACACCTCCCCGCGCACCTGTTCGTTCTCGGTGAGCATGGCATCCGCCTTACCCAGATTAATGCTGATGTTCCGGCCGATATAACGCTGTACCACGCCGGTCACCACATCCTTCTCCTTCTCGAAATACTGGTTGTAAATCACGCTGCGCTCTTCTTCCCGGATCTTCTGCAGGATCACGTTCTTGGCATTCTGAGTGGCAATGCGGCCGAACTCCCTGGACTTGACCTCCACGTTCAGGACATCGCCCACCTGGGCCTTCTTGGAGAGTTCCCGGGCATCCTCCAGGGCGATCTGCAGTACGGGATCTTCCACATCGTCCTCTGTCTCCACCACTTCCTTCTCCATATAGCACAGGAAGTCTCCGGTCTCACGGTCGATCTCTACCCTGACATTGTCCGCCTTGCCGAAATGATTCTTGCAGGCGGTCACCAGCGAGTTTTCTATAGCTTCAAACAATGTCTCCTTGCTGATCTCCTTCTCCTTCTCCAGAATGTCCAGTGCATCCATCAGTTCCTTATTCATTTTCTACTTTTCCTCCATTCTGCCCTTCTGGGGGCAATTCCTGTCTAAAAGTCAAGCGCAAGCCGAATCACTGCTATATCGTTTCTCGCAAAAGTGCGCTCCCCGTCTTCCCCCGTGACAATGATGCTGCTGCCGTCAAAGGACTTCAGCACACCGGTGTACTCCTTATTCCCCTCCAGCGGCTTGTAAAGTCTGATCTCCACCTCCTGGCCTATACTGCGGGCCAGATGTCTGTCCTTTTTGAGAGCGCGCCCCAGACCGGGGCTGCTCACCTCCAGGATGTAGGCGTCAGGAATAAAGTCTTCCCGGTCCAATGCATCAGAAAGCGCACGGCTCACATTTTCACAGTCCGTAATATTGACCCCCTCCGGCTTGTCGATATAGGCCCGCAGATAATAATCACTGCCTTCCTTCACATATTCCACATCATAGATCTCCACGCCCTGCCCGGCGGCTATGGGCTGCAGCAATGCTTCCGTCCTGCTCTCGTAATCTTCTCTCCTCGACATGCCTGTGTCTACCTCTTTTCTCTGCCATAACATCAAGAAAGAGTGGTTTGCAACCACTCTCACTCTAATTACAATCTTTAAATTCTATTGCAAGTATATGCTCTTGTCCCCTGCTTGTCAATATGCTTTTGCAAAAAAGTTTTTCCTTATTTCAAAAAGGCTCTCCTCATTTCATCCATTCTATATTTCAGTTTTCTTAAAATGAAAATTTTCCCAAGTTCTATAATGCTATTTTGTTTTTTCAAAAATGCGTTACAATATATTTCAATACAGAGAAAATAACAAAGGAACAGAAAACAGCATCTTCCCAAACCGTGCACAGAGACAGATCCGATCATCCATAAATCGGAACGCTCTTCCGATCCCTCCGTGCCGGACGGGCCGATGCGGCGTTAAAATCAGGAGAAAGCATATGAACTTCGGAGAAAAACTATACCGTCTGCGGGTAGAGCGGGGTATCTACCAAAAGCAGTTAGCCGCGTATCTGCATGTATCGGTGGGCACCATCTCGAATTATGAGAACGGCATACATTCCCCCGATCTGAAGACCCTGAGCAAGCTGGCCAGCTATTTCCGTGTGTCGGCGGACTATCTGCTGGACCGCACGGACTATGTCGCCCCCATCGACGGCCTGAGCACGGAATTGGCGGACCGATACACTGCCGGCGATATCATGAATATCATTCTGGAACTGTCACCCCAAAGCCGCCGGGACCTGGTGAAATATCTGACCATGCTGTCCGCCTGCGACGGGAATATCCTGCCTCCCCTTAACGCCCCGGAACGCAGAGCAGTTGTATTCACCCCTTTGGAGCCGGAATCCCCGGAGGAGGACAGTGAAAAAAAACCGGATGAAGTCCCCCTGTCGGAATAGGCCTGCATTTTAGAAATCGTGAATTTGCCGACTTGTCGGACCAAAAGAAAAGAGCCCCTGCAGCAAGGGGTCTCTTTTCTGTATCAACGCTCCGCCCGCATGGGGTTGTGCAGGAAATCTTCATAGGCCAGCCGGATCCCGTCCTCCAGTTCCGTATGATACTGCCAGCCCAGTTCCCTGGCCTTGCTCACATCCAACAGCTTCCTGGGGGTTCCGTTGGGTTTGGTGGCATCCCAGCGGATCTCTCCCTCATAGCCCACCACCCGGGCCACCATTCCGGCCAGTTCCCGGATGCTGATTTCTTTGCCCGTTCCCGCGTTCACCGTCTCGTCACCGCTGTAATGGTTCATCAAGAACACGCACAGTTCGGCCAGATCATCCACATAGAGAAATTCCCGCAGGGCACTTCCGTCTCCCCAACAGGTCACATAAGGCAGCCTCTGTTCCTTCGCCTCATGAAAACGCCGGATCAAAGCAGGCAGCACATGACTGTGGGTGGGATGATAATTGTCATTGGGTCCATAGAGATTGGTGGGCATCACCGAGATATAATCCGTACCATACTGCCTGTTCAGAAACTCGCAGTATTTCAGACCGGAAATCTTTGCCAGAGCATAGGCTTCATTGGTTTTCTCCAGTTCCCCGGTAAGCAGACAGTTCTCCCGCATGGGCTGGGGTGCCATCCGGGGATAGATGCAGGAGGATCCCAGGAACTCCAGCTTCCGGCAGCCATGTTTCCAGGCACTGTGAATCACATTCATCGCCAGCATCATATTGTCATACATGAAATCCGCCAAAGCGTTGTCGTTGGCCATAATCCCACCCACCTTGGCCGCTGCCAGAAATACATATGCCGGCCTCTCCGCGGCAAAGAAATCCTCCACCGCCCGCTGGCTGCACAGATCAAGTTCCCGATGAGTGCAGGTGAGCAGATTCCTATATCCCTGCTTTTCCAATTCCCGCACAATGGCGGAACCCACCATTCCCCGATGTCCGGCCACATATATCTTCGCGTTTTTCTCCATCATAATCCTGCCAGCTCCATTCTTTAACATTATTTTCTTATATTTTTTTAGAAAAACCCATTGCGCTTTCCCGTCGCACAAGCTATAATGATATAATAATATTTTTGTGGTGCGAAGTTCCGTACGCCGAAAATCATATAACATATAATCGACTCAGGAAAGGAATCCATCATGGGGAAAACACGTATGAGCCTTTGGCAAAAACTGCAAGTCTGCTACCGCTACCACTGGATGAACCAGACCTATATAACATTGTCCTACGCCCCACTAGCCCGTCCGCTCTGGTTTCTGACCCATACCATGGAACAGGGTGAACGGCGCGTTGCCAAATGCAGGGAACAGAACCGAAAAGAGACCGAAAATCTGACGGCGCTCCTTCAGGACTATCTGGATGAGATGAAATCCAGGACTCCTTCCTCATAGGACAAATATATCCCCCTCCTTGCCAAATGTCAAGAGGAAGCGTCCCCGGACTCCCAGGCCCTGTGGGTAAAACAGATGCTGCGGGCCATGCGGACGGCCTCTTCCCGAAGATCGTATATGTCCTCTTCGTTCGGTTCATCCGCCCCCGCCAATATCTGTGTGCTCTCTGAATAGGGCAGACTCCGCTGTTTTCCCGCCGCCGCTGCTCCCCTGTCCGCCCCGAAGATGGAAACATTTTGTTCTGCCCCCTGCCAGTCTGTCAACAGCACCAGTCCTGCGGCCCCCAGCGCCAGTGTCAACGCCACCGCCGTTCCAGCCTTTACTCCCCGGTATGCCAGAACATTCTTCACCCTGCCGCCGATATCATCCTCCCCAAAGCTCAAGGGAACGGAATACCTTCTTTCCCGGGCTCCTCCGGATGCTTCGGAGATGGAGAGCAGTGTCTGAGAATAGGCCTTTTTGCTGCCCTTGCCCAGCCTGTGGATCACTCTCTCATCACAGGACATTTCCATATCCCGTGACATAAGGCCATAGGCCAGCCATACGAGGGGATTGAACCAATGCAGGGAGAGAGCCAGCCAGGTGGCCAGCTTCACCAGATAGTCCCCCCGCCTCAGATGAGCCAGTTCGTGGGCAAGCACATAGGCCCGCTCCTCCTTGGGCAGCCCCACCGGCAGATAGATTCTGGGATCCAGAATCCCCAGCAGGAAAGGGGTGTTGATGCGTTCGCTCTCATACACGTCCTCCTGCACCCGCACGGCCTGCCTCAGCCGCCGATGGAGCAGCAGATAGGAAAGCAGACTGTACACCAGCAATATGGCCACCCCCGCCGCCCAGGCCAGGCTGCACAGGGTGACCCAGTTCCGTTCCAGTCGCAGGACCTCACTCCGGGTATAACGTCTGTTGACAGCATTCTGGTACAAAGAACCGGCATATCCCCTGTCACTTCCTACAGACCCGTGCCCGGTTCCGAAAATTCCCTCCCCGGATTCCATTGAAAGTTCCGGGGACTTCTGCACCCCCGGGTCTCCCGGCATATTCCGGCCGGCCAGGGTCTCCACTGTGCCGTCCTTATGGATCAACAGCTGATAATGCACCGCCTCCTGCCGATAGGCAGCGGACTCCAGAGCCTGTCCCACACCGCCCAGCGTCAGGCCGTAATAGGAACTGCGCAGGGAAAAAGGACACAAAAGCCGCAGAAAAACCACCGCCCACAGCGCATAGGAGAAAGACCTGGGCTTCCTCCTGAGCAGAAAGCGGATTACCAGAACAAACAGTATGCAGATCGTGGCCCTCATATTCATCTCCAGAACTCTCAAAAATATGCTCTCCATGCCTTCTCCCCTCTGCCCGCGCCGGCAGGCACCGTGTTACTCATGATACTCCTCAATCAGTCTGCGAATCTCCTCCACCTCCTCCGGACGCAGCTTGCAGCTTCTGGTAAAAGCCGCCACAAACTGGGGCAGGGAACCGGAAAAACTTCTGGCTACCACTTCCTGGCTCTCCGCCTCCTGTATCTGTTCTCTGGAAACCACAGAAGTCACCACGGCCTTTTCCGACCTGACCACTCCCCGCTCTGTCAGCCGCTTAATCACCGTATAGGTGGTGGATTTCTTCCACCCCAGCCGTTGAAAGCAAAGTTCCGCCAGTTCCCCGCTGCCAATGGGTTCCTTCTCCCACAGAATCTGGCAGAAGCGGTATTCACTCTCAAATATTTTCGGCATGTCCATTTTTACTCCTTTCCCCGGGATCGTTCTCCTTGTCATCCCGGTGTGTGTGTGCAGAAAATCTAATCCGTTAGACCTGTGCCAAGTCTAACGCATCAGATACGGAATGTCAAGAGGTGGAAATAAAAAAAGCACTGGAAGCATCTTGCTTTCAGCACTTTCCGGGTTGGGCTATTCTTCTAAAAGAATAACAGCTGATAGGGGAATCGAACCCCTGTTTCCGCCGTGAGAGGGCGGCGTCTTGACCGCTTGACCAATCAGCCATACCTGTTATCTGTAATATCTTTATGAAAGAGAGCAGCTGATAGGGGAATCGAACCCCTGTTTCCGCCGTGAGAGGGCGGCGTCTTGACCGCTTGACCAATCAGCCACAGTTGCCATTTTCGTGGCACTTGTTTACTATAATATATTTCCACGAAAATTGCAACCTTTTTTTTGTATTTTTGAAAAATTCTACAATTTCTTTCCTGATGGGAAATTTTCAATCTTTTTCCATTCGGTCATGTATCGGACCCAATTATCCGGCCCCACCCACCAAGTGGTAATAGGCTCTGGAAGTAATCCGATATACCACCACGTATCCGATGCAGAAGAGCAGATAAGCCAGCACCGCCACCTGCACCAGCATCCACAAATTGCTGAAGTTCAGCAGCAGCAGGCCCTTGTACAGGAACGGGAAAGCGAAAGCCAGATGGATTCCCGCCACGATCAGGGGCAGGAAAAACACGGTCAACACCTGGCTGTTGATGGTCTTTTTGACCTCTTTTTTGGTCATACCCACCTTTTGCAGAATCTCAAAGCGTCCCTGATCTTCGTATCCTTCCGAAATCTGTTTATAATACATAATCAAAGTGGTAGCAAATACAAACACAATGCTGAGCATAATTCCCAGAAAGAACAGACCGCCGTACATTTCGCTGTAGCCGTCCCGGTTCACCGCCATAGACTCCGCACGGCTGTACAGCGGATACCCTTCCTGTGCCAGTTGTCCCAGGCCGCCCTGGATTTCATAGAAGATGGTCCCCTGTTCCTCATCGTTGCAGTCCAGGTCAAACCCATAGATCCAGTCATACCGTAACGGAAAATTCCCGACAGCTTCTGCCTGTTCCTTCAGAGGGCGGATAAAGCCGGGCACATCCTCCACGACGAGGAACATGGAGGGAATAATCTGCATGGCATCCACGCCGTTGTCCACAAATTTTTTTATCCTTTTGACCTGCCATACCTGATCTGTGCCCGCAAGGCGCAGACTGTCCTGACGGAACCACAGCTTTGTAGTATACATCATCAGCTCTCCCGCCCCTAGAGTCTCCTGGGTTCCCATAAGACGGTTATAATCCTCCAGGGAGATCACAAAGACGCTCCACAACTCCTGTACAACCTCCTTATAATCAACATTGTTTACATCTTGGGGAAGAATATTGAGAATGCCGTCGCCCAGAAATATTTCCATGGAGACATAGGAGTACTCCAGCACATTGCCTGCAGCCTGCCCACGGACGGCCAGCACTTCTCCCACCGCTTCCCGGACCGGGCCGAAATTTTCCTCCTTCAGTTCTTCCCAGCTGCCTGCATAGTTGTCTATGAGAATGTTTCTGGGGTACCGGGAGCGCAGGCTGCTCTCCTGTCCTCCATACAGACACACCGTGGAGGCCAGCATGACCAGCACCATGGTGCACAGGATACAGATCGTCGCCAGTCCTGCTCCGTTTCTCTTCATGCGGTAGAGCATGGAAGAGACGGACACAAAATGATTGGTCTTGTAATAATAGCGCTTATTTTTCTGCAATATCCTGCAAAGGGCTACGGAACCTGCAATGAACAGCAGATAAGTGCCCCCGATCACCAACAACACGGCGCCGAAAAACACCAGCATGGCCTCTACGGGATGTTTGATGGTGACTGCCAGAAAGTAGGCAAATCCCAGCAGGGCCGCTCCGACCAGCGCCATGGGCCAGTTGGCCTTAGGCGGACGCTCCCCCACATTTTCACTGCGCAATAGCTGTATCGGATCTGTCACCCGGACCTGACACAATGTCACTGCCAGAATCAGACCGAAAATAATCAGATACCAGACCACTGTGTTGGTCACATTGGAGGGGATGATCCGCATGGTATAGTCCACATCCGCCCGCAGAAGAAAGTTCATCAGCAATTCCGCCAGCTTGGAAAACAGAATCCCCAGCCCCAGGCCGGAGGTCAGACTGATGCAAGTCACCATCAGGCTCTCCCAGATCATGATCCAGGAGAGATTGCTCTTGTTCATACCCAGGACGCTGTACAGCCCAAATTCCTTCTTTCGTCTGCGGATCAGAAAAGAATGGGTGTAGAACAAAAAACCGATGGAAAACACGCCGATCACCGCACGTCCAAGCATCATGAAAAACACAATGACGGAACCGCCCCGCACTGTGGTCATCATGGAACTGGTATACAGATAACTCACAATATAGAACATCATAATCATACCTGTAGCAGTGAGCAGATAGGGAATGTAAAGTTCTTTATTTTTTCGTATACCTGACCAGGCCAGGCGGGGATAAAAACCCATTTTCATGCTTCTCCCTCCTCTCCAGCGCAGGCCTGCGTCGCCCGGGGCTGCTGGTCTGTATGACCGTTCTGGACCTCCAGGCGGCCCGGCTGTGTGGCCAGCAGTGTCAGGGTATCCGATATCTTCTGGTATAGCTGCTCATTGGTGCTGCTGCCCCGATAGATCTGGTGGAACACCTCGCCGTCCCGTATGAAGAGCACCCGTCCCGCATGACTGGCTGCCTTGACAGAATGGGTTACCATCAGAATGGTCTGCCCGCTCCGATTGATTCCGGCAAAGAGGCGCAGCAGTTCATCCGTGGCCCGGGAGTCCAGCGCGCCTGTAGGCTCGTCGGCCAGCACCAGCTTGGGGCCTGTTATCAAAGCCCTGGCCACCGCCGCTCTCTGTTTCTGTCCGCCGGATACCTCATAGGGATATTTTTTCAGTAACTGTGTGATACCAAGCTGCTCCGCAATGGGCTGCAGCCGCACCCGCATCTCGTCGTGACGTTTCCCCGCCAGTACCAGAGGCAGATAGATATTGTCCTCCAGGGTAAAGGTGTCCAACAGGTTAAAGTCCTGGAACACAAATCCCAGATTGTCCCGCCGAAATGCCGCCACTGCGGATTCTTTGATCCGTCCCAGATCCTGGCCTCCCAGGATCACGCTGCCCCCGGTGGGCTTATCCAGCGCCGCCAGAATATTCAGCAGGGTGGTTTTACCGGAGCCCGACTCTCCCATAATGGCCACGTATTCCCCCTGCTCCACACTGAAAGAAACATTTCTAAGCGCCTCCACCCGATTGCTGCCCAGACGGGTGGTATAGGTCTTTCTCACTTCTCTGACTTCCAATATGCTCATATATACCTCCTGAAAAATATGCCGCATCCGCGCGGCGCCTGCAGGCCGTCGGCCCGACAGTCCCTCCGGGATCAGCGGCAATCCTCTGTTGATGGGTATATTATAGAAAAAGAGGAAAATGAACGCCATCGAATCGACTTACATTTCCCCCCTGAAACCTTACAGTTTTGTCACAAATTCCTACTCCACCTCCAGCACTTCCCGCCCCAGGCCGATGCGGATCAGGGTCCCCTCTCCGGGCGCCGACTCCGCAGTGATGGTATGTTTCAGTCGGCCGCAGATCTGTCTGCACAGATACAGGCCAAGGCCCGTGGCTTTCCTGTCACTGCGTCCGTTATATCCCGTATATCCTTTCTCGAATATCCGGGGCAGATCCTCCGGAGCGATGCCAATACCGGTATCCCGGATGCACAGCGTGCAGGGCGGTTCCAGACAGATGCTGACGCTTCCCTCCCGGGTATATTTCAAGGCGTTGGAAAGCACCTGCTCCACCACAAAAGCCAGCCACTTTTCATCCGTCAGCACCTGACAATTCATATTGTGGTAGTCCAGTACCAGATGCCTGCGGATAAACTGTCCCGCGTATTTCCTGATACATCCGTGCAATAGACGGTCCAGGTCCACCTGGGTAAACACATAGTCCGTATCCCTGCTGCCCAGCCGCAGATAGGTGAGAACCATATCCACATATTGCTCGATACGCTGCAGTTCCTCGCTGAGTCTGCGGGAATCCTCCGTGTCCTGTTGCTGCAGTATCAGGCCCATGGCAGCGATGGGGGTCTTGATCTGATGAACCCATGTGGTATAGTAGTCCACGGTATCCTGATGGCGCATCTGCATAATGTCCTGCCTCCGTCTCTGTTCCAGCAGCAGGCGCCTCACCATCTCCCGGTATATATGGCTCTCCCAGTCCCCTTTTTCCAGGCGTTTTTTTTCCCGGCCTTCCAATATCTCCTGCAGCAATTCCCAGGCACAGTCCTCCTGGATCGTCTTCTGTCCGTTCCCGGCAGCTTTCTTCCCGGGCAGGAATTCCTGTTCCAGGTCCAGTCCCACGGCTTCCAATATCTTCTGCAGAGAAACATACCGGCGGTAAGTCCGATAGCCCCCGATCCCCATACTGGCCAGTCCGACCGCAGCGCAGAGCAGCAGCGGGTACAGCATCGCCGCCGGGGGCAGCCGGTACAGGATCATTACTGCCACAAAGATAATCAAAAACAGCAGATCGGTCAAAATCTGCCTTTTCTGCTGTCTCATATAGATCCTTATAAAATGTCCCATATTTCTATCCCCATGTCCGTATGCATGTTTTCATTCCTATCCGCTGACCATGTATCCCAAGCCGAATTTTGTGGCAATGAAATCCTCCAAACCCGCGGCTTCCAGCTTCTTGCGCAGGCGGTTCACATTCACCGTCAGCGTGTTGTCATCCACAAAGCTGTCCGTCTCCCACAGCTTCTCCATCAGCCGCTCCCGGCTCACCACCTGACCCTTGCTCTCCAGCAGGGACAGCAGGATGCGGTACTCATTCTTGCTCAATGGAATCTGCTCTCCCCGGTAAGTCAGGGTGTTGTCCCCGGTGTTGAGCAGCGCTCCCCGATGCTCCAGCACCGGCAGCGTACCCCCAAAATCATAGGTCCTGCGCAGCAGAGCCTGGATCTTGGAAATCAACACCTCCATGTCAAAGGGCTTGGCAATAAAATCATCCCCGCCCATGTTCATGGCCATGACAATGTTCATATTGTCGGAAGCGGAAGACAAAAAGACAATGGGCACCTTGGATACCCGGCGAATCTCACTGCACCAGTAATAGCCATTATAAAAAGGCAACATGATATCCAGCAGCACCAAATGGGGAGAGACGGCGGCGAATTCCTGCATCACCTTATGAAAATCCGAAATGAGATGAGGTTCCATATCCCAGCTGGAGATCTGCCGGGACAGAGACTCGGCGATCCCCTCATCATCCTCCACAATCAAGATTTTATACATATGCGCCTCCCGGCCTCCTATCCCGCAAACTGGCTGTTGTAGAGATCCCTGTAAAAGCCTCCCCGGGCCAGCAGGCTCTCATGACTGCCCTGTTCGATAATATTGCCGTCTTTCATAACCAGAATCACATCCGCCTCCCGGATGGTGGACAGCCTGTGGGCCACGATAAAGCTGGTCCTTCCCTCCATCATGCGGGCAAAGGCTTTCTGAATCCGTATTTCGGTGCGGGTATCTATGGAAGAGGTGGCTTCGTCCAAAATCAACATTGGCGGCAGACACAGCATCACCCTGGCGATGCACAGAAGCTGTTTCTGTCCCTGGGAAAGACTGCCTCCGTCCTCGGTGATCACCGTGTGATACCCCTCCGGCAGCCGCTTGATAAAGCTGTGGGCATGGGCCGCCCTGGCCGCCTCCACCACCTCTTCTTCCGTGGCCTGGGGTTTGCCCATACGGATGTTGTCCAGAATCGTTCCGGCCCGCAGCCAGGTATCCTGCAGTACCATGCCGTAGCTGGTGCGCAGGCTTCCTCTGGTCAGATCCCGGATATCCGTGCCGTCCACCCGGATGCATCCCTGGTCCACGTCATAGAACCGCATCAACAGATTGATCACTGTGGTCTTACCGCAGCCCGTAGGACCTATAATGGCCACCCGCTGGCCCGGCTCCACCTGCAGATTGAAATCCTGAATCAGCTTTTTATCGGGCACATACTGAAAATGCACATGCTCCAGCTGCACATTGCCCCGGGCATCGGTCAGTACTGCCGCATTTTCCCCATCCGGCGTCTGGGCCTTCTCCTCAATGAGTTGGAAGATCCGGGCGGCGCAGGCAATGGCGTTCTGCAGTTCCGTGATCACACCGGAGATCTCATTAAAGGGCTTGGTATATTGGTTGGCATAGCTTAGGAAACAGGACAATCTGCCCACGGTGATCCCTCCCCGGATCGCCACCAGAGCGCCGAAGATACCTACGCCCGCATACACCAGGCTGTTGACAAAGCGGGTACAGGGATTGGTCAGGGAGGAGTAAAAAATTGCTTTCAGGGAACATTTCTCCAGTCTGCCGTTGATCTCCCGGAATTGCTCCGTCACCGCCGACTCCCGGGAAAAGGTCTTTACGATCTTCTGGCTGCCCACCATCTCCTCAATCAGCCCCGTCTGCTCTCCCCTGGTCTCGGACTGCTCTTTAAACATGGTGTAAGTCCTGGTAGCAATGAATTTTGCCACCAGAAAGGACACCGGAGTGATACAGATTACCACCAGGGCGATGGGTATATTGGTAACCAGCATGAACACCAGCGTTCCCACGATGGTCAGCCCTCCGGTGAACAACTGGGTGAAGCCCATGAGCAGACCGTCCGCAAAGGTGTCCACATCCGCGATAACCCGGCTCACAATATCTCCGTAGGACTTGGCGTCCAGATATTTCAATGGCAGATTCTCCAGCTTGTGAAACGCGTCCTGCCGGATGTCCTGAATTACATGATAAGTGATATAATTGTTGGCGGTATTCATGACCCACTGCGCCACGGCGGTGAGCGCCATGGCGATGGCAATCCTGCCCAGGATCACCAGGATCCCCGGCATATCCACCAGCCCCTGATCCACGATCAGATCCACCGCATCCCCCGTTAGAATGGGAACATACAGCGTCAGCGCCACAATCACCGCCGCCAGCACCAGAGACATCCCCACCAGCAGTCTGTATTTCTTTATATAATGCAATACCTTTTTAATAGTCTCCATCTGCCCCGCGTGTCTTTGTTTGCTCTCCGTCATATCTGTCCAATCCTCTTTTCCTGTAAAATACTTCCGAACTTACTTAAAATATAATGCCATATTTACATCGGTTCCGCAAGCCCCTTATGGAGCAGATGACGGCGTTATGCTGATCGCCTCGCTGCGCTCCATCTGCTCCAGCACTTTCTCATAGTACTGCCGCTGATATTGCAGCCGCTGGGCAATCATCTGTCCGGCAGTCTCCGTGCCGGACTTTTCCCCCAGCCGCCAGCGAATCCAGTCCAACTTCTCCCGAAGCCACTTGCGCTTATCCTCGATCTTCAGGTTGCGGAAATCCGCGTACTCCATGGCATCGTAGATGCGATAGGCGTCAAAACGGTCCACATCGTCCGCATCCCCGATGCTCAGGGCAAAAGCAGTGTTCTCTCCCGGAAAATCCGCCTTTCCGTCCACATGGATCGCGATACCGTAACAGATCTCCTGCACCCGCTTCGGCCCCAAATCAAGCTGTTCCAGAAAAGGCCGGACCAGCCGGGCCGACATGCGCCCATGCTCCCCCCAGCCATCCTTTTCCCTAAAGGGCAGACTGTAACCCACATCGTGCAAAAGACCGCCGATCACCAGCCCTTCCTGGTCCAAGCCCTCCCTGCGGGCGATCTCCCCGGCGGCATGGGCCACCCGGTAGGAATGCTGCAGGCGGTACTCCCCATCCGCCGGATGCTCCCTGAAAAAAGCGCAGTCCGCGAACCGCTCCCTCAAAAAGGCTTCTGTTTTCTGTATATTGGTCATGGTTTGTCTCCTTTTGCAGTCATGATTTTATACAGTATATCAGCTGCTTGAAAATAATGCAATTTCTTTTCATGCTGCCTTGCGAAAAATCCACCCTGGCTTTTAGTGGTTTACCTTGCGTTTTTCTTCCCTTCTGGTAAAATAGAATTGCCTGAGTCCGGGCAGAATTTCAGCAAAATCCCACAAAATCTCATAGAAAAGAGGTTCTCCCATGAAAATACTACTGGTGGCTGTCAACGCCAAATACATCCATTCCAATCCCGCAGTCCACTCCCTGAAAGCCTGCGCGGGCGAATATGAAGACTGCGTGGAAATCGCGGAATATACCATCAACCAGCAGCCATCCTACATTATGCGGGAAATCTATAGAAGGAGGCCCGATGTAATTGCCTTCTCCTGCTATATCTGGAACCGCGGCATAATGGACGCGGTTCTCCCCGATCTGCATAAACTGCTGCCTCATGCGGACTTCTGGGCCGGCGGCCCGGAAGTTTCCCATGACGCCGCCGGAGCCATAGGCAGATGGCGCCTGCGGGGCGTGATCACCGGGCCCGGGGAAACGGCTTTTGCCCGTATGGCGGCGGCCTATGGAACGGGAACCGCCGAAGAACTGCCCGCCGTCCTTGACGGGAACCGAATGCGTCCGAAACTGGACCAGCTGCCCTTCTGGTACAAAAATATGGAAGATTTTGCGTACCGCATTATCTATTATGAGAGCAGCCGGGGATGCCCATTCTCCTGCAGCTACTGTCTCTCCTCCATCGACCGGTCCATGGACTTCCGTTCTGTAGACCAGGTTTGCCGGGAACTGGATTTCTTTTTAGAAAAGAAGGTGCCTCAGGTAAAATTTGTAGACCGTACCTTTAACTGCCGGAAAGAGCATGCCCTGCCCATCCTGCGGCATATTCTGGCGCATGATAACGGCGAAACCAACTTCCACTTCGAAATCGCCGCAGATCTTTTGGACGAAGATTACTTCGCAGTGATGGAAAAACTGCGCCCCGGCGCCGTGCAGCTTGAAATCGGCGTACAGTCAACCTGTCCGGAAACCATTGCGGAAATACACCGCCGCATGGATTTTCATAAAGTGGCCTCCGTTGTCCGGCGCATCTCTTCCTGGAGAAATATTCATATCCATTTGGACCTGATCGCGGGACTGCCCTTTGAGGATCTGCAGCGGTTTCGGATTTCCTTTGACGATGTGTACAGCCTCCGCCCCCAGCAGCTTCAGCTTGGCTTTTTAAAAGTGCTGAAGGGATCGGACATGGAACGGCTGGCTCCCGGGTATGACCTGATATATGCCGACCAGCCTCCCTATGAGGTGCTGTCCACCCGCTGGCTTTCCTATGAGGATCTCTGTCGGCTGAAACAGATTGAGGAGACGGTGGAGTTGTACTACAACAGCGGCCAGTTTGCCCATACCCTGGAATTCATGCTGTCCCGCTTCCATGGCCCCTATGCCATGTATGAAAGTCTTGCGGCATGGTTTGACAGACATGCGTTGTTCGGAGTGCAGTCCTCCCGCATACGGAAATATGAGATTCTACTGGAGTGGGGAATTGCCTGCATCCTCGGAGAGCCGCAGACACCGCCGTTGTCGGGGCAGACTGGCACAGGCGGGCAGATACGCTCCGACGTGCCGTCTATAAAGGATGAAGCGGACAGTCAGATCTCCCGATTGAAAGAAGTCCTTCTCTACGATCTGTATCTGCGCGAGCATATGAAGAACCGCCCCGCCTTCGCCCCCTCTCAGGAGCCCTGGAAAGAAGTCATTCATGACGCGCTGCACCGGGAGTCTTTGGAACATACAAGATTCCCGGAACTGGCGGACTGCAATTACCGGGAACTGACCAAGAGACTGCATGGGGAAGTGTTTACTCACATCTTTGATGAACCCACGCTTGTGTTGTTCGGATATGAGCGGCGCGATCCGCTGACCAACAATGGAATCACGGCAGCGGAATCCCTGGCCGGCAGCATACCAGACTCTGCTACCCCAGGTGCTCTCCCCAGATCTGCACCAGCTTTTCCAGAGAAAAAGCGGCGTTAGCCGGACTGGTGGAAGGCAGTTCCACCACCAGATGCCCATAGGCCTCCGGCTGGTATGCTTTGAAATATTTTGCCGCAGTCCTGCCGTTTACCAGTATCTTTTCTATCCGGGACGCCTCCATGACAGCCCGAAGATCCGCCGCTTTCACATTGCGGATACTGCTGTCGCTGGAACCCCGGATCTGGCAACTTTCAATCACATCATACACCGCCAGGCCATGGCGCAGAAGCAGGGCCTTTTTCTCCGGGATATCCCTGGGCACCGGCTCCCCGTAAACCGCTGCCAGCATGGGCCAGAAGCGGTTCCTGGCGTGCCCGTAATAAAAACCTTGCTCTCTGGATTTCACGGAGGGCAGGCTGCCCAGTATCAAAATCCGGGAATCTTTGTCATATACCGGCGCAAAGGGCTGCACCACCTGTTCATACTCTGCCATATCGGTCTCCTCACCTGTTTTTACAGTTTCCCAAGCCGTTTCATTTCCCCTCTTCAAGAGAAATAAACTCCAATTCCCGGGCCGCCTGCTCTCTGGAATCATACAGCCTCACCTGTGGATAATCTCTCAGGCGTTGCCGCCATACAGCGCCATTTGCTATAAATTCCGGGCCGCTCTCTGCTATGAGACGGCATTTCCCCTCCTTAAAAAAGCAGACCGGCCCCTCTCCCTCCGGATCCGTCCCCTGACCCACAGTTCCAAAAAATCCTCCCTGACCGTCCACCGCGAAAATATCTACTCTGGGCACGGCATAAAAAGGTATTTCCACCTCCATATCTTCAAAGAGAAAGTAAATTCCATATTCCTTCCCCCAGCGGTCATACGCAGGGCCCCTCTCCCGCAGAGGCATGGTATAGACAGTGGTCCCCGCCGGGATCACCTCCGCATCCCGGACATAGACGGAGACCACCTCTCCTTCGGTGCAGTCCAAATACAATTTTTTCATAATATCCCCCGCCTATGGGCCTCCTCCAGAAGCCGGGGCTGTATCTCGGGATAAGTCCACTCCTCGGGCAGTTCCTTCGTCAGCAGAATTTTTTCAATCTCGCTGTGCAGTTCCGGCTCAAAGGTTTCAATTTGGGCATAGTACAGCATTCCGAAACTCTCTTCCGTCCCGCATATCCCAGAACGGCCAGTACATGGTTCTGAACACAAAGATATGGCATCCGATTCCTCCTGCCCGTCAGAACCATCCGTGGCCGCTACCGAATACACGCACACAGGCAGCAGGGTGTAGCGGACCGCTCCCGTCTCCTCATACAGTTCCCGCCTGGCGGTATCGTCAATCTTCTCCCCCGGCTCCCGATGTCCTCCCGGAACTTCATAGGTCTTCCTGTCCCGATGTTTACAGAACACCCATTGATCCCCTGCCCTTGCGATAATCACTGCATATTTCAACAGATGATCCTCCACTTCTTCATAGAATTGTACTTTCGTCATGCCTGTAATTTCTGTCCTTTCCGTACTTAATATTCTTCCTGTCCCGCCATTGGCCTCCCTTGTATGCCTCTGCCAGTTTCTTTATCCAAATCCGCACAGCCTCCTGCTTACATTGTAATACACCCCCCGGACATCCCTCATGAAGCGGAATACACCAGATTCTTCCGTCCCTTATCAGAACCGAAATACCATCCCCACCACCGCTGCAGCCAGCAGCCACACCGCCGGATGCAGCTTTCGGAAAAGCCTGATCCGCATCAGTCCGAACACCGCCACGCACAGGATCAAAGGCCCTGTGTGCAATGCGCCTTCCTCCGTCACCAGCACCACTTTGAAAAGCCCCCATACAGCGGCGGCGATCAGAGCCGTCACCGCCGGACGCACCCCGGCAAACACCGCTTTCACCATGGGTTTCTCGCTGAAATTGGTGAGAAATCTGGCAATGAGAATCATGATTATGACACTGGGCAGTACCAGCGCCAGGGTTGCCGTCAGCCCGCCCGGTATTCCCGCCCCCTGATAACCCGCATAGGTAGCCATATTCACTCCCAGGGGGCCCGGCGTGCTTTCCGACACCGCCACCATATCGGTCAGGTCCTCCAGGGCGTACCAGTCATATTTTTCCGCCAGGTCCATCAGAAAAGGCAAGGTGGCGGGGCCTCCTCCCACCGCAAACAGACCGATCTTGAAAAACTCCCAGAAAAGAAGAAGAAACGTCATTGCTGAAGCCCTCCTTTTTCCCTGCGCTTCTTCCTCAGAAGTTCCGATGCTCCGCCGAAAAGCCCTGCCAGCGCCACGATGGCGATGGTGGGAACAGGGGTAAACAGGGCCAACACCAGAGACATGGCACAGACCGTCACACACACCAGATTCACCAGGCTTTTTCTGGCCATGGTTATAACCGTATTCAGCATCAGCGCACAGACCACCCCCTTAATCCCCATCATCGCATGTTGAAACCAGATGTTATCCACCAGCGTCTGAAAAAAAGAAGCGATCAGAGTGATCAAAGCCAGCGACGGAGAGATCATGCCCAGCGTGGCGGCAATCCCGCCCGCTATCCCCTCCCTCTTATATCCCACAAAAGTAGCAGTATTTACAGCTATAACGCCGGGCGTACACTGCCCGATGGCATAGCAGTCCAGCAGTTCCTCTTCACTGATCCATTTCTTTTTCCGTACCAATTCATGCTTCAGCATGGGCAGCATGGTAAGGCCGCCGCCAAATGTCAGTCCCCCGATTCGGAAAAAAGTCAAATACAGTTCCCCCAAGGCTCTTACATCCATACTTCCTTTATCCCCCTATACCTCCCATAGCCCGGAATGCTCCGGGTCTCTAACGAACCAGGCTTTTCCCCATCCAGATATCCGGCTTGCCCAACCCGTTGGCATCCGGAATCACGCCGATGATCTGATATCCCAGCTTTTGGTAAAATGTAAAAGGATGATTTTTCAGGTTTCGGATATTCCGAATTTTAGCAAAGGTATCTTCAAACAAATTGCCCTCTGACAGCGTAGTACTCCCGTCCTCATCGTCACTACCCAAGTACAGGGTCAGGCAGCCCTTTTCTTTCAGCCACCTTTCCAGTTCCCGCACCAGGGCACTGCCCACTCCCTGGGAGCGGCAGGATTCCTCCACTGCCAGCGGGTGCAGTTCCCAGGCCGTCAGGTCATACCGGGGAGCAGCACCCGCCAGGCCCGCCAGCCGGCCGGCCAGAACCGCGCCCAGAGCCAATTTTCCCTCCTCCAACATCTCCTGTACTTCTTCCTCCGCGCAATCCCCGTAACAATGAGGGAAAGCCTGCCGCAGAATCCCGGCCGCCTGCTGTAAATAAGTTTTTTGTGTACCGTCCAGTAAAATGAATTCCATGTCTATGTTCCTTTCTCCAAAGTCTGTAGTAACTCTTTTGGGTACCTGTTAAATCCGGCGGCGTTCCGATCCGCCGATGGTAAAGGATATTTCTCCCCGGTCTCAGCCCCCTTCCGTCTCATAAGCTGTATAAGAATGGTCAAAATGATACCCCAGCTTTTCGGCCAGCGCCACCGACCAGAGATTGTGGGCATCCCAACTGGGATACAGACTGCGGGAACAACATTCCAGAATCAGCCGGGCACCGCAGACATAGGCCAGCCCTCTTCTGCGCTGATCCTCTCTGGTGTCGATCTCTACTTCTATTCCGCCCCTGTAACTGGAATAAGAAGAGGCTCCCGCCACCAGTTCCTCTCCCTTTAAAATCACTGCGCCAAGGCCCCATTCCTGAAATCTCTCATAGCTGCCATACTGAGCCACCAGATCCCGGCTCCAGGAATTTTCCAGGCACTTTCGGTAAAGTTCCCCGTCAATCAGATTCAGGCTGTACTCGTGAGAAAGACCTGCCACTGCCCGCCGCAGCCTGTTCGGATCCCAGACCCCGGGCTCCTTTTTGATGGCGTAGCGGGTCACTCGGCGCACGCTGTGACCATAGGCCCGGCGAATTGCGCTCTCCCAAGTCATGCCTGAAGATTCTTCCCCGCATATCTCCTTTCGTTCCTGGGGAATCGTGATCCCCCCGGCTGAGTCTCGGAACTTCTGCAGGCCCAGGGCCTCCTGGGACGAATCTTCAAAAGAATCCCTCGCAACCATAATCCAAAAATTTTTGCCACAGCCCTTTGGCTTATGAACTGCCAGATCCACATTCGGTTCCCCTGCCAAAAAGCAGAAGTCTCCCAGCACCGCCTTGGCGGAACGGGGAGCGGCAGAACCGTCCCCCACAACATAAATCTCTCCCATAATGCCCTGCAGACAGGAATCAATCATGGTCTCCCCCCAGCCCGCGAATAAAGGCTCCGCCTCCCGGGGATTCTTCGGTTTGTATATATATCCCATATGCTCCATCCTTCCAGACAAAAAGCCATCACAATGCAAGCCCATTTCAGCCAATGCATCTTCCTCCATACGCCGTCGCACACAGGCGGCCCGAGTTTTTTCTAAATCCACATCCTTTGCTGTGCTACAGCATATGCCTCACCGATTTTTTCCGCATAATATCCGTGAGAATTCCATTCAGCGGTATGGAAAATATAATTCAGTATAGCATATCGCCCCACGTCCGTAAAGTCGCCAGTTCCCTGTACAGACGTAATCCTGTGCTGTAGGGATATTTTTGTCATACTGATCCTTTCAGCAGCGCTTTCTGAAAGCCGGATACCCCCTGCTCCTTCTTTTGATAATGCCAAAGGAAAGTTGATACCAAACACATATTGGACTGAAGGATTTGTACAAGCTATTTTATATATTGAAGCTGAATTAGACTTTTTGCATATGCGACATAAATATCGGGAAGAAAAACACCCGTGAATATTTAACCCACCGACAAAACCATTCCATTAACTATGAATGGCTTAATATATTAAACTTTTGAATATCTAATAATAGGGATAATGAACCTCGTCATTATAAGCAAGAAGTAAGGAAGTAGACTTACCCGAAAGATTTAGAGAAATTCACCAATTCACAATGCTTTATGAATTATTCACCCAGCAGGCTTGGAATACTAGATTCCAAGACACCATATTTTCGAGTTCTTTGTCAGACATGATTCATTTGGTCTTGGTTCAAGAAGGTGTGCAAAATATTTCTGTGAATTCAGACCATTTGATTTAGTGGTCTCGAGCAAGGCATATATGGCATTGACTCTGTCTAGAATTCTCACTTAAGTTGTCCAAAATTTGCAGTATCCGTATTCAAGATAAATAATGTCGTAGCCAAAGATACCCTATAGTTTGTAACACTTCCCGGCATCTATTTTCTAACTCCCTTTTCGGAAAAGTGTTTTAAGTATATTTATAGAAAAGCACATAATCTGCAACAGCGTAACAGCTCTATAAACTGATATTTATTCATATGACAAAATGTGTGTAATCTCATTTGGTATATTTTCTAATGAAGTTTTCAAAAATTTAGGTACAAGATCAATATATTTCAGTTTTTCCATGGGGATCCAATACAAATGTTCATGATTTTGATCTGTACTGACACCACTGACTATCTTTATGTCTGCTTCTTTCATTAAATAGAAAAAACAATTTCCCGATGAGAAACACTGTCAACGCTGAAAAAACGCTCCTCAATAAATACTAATCTGTCAATTTCAAAATGATAACTCGTTTCCTCATAGCATTCCCTAATAACCGCACTTTCCGAAGTTTCATTTTCCTGTATTCCTCCGCCAACAGTATAAAAACAATGATGATGATCACTCTTTACAAGCAGAACACAATCATTTTTAAAGATCAAAGCCGCCGACCGCAAGGAAAATTTCATATTGCAGGTCTCATATCCGATATCCCTATATACTCCTTTACAAATTCTAGATCTATATACTTAATCATGAATCTTTACTGTCATTTTGAATGCATATTTATAAGTCATTTTCTAATAGACACACAATTCCGAAAAGGGAGTAACACTGCTATCGGCACCATATTCCCGGTTATAAAACATGGAGCCAATAACAGTGCTACTGTGAGAACCTGCGTTTTATACAGATATAAGTTCATACTCTTTCATACCGAATCCCAGTTCCGCCGCTGCGTCAATGGTATGGGTACCATGCCGGGACTCTACCCTCTGAAGGAAATGGTCTCTTCCCGGGTCCTTAGACTGATAAATCAAATCCATGCACGCCTGGTCCAACGCCACCGAATCCAGAGAGGATAGAATTCCGATGTCTTTCATGCAGGGATCCTCTGCCACGGCGCAGCAGTCGCAGTCCACGGACAGATTGCACATCATATTGACAAAAGCAGTATTTCCCCTGAAGTATTCCATCACGCTTCCGGCGGCGTCCGCCATGGCCTCGCAGAACACATCCTGTTCTGCCACATTGTCCCATACCACGGTCTGGTCACCGGTCTTACCGCCGGAGTGAATCAGACATTTCCCTTTGGTGGAGGCACAGCCGATGGAAAGCTGTTTCAGGGCTCCGCCAAAGCCACCCATGGGATGTCCCTTAAAATGAGACAGCACCAGCATGGAATCATAGTTTGCCATATTTTTGCCCACAAAGTTCTCACGCAGCACCTTGCCGCCGGGGATGGGCAGTACCAGGTCCGGACCCTCTCCATCCATCAAATCCACCTGGAAATACCTGCTCCACCCGTGCTCCATCATCAGCATTTTATGTTTCTCCGTGGAATTTCTGGCCCCGTCATAGGCGGTGTTGCATTCCACAATGGTTCCCTTTACCGCCTCCACCATGGGCTGCATAAACTGGGGCCGCAGATAGTTCTGATTGCCCTTCTCGCCGGAATGTACTTTTACCGCCACCTTGCCCGGCAATTCCTTTCCCAGCACTTCATACATCCTAATGACCGCTTGCGGCGTAATTTCTTTTGTGAAATAGACCTTTGCCTTTTCCACATGCTTCTCCTCTCTCTTGCCGGCAGCATCGTTCCTCCTGCATGCCCAAAACTCCTGCGCTCTAAAAGCATGGGCAGACAATCCCCATTCCTGAAAAAGAGGTTATGCGCCCGGATCCTGTGGCAGCAGCAGAAAGTATACTTGACATCTGCCCTTGCAGTTTATAAAATTGCTCTAAGGATAGTATACAGCTTAAAGTTCACTTTAAGTCAAGACTTTTTTCTTGTCTTATACTACTATCGGGAAAAATCGGTATTTACCAAGGACTATATATTTCAGACCTTTCGGTACAGCACAGAATGCAAAGGAGGAAACTATGCTATTTACTGTGGGAGAAATGGCGAGGGAACTGGGAATTCCGGCCTCCACGCTCAGATATTACGATCAGGAAGGACTGCTGCCTTTTGTAAAGCGCTCCGGCAGCGGGATGCGCATATTCACGGACGCCGATTATGAGACCTTGATGGTCATCGGTTACTTGAAAAAATCCGGACTGTCCATAAAGGAAATCAAATCTTTCATCTCCATGGCCGCACAGGGGGACGCCTCCATCAAAGACCGCCTGGCTCTGTTCCGGGGACGGCGTACCGCCGTCCAGAAACAGATCCGGGAATTGCAGGAGACTCTTTCTCTGCTGGAATATAAATGCTGGTACTATGAGACTGCCCAAAAAGCCGGCACAGAAAACGCCGTCCGAACCCTTTCCCCGGAGAACATTCCCCAGGAATACAGAGACGTCAGATGCCGTCTGAATATGACTCACAGCAAGGAGCAGGAATAGGAACGTCACTATTCCCGGCTTATCGAGCGCTTCCGATCCACTGCCCGTGGCTTGTCCTTTGCACCCGCCATGGGCTTTGTATAATGGGTTCAGAAAACGTAATTTACCACCAGGATAGCGGCCCCCAGCACCGCCAAAACCACGCCCGTTGCTCGGTTCAAAGTGACGGCGCTGGCCTTGTTGGCAAACTTGGCGGCGATCCTGGCCCACAGCAGTGTGGAACCCACGCAGAACAGCAGACACCACAGATCCGGCATCCCACCGATGACAAAGTGGCTGGCCGAACCGGTCAATGCCGTAAAAGTCATGATAAAAACACTGGTTCCTACCGCTGTCTTGAGTTCGTACCCCAGCACGCTGGTAAGGATTAACAGCATCATCATGCCGCCCCCTGCCCCGATAAAGCCGCAGATAAAGCCCACCAGGGTTCCGCAAACCATGGATTGTATGATCCGCTTTTTCCTGCTGACTCTGTTCATGGCTTCCCTGGTGGTCATAACAGGCTTTACAATAAACTTGATGCCCAGCAGCAGGGTCATAAACACGGAAAAACTGCCCATGGTGGTGTTCGGCACTTGGCTGGCCACCCAGCTTCCCCCCAAGGTGAACAACAGCACCGTGGCCATCATCACCAGGCCGTTGCGGATATCCAGATTCTTGTTCTTGCCGTAAGTGTAAGCGCTGACAGCACTGGCCAGAACATCGCTGGCTAAGGCGATTCCCACGGCCTCATAGGCCGGAAGCCCCAGGAACGTAATCAGCATGGGGCTGATCACGGCGGCGGCACTCATGCCCGCAAATCCGGTGCCCAGCCCGGCCCCTATTCCTGCCAAAAAACAAATGATAAACTTGGAGATCATCCTCCTATCCTCCTCACAGTATTTGCCCCCCATATATTGCCCTGCGCCTTCTGAAAACGGTCTATTTTTCCCACAACATATAAGATTTTCGGTGGAAAGAGCGTCCATTAATTTACTCTCACATTTTGTTCTCCGTACTTCCTGAGAGCCTGTCAACAGCAAGATAAGCCGTGGGCTGAAAATAAATGTCCTTTCCTTTATTGCACTCATACATAAAATCTTTCAAAGGCTTGCTCGTATATTTTGAAAAATCCCCGTATATTGCAAACCTCACGCCATAATTAATGAATTTTTGTAAGATTTCCCCTGCCAGACAACTACTCAAAACAAAGAAATCGTCTACAATAGCTCCCTTGTTTACGGCAATATTTTCACATCCCGTTTCGTATTTCACTGTCATAATCAGATCCAGAGCAGACTGAACGTCTGTAATCAGCAATTTATCGCTGCTTATTACCGCAATCTCCGTATTATTTTTTTTAATAACTTCTGTTTTCATATTCTACCTCCATATAAATCACAAACACTTTGCTATATCTCACAACAACATTTTCTAAAAGTTCGACAGGGAGCTTCCTCCTGCTATTCATACAAGCTGTCAATCAAATGATCAACCATAAAATCAAATGTTTCCACATGATCCTGCGGAAGAATATCCTTGTTTTTGATATTCAAAATTAGAGAATAAATAACTGACATCGCCATATCCGCATCAACCTTACATCTCAAATAGGATGGATTGAGAAAAAGCTGTTGGCTCTTCTTATTGGACTCTACAATTTTTTTTGATTGTTCCTCTGACAGCTTGTTCATAAAGATTGTAAAATCAGTACTATTCGAATTGCATAAAAAATTATTTTGATCATATTCTCGATAAATGAACTTCAAGGCTTCCGCAACACCATACCTATCTTTATACTTCTCAATCAATGCAGATGCTGCATTGCAAATTTGTTCCTGCACAGAACATATTACTTCACAAAACAGAGCCTCTTTCGATTCAAAAAATAGATAAAATGCGCCTTTCGAGATTCCTGCCTGCTTACAAAGGTCATCTACACTGGTTTTCTTATAACCGTACTGTGTCCAGTATCGCTTACAAATTTCCCGCAAGTTCCTTCTAATATTATTCTTTTCTCGTTCTGTAAAACTTCTTGCCATAAATTGCACCTCTCTTTGTGACTCAAAATAACATATCAGTCATATGTATAATACTGCCTTTATTTTCAAAAGTCAAGTAACACTTTATAATTTCTATAAAAAAGCAGAGAAAAATCGAGTCGCATCTCCATTCTCCTCTGCTCTGTATTATTTAAGTCCCTTTTTCTGCCCCACAGCCTCCAGTATGTTCTCTGTATCCGTCCACAGTGCTCCGGGATTGCGGATGTACTCATATATCTGCTCATGGGACAGATACTCCAGCATATATTTTCCCAGACGATAAGAGATGGAGTAAGCCGCAGGAAGTTCCTGGTAATGGAACATCAATTCGTCACGGCTGCAATTCAGTTCCACAGGAGCCATGACCTGTCCTGCCAGATTGGTGGCCAAAGCCTCCCAAAACCATATGACACCATTGCAATTGGGTTCCACCTGCTGCTGACAAATATGTACAAACTCGTGGACAATCAGCCGTGCGTATTCCTCCCTGTCCATGTGGGCATGAGAACTGCTTTCACGGCATGCCTCCAAAGACAATATGTGAATCCTGCCATCAAAAGTATCCGCAATCATCCAATCCCTGTAATCCTGTCCGCACTCCGCCACATGGGCAGCGTAAACATCCACGTTAGAATGTATGACCACCAATACCTTTTGATCCAACTTCTCCAGCAGGAAAAAGTTCATGATCCTCTCCATATTTTCCAGAAGCGTCCCGACTATATCCCCAACCAGCTTCTGACAGGATTGGCTGTAATGAAGTTCAAAAAATTCTGTGGAAAACACGCCCTCTTTTCCGGCATATACCCCATAGCGCATAAACATCTCCAGAAACCGATTCTCCACCTCTTCAAAAGGCAGCGCCTCGTAGGAGAACTCTGCGGCCATCACCGGCGGCTTCTGTTCTATGCGCTCGTTCAGCAGGTTCAGCAGGTCATAATAGAGCATATCATTGTCAATTTGCTTAACCTGCCTCTCCTCCTCATTCGTCAGGACAGTTCCCAGATATTTGATATATATCTGTTCCAGCAGCCGCTCCTCCACAGCCTTATACTGCGGCATGACGCCCTTGATCGGTCGGGGTACATCCGACAGATAACATTCGCTGGCGTCATGCAGCAGACAGGCCAATATCAGCCGGTCAGAATAGCCCCTGGCCTCTGCCTCCCGGGCACAATGAATACAATGCTGTCCCACGGAAAAAAAAGTTTTTACATGTCCGTTCCCCCGGCAGATCAGGGACAGAGCATGGGCAATATCCCGAATGTCAATCTCGCCACTCTCCGGACAAACCGGATCAAAATGCCTGCCCGTATATGTTGTAATGCAGCCCATCGTATTCTTCCTCTCTTACCCCTTTACCACCCGAAATGCTCCTGGATTTGCTGCGCCACCTTCTCCGGCGACAGCCGGGAATTGTCAATTCGAATATAATTGGCAAAGGGTATTTCCCCTTCCCGGCTCACCAGGCGGTAATTGGCATCCTCCTTCCGTATGAGGCCTTCGGAAAACTCCACATCCCGCTTAGACGCCTTATTATTCAAACGATTCTCCGTTCGGTTTCGCTGTAGCCGGATCTCTTGGGAAGCCACCAGTTCCACGCAGTAAATCTCCGCTCCATTATCCTCAAAAAGCCCGACTACTTCCTGTATGTAATCCCAATCGGAGTGCATGTCAAAAGCCCACATATACGTGAAAATCATGCCCTCGTAGTCACTCTTCACAAACTCCTCCAGCACAACGCTGCGAAGCCTGTTAATCACATCTCCCCGCCATCCGCCAAAGATCTCAATCACAGGCTCAATCATCATATGATTATGGAACAGCCGCAATCCCGTTCTTTTCATCAATTCCTGCCCCACCGTCATCTTGCCTACCGCGCCGCTTCCTACTATCAATACCAGTTTCATGTTTCCCCCTTCATCACTCCACCCGCATTAACATGTCAATCTGATTCTACCACATGTCGCCACAGGATTCAAGGAGAGTCAGCAAAACCGGCTGTGTTTCCGAAACAGGCCGTGAACAGCACCTTTCTGCTTTACGCCAATCTTTTAAGTTTTTCAGAGTGTTCTGCCAGTACTTCTTTACAGACGGATATATCCTGTTTCATATTCTCATAGTCTTCCACGCTTATCTTGTAGCGTTCAAACGTTGATGTATAACAGGATTCTATTGTATTCAGGCGCGGCATAACAATGTTTTCCAACGTCAATTCTATATTTTTTACTCTTACTTTGAGTTCCTGTACCTCCTCTTTCAGCTTCCGTACCTCCTCTTTCAGATTCCGTACATCCTCTTTCAGCTTCCGTACATCCTCTTTCAGTATTTGTACATCCTCTTTCAGTATCCGTACATCCTCTTTCAGTTCCCTGATATCCTCTCTTAGTTCCTCCATATCGCTTTTCATGTCTTGCATATCTTTTTTTATTCCCCGTATATCTTCTCTGATGGGGGTCAGCATATTAGAAATAGCGTGTAATAATTCATGATTTGACATCCTGTTCATTCCTCCATTTTTGAAATTAATGTCTATTGTTGAAAGAAAACAGCAGAGAGAACAACACCCCAACACATGAGGTACTGTTCTCTCTGCTATTGTGACTTTTATTATACAGGAAGTAAAAATATTGTCAATCCCTAAATTAAAAAAATATCCCATTGTACGGAGCAATACATTCCATGACATCCTCCCCGCGTCAGGTTTTTGCTTCATACTCTTTTGACTGGAGGCTGCAGCCATTGGGCATTACTTACCTTAGAGCTGCAGGACCGCCCCCGCCGATACATATTCTATCTGTTCCTTCATCTCCTCCCGCATTAAGGCAAAATTCTCCCGGCCCGTGCAGTGGCAGGTGTAATATTGAACGTCCTCTCCTTTCAAGCACCGGGCCAACTCCCGCACCGGCTCCGGGGACTTGTCTCTCATAATGTGAAACCCGCCCACCACATGGGTTATGCGTTCTCCCAGATCACAACATGCCTTGTCCATGATATTGACAATGCCGCAATGAGCGCAGCCCGCCAGCAGGACCCGGTACTCCCCCTGGCGGATCAGCAGGCTTTGCTCATGGGAAAAATCATCCTGCCGCTTCTTTCCGCCTTCCAAAGTATACAGGTTTCGGTTGGACTGCGGATATAATTCCCGCTTTTTCACATCCGCTATAATCATCAGTTCCTGGTCCAGTTCTAAATTGCCTTCGGTGAGAACCACCTGATCATGAGAAGCAAGGGAATCGTCCAGTCCTATATCTGCATACAGACACAGCACCTTGGAAAAGTGCCTGTCAAAGGCTTTCCTGTGAACATATACTCTTGCCCTGGAATTCTGCCGCAGAAAGAGTCCCAAGGCCCCGCCATGGTCATAATGTCCATGGGAGATGACCACAGTATCAACCTCCTCAATTTTTACACCCATCTTCAACGCATTCTCCAGAAAAAGTCCGCTCGGTCCCAGATCAAACAATACCTTATGATTTTCGGTCTCAATATACAGGCATAAACCGTGGACTTTCCCGTACTCTGACGAGACTGCCGTGTTTTCCACCAACACTTTTATGATCATACGATTATTCTCTCCCATCCCCTGTTTACACGGATCACAGCCCGCCGACGGCGGTACTCGCTCTGCACAGAGGATACTGGCCGCTTGAACCCCGATCCGTCACTAACTCATATGCATACCCATGGCCGTCACCACCGCCACCAGATTATCCTGCCCATCCGTAATCCGGGTTTCGTAGTAACAGGCCCGCCTGCCGTCCTTAATCTGCCTGCATTCCGCCACCAGCCGGGCATCCTTGGGCATACTGATAAAACTGATATTGCTGTTGGCAGTCACGGTCATATGTCCCGGTGGATTGGATGCCACCGCAAATGCAAAGTCTGCCATGGTAAACAACGCTCCTCCCATCACATGGCGATGGGCCGCCATATGCTTCTCCTCCGTAAGCAGGCTGCAGCGGGCGTAGCCCTCCGCCACCTCCTCAATGACAATCCCTGTGGTCTGGGTGGCGTAAGTATCCGCCTTGAAAAACTCCCTTGCCTCCTCCAATTTGGTCATCCCTGTTCATCCTTTCGCCAGCATTGTTTTATAGTTATTTCACATTCCTATCCCCGCCGACACACATCCAAAACGGGGCATTCCCGGCACGGCCATAATAGACCTTAGTCATTCCGCTTATTCCTTTCAGTATCGGAGCTTCCAATGATAAGCGCTTCTCCTCACAGATCCTGTTTGACAGCATTAATCACCGGGGTAAAATCATCCGTATCCCCGCAGAAGAAGCCGCCGATTCTGTCGCAGATATGCTCCATCACCCCTCTGGCGGCCTGGTAGTCCTCCGTCCGAAACGTAATATAACAGAGAAACTTCACCTGATGTTCCTTCAGAAAAGCATCAGCAGATGCCTCCCCAAAATCCGGCTCCATGGCCTCTACATCCATACAGCCGCCCGCTCCCAGGTCGATCTCCAATACCTGGGCGGCTTCCCAGTACTCCATCCCGTATGCCGTGTCGGACAATGCCTCTTTCAACGCACCTACCGTCATATCCCCATGGAACATGTAAAACCAGCCCTCCGGTACATCCTGCCTGAATTGTTTTTTCTTCGCTTTACTTTTCATCCTATGGTTTCCCTTCCGGCCTTCTTATAATTCGTATCTGCCTCTGTCCGACTCCCTGTTGCTCTAAAATAGCAGAAATCTGCTCAAATCATGCATACATTATAGTCAAAATCTTTGAGAAATACAACTGCTTTTTATTTTTTGAGCCCGGTGCGGCGCTTCTGCTTCTTACAAAAAGCCTGAATACAATCCACGCTCTGCTAAAAATCTATTGTCATGAATAAAAAAGGATGTGAATCTACTGAAATAAATTTCCGAAGATTCACACCCTTAAGTTTCTAATACCCAGTCTCTAATTCTTATCTTCTTTTATAAGGTCTATACGGTATCTGCATAGCGGGAACTTCCCTGCACATTATAAGCCCCGGTAGAGGTATACCCGCTGGCGGCATTGGCCTGGGTCGTCATATAGTAGTCCACAAGCGAAGCGCTGGTGGCGATGGAAGAACCGTAGTCGCTGAAAAACTTCTGAACCTGGGACATATCTGCTTTCTTAAATGTGTCCTCGTCAATCTTCAGCTTGCCCTTTTCATCCACATTAATGCCAAACTGCTTAAGCGCATCCGCATTCTGCGCCGTCTTTTCTCTGATGTGAGACAAATTGGCCAGCACACCTGAATTTGAACTGGATTCGGCAGCGTCAAACATACGGTTGTAGTTGTTTACAAAACTCTTGGCTGTGGCAAAGATCTTCTCAATATCGTATTGATCTGTCTCATTGCCGTCCTTATCCTTTACCTTTTCATATAAAGCGCTGGACGCAAGGGCTTTACCGTCTGCCTTGAGGGAAGACGCGCTGGACGCCGCCGTGCTGTCTGTCCCGTTGTTGTCCGTAGCGTTTGAACCGTTCGCGGCGCCCGCAAACTGAAGGCGTGAGGCAACCGTAGAACCATAACTCATGACATTCTTGGAGGAGAACATCTCCTGCACCTTGGAAACTCCCGCCTCTTTCAGCTTGGCTTCATCAAGATCAAGCGTCCCGTTGGAATTCACCGTAATGCCGATTTCCGAAAGTTTATCGGCATTCGTAGCCGAGGTGCTCATCACATTCGCCACATACGCCGTTTTATTGGCCAAAGTGGAATTTTTCGCCGCATTCACTACATTATTGTATTCTGATACATAAGATTTTATCGCAGAGACTACCTTGTCTGCCGCACTCTGTCCATTCGCCGTATCCGTATAAGTCTTATCATTCTGCAGCACGGAAACAGACGTCTTCAGACTTGAAAGTCCCGATGTCAATTCGGCATTTGCCTTCTGGGCCTCTTTAGAGACCTTTGGATGCCTCTTCTCCTCCAGAATCCTGTCCAGAACATTGCTTTTACTGCTTTTCGAGGTGGCCGTTGTACCCGTACTCTGCCATGCGCTTTCTCCCTTGGAATCCGCATAATAAGCCTTCATCAGCTTGCCGTAGCTGCCGTTCTTGATGGCTGCGTAATCACCCAGCCAGTTGCTGGAGGCGGCATTGCCTGCAGCAGATCCTACGCTGGAAAAGAGATGCGAATAGTCAGGCTTTGTAGCTTGCACATCAAAACTGATTCCCATAATCTTACCCTCCTGTCATCCTTGACTCTGTTAAAAAACTTCCTGTTATGTCTATTGTATCGTCATCTCCTCTTTTAAGCAATAGGTATTTTGGGATTTTTATGCTTTCCTGGAGATTTTTACATAAATCTCCAGCTAATAATCTTTTTTTCTTCTGCAGTTATTACATTTTTTTATGAAAGTTCCTCCAAATTCTCCTCCGCAATACCGGCAAAGCCCCTCACCCATCCATTGTCTGATCATTCCCTGTCTGCGGCTCTCCTCATAATATGCCGCTTTTTCTATCTGGTTGCCTATCAAGGTATATCTCATAGCCTTCATCAATGCGGAATCTCTTTGCAGCATATTCGCTGTCAGTAAAACGGAATCGATATAGACATTTTGAGACCAAATCGGCGGCGTACCCAGCTTATATACCAATCTGCTTGACAGATACACGCTGTGGCATCCCTTAAAATGATTATATCTCGGGTCAAGTTTCTCCAGGCTGTCCGGCAGATATAACTGCAATTTGAAAGAGTCAGCAAACGCATCTCTCCCAATCTCTTTCAGTCCATTGGGCAGGACTATATTTTCCAGACTTTTACACCCCCAAAACGCATAGGATCCAATTACTCTCAGGTTTTTGGACAGTGTTACGGTTTTCAATGCATCACAGTTATAAAACGCCCCTTCTCTGATTTCCGTTACATGATCCGACATTATGACGCTTTTTATTTTCTTGCTTAAAAATGCATTATTACCAATCGCAGCCACCTCTTGGGGAATCATTACATCTGTCGAAGTTCCACCATATCTTACCAACACCCCTCTGTCAATATTAAATTCCCTCTCCTCTGCCACGCTGCTCTGCCCGCTGCCATTTACTACATTAATGCCTGTAGGGCTGCTGCCTGTCGAAGCATAGTTCAGTTTAACCACAATCGGACCGTTCTCATATGGATTCCACCGGGGCTTCTCTATTGTATATTCCGTATCGCAATAAGGACATACAATCACCTCGTCCCCTTTCTCCATGTGCAGCTGTGCCCCGCATTGTGTGCACATTTTCGGAATCATTTTCATATTCTGTCCCTCCGTATTTCTTCTGTTCAAAAGAGCGAGTTATTAATTATACCATGGCTCCCATATAAAAACAATAGCAGCACTGGACCAGGACAATGCCTCCGGGCAGCCCTCTGCTCTATTTCTACTAACAAAAAATCCAGCGTTTTCCTGTTTTAAGAAAATCTGCTGGATTTTGGCGTACTTTAATAACTGTTCCTTTTACTGTAAACAGATGACTTCCTGTCCGTTCTTTTTGTATTTTTTCATGTAATTTATTGATGTTAATCCTAAGCAGAGCAAAAGAATTTCTAGTTTTACTTTTGTTTTCCCGCGAAGCAGGAATCTTTGGAATCCATAGTCATTTTTCAGAACACCAAATGCACCTTCTACTTGAATGGATCGGTTTATCCGATATTTGATCCCTGTTTCACTCAAGATGTTTTCATAAGATTCCTGCCGCTTTTCCAAAAAACTTTTTGACAGGTACAGCCGCTTGTTCCCTCTGGCAAATCCTGTACGGAAACGGGCAATGGTGCTGTGATCCGGTGCTTTCTGACCGGCTAACAGCCACATAAAGTTAATATCACTCCTGCAGGCGGTTTCTCTCGAAGAATAATACCTCCAATTCGAGGCTCAGCAGTCGAACAGAATCATCATTAGGGACCAGACCTTCTAAACTTAATGGTAAAACCAGTTGATAAGGTTCGCCAAATTCGGTATAATTTTTATGGTATTTTAATTTACTGGACATATCTTATTATACCACGGATGGCAGGCTCTTCGGAGTCTGCTTTTCTGTTTTTGGCATAAAAACGGAGCCGTTGCTCCGGCAGATTATTCATCTACTTTTGCAACAGCCCCGCTCTGTTGTTCCCTGCTTACTGCAAATATTCTCTGACACACTGCAGCGCCGCCTCGTCCTCCGCCTTGGCCCTGAGAATCTGCTCCGCCAGTTCTTCCCGTACTTTCCTGTCCGCCAAATGCCGAAGCATGGCATCCACATCTGACCAGTCCCCGATCCGACCGCTCATCTCCTGGGCAAAACCACTTACTTTTCGGAAATGACCAGCGGCCTCTTCCAGCTTCCCATTGTCCTGACCCGGCTGTCTGGCCGCCAGTTCCAACAGATACTCCGCTCCGTGGCTCCTGCCGTCCATCAGGCACTGGGTGGCGTCGTTCTGAACCAGCAGCTTGGAGAACAGGCTGTCATAGGCTTCACTGGCAAAATGGCTTTCCTCCAGAAGCATCTCACGCCATGCGTCATAGGCCAGTATTCCCTTGGCGTAGGAATACTCCTTACGCCCCTCCAGAGCCGCCACCGCCTGCCGCAGCACTTCCCGGGGCGCCATTCTCTCCCCAACGATGGGGCCAAGGCACATCACTGCCTGGGTGTCCGTGTTTTCCCACCATTTCCTGCTGATAAAGTAACCATTCTCCGCAGTTTTCACATCAACTGCGTACTCCGGCTCCTCCTGGAAGAAATTCCATCCCAGCAGGCTGTCTCCGTTGTCTTCGTAGCCTGCCACAATGCAGGGTTCGGGCGGCCCGATGATCCCCAGGGCAATACAGGGATATCCCTTCTCCAGATGCTCTTCGATATAGGCCAGAAACGCTTCCCTGGCAGTGGACTCTTCCCTGCCCAGAAAAGAAAACTCCCGGCCCAGAGCCTTGGCCCCCAGCCCATACACCTGGTTGGATTCCGTGAATGCATGGTATATATCCACATTGCTCAGATCCCATATCTCTGTGTTCCACACCAGACGAAAAGCCGCTCCGGTGGCTGCCATGATATAAGGATAAGACACATCGTCCCCCAGATACTCCGACACAGCCTTGACACAGATGGGAAAAGGTGTACAGCTTCCGTAACTGCCATATTTCACTTGCTGAATATCATGTAATAGTATGCTCTCCTGCTTCATATTCTCTACATCGCTCCTTGTCTCTTTCAGATGAAACTCCATATGCTTTCCCAGTAATTCAAGACCATATACACCGGGCAGCAGCTGCGCCTTGCCCACCACCGGTCTGGTACTGCGGAATGCCCGGGGAGACATGCCCATGGTTTTGGAAAAGGCCCGGGTATAGGCTTCATGGGAGCCAAACCCCCATTCCAGCGCTATATCCAGTACACTTCTCTGGGTGCGAAGCAGCTGCGCAGCCGACAGAATGATCCTCCGCCTTTTATAGTAACGCATAATTGACATGCCCACCTGACCAGCAAACAATTCCCGAATATAATTTTCCGAGAACCCAAATTTCCGTCCCATTTGTTTCAGATCCAGATATGGGTCGGCCACATGGCTCTCCACATAGCTGACCATGGCCCGTGTAATGGTTGAATAACTCATTGACTGGTTCCTCTCTCACTGCAGTGTAGGTCTATTCTATCAGGATTTATATACAATTTCTTGACTTTTCTGAGGTTCTTCCATCCCACTGGTCCAGACCGTTCCCCTGTGTTTAGGACCATGCCCAAAGCCTGGCAGGGCAGAACGCAAAAGGCGCGGACACCGGCTTTCAAAAACCATGTCCGCACCAATCATCCGTATAAGACCGACGGATTCAGATAAATCCCCATTACATAAATTCTTCTGTCAGAGTACCTCTATCCCCTGCCTGCACACGGCAGCCCCCCCTAAAGATCATTCTGCCGACAGTTTATCAAACGCCTCAGCCGGAATCACTTCCCCGTCCGCAGTATAAAGGCCGGGAACCTTCTGCTTCAGATACTCGATGAGTTCCGTGCCGGATTCCTCAGAACATTCCGCGATGGCACGGCTTTTGCTTTTGCTCAGCAGCATGACGGTAAGATACTCTATTCTCTTTCTGTTGGGCATATCCCCCACCGCTGCCGTCTGCTTCACAAGGCAGGCCGCTGAAAGATCGGATATCTTTAAAATTGTGTGCTGCGCGTCCGCAAGATAGATATAATCTCTTGTCAGAATACCGTCGGACTGTCCCACCGCCAATGCTTTCGCCGTGTCCAAAAGCCTGATAACCCGACACTCCATATCTGTAGTCTGGCGCTCAAACTCGTCCATATCGCTTACGGTATATCCGCTCTGCTTTGCACAGTTGCTCTTCCAACTGGCTGCTCCTCTTACATGGCGTATAATTGTAATAATAATGGAAGCCAGGGCAACCAGCGCAAAACCGACAAAGAAACCCGCTATGAATTTACCGGCACCGATCATGTCCTCCTGTCCCGACAGACGATATTCTTCTATTCGTCCCATTGCCCAGTAAAAGCCGTAAGCGCTTCCGAAAAGCACGATTCCGAAGAAAATATAAACCCCGAAAGAAATCTTCGCCGTTTTCTTTCTGATAGAAGTAAATACCCCTTCAGCATAATGCTTTCTTTTGTAGTCATCACTCATCACCTGCAGATACTTTTCCATTTTCATTTTCTCCTCTTTATAAATTCGGATCTTGTAAAATAGTATAACACAATGTCTTCCGCAAGTCCACATATGACTTTCTATGAGTGTATCAATAAAAAACGGCAGAATGACGGATTTGATTTTCCAAGCCATTCTGCCGCTTTTAGCATACTATCACTATTTTTTCCGGCCTCTTGCGGAAGATTTTCCGTCTATTTTTCCCCGCCGCTCATCCGAAGCTGGGCGTTGACTAGGCCATAGTAGATTCCCTGCTGTTCCAACAGTTCGTTATGGGTACCGATCTCGGCTACACCGTGCTTGTCAATGACCACCAGCCGATCCGCGTCCCGCAGGGTGGAAAGACGGTGAGCAATGGCAAAGGTGGTTCTGCCCTTTATCAAACGATTCAATGCCTGCTGGATCAGGAACTCGCTCTCCGTGTCCAGAGCCGATGTGGCCTCGTCCAGAATCAAGATCCGGGGATTGTTCAGAATCGCCCTGGCGATGGCAATGCGCTGCCTCTCGCCGCCGGACAGATTATAACCGTGCTCACCCACATAAGTGTTGTAGCCGTCCGGGGTCTTGCAGATAAAGTCATGGGCATTGGCTGCTCTGGCCGCCATGATAACTTCCTCCAAAGTAGCATCCTGTTTGGCGAAACGGATATTGGCCAGGATCGTGCCGGAGAACAGAAAAGTCTCCTGCAGCACCACGCCGATCTGGGAATGCAGACTTTCCATCTGTACATCCCGCAGGTCGTACCCGTCCAGGGTAATCCTTCCCTGGTCCACATCGTAGAGCCGCATAATCAGATTGATCAACGTGGATTTTCCCGTGCCGGATGCCCCCACCAGACCGATCATCTCTCCCGGCTTTACATTGAAAGAGATATGTTCCAGCACCGGTTCATAGGTCTGATAGCCAAAGGACACATCCTCAAAGGTAAACCCGCCCTCAATGGGAAATGCCTTACTTTCCGCCTTGTCTGCCAGTATGGGTTCCTCGTCCAGCACATCGTAGATGCGGTTTAAACTGGTCAGCATCAGCATCATCTCCCTGGGCAGATGAGTCATCCAACTTAAGGGGCCGAACAGATAGCCGCTGTAAGATATAAACTGTACCAGCTGACCCACGGTCATACTGCCGTCCAGCACCTGGATCCCGCCGAAGTAGACGGCGATATAGGTTCCCACTCCCAGCAGAAAAGTCAATATGGGATAGAATACCGCCCAGAAGGTCTCGTTCTTTTTCTGGATTGCGGCATAAGTCCTGGTCTTTTCGGTGAATCTGGCGCTCTCCCGCTCCTCCTTGCCGAAGGATTTCACAATCCGCATGCCGGACAGGATGTCCTGCAGATTGCTGCTTAAATCATCCGCCCGCAGCCACTGCTTGTGGAAAATGGTATGGATATGATGCCAGAACAGTCTGGTAATCACAATCACGACAATGACAAAAACCAGGGACAGCAAAGTCATCCGCCAACTTATAATCATCATCATCACCAGAGACACCACCATGGTCACCAGCATGGAGAACATATCTCCGAATACATCCTGCATAAAAACCCTGATTTGTCTGGTATCCCGGGACACCCGGTTCATCAATTCTCCGGGCTTGCGGTTGTTGATAAAGGACAGGGACAGTGCCTGGATCTTGTAATACAGCTTGGCCCGCAGGCTCATACTCAGGGAAGCCCCCAATTTAACGCAAAGCCAGTAACGATAGATCCAGCAGACCATGCCCCCCACAGTAAGAGCAAAGGTGAGAATGATAAACAGCCATAAATCCACTGTGGTCCCCTGCCCGGTGGCCAGGGAATTGTCAATAAAGTACCGCTGTACCATGGGATTAAACATATTGATGCCCGCCAGCAGTACCAGCAGCAGAGAGATCACAACCAGCCTGCCGATAAATTCCCCGCACAGCGCCATAAATTTTTTGAGTATATCCGACTTGCCGTCGCAGTACATGCACTTGCTGGTGCCCGGCAGAGCCCGGCCGCATTTTTCACAATATTTCTCGTATTCCCGGCTCTCCACCCGGCTGACCATCCGAAGGCTTTTCCCTTCCTGCATGGCTTGCACCAGAGTCTGCGCCCCCCGGACCGCATAGGCTACCCGGACAATCTGGCGCATGGAGAACCGGGCCACGCACTCCGGCAGGCCTTCCCTGGGGAATACGGTCACAATGCCGCAGCCTACCTGGTGCTCACATTTTATTTTCTCGCAGTCTGCCAGCAAATGCTCAGAGGTCTTCTCCTCCCCCCGGAGAGTCATCAGGCGTTCCTCCGTCACCACGATCCAGGTCTGGTCCGTGTAGCTGGTCTGAGGACTCCGCGCCCGGTTGTCAAAGGCCAGATCCACAGGCACACAGTACCAGATGGTCTCGCCGTCCCGGAGGGACAGAGCCTGCTGCTGAGACTCCTTCAGTGTGTATAATAGTTTCATGAATAATTGCTCCTTGTGAAATTCAAAAACATACGGATTAGATAAACAAATCCAGTTTCTTGCGCTCCATAACGGTCAGGGCATACAGATCCGGCAGCTCGTAGCGATTGCCGTCAATATCCGTAATCTGGTAGCGGGCCTCGCCCAGAGACACCACTGCGTCGCCTCCCATATGGGTGGTGAAGCGGCAGCTTCCAAAATCCGTCTGCACATGCCAGTAGGCATAGCCGTATTCATCCTTCACTTCCATCACCTTGCGGATCACGGGCATGAAATAACGCAGGCGCACCTGCTCCTGCACCATGTCCTGCACATCCCGGGGCATATCTCCCAGAGAACGGATCATGCCGATCTCTTTGGCTTTCTCATCCGCCTCCCGTATGGAGATAAACTCCTGGGAATTGGTGAGGGGAAATGTCAAATACACCCCCACCCGGTCATAGCTTCTGCCGTCAAACTGCAGGGACAAAAAGCCTCCCTCTGTACGGGTAAAAACAGCGTTGTCCGCCGTCAGCAGCCGCATCTGCAGCACTTCTTCCGACTCCTTCTTCAGTGCCTCCTCGTCAAACTCCTCCAGATCCAGCAGATTCGGCATCCCGTTTTCTCTATTATCTTCCATAATATATGTTTTCCTTTCTTGACGATACTCATCTTTTATCTGTTCAGGTCAGCTTACTCCAGACCGCGCATAGCCAGCGCCTTGGTCTGCAACTCACTGAGTTTGAAGAAAGTACCCTTCAGCGCCATCAATTCCTCATGGGTCCCGGATTCCGTCACCCGGCCATCGTCCAGCACAATCAGATGGGTGGCATTGCGCAGAGTGGAAAGACGGTGAGCAATGGACAATACGGTTCTGCCCTTCTCCAGCTGCTCCAGGGATTTCTGAATGGCCAATTCCGTCTCCGTGTCCACCGCCGATGTGGCTTCGTCCAGAATCAGAATCCTGGGATCCGCCAGGATGGCCCTGGCAATGGAAATCCGCTGCTTTTCGCCGCCGGACAGCGACCTGTTGGAAGCTCCCAGAATGGTGTCATAGCCCTGGGGCATCTTACAGATAAAGTCATGGGCGCTGGCCTGTATGGCCGCCTTGATGATTTCCTCCCGTGTGGCTTCCGGCCGGGCATACGCAATATTTTCCGCCACCGTACCCATGAATATATAAGTCTCCTGGGACACCATGGACACGTTTTTGCGCAATTCCCTGAATCCATACTGCTTTACATTGATGCCGTCCACCAGCACCTGCCCTTCCTGGGTATCATACAGACGGGAGATCAGGTTCACCAGCGTGGATTTTCCAGCGCCGGAACGGCCCACAATTCCCAGTACTTCCCCGGCTTCCACATGGAAACTCACATCCTTCAGAATGGGTTTGTTGGGTTCATAGCCGAAGGTCACATGCTCCAGAGTGATCTCACCCCGCAGCCGCTCCGGCCTCACCGGGTCCGCCACCTCCTTGACCTCCGGCACTGCGTCCACAATCTCAAAGAGCCGCTGAGCCGAGTTCATGGCGTTAGTATACCAGCGGATAATCCTGGACATAAACTCCAGAGGCCATTTCAACTGCCCCACATAACCGCTGAATGTGATCAGCACGCCCAGTTCCATATCGGATCCGCTGATGATCAGCGCTCCGCCCACTGCCCATACCAGGAAAGTGAGCATATCTTCCACAAAGATGTACAGAGCGGAAAAACGGCAGTCATACCGTGACACATCCAGTTCCGCGTCCCGCACCTTTTTATTGTTTTTGGTAAATCGGGTCATTTCCTGTTCTTCCTGGCCAAAAGCCTTGACCACCCGGGCTCCCGTGAAATTCTCGTTCATCTGCCCGTTAAGCCTGCGGTTGGCCCTGTGGCGCTTACCATAATAATGCCACAGTCTGGGCATCAGCAGATAGCTGATGAAGAACAGGATGGGCATCAGGATCACCGATGCCAATGCCAGCAGAGGATTCAGCATAAACATGATGACGCAGGTGGCCACGATGGTTCCCACATTGATGAAAAAGTAGGGGATACCGTCGATAAAGAAGCTGGATATCTCCTCCGCGTCATCGGAGACACGGGTCATCAGGCCTCCGGTCTGTCTCCTGGTAAAAAAGCTGATGGACAGCTTTCCCATGGAGTTAAACACCTGGCTCTTAAGTTTACCCACCACTTCCGGGGCAATGCGGGCCGTCAGCACCGCCTGGAGAATGCTAAGCCCCTGCAGCAGCACTTTGGAACCGATCATCACCAGCACCAGAATACCCAGGGCCAGCACAAACCGCCCGGCGGGCAGATGCATCGCGGCCAGGAATCCCTCGTCTTTGGCCAGCACCTTGTCATACAGCACCGTGCCGCTGAGATAGGGCCACACCAGATTCAGTCCCGCTGTGGCTAAGTAACAGAACATCATCACCAGCAGACGGAATTTGTAAGGCTTGAAATAGGACACCACCCGAATCAGGATGGAACCCTTATCCATACATTTGGGGCACACCTTCCGTTCCTGATCGGGGTAAATCATACCACATTTGGGGCAGCATTCCTTCCCCCGTTTCACATCCAGGTCCTCCTGGGTGATTTCCTCGCTTTTCCTCATCTTCTCCAGCAGACGGCCGATCCGCATAAAGGCTTCCATTCTGGTGTTGGAAAACTGACACAGATATTTGTCCATACCGCCGATACGCCCCATCAGGATGCCGGTGCTGACCTGCCGGATCACTTCCAGCTTTTCCACTTCGGCCAGGTCATACAGCACCACCGCCGGTTCCTCCATGCGGGTTTCCTGCTCCAGAGACCAGCTGTTGTAACCGCCCAGACGGTATTCCTGCTTTTCCCTGTAGGGATATCTGGCTACAATCAGTTTTTCTTTTGTCAGCGCCACGATAGAGTCCGCAAACCGCTGCTCCTCGTCCAGATCCCCCGTGGCGGCAAATACCACATCATTCTTTTCAATGCCATACCTGCGTATGACATCCGTAAAACTTCCCGGTAAATTCATTTCTTCCTCTTTCCGCATACTTACAGCCTGCCTGCGGCAGACTCCCGGATCGGCTTGACGGCCGACCGCTTTTCCATATGCTCACTCTTCCAATCACGATCTCCCGAAAACTTTATGGACGCAGAAAAGGCATAACCTACAAAATGTATGTCATGCCCTCGGTTCATCCATATATGCCATGCTTACGCATGTGTATGCTGCCAAACCATCAGCCCGGCAACACAGCATACCTTCGGGAGACAATACGATACAAATCATGGTTGATCTGCCTTGCGCCTGTTAATAAATTGAACATTTTGATTGCCTCCTTTCTCTCGTTTTTAGTTCCATTAAACACTATAACCACTTTTCCATCTTCTGTCAACTGTTTTTCACATATTCTAAGCCAAAATCTAAGCCTTACTTCCCCATTTTCTCATAGATACCCCTCACCCGTCCGCAGGCGCTGCCATGCAGATACTCATGCCAGAACTGAAAAGTCGTGATACTATTGGCCGCCTGCATATGCCCCAGCAGTATATCTTCAGAAAGAGTTTCTCCTGTGAGCAAAGCCCTCTCCTGTACATAGATCTCCACCAGCTTTTCGGGAGCAATCTCCGTCCCGTCGGCCCCCAGGCGGCTTATAAAAAAGCTGATATCCCCGGAAGCCCCTCCCCCGTTCACTCCCTGCCAGTCACAGATCACGATCTCCCCGTTTTCCCGTAAAAGCAGATTGTCCCAGTGAAAATCCCCGTGGCACAGAACCTGTGGCTCCTCATGGTGCCAGCCGATGATCTGATTGATCCTGTCCGCCGTCCGCTCCAGGATTCCCGGATCCAGGGCTCCCGGGTGCTCTGCCAGCACAGAGCGCCAGCCATCCACACATTCGGCGATCCGCTCCGCCTTCAGATATCCCGGCTCCCCCTGCGGCCTCTTTAAAAAATCCGGTATCTCCCGGGTATGTACCTGTGCCAGCGCCCGCATGATTCCCCGCAAAAGACCATCGTCCAGGGCCTCTTTGGAAGGCTGCCTATATTTTTTCATCAGGAGCAGAATCTCCCGGTCCGAAACCCGTGTCTCCAGCACCTCCGGCAGGCAGGGCAGCGCTTCCCCATGCCCTTCTTCCCTGTAAAATTGATAAAACAAGGCTTCATTTAGATAAAGCGGAAACATCTCCGGCTCCGGAAGCATGTCCTTTATCACATGCTTTAAGACATATCTTCCGTCTATCTCCCAGATCCGGGCCCCGCTTTGCCCGCCCCCGATCTGCCGATGTTCATGATCGGACAGAAACGCCTCAACACTTTTGTCGTTTAACATAAGGTTCCTCCGCTTTACTCCACGGCCTCTTTTTCATATTGGGAATAATAGATCTCCTGGTAGACCTGACAGTCCTCCAGCAGCTTTTCGTGGGTGCCGATACCGACGATCATGCCATCGTCCAATACAAGGATCTGATCCGCATGACGGATAGTGGACGCCCGCTGGGAAACGATAAAGGTGGTGGTATCTTTCTCCACCTCCTTCAGCGCCTGTCTGAGTTTGGCGTCCGTGGCATAGTCCAGAGCGGACGCGCTGTCATCCAGAATCAGAATTTCAGGCTTTCTGACCAATGCCCTGGCAATGGTCAGTCGCTGCTTCTGGCCGCCGGAAAGGTTTTTACCGTTCTGGGCAACCTTGGCATCCAGCCCTCCGTCCCTGCCCTCCACCACTTCCCTGGCCTGGGCCGTGTCAATGGCCTGCCACAGTTCCTCATCCGTGGCGTCGGGTTTCCCCCATTGCAGATTGCTGCGGATGGTCCCCTTAAAAAGCACCGCTTTCTGCGGCACCACGCCGATACGTCTGCGAAGCTGCTCCATGGGAATGCTTTGAATATTCTGCCCCTCCAGCCGGATGGCTCCCTCCGTCACCGGATAAAAACCGGGAATCATATTTACCAGAGAGGATTTGCCGGAGCCCGTACCGCCGATAATGCCGATGGTCTGTCCCCTCTCCACCCGAAAATGCACATCCTGCAAAGTCTTATCTCCCGCCCCCTGATAGGTCAGGGATACATGGTCAAACTCCAAATAGGGGGGCAAATACTGCATCGTATCTCCCACAGGCTTTCCGGCCTCTTCTGCCGCAGACTGTGCCGATACATTGCACTTCTCTGCCGCCTCTCCTGCCGGGATCTCCAACACCCCTGCCACCCGGTCCGCGCAGGCCAGCGCCTTGGTGATGGTGACAATCAGATTGGCTAACTTTACCAGTTCTACCAGAATCTGAGACATGTAATTGATAATGGCCACCACCTCGCCCTGGGTCAGGTTACCCATGTTGACCTGAAGGGCCCCGGTGTAAATCAGCGCAATGATGGCTCCGTTGACAATCACATAAGTGAGGGGATTCATAACCGCGCTGATCCTCGCCACCGCCGTCTGCAGATGGGAAAGCGCATTATTCTGCTCCCGAAACCGCTTTTCCTCCACCTGCTCCTGGTGGAACGCACGGATCACACGCACACCGGTGAGGTTTTCCCTGGTAATGCCAAGCACCCGGTCCAAGGCGCTCTGTACCTTCTTGTACATGGGCATGGTGATCATCATTACGCCAAAAACCACCACGGCCAGCAGCGGAATAGCCACCACAAAGATCAGCGCACTCTTTACGTCAATGGTAAAAGCCATGATCATGGCTCCGAAAACAATGATGGGAGAACGAAGGAACAGCCGCAGCACCATGTTCACTCCGGACTGCACCTGGTTGATATCGCTGGTCATCCGGGTGATCAAGGTAGAGGTTCCCGCCCTGTCGATATTGGTAAAATCAAGCCTCTGGATATGTTCAAACACCGCCTGCCGCAGCTTGGCGGAAAATCCTACCGCCGCCCTGGCCGCAAAGAACTGGGCTGTCACCGAACTGGCCAATCCCACCGCCGCTAAAAGCAGCAGGCACAGACCCATCCTGACAATATGCCCCACATCCGAGTTGCCGGGGCTGCCGATTCCCCGGTCAATGATGCTGGCCATTACCAGAGGCACAAACAACTCAAAAAAAGCCTCCAGCAGCTTAAAAAGCGGGGCCAGTACAGACTCCTTCCTGTAGTCTTTCAGATAAACAAACAGCTTTTTCATCGCAACTCCTGTCCGCCCGCCTCATTGGGCATTTCACATCTGCGTCCTTCCTCCTCGCAGCACACGCAGACATAATATCCGGGGAGCTCTCCATACTCATATAGACGCATACCCGTATCCTTTAACATATTACGCTTTAACACATCCTCTGTCAAGCCCGTTCCTTTCAGCTTCCCATATGCCTCCTTACGGCACCACAACCTGTAAAACAAAGCCGTTCCCGGGCTGCGATCCGCTGTCAATCCCTGTTCCATATTGTTTACAGAAACGCCGCTCTCAAAGACGGCCGCTTCCTCCTGCGCAAAGAAACGTTTTACCAGAGACTCCTTATAGGGAAGCATCTGCTGAATGTCAATCCCTACCGGGACATCGCTGACTGCCAGCGCTACATAGTCCCCGGAGTGGGAAAGATTGTAATGCCAGGGCACTTGCCGGATATAAGGCTTCCCGCCGGGGGCGTAAGCCACCTGCAGCGGCAAGGGGAAGGGGATCTCTTCCAGCAGCTGCGGATAGGACAACTGCCGCCAACGGACAGGCGCGTCCTGGGGAGATTCCGTAAGGGCTTGTCTGTGTGCCCCATATTGCAGCAGCAGCTGTCCTCCCATACTCTGCGCCCTTGTGCCCGGCCTGGCACAGCCGGCCACCTTCTCCTGCTGCCAGGCGGTCAGCTTATCCCAGCCGGGCAAAGCCGCGGCGTTTTGGATGAATTCTCCGCTGCCTGTCTCTTCCATTTGAAGGCGAAGTCCGCCCACTTCCAGCAAATATACCTGAATCACGTTTTCCCCTTCCGGCTCACATCCGTTCATAAGTCTTATGAAAAATGCGCCTTTCGATCACATAGATATCATGGGGATCGTCCACGCGCACCGCCAGATAGTCCCCCTCTTTTCCCAGCATATATTTTTCCTCGTCCCATGCGGTGAAAACTTTCACTCTATGATTCAACTCTTTCGCGTAAATATGTACTTCGCCGCTGGAAACACAGGTTTTGGCGTAGGGAATCAAGGATACATTTTTCCCCTCCAATACATCCCTGACCACAGGCGCATACTCTCCCGAAAAGACGTAAGGCGTATCGAGGCGGTTATAGCTGCGCTCAAATTTAGCCCTGTCGTTGGGATATACTTCTCCCTGAATCCCAATCATAACCAACAAGTCTTTATGAATCCGCACATCCAGGTCCCCCTCCAATGTGCGGATGCAGATTTGAGCGCCTGTGGGAAAGATCTGGTCCGCCTCCACATAGCCCAGGGGAACCTTCCTCTTTTTGTATGCCGTCATGCCGGCGATATCCATGTTATACTCCTTTGCATGAATAATCTGGATATCGTCGAAATAATCGTCCATGCGCCGGACCAGAAATTCCTGAATGTCCTCCTCCGGGGGATTTCCCGGGATCTCCTTTTCCAGCAATTCCATCTGGAGAAGGCCGCCGGCCTTTTCCAGATGCCCGCCCCCGGATCCCACACCCTCCGTAATAAACGCCGCCAACTCGCTGGCCTTTACCTCTTTCACACAGCTTCTCACGGAAATCTTAACGCCAAAGGGCAGCACACTGTATACCAGGCAGGTATCCACAGCGTCCACCTCCAGCATCAGATCACTGATCATACCCAGAATATTGGGATCGCAGGGCTCCGCCATGGCTACCGCATAGCGGTATTCCTCGTGGTAGTGATAATTCATCAGCGCCGCGCCGGCTATTTCCAACTCCCGCAAGGACAGGTTCGCATTGCGAAAGCGCAGGATCAGACTCCTGTCAAACACTGCGTCATCCCGCAGATCCTTGTCCAGGGGATGGGATATCTCCGTGAAATTATTGGTATCCGTCAAAAGCCCATAGTAAAGAGCCGTGGCCAGGCCCCTGTCAGCGTTGACATCCATCCCCTCCTGCCTCAGAAGTTCCCTCACCACGGTGGCGCACGCCCCCAGATTGCTTCTCACTTCACTGAGCGGAGGCAGAGGGCCGCTGATCTGATGATGGTCGATGACGGCCACCTGACCCGCGTCAAACTTTGTCACATTTCCCTGTCCATACTGGCAGTCCACTGTGACCAGAAGCTCCGGCGCTTCCAACATATCCGCATGCTCGATGGGAAGATTCAACTCGGATACCATCAGAACCAGATTGCTCTTTTGGATAGGGCTGCGCCCTCCATAGACAAAATGTACCTTCTTTCCCTGGGCCTTCAGATAGAAATACACACCATAGCCGCTGGCCAGGGCATCCGCGTCCGGATTGTCATGACACTGCACCACTATGGAATCATATTTTAAAAAGTCACTTAATTTCATACCAACCTCCCCGCCTCCCATATTCTCTTGAACGTCGATGGGCCAGCCCGCTCGTTTTCCGCCGGATGGTTCAACCGAAAGCCCGGACCGTATTCACAGCACCATCAGCAAAGTGCCCGCCCCGATCAGCACACAGCCGAAAAAAGATTTTACCGTGAACTGCTCATGCAGAAAAATAAAGGCCAGCACCAGCGTGATCACCACACTGAGTTTGTCGATGGGCACCACCTTGGACGCCTCCCCCAGCTGCAGGGCCCTGTAGTAACACAGCCAGGACGCACCGGTGGCCAGGCCTGACAGAATCAGAAACAGCCAGCTCCTGCCGCTGATGGCCCCGATTCCCCCCTGGGCGCTGGTCAGAAAAACCATCCCCCAGGATAACAGCAATACCACCACCGTTCGGATGGCTGTGGCCAGATGGGAATTGACACCCTCAATCCCGATCTTGGCCAATATGCTGGTCAGTGCCGCAAACACTGCCGATAATAACGCAAATAGCAACCACATGGAAATGCACCTCCGTCTCTGGATTCCTGTAGACATATTGATCCCTCCCCGCGCCGGGCCCAGCCTCTGCATGCGCCTGTATTCCATATACAATGATATCTGTCCATACAGCAGTTATTCCCCGTTTGGAACCACTTTAGTCGGGGCATGAAAGGAGCTGCAGACATTACTCCACAACTCCCCGCCTTTCCATTACGTATTTTAATTCTCAGGAGAATCCTGCCCGGGCTCTTTAATCACCAGGCACAATTCCTCCAACTGCTTCTCATCCACCGTATTGGGCGCGTCGGACATCAGACAGGAGGCGTCCTTCACCTTGGGGAACGCAATCACTTCCCTGATGCTCTCCGCCTTCACCAGCAGCATCACAAAACGATCCAGCCCGATGGCCAGTCCGGCATGAGGGGGCACTCCATACTTGAACGCGTCCAGCAAAAAGCCGAACTGCTCATGGGCTTTCTCAAGGGTAAAACCCAGCGCCCGGAACATCCGCTCCTGCACATCACTCTGGAAAATACGGACGCTGCCGCCTCCCAGTTCCACGCCGTTTAATACAATATCATAGGCTTTGGCCCGCACACTGCCCGGATCGGATTCCAACCTTTCCAGATCCTCCTCCATGGGCATGGTAAAGGGATGATGCATGGCCACAAAACGCTCCTCCTCCTCACTCCACTCAAACTGGGGGAATTCCGTCACCCACAGGAAGTTGAATTTGTCATTGTCCACCAGATCAAGCTGTCTGGCCACCTCACAGCGCAGGGCTCCCAGCACGGCCCACACGGTCTTCAGGCGATCCGCCGCAAAGAGCAGCAGATCCCCCGGCTGTCCCTGCATCACCGCCACCAGATCAGCCAGTTGTTCCTCGGTCATAAATTTGGCAAAAGATGATTTGTAACTGCCATCCGGCATCACAGACAGATAGGCCAAACCCTTGGCCCCATACCCCTTGGCAAACTCCACCAGCGCATCAATCTTCTTCCGGGGCATCTCCGCCTGCCCTTTCACATTGATGCCCCGGACGCTGCCGCCGGACTCCAGCGCCCCGGTAAACACCCCGAAGCCGCAGCCCTTCACCGCCTCCGACACATCCTGCAGCTCCATTCCGAAGCGGGTATCCGGCTTGTCGGAACCGTAGCGGTTCATAGCTTCCTCCCAGGTCATACGTTGAATCGGAAGCTGCACCTCCAGACCGATGGCCTCCCGGCACACCTCCGCCACCATGCGCTCGGTGGCGTCAATCACATCCTCCACATCCACAAAGGACATTTCCAGATCCACCTGGGTAAACTCCGGCTGCCGATCAGCCCGCAGATCCTCATCCCTGAAACACTTGGCAATCTGGAAATACCGATCATACCCGGAGCACATCAGGAGCTGCTTGAATATCTGAGGGGACTGGGGCAAAGCATAGAAATTCCCCGGGTGCACCCGGCTGGGCACCAGATAGTCTCTGGCTCCCTCCGGCGTGGACTTGTTCAAAATCGGCGTCTCGATCTCCAGGAAGCCCTCTCTGCTGAGAAATGCCCGGATGGTGGTGGCGATCTTACTGCGCAGCATCAGATTGCGCTGCAGATCCGGCCTGCGCAGATCCAGATAACGGTATTTCAGCCGCAGCTCCTCCTTGGTTTTGGATTCCGCCTCAATGGGGAAAGGCGGCGTCTCCGCCTCCGCCAGGATACGCACCTGAGCAGCCCGCACCTCAATCTCCCCGGTGGGCAGATTTTCGTTCACCGCGCCGCTGCGCTTCTCCACTCTGCCCACCACAGCCACCACAAACTCGCTGCGCAGCTTTTCCGCCTTGGCAAAATGTTCCGGGCCGCAGTCGCTCTCTTCAAATATAATCTGCAAAATGCCCGCCCGGTCCCGCAGATCCACAAAGATAATGCCGCCCTTGTTCCTCTGCTTCTGCACCCAGCCCATAACGGTGACTTCCTCACCCACATTGTTAAGACCCAGTTCACCGCATCTGTAAGTCCTCTTTAAGCCTTTCATTGACTCTGCCATACTAGAAACCTCGCTTCCGCCCCATGGGGCTATTCATACTTTTCCGTCCAAAAATTCTTCCCCTTCTCCGCTTGCCGGTTCTATGATCTGCTTACCGAACCCTGCGTCCGGTACCTTAGTTTTTCAGCGTCTCCCTGTAGAACTCCACGAATTCTTCATACCCCTCCGCCGCAAGCTGCTCTTTCTGGAACTTCTTATTTTTATTCATGCGGGCCACCAGCACCTGGCTGCCGTCCTGCCGGGCCGCCTGTGCCTTGGCAATCACTTCACACAGCGCCTGGCCGCCCACGCCCTTCTCGATCAGGTACGCCACCTTTTTCCGGGCCTGAGGCACCTTAAAGCCGCTGTCCATCAACAGCATGATAATCCGCTCGAACCCGATGGAAAAACCGCAGGCCGGAACATCCTGCCCGGTGAACTTGCCCACCATCCTGTCATATCTGCCGCCGCCGCCGCAGGCTGCCCCAAACTGAGGCATGGAGATCTCAAAAATCGTCCCCGTGTAGTAGGACATGCCCCGCACCAGTGTGGCGTCAAATACCATCCGGAAGTCCGCCGCTTTGGTGGCGCTGACGCTGGAAATAATCTCCTGCAATCCCTGGGCCACCCCGGGCTCCAATACATCCCGCAAAGTCTCCGCCAGATAGGCTACCCCGTCCTCCTGCTGCCCCAGTTCCCGGTACAGCGCCAGGTATTTATCCACACAGGATTTTTCAAACCCTTTCTCCAGCAGCTCTGCCTCCACGCCCTCAAGGCCGATCTTATCCATCTTGTCCAACGTGATAAACACGCTGTCATAAGTCTCCTGGTCAAAGCCGCTGTAAGCAGCCATGGCCTTCAGAATCTGCCTGTCGTTAATGCGGATTTCAAAATCCCTGAACCCGATGTTCCCCAGGGTGGTGGTGGTGGCCAGGATCAACTCGATCTCAGCCAGATTGCTGGGTTCCCCGAAAATATCAATATCGCACTGCATGAACTGACGGTAACGTCCCTTCTGGGGCCTGTCTGCCCGCCACACATTCCCTATCTGCAAAGCCTTAAAGGGAGAGGGCAGATTGGCTGCATTGTTGGAATAGTACCGCACCAGCGGCACCGTCAGATCATAACGCATGCCGAAGTCCACCACTTCCTCCTCCGTAACCGCCTGGGCCACATTGAGCTTTTCACCCCGCTTTAACACTTTGAAAATCAACTTCTCATTGTCCCCGCCCTGCTTGCTGGTCAGATTGGAAAGGCTCTCCATACAGGGCGTCTCAATCGCCGTGAATCCAAACCGGCGGTATGTGTCCTTAATCACCCCCTGTACATAATCCCGGATCTGCATCTCCTCGGGTAAAATATCCTTCATGCCGTGTACCGGCTTTTTATTCATTGCCATTTATATCTCCTCTCCTTATAAGAGCCGCTTTTTGCGTTGGATCATCTCATCAATTCTTTCGATGTACTGCGCCACTTCCTTCACATTTTCGCACCGCTCGATCCGCCCGTCCGGGTACACCCTTTTGGTAATGCTGCCTGCGCCCAATGCCACGATGGTCTGCACTTCCTCCATAATCAGAATATTATACAAACCATATTTTCCCTCTCTGGCATACCCCACATTCTCAAAATTACCGGACATATTTTTCTGCCGGTAGAGATAATAGGGATGCATACCCAGGGCTTTCGCTCCCGCCGCCGCGATCTCCATGGTCTCGTCCGTGTTGCGCAGCGTCTCAATGCCGTGCTCCTGGATCCACTGACTTAGCCGGGAGGCCCGCTTGATGGCCAGAGAATGCACCGTCAGACTGTCCGGGGACAGACTCACTACCTTCTCCACTGTACGCCTCACATCCTCCTCCGTCTCTCCCGGCAGTCCCAGAATCAAGTCCATGTTGATATTGTCAAAGCCCGCCTGTCTGGCCTGCCGATACGCCTCCAATACCTGTTCCACGGAAGCCTGCCGACCGATGCTATCCAATGTCTCCTGCTTCATGGTCTGGGGATTCACGGAGATCCGGCTCACACCATGGCGGCGCAGCACCTCCAGTTTGTCCGGGGTAATGCTGTCCGCCCGGCCCGCTTCCACCGTAAATTCCTGCACCGTGGAAAAATCAAACCGGGATTTTAAACAGCCGAGCAGCCGGTCCAGCTGTTCCGGCTCCAGCGTGGTGGGAGTCCCCCCGCCGATATAGACGGTATCCAGGATTTTGTCTACATACGCCCCGGACACATATTCCATCTCCTGAATCAGGCAGTCTATGTACCGGTCTACACGCTGCCGGTGGGCCGCTATGGGATAGGAAGTGAAGGAACAATACAGGCAGGTACTGGGGCAGAAGGGAATGCCCACATACAGGCTGTATCCCCCCTGATAATGAATCCCCGACAAAAGCTGCCGCTCCCGGCGGGCAATGTCAATGCTCAGTTCACATTTTTCCCGGCTCACATAATGGCTGCGTTGCAGCTGCTCTATGATCTCCCGGTCCTGCTTTCCCTCCTCCAGCATGGCATAGGCCAGCTTGGTGGGCCGTATACCCGTCAGATTTCCCCAGGGCAGTTCCCTGCCCGTGATCTCTGTCAGGCTGCGGTAGAAAAAACGCTTGAAGCAATCCTTAAAAGCCCCCTCTTTTTCATCATGCCGCCATTCTATTTCTCTTCCCGCCAGTTCCATCCGGACAATGGGTCCCTCTACCCGGATGCTCCATTCCCTCTCTCCTTCATGGACCTCCTGATCCCGGCTCACAGGCAGAATCATCCGCAAAGTTTCCTCCGGGTAGAAGGACTTCAGCAGCGCCTGGATGTCATATTCATAATTTTCCCGATTCAGCCGTACTGCCAGCATATGTCTCTCCTTACAGGATGGGCGGTGTTTTCCCATACCCGGTTTCAAATTAATCCCCCTTGGGTCCGCGCTTCTTCCTCCGGCCGGACAGCAAATCCTTTCCCGGGAGATTTCAAAGGCAGAGGATTACACCGTAAAGGGATTGTACCGCATCTCATGTTCGATGGTGGTGCTGTCCCCATGCCCCGGGTATACCTTGGTCTCCCCGGGCAGCACATAGAGCTTTTCCTTAATGGATCGCACAATGCTGCTCATGCTGCCGGTGGGAAAATCCGTCCGCCCCACAGACTCGGCAAACAGAGTGTCACCGCTCACCAAAAATCCCGCCTCCGGAAAATAATAGCAGCAGCTTCCTATGGTATGGCCCGGCGTGGCAATGACCTGAAAACGCATCCCCGCCAGAGTCAGTTCCTGGCCGTCCCGCAGATATTCGTCAGGCGTAACGGTATAGGCTCTGCCCGCCATGTCGGACACATTGTTATGAGAATCTTCGCACAGGGCTTTTTCCGCATCCAGAGCATACAGCTTCACTCCCGCCGCCTCCCGCAATTCCTTGGTTCCCCAGATATGGTCGAAATGACCGTGGGTCAGCAGAATAGCCTCCACCTCTATTCCATTGCGTTCCAGGGTTTCATGGATCCGGCCTCCCTGGTCCGCAGGGTCCACCACGATTGCCCGCTTATGTCCCTGGGCATCGCCCTGGCCCGGCATCTCTTCTTCCTGATAAATAAAATAGCAGTTGGTCTGGCAAGAGCCCAGCACCATTCTTCCGATTTTGATCTCAGCCATCAGCCCGTCGTCCTTTCAATATCTATGACACTCTCAATGTTGCGGATCTTGTCTATGACCCGGTTCAGTTCCTCCCTGCCGGAAATCTCAAAGGAGGTCTGCAGAGTAGCCTGCCCCTGTTTGTTGGTCTTGGTGTTCATGGACAGGATGTCAATGTTTTTCTCTGTCAGCGCCTTGGAGATATCCGCCAGAAGGCCGTTGCGATTGTTGGCAAAGATCCGGATCTCTGCCATATACTTGCCCTCCCGGGCGTCTTCCCCGCCGCCCGTCTGCCACTCCGCGTCTATCAGCCGGGCCCGCTCCATTTCCGGCAGGCTCAACATATTCACGCAGTCCGTGCGGTGGATGGAAATGCCCCTGCCCCTGGTTACAAAGCCCACGATCTCATCTCCCGGCACAGGGGAACAGCATTTGGAAAAACGCACCGACAAGTCGGCGATGCCCTTCACCACAATACCGCTTTTGGAGCGTCCGCTGCCGGGACGCATCATCATGGCGCTGCTTTCAACGATGGTCTGCAGTACCTCCTCGTTGGACATGGTCCTCTTATGGTCCCGGTCATAGAGTTCCTGCATCTTGTTAATGATCTGGCCCTCTTTCAGAGCGCCATGGCCTATGGCGGCCAGCACGGAATCCCAGTCACGGAAGCCGTATTTGCGCATGATGGCCTCCATATAGACGGTCTTGACCAGGTCCGGCATGTTGATGCCCTTGGTCTTGCAGTAGCCCGCCAGCAGTTCCTTGCCCTTTATGATATTATCCTCTTTCAGTTCGTTCTTAAACCACTGGTTGATTTTGTTCTTGGCCTGGGTACTCTTGACCACGTTCAGCCAGTCCCGGCTGGGCCCTTTGGAATTCTGAGAGGTGATAATCTCAATTCTGTCGCCGTTTTTGATCTCATAGTCTATGGTCACCAGTTTGCCGTTGACCCTGGCCCCCACCATCTTGTTGCCCACCGCCGAATGAATATTGTAGGCAAAATCTATGGGGGTGGAACCCGCCGGCAGATTCTTGACCTCCCCCGTAGGGGTAAAGCAGTACACATTGTCCGAGAACAGGTCCAGGTCATTCTTGAGCAGATTCATGAATTCCCGGTTGTCCGACATGTCCCGCTGCCACTCCAGAATCTGCCGCAGCCACACCAGCTTTTCTTCCTCCTGTCCTTCCACTTTCCTGCCGTCGGAGGCCTCTTTGTACTTCCAATGGGCCGCAATGCCGTACTCCGCCGCCTTGTGCATCTCAAAGGTGCGGATCTGGATCTCAAAGGGCTGCCCGTTGCTGCCGATCAGCGTGGTATGCAGAGACTGGTACATATTGGCTTTGGGCATGGCGATATAGTCTTTGAACCGCCCGGGAATGGGCGTATACCTTTCATGGATCACTCCCAGCGCCGCATAGCAGTCCTTCACCGATTCCACAATAATCCGCACCGCGAACAAATCATAGATCTGGTCCAGGGTTTTGTTCTGGTTTTTCATCTTTTTATAGATGCTGAAAAAATGCTTGATCCGGCCGTCCACCTGGGCACGGATACCCTCAGCCTCAATAAACTCCTTGACCTCGTCCACAATGCTCTGGATATATTTCTCCCGGACGCTCTTGCGCACGGCGATTTTATCCACCAGGTCGTAATATACCTCCGGCTCCAGATATTTCATGGACAAGTCGTCCAGTTCGATCTTGATCTTGGAGATGCCCAGCCTTTGGGCGATAGGAGAATAGATTTCCCTGGTCTCCCTGGCGATACGGACCTGGCTCTCCGGCTTCTGGTATTTCAGCGTGCGCATATTGTGCAGACGGTCCGCCAGCTTGATCATGATCACCCGGATATCCTTGGCCATGGCCAGAAACATCTTCCGCAGATTCTCCGCCTGCATCTCCAGCTTGGTATCCGTGGGGTCGTCGGTGCCTGACAGGGGAATTTTTTCCAGCTTGGTAACGCCGTCCACCAGCAGCGCCACATCCTCACCGAATTCCTTTATCAGATCTTCCTCCGTCATGATGGTGTCCTCCACCACATCGTGAAGGATGCCCGCAATAATAGTCTCCTTATCCAGTTCCAGGTCTGCCAGAATAATGGCCACATTCAGGGGATGGATGATATAAGGCTCGCCGGACTTGCGCTGTTGGTCCTTATGGGCCTGGCTGGCAATCCTGTATGCCTTCTCAATCATGGATATATCATCGCTGGGATGGTATTTTTTGACGCAGGAAATCAGATCCTGATACAATTGTTCAGGAGATGTAAATTCTGTTATTTCGCCCACTCTGGCCTGATCAAATATCACATCTCTTTCTTCTTTCATAACGCCTGCTAACCTTTCTGTAACCCCCTGTCCCCCCAGGGCCCCATACCTGCGGGAATATGTATCTGTACAGTCTGACCCCATACCGCTTTCAGACTTTGCTCATTTCTCCATACCGCCGGACATCCTCTGGTATGACTTCGGTATATTGCCCGGCTCCTTCTGCACAGGTAGCGGATGGATCCGCACTGTCGTCCAGCCTATTTGCCGGGATATACAATAGCCGCCTCCAGCCTGTAGTCCTTGATCTTCTCCCGGCCCTTGAGACCGGCCAGCTCCATCAGTACCACCACGCCTACCACTTCTCCGCCCAGACTCTCAATCAGTTTGATCATGGCTTCCGTGGTGCCGCCGGTGGCGATCAGGTCATCCACCACCAGAACCTTCTGACCGGGTTTGATGCTGTCCTTGTGCATCTCAATAGTGGCCTGGCCATATTCCAGGTCATAACTTCTCTCCACCGTTTCGCAGGGCAGCTTTCCCTTCTTACGGATCAGCACGAAAGGCTTATGCGTGTTATACGCAATGGGTGTTCCAAAGATAAATCCTCTGGATTCCGGGCCTGCTACCACGTCAAATTCCAAATCCTTCACTTTCTCCTGCATGGTATCAACGGCCAGACGCAGCCCGTCCGCATCCTGCAGCACGCTGGTCACATCCCTGAAAATAATACCCTCCTCCGGAAAATCCGGAATGCTTCTCACATACTCTTCCAATGCCTTCATCTTGTCCTCCTCCTCATTTATCACATTTTCCCCGGTCCCCCACCGACAAAAAAACGTGGTTATTAACAATTTGTTCCTATTATAGTATTATTTGTGCGGAAAGTCAAAATATTCTTTCATATTCGCTCTTCCAAATACATTTTATGTACCGATATGAAGTTCTGTTTCCTGTTTTTGCCAGGATTTTATCCCTGAAGCCCCCTTTTCTCTCCAAAATGCGCTTCAGAACCGGCGGCAGAAAAGTGGCATCGGGATAGCGCAGCTGGGGATCCGGCTGTAAGCACCGATCCAGCAAGCGGCGGAATTCCCTCCCCATCCCCCAATGTCTGCCGCAATATTCCATGGTGTCATAGGGCGGTTTCCCCGGGTCCTGCCCGGTCAGCAAGAAGGCCAGCAGTTTTCCAAACCCATAGATATCGCAGGAGGGCGTAATCCCTGCGCCTTCCCAGAACTGTTCCGGCGCACCGTATCCATAGGTTCCCGCCCGGCCGCCCTGAACGAAGCCTTCCGACCGGACTGCAGCCCCCAGGTCCACCAGCCGGGCTCTGCCCTGGGGAGTGATCACCACATTGGATGCTTTCAAATCCCGATATATGCAGGAAGGCCCGCCGGCATGCAGATAGGCCAGCCCCTCCGCCACATCCAGGGCGATCCCCCCACCCATCCGTTCCGGCATTCCCGCCGGATACAGTTCCATCAGTTTCTGCAGAGACAGTCCGGGTATAAACTCCATCACCAGATAGATTCCCCCTGCATCCTCCCCCTCGTCAATCCACCTGGGAAAACAGGGATGCCTTAGCTGCTTCAAAATAGCGGATTCCGCCCGCAGCCTGGCCTTACAGGAGCCATATTTCAAGGCATATACATCCTTCCCGCCGGGCTGCTCCACCCGAAAGACCCGGGCGGTGGCCCCTTTGCCCAGTTCCGCCAACAGCCGGTATCCGCCGATGTTCCCCTTTTCAAGCCCGCTGCTTTCCTGTTTCATACATTGTTCTCCTTCTTAATTATTGACCTTCTTATTATTCGCCTTCTCAATATTCTCCTTCTGAATATTCTACTTCTGAATATTCCCTTCCGGCACACAGGAGCGGTAACCCTTATCTCATACCACTCCCAGATAAATGCCCCCCACAGGCCCTGTATTGCCCCGGCTGCGGCCCTCCCGGTACAGTTCTTTCAGACGTCTGCCCATGCGCACCTCCTGCCAGCGCCCCTCCCCGTGAAGAATCTGACATAATTCTTTCGGTTCCAGATTTTTTATAAGTTCCGGGGTGTGAAGCAGGATTCCTACCCCCTTCTGTATCCTGCCGGAAAGAGGGTACCCCAGTTCTTTCAGTTGAGGGCGGTTATAGCGGTAATTGATCAGCCGCGCTCTTATATCCCCCTCTCCAAACAGATAAAAGCTGCTTCCCGCCAGCAACAGGCCTCCGTAACTCAATTCTTCCCTTTGAATGCCGTGCAGTTCCGGCTCCAGCAGTTCCCTTCGGATGCCGTGCAGTTCCGGCTCCAACAGCTCCCTTCGAATGCCGCGCAGTTCCGGCTCCAGCAGCTCCCGGAGCCCCGGCAGCGTCCGGCCCTCACAGGCCGGCAGACAGCATCTGTGAAACCATTCCACCAGCTGTTCCGTCATCCGTCCTCCCTGCTCCTTCCCGAGACTGCTGCAGACGCAGAACAGACAGACTTCTCTGCCTCGAACCCTCACTTGCTGCAGCACCAAGGACAGAGGATTCACGCCTCCCTCCGCCGCCTTTTCCCATATGTAATTGGATATAATATGCATTTTCCCTCCTGTCTGTATACTTCGTTGATTCCCGCCTGCGCATATGGGCGGTCATCTCGATAAAATTCTGTCATTTGGTACCTGATGTACCGAATTTGTCTTGAATGAAAATACCGGGAGAATTCCCTGAAAAATTTAAAATAAAGATTTATACCGACTTTACCGCCGGGGCAGGAAAAGGCCCTGCCCCGACAGTAAACATATCAAATGAATTACGAGAAGATATTGCGCAGATCGTTAAAAAACACAATAACCATCAATAACATGAAAAATACCAGGCCGATAAAATGCACCATCCCCTCTTTTTCCGGGGGAATGGGCTTGCCCCGGACCACTTCCACCAGCAGGAACACCAGTCTGCCTCCGTCCAGCGCGGGAATGGGCAGCAGGTTCAATATCCCCAGGTTGATGGTGAGCAGCAAAGTGATATAGCCCATATTCAGCGCCACCGTCTCCCATCCGTACTGCATTGCCTGGGTATAGGTCTTACCCACCACATTGACGGCTATACCCACCGGGCCGGCCACTTCCTCACTTTTCACCTGCCCCCGCAGCATCAGTCCCAGGCTCTGCCAGGTGGAGCGGACGCAATAGCGGATTTCATACCAGGCATACTTCAACACATCCAGCCCTTCCGCCTTCAACGCCTTTCCCACATAGATCCCCATACCATAACCGCCGGTGGAGTTAAGTTCCGGGGTCATGGTCACCGTGTACCGCTGGCCGTCCCGCTCATATTCCAAAGTGAATTCCCTGCCGTTGTTGACCCGGTTAAACAGGATTACCTCGTCCCGGAGATATACCCGGTCCCCGTTCAGCGCCACGATCCGGTCTCCCGCCTGGAGCCCTGCCCGCTGGGCCGCCCCGCCCTCCACCACATCGGAGAGCACCGGCTCATAAAATACCATTAAACCGGCCAGAATCACGGCGATGATTCCTCCCAGTATAAAGTTAAATATGGGACCCGCCAGCACCGTGGAGATCCTGGCCCAAACTTTCGCATGGAGAAAAGAGCCTTCCGTGATCTCCCCCTCCTGAGTGTTCAGCCCGTCCTCCCCCTCAAACAGACAGGCCCCGCCCAGGGGCAGAAGTTTGACGGAGTATTTGGTCTCCTTTTTTTTCCAGGAGAAAACGGTGGGCCCCATGCCGATGGCAAACTCCACCACATGGATACCGTTGATCTTGGCTATCAGATAATGGCCGAATTCGTGGGAAATCACCACCACGCCGAAGATTAAAATAAACAGAATAAATGTCATCAAAGTCGTCATATTTTCGTTCTCAACCAATTTCACTAATATAGTCGTACACACTCTGTTCCGCCGCCAGGATTTCCTCCACCCCCGGCTGCCGCATCACCTCATGATGTTCCATACACCGCTGTATCAGTTCGGGAATCTGCAGATATCCGATCCTGCGCTCCAAAAACAGCGCCACCGCCCTCTCGTTGGCGGCATTGTACACCGTGGGCATGCTGCCGCCCTGCTCCAGGGCACGGTAGGCCAGCTTCAAGCCGTAAAAAGTCTCCATGTCCGGCTCCTCAAAAGTCAGGCTGCCCAGACTGAAAAAATCCACCCGGTTATCCCGCATGGCCTTTCTGTCCGGATAGAACAGGGCATACTGGATCGGCAATTTCATGTCCGGAACACCCAGTTGGGCAATCACCGCGCCGTCAATATATTCCACCATGGAGTGAATAATACTTTGCGGATGCACCACCACTTGGATCTGAGAAGGCTCCACCCCGAAAAGCCATTTCGCCTCCATGACCTCCAGTCCCTTATTGACCAAAGTAGAGGAATCAATGGTAATCTTCCGCCCCATGGCCCAGTTGGGATGCTTCAGGGCGTCTTCCACCTGCACTCCCGCCAGCCGCTCCCGGTTCCAGCCCCGGAACGGGCCGCCGGAAGCAGTCAGCAGAATCCTGCTGATTTTCCCCTTCGGTTCCCCGTTTAAAGACTGGAAGATGGCGCTGTGTTCGCTGTCCACCGGCAGGATGGACACCCCCCGCTCCCTGGCCAGCGGCATAATGATATGCCCTGCGCATACCAAAGTCTCCTTGTTGGCAAGGGCTATATCCTTTCCTGCCCTGATGGCCTCTATGGTGGGTTTGATACCAATCATGCCCACAATCGCCGTAACTAATACCTCGGCTTCCGGCATGGACGCAATCTCCAGCAGTCCGTCCATTCCCTGGGCCACCCGCACCGGACAATCCGCCACCCGAAGACGCAGCTCTTCAGCCGCTTGCGCCGACCACATCACCGCCAGCCGGGGGCGGAATTCCCGTATCTGAGCCTCCATCAGAGCCACATTGCTGCTTGCCGCCAGGGCCGTCACCTCCAGCGCATCCCCGTTGTTCCTGACAATTTCCAGGGTCTGGGTCCCGATGGACCCTGTGGAACCCAAAACTGCGATTCTCTTCATATGGATGCCTCTCCTCTGCTTTCCTGCCGTCTCTTATCCCGCCGCATGGATCATCAGCACCGACAGAAAATAAATCATGGGCGCCGTCACTATCATGCTGTCGAATCGGTCCATAATTCCCCCGTGCCCCGGCAGGATCTTGCCGTAGTCCTTGATCTCGTGATTCCTCTTAATGGCGGAGGCGGCCAGATCCCCCACCATGGACATCATGGCTCCCACCGCGCTGATAAACATAATGACCCAAAGCACCTGCTGGTCAGGGATCACCGGCTCCACCACAAAATACGCATACAGCCCCCCGATCAGCGCCGCCCCGGCCACGCCTCCTATACATCCCTCCAGGGATTTGTGAGGACTCAGCACCGGAAAAATCTTCTTCCGCCCGATCAGCTTTCCCACGCAGTAGGCACAGGTATCACAGCCCCAGGAACTGATCAGGATCAGCCACACCAGATAAATCCCCATGCGGCTCATCCGGGTCATATACATAAAGGACAGCATTACCGGCGCGTACAGGAAGGAAAAGATGGCTGTCACCACCTGTTCCGCCCGATATCTGGGAAACAGAATCACATACAGAAACATTTCCGCCATAAACAGGAGCACAACACACATCAGCAGCAAAGTAGCGTCCTGCCAGACATACATGACAACATAGTAGAGCGCAATGCCCCCAAAGCCCACCACTTCCAGCCCGTTAAAGCCCTTCTCGGCCAAGTTTACCTTCTGTGCCTTTGTCAGTTCCCTGTATCCCGCCAAAGATATGAGAAACAATATCCCCGCCAGATACGGGCCTCCCAGCCACATGGTGGCCAGGGCGATCACCACCATGACGGCCCCACTGATTAATCTGGTCCAAAACATTCGGATTCCTCTTTCCCGCATATCACAGGCCGGCCTGCGATACTGCAAAATTATTGTTTTGAAAGCATAGCCTTCATATGTCCTCTCCGGAGATTTTGCCGTATCTCCTGTCTCTTTGATTATATGCCTCCACAGCCTTGACCAATTCTTCCCTGTCAAAGTCCGGCCAGGCCACCGGCGTGAAATAAAACTCCGTATAAGCCAACTGCCACAGCAGGAAATTGGAAATACGCTGCTCGCCACAGGTTCGGATCAACAGATCGGGCTCCGGGATTCCATGCGTGTCCAGATATCTGCTCACCGTCTCCTCCGTGATGTCCCGGGGATTCAAAGCCCCTCTCTGAATATCCTGTCCCATCTGCCGCATGGCCCTTGTGATCTCATCCCTGCCGCCATAGTTGATTGCAATCTGGAAATGCAGTCCGTCGTTGTTGACGGTGGCCTCCTCCAGTTCCTGAATGCGCTCCCGGATATCCTGGTCCAGCCGGGATTTTTCCCCCAGCACCCGGACGCACATGCGATTCTTCTCCGCCGTTTTCAGACAGGTTTTCATATAATTTCGAAGCAGCCGCATCAGGGCATCCACCTCGTCCCCGGGACGGTTCCAGTTCTCTGTTGAAAAAGCATATACCGTCAGGTATTGTATGCCCATGCGGTAAGCCTCCTCGCAGATCTTCTCTACAGTTCTGGCCCCCTCCACATGTCCCATATTCCGCGGCAGCCCCTTGGCCTTGGCCCAACGTCCGTTGCCGTCCAGAATGATAGCCACATGCCGCGGCACTTTCTGTTTCCGTTCTCCATTTCCAGCCATACTCTCTCCAATCCGCCCTCTTTACAGGTATTTTCTGTAAATGCATGGAAAGGGAGCAGTCCCCGTCCTGACGGATGTCAACTGTCCCTCCCCGCTATCCATTGTACGCTTGTTGATTGATTATACGGTCATGATCTCCTTGGATTTTACATCCATCAGAGCCTCAATGTCCTTGATATACCTGTCTGTCAACTTCTGCAGGCTGTCCTCAAGCTGTTTGATCTCGTCCTCGGAGACCTCGGCTTTGCCCAGCTTCTTGAAGTAATCGTTGCCGTCCCTGCGGATATTGCGGACTGCCACCTTCGCATCCTCCGCCTTCTTTTTCACTTCCTTTGCCAGATCTTTTCTGCGCTCCTCGGTCAGTTCCGGGAATACCAGCCGGATCACATTGCCGTCGTTAGTAGGATTGATACCCAGATCAGAGGTCTGGATGGCCTTCTCGATCTCCTTGAGCAGACTCTTCTCCCAGGGCGCGATCTGAATGATCCTGGCCTCGGGCACCGTCACATTGCCCACCTGCTGAATCGGGGTAGGAGTGCCATAGTAGTTCACCCGGATCTTATCCAGCACATGGGGATTGGCCCGCCCTGCCCTGATGGTGCCGTAGTCCGACTCCAGGAATTCATACGCCTTCTTCATTTTATCGTCATACTGCTGCAACCTCTCATCCATTATAGATTCCTCCTTATCAAAACTCTTTAGACAGTGACCTTGGTGCCGTTGAATTTCCCCTTCACCGTGTTCACGATGCTGTTTTCTTCGTTCAAACCAAATACCCACATGGGCATACGGTTATCCCTGGCCAATATGGAGGCGGTCATATCCACCACCTGCAGATTTTGGGCGATCACCTCATCAAGAGTCACCTGGTCATACTTCCTGGCCGCCGGGTTCTTGTTGGGATCATCGTCATATACTCCGTCTATGGACTTGGCCAGCAGAATCACATCCGCATCCACCTCGATTGCCCGCAGCACCACGCCCGTATCCGTGGAAAAATAGGGATGCCCGGTGCCGCCCGCAAAGAATACCACAATCCCTTTCGAGAAATATTTATTGGCCCTGTCCTTGGAAAAAAGTTTGGTGAATGAGCCGCACTCAAAAGGCGTCAGGATCCCGGTCATCATGCCTACGGAACGGAATATCTCCGACACGTAGATGCAGTTCATCACCGTCGCCAACATACCGATCTGATCCGCCTTGGTACGGTCAATATTCTCACTGGATCGCCCCCGCCAGAAGTTGCCTCCGCCAATGACGATCCCCACCTGGATCCCCTCTTCCACAAGCTGCTTTACCTGCAGCGCCACGCCCCGCACTGTCTCCTCGTCAAATCCCGTCTTTTTCTCTCCCGCCAGGGCCTCGCCGCTCAATTTCAATAAAATACGCCGCATTATCGTGATTCCGCCTTTCAATGGACTTCGCTATTCTATTTGCTATTTGGTTTTGGTCTTCCTCACTTCCGGCTTGTAATCGTCGAAGAAGGAGATAGGGTTCACCTCCGCATAGCACTGGGAACACATACCCTCGATCACGGCACCGTTGTTGATCTGTACGGACTTGGACTTGATATTGCCCATGACGATGGCCGAAGTATCCAGGATTACGGGGCCTTTCACATCAATATCTCCCTTTACCGCCCCCGCTATCACGGCGCTGGTGGCGCAGATATTGCCGATCACCACGGAACTGGAGCCGATCTTCACCGCTCCTTCGCTGACGATTTCACCGTTGACTTTCGCATTGTCCGCATAGATCTCCGCTGCCTTGGAATTGCCATTGACATAGCCGGTCACATTCAGCTTGCCCAAGATGTCAATATTGCCGTTGACACAGCCGATCAGATCCAGCGAGCCCTCGCTCACCACATCACCGTTGATTGTCATGCCTGCCGTGATTGAGGATGTCTCATCCGATGCCATCCGCGCGTTAATGATCTCTGCCACTTTAGATTCCCCCTTTGTCTCCTTTTGGATTTCCTTCACCGTCTCTTTTTCCTCTTCATACACCGGCGCCGCGTTTAAATCATTGGCAGCCAGCGCGCTTTCCAACATCTTTTCCAAGTCCATATCCGTCTCGGGTTCCCCTGCCCTGCCAGGCTCCTCCAAAGCCGCCGCCAGTTCCGTCTCCAGGCTTTCCTCCGGCGCTGTCAGAGGCTGGCCGGGAGCCTCCTCCACGGTTACCTCAGGCTCCTCCCGGAATGCCTCCGCCGGAGCCTCCCCGGGGTTATCCTCTGTCCCGTGCCCGGGCTGCTCCAGCGTTTCCTGTTCCACATCAGGAACCACAATGGAATCCACCCTGTCCAGCATTTCGTTGAGATCCCCGAATCTTTGCTCCTGGGGCTGCTCGTCCTGGGCCTGCATGTCCTCCGGCATCAGTTCATTGACTGCCTGGGACAAATCCTCTTTTAAATCCGAGAAAAATCCCATAACTCTCTTCCTCCTAATTTTTCCGCCGGCACCCGGACAGCGCCCGCTTTTCTTCCTTTACTTAATATGATGAATCGGCGTAGTATCCCCGGTAATAGGTAAAATCGCCGTGTCCTCCATGGCCAAAACCGTTTCTATAATTCCGGGCAGCGCCTCCACCGTGGTGGAACGGGACGCCGCGTCATGCATCAGTATAATGGACGTCTCCTGCCCCAGGATCCCGGAAGTGGCATTCCGAATCAGGGTATCCGCGTCCAGCAGCACACTGCCGCCGTCCCCGGAAGAGACATTCCAGTCATAAAATTCCACCTCCTGCTCCGCAAGGAAGTCCGCAAAAACATGCATGTCAATATCACTGATGGTGTTGGAACTGCCTCCCGGAAAGCGGTAACAGACGCTCTGTATCCCAGTATTCTCCAGAATATAAGAGTATATCCGATAAAAATCAGCGGAGAAGTCCTCCACTGAGCGGTACACTTCCGCGTATTTGTGGGAGTATGAATGCATTCCGATGGTGTGGCCCCGTCTGGCAATCTCCCGGAGCATCTCTATGGAATAGTCATTCTCCTTACCCAGAACAAAAAAAGTGGCTTTCACATCATAGGTATCCAGGATGTCCAAAATTTCCGGGGTATATTTGCTGGGGCCATCGTCAAAGGTTAGATACACCTTGTGTGCCGCCTCCGGCTCTTCGGTTCCCCTGTCGTCCCCTCCGGCCTCAGGAGCCGTCACAACCGCCTCTTTCCTGTCGGGCTGCGGTGTCTGTATCTCTTCCTCCCTGGCCGCCTCCAGCCGGGAGACCGCCTCCGCCATCTGTTCCAGAATTCCCTGCGTCTCCCGGGCCTGTCCTTCCAGCGCCCCTATTCTTGCAAAAAGCACGATGCACAACCCCACAGGAAGAATCAGCCAGGCGGCAACCGACAGCAGGATCATCTTCTTCAGCCGCTGTACCCGTCTGCGCCGGACATCCCCCTGGGGTCCCTGCCCATTTCCCATTATAACATACCAACCCTTCCGTTTAAAGAAAAACTTCAAAATTATATTAACATGACGGGAAGCATTTTTCAAGGGAAAAAGGGACTTGTTTTACAAGCCCCCAATCTGCTCCTCAAATCGGTTGAGAATAAATGTGTTAAAAAACCTGTCCACGGAACTCGCCTGCTTCATTCGGTACCAGAGTTCTTCCGGCACCTCAAGATAACAATACCGCCTGCCGTCCCGATGGAACCGCACCTCCAGCAGCATGTCCTGGGCACGATATCCCATATAGGCTATATGGACGGCCGCCGCTCTATTCATACGCTCTCCTCCTCATTATCGTCTCCACATGCAATCGCCTGACCCTGAAAAGTCGCATATGCCCCGGCGGCGGCCGTCCCTCTTTAACGGTCCTCCTCCTGTCCTCTGCCGTGATCCATAATCTTCTATGCATTCCCTATTCCTTCTGTACCTGCCTAATCCACTTCCTGGTCCACCTTGCGGAACACATCATCATCAAAGAAATCCGTCAACGACATATTCAGGCCGCAGCATATTTTCGCCACCGTCTCCACCCCGGTATTCCGGGTGAGCCCATATACTATATTTTTCATGGTGGAAGGATTCATACCAGCCAGCGTTGCAAGATGATTCACAGAGATCCGGTGTTTTTTGCAAAGCCCATTGATCCTCTCGACTAATGCTTCCTGAGCTGTCATCCTGTTCTCCACCTGTAACCCTACAATTTGTCCCAATCAGAATTGTACAAAATACCATTCAGGTATGTAGCCCGTATACGGGCTATTATAGGGTCTATGGAAAATATTTTACGCTCTTTAAACTATTTCACAATAGTTAAATTCCTCTGCAGACTTTTCCCCTTATACACCCATTCCGGCCGATCATGCAGATCGCCGATGTCTTTCAGCGTTCTCCCTTTCCCCGGGCCAGGTCCAGACTGCGCACCGCGGCCCGCAGCTTCAGCACCAGCGGCGGAGACACCGAGAGTTCGTCAATGCCCATGCGCAGAAAAGTTTCCGTCAGTTCCGGGTCCGCCGCCAGTTCGCCGCAGATACCGATTCGGATCCCATGCCGGCGGGCATTTTCCGCGCTCATGCGGATCAGACGCAGGACGGCCTCGTGCCGGGGGTCCGCAAAAGGCTGCACCTCCGGGTTCTGCCTGTCGCAGGCAAGGGTAAACTGGGTCAGGTCATTGGTCCCCACGCTGAAAAAGTCCACCAGGGGAGCAAGCCTGTCACTGATAATGGCAGCGGCGGGAGTCTCGATCATAATACCCGTCTCCACATTTTCCGAAAAAGGAATGCCCCGTGCGCTCAATTCTTCCTTCACTTCCCGGCAGATTTCCAGCGCTTTCTCCAGCTCCGCCCTGCCGGTAATCATGGGAAACAGGATGCCCAGCCGGCCATACACGGAAGCCCGGTAAAGCGCCCGCAGCTGTGTCTTGAAAATCTCCGGCCTGGTGAGACAGATGCGAATGGCCCGGTATCCCATGGCAGGATTCTCCTCTTTTCCAAGACCGAAATAATCCGCCTGCTTGTCCCCGCCTATATCCAGTGTACGGATGATTACCCGCTTCCCCACCATGCCCTCCAGTACCTTCCTGTAAGCCGCAAACTGCTCTTCCTCGGTGGGATACGTATCCCGGCCCAGATACAGAAATTCGCTGCGGAAAAGCCCGATGCCTGCCGCATCGTTCAAAAGGACAGCCTCCAATTCCTCCGCCCCTCCAATATTGGCGCAGATATGGATGCTTCTGCCGTCAAGAGTTCTGTCCGCCTTCCCCTTTAACGCCTCCAGAAGCCGCTTCTCCTCCTGCTGCTCCCCCATTTTTCTCAGAAGAAAAGTCCGGGTCTCCGCATCAGGGTACAGATAGACTTCCCCCGTGCAGCCGTCCACCATCACCGGGGTTCCCTCCCCGGCCTCCTCCAGAAAAGCCTCTCCCACCCCCACCACGGCGGGGATGCCCCGGGCCCGGGCCAGGATGGCCATGTGGGAATAAAGGGAACCCCGGGCCGTCACAATCCCCAGAACTTTTTCCCGGTCCAGGGACGCCGTCTCGCCGGGAGTAAGGTCCCGGGCGCAGATCACCCCGGGAACCTCCATCTCCCTTTTTTCGCAGCTGCTACCCTGCAGGCAGGCCAGCAGCTGCCGGGAAATGTCCCGTATATCTGCAGCACGGGCCTTCAGACATTCGTCCGCCAGGGCGGCGAAACGATCCGCCAGCCCCTCCGCCGTCACAGCCACGGCATATTCCGCGTTTACGCCCTCCCGTTCGATGACAAGCCTGATTGCGCCGTTGAATTCCCCGTCGTCCAGAAGCATCTTGTGAACTTCAAAAATCCGGGCGACCTCGGCACCGGCTTCCGCCAGCGTCCTGACCCGGCTCTTCTCCAACTGCTCCCGTACCGCCTCCCGGGCCGCCTCCAGCCGGGCTTTCTCCCCCGGGAGGTCTCCGCGGTAAACCTTCTCCGGAACATACTCTTCTTTTCCATATACGGCTATATTTCCTTCCGCGACAGCGTCATATACGCCTATGCCGACATACTTTTTCATCCTTACCTCTTCCCGGCCGATGCGGCGCATCGGATCCCTTTCGGATAATACGGCAAATGATTTGCTAGGACAACTGCGTAAGCAGCGCCTCGATCTCTTCCCTCCTGGCCAGACCGTCGGAGAAGGCAGTGGCTCCTCCCACCGCCGTCCCCAGTTTCAGGGCGTAGCTGTAATCCCCCGGTGCAGAACCTGTGAGAATACCTGCCAGAAAACCCGCTACCATGGAGTCCCCGGCTCCCACGGAATTCCTCACCCGGCCCCGGCAGGCCCCGCAGCGGTGGACCCGTCCTGCTTCGTCCAGGAGCACCGCACCGTCTCCGGCCATGGACACCAGCACGTTCACTGCTCCCATCTCCTTCAGTTTCCCGGCATAGGCCAGAATCTGGTCAACGCCTGACAGGGACAGGCCAAACAAATCTTCCAGTTCCTGATGATTGGGTTTAATCAGAAACGGCTTGTACGCCAGTGTGTTTAAAAGCAGTTCCCCGGTGGCGTCCACCACCGCCCGGATCTTTTTCCCGGAAAGACGCTCCAGTATCCTGCCGTAAACATCTTTTTGCAGGCCGCCGGGAATGCTGCCGGCCAGTACCAGTACATCACCGTCCTTCAAGGCCTCCAGCTTCTCATGGAGCCTGGCCAGATCCCTCTCGTCCACCTCCGGCCCCCGGCCGTTTAAATCCGTCTCCAGGCCAGACTTGATCTTCACATTAATCCGGGTGCATCCCTGCTTCAGATGCACAAAGTCTGTCTCGATTCCGCTTCCGGCCAGCCCCTCCTCCAGGGCCTTCCCCGTAAAACCGGCCACAAAACCCAAAGCCCTGGAGGGGATCCCAAATTCTCTCAGTACCAGGGACACATTGATTCCCTTCCCGCCGCAGTGGATTTCCTCGGATTGCAGCCGATTCACGCTGCCCGGCCGCATCTCCTCCACATGCGCCACATAGTCTATGGCGGGGTTCAAAGTCACAGTATAGATCATGGTCCGTCACGCCTCCCCTGTTAATCTTGTAAATATCGCAGTTACACCCTTTGTAAAAAAGTAACACACTAAAAGGATCTGGCTCATTATAGCATAAGTAACCTGGCTTTGCCATCTTCTTTTCCGCTGCCATAAGCAAAAAACACCCCGGCGGACAGATTATCCCCAGGGTGCTTCTCTTGGCCCAATGCCTGATTATTCTGTTTTCATCAGCCCCAGAAGCTGTACTTGCCGGCTGTTGCCGCAAGCAGATTGCCCTCCGGTCCGTACTGGCTGGAGATGCTCTCCGCACCTGCTCTTGCATTGTCGGAAACCCGCCCTGCCACAAAAGACAATTTGGATGTAAAATCACTGGAGGAGCCCAGCACTTTCTCCAGGGTGTCTATATCAGCCGCCTTCAGCTTTTCGGAATCCACGGTTATTTTCCCGTCCTTGGATACGTTGAAGCCGATGCTTGCCAGAGACTCGCTGTTTCCTCCCGCTGCCTCTTTCAGCATCTGGCAATAATAGCCGTTGAGAGGGCCGGGGGCGGACTGCAGGATTTTCAGGGCGTTGTTGTATTCCTGGGCCAGAGCCTGGGCCTCCTTGCAGAGTTCCTCGGTGCTCTTGCTCTCCCTGGCCTTGGCGAAAAGGGAGTCCTCCCCTTTGGCGGCCAGATTGTCAGCCCTCTTTTGCAGCTGCCCCGCATTTCTCTCCAGTTTCTCATATGCGCTCTTCTGCCCGCTGTCCACGGCGCTGCCCTTGCCTTTGTTCAATACTTTTTCCAGACTGTTGTTGGAAGCCGTGCTGTTGAGATGATTCAGAAGCGAGCTGCTGTTGATGGGCAGACCTGTCTGTCTCGCTTTTTCATTTAACATCTGTGTGGTAATCCTCATGTTTTCTCCTTTCCGCACTACAAAAGTCAGGCGTCACCGGACTTGTGCCATGCCGGGATATTGCGCCGTGCGGCGCCTGGACTTATACAATTTTCCCGGCAGCTCATGGGTTCTTGCGGGTTCCCCGATGCTGTATGGGAATTGCCCCGCAATCACATATTATATCGGGAAAAACAGACTGCGCTTGACACCGGCTGCACCAACCGCCCATGAAAATGCACCAAACTCCCATTATAATTCGTCAAAACAGATCTGATGATCCTTCAGGGACTTAACCGCCCTGTCCGTAACCCTGTCCTCCGGGCAGATTTCCCCGCACAGAAGCGGGGCGTCCCATCGGCAGCGCCTGGCGTTCTCCGCCGCCTTTTTATCGCTGGAATTGGCATAGCAGTACCTGCAGCCATTCAGGCAGGTATCGTAGGCTCCCACATCCACACTTTCCAGGCAGCCGCACTCCTTCCGCTGGTTTTTGTCCTTCTCGCCCGCCAGACGACATCCTGTGAGCCTTTCGATCCGTTCCCGGTCAATGCAGCTTCCATGCCGGATTCCCAGCGTCTCAAGGTCCGTCTGCTCCGCGCAGCTCTCGATCCGTAGGCGGCGGCCCGCCGCAATCCGGGCCATCTCTCCCGCCAGTCGCATCATATCGCCCTCCCCAGTATCCCGGATGGAATGTGCCGCCGCGTTTTTCCGGATTTTGGCATACAGATCCACAAAGCTGATCACCACCTGCTCCGTATAGCCTGCCAGCCTGTCCGCAATCTCTTCAAAGGCTTTCAAATGATATGAAACCGTATACTTTTCATTTACAAAAATGGGATCATACCGCCATATAACCCGCTCTTTACCGATCTTTTCTGACAGTTCCCGAAAGGCAGGAATCAGCTTTTCCCTTTTGTCCGGGAGATTCGGCTCGATATCCCGGCCGTATCCCGTGAGGGTAAACTGAAAATAATAAGTATAGTCCCTCAGTTCCTTCAGACGCGGCAGAAGGCCCGCCGGATTCTTGGTCCAGAACACAATACAATCCACCGCCTGGGGCGCCAGGTCGATCCTGCTGACCTGGCGGGGATTCATGGGATTGCGCACACAGCAATATCCCTCCCGGATCCTGCCCATAAACCAGTCCGCATAATAGTTTGGTATGTCCGTCCTCCTGCTTGCGCTCAGAATCATCCCCTGCCTCCTTCTTTTTGCTTTCTTTCCGCTCTGCCTTCTTTCCCCCACCGGGCCTTGTGCCAAATACCCTTCTAATGCCCTTTTTGTGCCTGCATTCGGCCTGGCTTCAACGGCCCGGTGCAGGCATATTGTATCATCTTTCAATATTATCTGCACCTTTTTTCATAAATATGGCGTCCCTTTACTCCGAAAGTTCCCGAAACAGATTCCCTGCCCCCAGGGCGATCCCCAGAGACACCGCCCCCCCAAGCAGAATCACCATGAACTCCTGCCCCTGACAGATTTCAAACAGAACTCCATACAGGGCATTGCCCAGGGGCTGGGCGCACATGGACACGGTGAGCACCAGGGCGATCACCTTTCCTACCAACTCCAAGGGCGTCTGTGCCTGGATGAAGGACATGACCTGCACCGAAAACACCGTGGCAAATACCATGGCCAGAAAGCAGCATACCGTTATGACCGTGTAAACCGCCATAGCGGATGAAATAAAGTATCCCCCGATCCCCACAGGGAACATGCACCCGGCCCCGGCTATCAGAAGTTTTCCCGCTTTCCCGATGGCCAGCTTCCTGGCAAAAATACCTGCGAACACGCCTCCCGCCAGCCCTCCCGCTGCCAGCGCCCCCTGGGCAAATCCATACAGGGCCTCATCCAGCCCCAGTACCTCCGTAATCATATAGGGCAGGCCTACAATAATCATGGAGGACAGAAACAGGTTAATTCCGCAGAGTACCAGAACCAGCTTCCAAACCAAGGGTTGCTCTCTTCGGATAAAGTGAACGCTTCCTGAAAAATCCTCTTTCACCATCCTCCATATGCCTCCGCCAAAGTCCTGTTTCGGAGAGGGAATCCTGATAAAAAGTTCCATCACCGCTGAAAAAAAGAAGCAGGCCACGCAGATCCACAGCACGGGCTTAAGTCCCCAGGCACTGTACAAAACGCCCCCCAAAGCAGGACCCAGCAGGGAAGCAATGGAACTGATGGAACCTATAATGGAATTGGCTTCCATAAAACGGTCCTGGCTTACCAGCGCAGGAATGCTGGCCTGTACGGAAGGCTGATACGCACCTGCGATGCCGTACAGAAGCATCATGGTGACCGTCATCAAAAGAACCAGGTTCACCCCGCCCATCAGAAGAGAAAAGACCGTGATCACCGCCGCCGTAAAAAAATCCAGCGCCACCATGATATTCCGCTTATTTACCCTGTCCGCCACAATACCGCCCACCGGGGACAGCAGAATGGCGGGAATGAACGCACAGGCCGTCACCGCCCCGTACAGTGCGGAGGAACCCGTCTGATTCAGCAGGTAAAGAGGCAGCGCAAACCGCACTGTAGCATTGCCAAACAGGGAGATAATCTGCCCTGTGACCACCAGCAAAAAATCCTTTGAAAACAATTTCCGTTCCATTTCTCAGACCTCCTTTCATACCGCATGACGGTATGTATAATGTTTTAAAAGAATCTGCCCGTTTTCAGGGCAGATTTTGTAACCTCTGTGTTGTTTTCCCCGTCGCCGGCTCCGTCCGGGATTCCTTGAAATTCGGTTCACCGTTTTTTCAGATAAATGGACGCCAGTTCCTGTAGTCTCTGTGCCATCTCATCGTCCACAATGTCAAGACCAAAGCCTTTCATCATCTGGCGGAACAACATGAATTTCCGAAAAGCCCCCTCGGCGGAATCCCCAAAAATCATGGGATTCATCCAAATATTGGCCGCCATAATGATCAGTTCCGCCAACTCTTTCGGATACTCTGTCTGAATGGAGCCGTCCGCGATCCCCTGTTCGATAATGGGCTGAATATAGTCGGGGGCCGCCACCATCATAGTCTCACTGAAAATACTGTAGAGCAGCCTGGGATTGTTGCCCAGATTGGGGGCGGTGGAAAACATATCCTCCTGAACCGGTCTGAAAATGGATTCCCGAAATATGGCCCTTAGCTTTTCCTTTCCGTTTAAGTCCGGGGTATCGCGTATCACCGCCAGCATCCGATTGGACTCCTCCGTCATTCTGTCCGTAACAGCGATCAAAATATCCTCCTTGGACCTGAAGTGATGATAGATGGCCCCCTTGCTGAGTCCTCCCAGATTGTCTATAATATCCTGGATCGAAGTATATTCATAGCCCTTTTCCAGAAACAGACGACCGGCCACGTCCAAGATCAGACTGACCGTCTCCTCCGGGTGTTTGTTCCTTGCCATTATGTGTCCCCCCCTTACATACCGCCGGTATGTTTACGTTATCATACCTTTGGTATGTTTGTCAAGCCCTTTTCTATCTTTCTTTTTTCGGCCTTCTTTTTTCGGATAAGCCTATTCGATGAACCTGCATGGGTTATTTTCTCCAAAAAGCAGAACAGTCCGCCTTGTCCTGTCGGTTATATTCAATGATCCGTTCCAGCAGGGCATAATCCACCGGCTCCTCCCAGCGGATGCGGAACAGATTGGTGCCCTGGCTGTATCCGGAAGCCTGGATTTCCCGGGAAAATTTCCGAATTGCCGCAGGCTCCGGCGCCACGGAGAAATGCTGCTTCGCGGCGCTGAAACCGATTATAAACGTGCCATGATCCGTAAAAACGGGCTGGTTCCACGCAATTTTAGGCTCCAAACCGGGAAACCTGGTTTTTGTCCATTCCAAAACTTCCCGCATTCGAACGCGATGAGTCTCGTTTTCAATCCTGGAGAGATACTTTTCAAAAACTTCCGCTGCTTTTATTTTGTCATGCATATCTTATCCCTGTCTGCTCTTCGGCGCAATCCTGAATTAGTAGTTACTATTTCATTTTTCCCTTTGATATGACGAATTAACCTTCATTACCCGCAGACTTTTCCTCAAAGCTGATGTACTTACGTCCGAGGGCGCTCTGTATGTACGGCTGCTATTCAATTTTTGCCGGCTACAATTCTACAAACTGGAAGTTTACTTCTTTCGCCTTTTCTTCAATATCAATTTTAAAAGCCATCGGGCAATTCCACCACATATCGAAATCAGAAAGCCCTCTTTTATCAGCGTGTTGCCAATCTCTGTGTTAATGGCATATTGTATTTGTAACTCCAATGGCGGGTCTTGATAAGGGATGCCTGCCTTAATTACGCAATAATATATACCTGTGGACAAAATAATAATTCCAGCTAATATAACTGCACTAGATGCCAAGCGAAGAGATAATTCGCTTTTTGTTTCCCTCGTAGAATCCATAAGTTCCACAACCTCTCATTTTTGTACTGTTTAATTTTCCGATAAACCGAAATTCGTCAACAAAAAATATGTTCTTTGTGGAATTGAATAAAATCCTCTTTATTAAAAGATGGTAGATACCCGTATTCGTCTACAATTAACTTAAGGATCGCAGCAGCTCTTGCCTGGGTATTGATACTTTTTGTGGGATTAAATTCAATATCTGTAAAATAATTGTAACACAAAACAGTGTTGATATCATCTGTTGTAAACGATTGTTTTATAGCGGCAATGTAGATAAAATCATAGAATACCGTTTGAGGAATTAAAGGAAAATCTTCATTTTGGTAACGAAACGTTTTTAGGCTTCCTGATTTTTGCAACCTCTCATCGCGTTTGGCTTCTTTCGGCGACACATCAAGCAAATCAAGATAAGGCCCTCCATTCTCAAAAACTTTAGCACTCTGAAAAATATTCTCAAGAGTATAGCTATTTATCTTGAGATTGAACGCACTTAATCTAATTCCAATGGCTTCCGTGCTCCTGCTGCTGATTTCCAATGGCCTGGCACTTGCGTCTGTTTTTATAATGGCATCGTGCAGACTTTTTATGGATTTTTGTTTTTGAGAAACTGCAAAACCAGAATACCATTCAAACGAATACATTTCACTGATAACTTTTCTTTGATTAACAAAGAATGCAGGTCGTTTCGCCATTGTCCCTCCTGAATAAAATATGGTTTATTCTTCTAATGAACTGATTATTTCCTGTATTTCCAATACAGCATCTTCCACCCGCAGTTCTACTTCTTCGCTCCAAAAGTGACTTCCACCAGACAACTCGTCAATTAAGTTGAATACAGATACTGCATCAGCAACGGGTATAAAACCGGTCGATTTCCATTCGGATAAATGCTTATTAAGATAGTTTGTAATATCTGTATAGATTTTCTCGTTGAATGAATTACGACAGCGTAATTCTACCAATAATCCACTTTCTCCTACAACCATATCAGAAAAACTCATTTCAATACACCTCCAACTCCCGCTTTTCCGCTCTGTTTAGATTATTCTTGATAAAACATTTCCTATAAATTTTTCCCTTCGGCCAGGCTCTCCATCCTCTGTGTCTATAAAGTCATAAAAGTTACTTTGTTTTCCGCATTTTGAAGTTCTCCCTCCATATTCCGATTTGCCGATGGCTTTATTATAACACTTCGTTCCCCAAAATGACATAAATTTCTTTGCACTTGATAAAACAAAATTGGATAGATGTTTCTTTGGTTCGGAACCGTGTGGTGCTGGCGGTCTATCTCTTGTTTTCGGTTGCTTGCTTCTTATCCGTACATGTTCCGAAGGCGTCCCATTATCCCAAAGATTTGAGATTCCTGCGGTATTCCCCCATTTCTTCCTCGCTGACAGTATCCATGACGCGCTGCAGTTCACTGACCGCAAAATCCTTCTCCTTCGGCAGATCCGCGGCGGTCGGATAAAAGTTTGAAACGGAATTGGCAAAAAGATGCGTCCGTATCTGCAGATTCCTGATAAACACCTGCAGTTCCCGCAGGCGCTCCTTCTCCCCGGCAGAGATAAACTTCCCTTCCTGCTCCAAACGGTACAATTCCGTATCCGGGAACAGCGTGAGGGAATCTACGGAAATAAAATACGGATTTAAGCGGCTGAACAGCTTTGCGCTGTTCACCGCATTTCGGTATCCTTTACCCTTCCCCGCAAGGCCGGTCATATAGACAAAATAGTATTCAATCCCCGCCTCATCCAGCTTCCGACATTGCTCCAATATCTCAGCCGCCGTATATCCTTTGCCTGCCAGGGCCAGGGTATCGTCATCTCCGCTCTCCGTCCCGATGGTCAGTCCGTTGATTCCCATAGCCCGAAGTTTCTTAAGCTGCCACACTTCTTTGTCCCTTATATCCCGGATACTCGCAAACATTGCCATGGTCTGGCATTTGATCAGATAGTCCCGCACCGTGAGCGCACGAAGTTTCAGATTCTCATAACTCATGGCAAACGGATTGGCCCCCGTCCAGAAAATGCGCCGCGCATAGGGCTGGTAACTTTTGATTTCCTCCAGATCTTCCTCAAACTCCTTCATTGGAGACATGCGGAAACACTCTTCTTTGTACAGGCTGCAAAAACGGCATTTTTTATAGGTGCAGCCGGAAGTTGCCTGTATGATGACGGAATGCGCCTCATAAGGCGGTCTCCATGTCCTTCCAGTAAAATGCATCCCCTATCACCTCCCGTACTCCTATAGATGGGGAAGATTCCTGCGGTATTCCCGCAGGTCATCTTCTTTCACGGTTCCAATGATTCTGTCAAACGATGCAATAAGGGTTTCCTTATCTTTCGGTAAAACACCGTGAAGCTGAAAGGCATTGGAAGCGCCCAGCGCGGCAAATTCCGTGGGGATTTCCAGTCCTTGTACCAATGCCCGGACTTCTCTGTATTTTTCCAACTCACCTTCCTCTTTCCAGTTCCCCTGCCGGATTTCCTCGTAAAGTATTGCATTCGGATAGACGGTCAGCATATTAGCGCCGACCAAAATCGGATGAAGTTCATTGCATACAGCGGCGGTGGCCCTCGCCCCGTCTTCCCCATGCCCTGCGCCGGATATGCCTGTCAGATAGAAAAAGCTGTAACGGATGCCCGCTTTATCCAGCCTCCCGCACTGCTCCAGAATGTCTGCCGCCAGATACCCTTTATCCATAAACTGCAGCGCCGCGTCATCCGCTGTCTCGATGCCGATTGTCAGCCCATCATAGCCTGCCCCACGCAGGGACGCCAGTTCCCGATCCGATTTCAGAGCGACATCCGTCACTCTGGCAAAACTGCCGATGGTTTCCGTCTCCGGAAAATATTTGTGTACTAATCCGGCTATCTCCATCAGTTTTTCATATGTCAGCACAAACGGATTGGCCCCGGTCAGAAATGTCCTGCACATCTTTCTGCCCGTAAAACGGCGGTACATCTTCTGCGCCTCTTTCAAATCCGCTTCTACATCTTCCATCGGTGACATCCTGAATTGGAAGGGCAAATCTGCATAAAGCGTACAGAATTTACATCTGTGGTGCGTACAGCCTGCGGTAACTTCCAATAGCAGAGAAGATGCCTCATAGGGCGGTCTCCATATTGTTCCTGTATAATGCATAGTCATTCCTCCTGGTTTCTTTAACTTAGCGGATATCTGCTTTTGCACTAAAGTACCTCTAATAATCCTTGATTTCAAGTACTGTCTTTTTTTGTTGGTAGTTCACTTTTTCATACGATTTATGAAAAAGAACCTTATCTTGATTTTTTCCCACTGCGAGGATATACTCATGGAGAAAGAGGTGGATAAAATGGCTGAGAATAAATTCAACAACGAGGAAACCCTTGCACGCTGCGTCCCCATGGGCAGGCTCCAGTCCGTGATCGGGGGTAAATGGAAAATCCTGATCTTATGGTATGTGTCCTTTTACAAAGTCCAGCGTTTTGGGGAACTGATGCGCCGCCTTGACGGAATCACGCAGTCCTCGCTGACAAAACAGCTCCGGGAATTGGAAAGTGACGGTTTCCTCCACCGGGAAATTTACAGGGAAATCCCGCCCAAGGTGGAATATTCTCTCACCCAGTTCGGGGAAAGTTTCATCCCCGTCCTGCAGACCATGGTAGCATGGAGCGAAGCATACCTCTGCCCGGATTATCGGAATCCATATGATAAATAATAGAACTTAACGCAGACTCTTAATTTACAGAGAAAAGATCGGAGGGGCAGGATACCCGCCCCTCCACATTGACGCAAATCAATTCAATTTCTTTATTTCCCGTTTAAAGCAGGATGCCATACTAACCGTAAAACCACATAGCCCGGTACACAAAAACATAGCTGCCATGCCGCTTCCCGCGCCATTTCCCACTATTGTTCCCAATATCCCGGCAATTCTGTTCCCAGAAGCCATAAACGGTTCAAAAATGTAATCTGCCAAATAGCCGCCCAGAATAATGCCAAATGGGATTGTGCTGTACTGAATGGCATTCCTGACTGCGAATACCCTCCCCTGCATGGCTGCAGGAACCTTACGGTACAGTATGGTATTCTGATTCGCCTGTATAAAGGGAATAGGCAGACTGGCCGCAACCGCAGCCGCTGACCACCAGAATACATTTCGGCCGGCGGCCATCATCAGATCGCCGAACAGAAATGACAGTGCTGCCGAAACATAAATTGCCTCTGCCTTATGGCGGCTCTCCTTTTTCACGGAAACAATGATACCTCCTACAATCCCTCCGGCCCCCATACAGGCATTTACGATTCCCAGCGCCATGCTGTCCCCATCGCTTCTTGACAGGATCATGGGAGAGAGAATATTTTCATAGGTCAGCCTTGAAAAAAAGTTAATCAACGCCATTGTCAGCATCATATATAAAATGCCTTTTTCGCTTTTCAAAAAGGCAAAGCCCTCCGCTATCCCCGCAAAAGGAGAAGGATATGTTTTTTCCCGCGCCTGTTCCGGAATGGAGATAAAGAGCAGCAACACGCAGAAAGCAAATGTAAAACTCGCCAGATCAATCAACAAGATAAGCGGAAGTCCGCCAGCCGCATACAGAAACGCCGCCAGCATGGGACTGAATACCACGATCAGGTTATTGGAAAAAGAGTTCATCCCGCTCACATTTGAAATCTTCTCCTTCGGCACGAGACACCCCGTGGCCACTGCGGACGCAGGCTGCTGAAAAGCGTTCGTTATGCCGATTACCGCATTTATAATATAAATATTCCAGACCGCCAGATGCCCCCCAAGCCAAAAAGCCAATACAGCCAGTGAGCCAAGCGCCGCAATGCTGTCCGAAACCAGCATGATTGTTTTCTTACTATGCCGGTCTACGAAGCTGCCCACAAACAGGCTTAAAATGACATAGGGCACATAATTGCAGAAGGACATCATTGAAACAGACATTGCCGAATGACTCTGCCCATATGCCCATAAAACCAGCGCAAACCCGGTCATGGAACTGCCAAGCCCGGAAACGCTTTGGCTCAGCCATAAAATAATATATTTTTTTAATGTTTTTTCTTCCATTGAATTTTCTCCATTCTATTCATAATTTCTTCGAATAAAAAGTACAAAATCCAATGTGGACGATGGTCTTACCTCTGCACAAATTTCGTCCATGCACCAGACTTTGTACAGAGTTCTTTGCTTAAATCAATAATTAAATGGCAAAGCATTTTTTCACCTCTCCGATTTGTCTTTCACGCAAAATAGTATAACATGGTAGGGCTCTTATGTCAATTTGACGGCAAGTCGCCGCCTTCCGCAGTACCCGTAATTACATTTGCTTCACAGTCTAATCCCAAATCAATCGACCTGCAGTGACATCTTCTCCATAATATCTACTTCTTCTGCTTCTTCATCTTTTTTAGAAAATCATTCGAAAACGGCAGATATGGCTCCAGCGCTTTCAAGTATTTTTCAGAAAAAAATTGTTGATTCACAGCTGCCGTCATGAGAGAGATTTCCACGCAGTATTTCAATACAAATCCTTTTAGCAACGAATTGATTGGATTAAATTCCCGAATCACATTCCATGTAAACCAAAGCAGACGGTTGGTGCATTGTTCTAACTTCTGCTGTTTTTCTGCTTCTGTCATCAGCGTGCGGCTTCCAGACTTTCGATCCTCATCTATATCCTGAAGATCGTCTACTAACTGTAGTATAAACCCGAATTTCAAATAGAAATTTTCCTCATATTCTGTCCATTTTGTGGTTGCAAAAAGATAATCCGCCAATACGGAAGTGCTTCCTTTCCACATTGAAATCTCCAGGATTTGTTCTTCTGTTATATCTGTTTTCTGTTGTCTGATACTGTTATTCTGTGCTTCCAGCAATTCCAGCAGCGTTCCTGCGATTTTCTTTTTTGCGGAGCCTTCATATGGCTCCAGAATCATATCCAGGAGACGACAGGTTTTCTCTTCCAATGCATTTTGGGGTGCTGCGGATTCTCCTTTTAACTTCAAGGCTATCATTCGATTATATTGTTCTTTGTCCTGTATTGATATCTGGTGATCGTCAATATAATTGTCGGTATAAGGATAGAGAAGGCTGTATGCCAGAATCGGGTCCCCCGCATGCTGTTCCTCTCCCTGCAGATCTACAATCATGGCATAGATAAAATAATTTCGCAAAGTCTGCCAAATCTGCGCTGGGGTCAGTGTATCATCAAAAGATCTGACCCTGTGTACAAAATACTTTGTCTCACATTTAAATGCGTTAAGTAATACAGGGCTCATCCATTCGGAAAGATTAAGAATCTTTTCTCTTTCCAAAAACTCCGTGAACTCTTGTTCAATTTCCTGCTCCCACTCATTCTGAAGTTCTCTGTCTTTTGGTTTCTGACGCAATTTCTTTTGGACTCTCTTGGAGAATTCCTGTACAAATGCCTCATTTTCTTTTTTTTGCCAGGGTTCATTGACAGGAAAAAGATGGGCGTTTTTCATCAGGAAATCCGGAAAACTATCCGGCTGCTTTTCCCATGTTGCTCTGATTTCTCTTCCATAATTTTTTTCAGTATCCTCCATAAATCCCCCAGGCTCACATTCCGCACTTCTCTCTGCCTTTTCCGCTGTGTCTCCTGCCATCGGGTAGACATGACCTCTCATCTTTCCGTTCCTCCAATTATTTATCAGCAGCTCCTCTGCCACTCGGAACCGCCCCTATTGCGGCTGGTGACCAGAAGGATATCGTTCATTCTCCGAATAATATATGTATTTACCGAAATCCTTTTATCCAGAAATTGCATACCTCTTTCCCCCATGAAATCCACACAATACAGCAAACAATAGAATACAAACGCTCTGATCTTTCGATATCCTTATTATAGTCCTTTATTCCCCAAAATGAAATATATTTCTTTGCGCTTGATCCATTTCCACATTGTTGACTGCTCTGACTGGGATTGCTCTTATCTCATCAGAAATTCTAAAACCCTTTCATTAAAATCTTTTGCTTCTTCATACGCTGCATGACCAAGACCATTATAAATAAACAACTCGCTATGACTAATTTTTTCGGCTATTGCAGAAGCCGCAGTTGTTCCAACAATTTTATCACAGTCCCCGCCAATCACTAATGTAGGACATACTATTTTGTTCAATTCCGTATAAGCATTGTGGCTGATACAAGAAGCTGCCTGTATGAGAAAACGCTTAAAACTTTTGGGCTTTCCTATTCTTCCAATGAACGGATAAATTGGCCGATACTTTTTTAAGTATCTCTCTGAATATGATTTTTCTGCTGTATCTATTATTAAATCCTTATAGTTTCCTTGCATTGCCATCTCAGTCCAAACGCCAACTACGCTTTTTATTATTTCATTGGGTTTTGCACTTGTTACCGCCAAGATGAGTCTGCTGACCAAATTGGGATAATCAATTGCAAGATATTGTGCTATCATACCACCTTGAGATATGCCTAAAACATCTGCTTTTGCAATACCAAGGACGGCCATGGCTTCTGCATGATCTTTTGCCATTTCCCTTGTAGAATATCCCTCTTGCAAATGATTTTTCCGACTGAAAACATATACGGTAAATTCTTTGGCATATATCCTATACATCATCGAAAAAAGAAGAGCCATTCCTCTTACCGTAGACAGTCCGTCTCCCAATCCGGGCAGCATAATGAGATTTCTATTTCCATATCCAAAAGATATGTAATCCATTTCAGAATTTCCAACACGGACGCTTCCATTATGGGCATGATAAAACATATTAGCCTCCCTTATTTTATGATTCCAGCCTTTAGGATTTCTATATACTCTGACAAATTTTTTACATATTCTTTTTCTAACATTTCAAAATCTAGATAAGCCTGTTTTTGTATTCTTGTCAAGAAATCATCATTAAAACCTTTGAGTAACCACTTTATTAGATCAATCGTTTTTTGCCTTTCCCACCGAAACTGAGTTGTATCAATATCCTGTAAAAACCAACAAAATATATCCTGTTCTCTATTGCCATATTTTAATACGGTTTTTCTGTAAATATCGGTATCGCTTTTAGTGAACGCCCTGACAATCATTTTGGCCTTTTGGGGATACAAAATATACCATGAAAACTCCAAAACAGAGTATTCTATTATCCGTTGAAATAAATCCGGGGAAAGGGTATTTATTTTTTCTTCTAAGCCGGAAATAAGTTCCGCTGTAATAGTATCAAGAACAAAAAAATAAAAATCCTCTTTTGTCGGAAAATATTTGAACAGGCTTCCTTTACTGATCCCAGCCTTTTTGACAATTCGATTTGTAGAACTGTTTTCATAACCATAATCGGCAAATTCGGATATTCCTGCCGCAAAAATATTTTGCCGTTTTTCAGTACACAGTCCAAAAAATAAGGGTGTTGGCATTATATTCTCCCTCAAAATGACCATATGGTCACTCTTTGCATTTAATATAAGTGACCACATGGTCACTTATATCAGCATATCTGATATAAACTCATTTGTCAAGTAAAGTTCAGTCTACTGCCAAACATATTCCATGAAACAATATTATTATCTTGAAATTCAGCCGCCACCTTCCCGGTATCTTTCAGCCATGAAAGATAAGAACGCACCATACTTCCCACTAATGTATACTGCTCAAAATTCATGGAAAGCCCCTATCCTTTGAACACTTCCTGCAAAATACGCTCAAAGCAGATCGGCTCCCCGCAGGCAGATAAAATCCTCTCTGCGATGTTCTCCACATTTGGCTTCCTTCTGCCGTAACCTCATTGCATACAACATATAGTTTTAGTATCTTGAAAAATATTCAAATTCAAATGAAGCCTTATCTGTTTCAAAAGCAAAAAGGATACAGCCCTTTTTACGAAATCGGTAAAACGCCCGGCAGGAGGCGCTTTCGTGAATTGTCCTTACCATATTCCCCTTCGTCGGCGCCTTTAGGGGCTGTTTTGCTGCTTCCAGCAGCCGTACCTCCAATTCCAGATTTCCCTGTATGACCCGAACCGTTTTGTTTTGAATCCGAACGACTCTGGCTCCCAGATAAGTGGCAATTCTATACTCTTTTCCACGCCATAAAACAGCGCCTATAATACCGGTAAAGTGAATGCCTGCCATAGGAATATCCGCCACTGACAGCATTAAAGCCCCGCCCTCAAAGCAACACTGCGTCCATATATACTCTTTGGGAAATGATCGCCCCCTGTCTCCTTCCCAATATCCCCTTGCATTCTGAAAAGAATATTCCTGCCCATTGATACACACATTCCCCGTGACCAAATGCCGCATACTCCACACGCTGTGACGGCATTCCATAAATGGCACCAGCATAAACGGTCCCATAATATCATATTTTAATGGAAATAACCGCCCAAAATCTAAATTCCCCCTGATGGTCAGCTGAGGAGTGTGTATTGCCAGACGAATACCTTTTTTACCAAATCGGTTCTCCCCGATAAAAATATTCCCTTTTGTGCGCTTAAATAAATCTGCAGGGAACGTAACTGTCCATGCATCCTGATCCGTAATAACCTGAATAGAACAAGTGCGTTTGTTTCTTGCGTTGTGAACGGCAGGTATTACCGCTAAAGTCTGGGTATCAGACTGGCACTTAAAATACCAGCCATAAAAGAAATTATTATACATATGCTTATCTCCACCAAACGCTGTCGTGCTCCGGAATCCGGCTCATAGTAAAAATAATGCTTATTATTCCAAAAATAAGCACTATTTATCCTTCATTTCACAATCTCCAATCCCTCATATGCTGTACCTTATATACTGTAAAATCACTTTTGAGAATTCCGTACTTCTAAGGCGCGACACAGGTATTTCCTTTCCATCCGCCATATATGCAGTGTTGTTTCGGTGATATGCTATTCTGCATCTACTTCTGCCACTTCTTTGTAAAATATCGGCAGGATAAACTGACTGTACTTATAACAAAACTTAAAGGCCTGCAAAACATGATCCCGCAAAACCCGATATACTGCACTGAAACAAAAGCAAAGGCTGTTCGGAAGCTCAGTTCAAGCAGCGTATTAAAAAGCGGATAGCCAATCTCCCCGGCCCCGCGTAGGAAGTTCGTCAATAAATAAAGGCTGACACATAAAGGGAATGTCAGGGAAATGATGTGCAGGTATTGCACCCCGATGCGGATAATCTCCTTTTCACTCCCCACCAACAGGTACATGAGCCATGGTGAGACAGTCCATAAAATAATCACCGCCGCGGCTGTAATGGCTGCTGAAATTTTGAAGCTGTCCCTTAATCCCCTGCGGACCCTCTCATAATTTTCAGCCCCTGTATTTTGGGCTATGAAAACACTTAGTGCTGTACCCAGATTAACAGCCGGGATCGTCAATACCGATTCAATCTTGTAGGCTGATGTGTAAGCAGAAATCTCATTGACACCAAACCGGTTGACCGCCCCCTGGATAAAAAACATACTGACAGCGGAGGCGCCATTCTGGACTACTCCCGTTATGCCAAGCCGGAAGATTGGCCGCACATATTTAAAATTCGGCCGAAACAGCAGCGCCCCTTTGTCCTTCCGATCTAAATAGAAAACAACCAGCCCTGCGGCCACAATCTGTGATAGCACCGTTGCAAATGCCGCCCCTCTTATCCCCAGCCTTAAGGCTGCAACAAACACATAGTCAAGCACGATATTCATAAAGCAGGAAACGGACATATACTTTACCGGCATCTTGGAATCTCCTCCGGCTTTTATCACCGCAGAATAAAAATTGTATGCCGACAGGAACGGAATTCCCAATGCTGTGATCCTCAAATATTCTGTTGCATAGCCGATAGATTCTGCCGGCACATCCATTGCCGTAAATATTCCTCTGGCTGCCAAAAAGAAAATGCAGGCCAGCCCGCCGCCAATCAGGAATACCAACATCTGGATGGAACCCATACAATTCTGTGCCTTTTCTATCTCTCCTGCGCCATAAACCTGTGCCAGCAAGATCAAAATGCCAGAGGAAATCCCTAAAATAATGCTGTTTATGATCAGCGCGGGTACATAAGAGTTCCCCACAGCGGCTAAAGCATTTTTGCCTAATATATGCCCTACAACCGCCGTATCAAAAACATTGTAAAGATTCTGCATGATATTTCCCGCAAACAGCGGGAGGAAAAATCTCAGTATGGCCTTAACGGGCTTTCCTGTTGTCATATCTATTTCCATAGTTCTTATATCCTCTTCACTGTCACAGGGCGCAGTGCCAAACCAAGGGAAACTGCCACCAGACAGGTAACAATGGCTTTCTGCAACCCATTATAAACTTGAAATTGTATGCATACAATGTTAGAATTGTGTTGCATACAATTTTGAGGAGGGTAACCATATGCCTGTCAATTCCTTTGAAGATTATCCCATGTCATGGAAGCCGCAGAAATCCAAGCTGGAAAAGCCTTACTATCTTTCCATAGCAGCCAGTCTTGAAGCGGATATCCTTTCCGGCAAACTGCCGGAAAATACGAAGTTGCCGCCCCAGCGGGAACTCGCCGACTTCCTCGACCTGAATTTAAGCACGGTCACAAGGGCGTATAAACTGTGCGAACTGAAAGGGCTCCTATATGCTGTCACCGGCAGGGGAACCTTTGTCTCCCCCGGCACTTCCACGCAGAATACCTTTCTTGAAAAAGATGAAGGGGTCATAGAAATGGGAATGATCAAGCCGTTTTATGAAAGCAACCAAGCCGTCCGAAACGCCGCACGGCTTGTCCTTGACCGGGAGGAGTCCATCCGGCTTTTTGAATACAGCAATCCTCTTGGAACAAAACGGCAGATAAACGCCGCCCGGAAATGGCTGCGCCGCATTGGAGTGGATGCGGGAGAAGAAAATGTCCTGCTCTCTGCCGGGGCGCAAAACGCCTTATCCGTCATCCTTATTTCTCTTTTCAGGGCCGGGGATAAAATAGTCGTAGACAATTTTACCTATACAAATTTTAAAGGACTTGCTAATTTCCTTCATATACAGTTGATTGCCGTCCCCGCAGACGGATATGGGATGTCCCCCGATGGGCTCCTGAACATTTGTAAGAATACGGAAATAAGAGGCATTTACCTCATGCCGACCTGCAGCAATCCCACAAGTATTTTTATGCCGCAATCCCGCAGGGAGGAGCTGACAGAGATTATCCGGCGTTTCCGCCTGCTTGTGATAGAGGATGACATATATTCCTTCCTGTCCGCTTATGGACAAAATGCTCCCGATGCAAAACCTCTTTTTTCGCTGGTGCCGGAGCAGACAGTCCACATCTGCAGCATTTCAAAATCACTTTGTGCAGGTCTGCGGGTAGCCTTTATTGCCTTTCCAGACCGATACCGTGAACTGCTTGTCTCCGGTATGCTTGGCATCAATCTGAAAACGGTTTCCCTTAACAGTGAGATCATTACAGAACTGATTGAGAGCGGAGAAGCGCAAAACATTGTAAAGCAGAAAATCCTTTCTGCCCGGAAAAGAAACCAGATATTCAGGTCTGTCTTCCCCTCATCCCATACAGATAAGATTGAGCATTTCTTCCACTGGCTGCCGCTCCCGGCGCATCTGACAAGCGAGGAATTGGAACTGCTGGCATTGCGGAAAGGGATTCATGTGCTTGGCTCCCACCGTTTTGCAATGCAGAACGAAAACAAATCATCTTACGTCAGGTTGTCTATTGCCTCACCCAATACGGAAGATGATTTGAAAAAAGGACTGCTGATATTAAAAAATATATTTCGGGAAAAACAGATGCATTTTTTCGTATGAATCTGCACTTCCAGGATATTGCTCATTTTACATCATAGTATCATCACGCAAAGTATCCACCAGGCCGGCTTTAAGTATCTTTTTTCCACCCAGATAATATGCCAATGCTACAAACCCAAAGACGGCTAAGACAAAGACCAGAATCGGCACTATCGGAGCCGCTTCGATAAATTCCATAGGATCCAGGTAGCTCGCCTTTATCATGAATGCCACAGCCCCTATTGTGAGCACCAATGTGACAAGCACCGGACGCCCTGCAATCACCAAAGCCTCAATGCAGAACATTTTGCGTATCCCTTCCGGTGTAAGCCCAACAGACATATACCGGGCGAATTCCCGCTTTCTTTGGCGCAGGAAACCCAAAGTATGGGAAAACACATGGGCAATCCCGATCATTGCAAGCAGGACACAGAACGCACCTAATATCAGTTCATACCCCTCTATCATTTTATCATTGTCTTCTCTCTCCCGGATACGGTTCTCGCTATCCAATTCATATTCCGAACGGATTATCTGCCCTATTTTATCTTCCAATGCATTCAATGTTTCCCGTTCTGCCCTGTCGTTTGCCAATACCCGGACATAAGTATCCTGCCCGGCCCCACCTCCCTATTTAGTCAAGTCTTTTTTCCTTATTTTTCAAGGAATTTTTAGTTTCATATCTCAGATGAAT
>ERZ808037.28-NODE-28-length-157325-cov-14.356316_pt1 | contig 157325 bp, 138 predicted proteins | sample MGYA00380190_ERZ808037 | MGnify/ENA primary metagenome ERZ808037 (study PRJEB31490, sample SAMN06133399) | mouse gut metagenome | isolation source: J9 | host: mice | place: China: Chengdu | collected 2015-05 ...
GACTTTCAGTCGGCAAGCCAGTAGGCGGCCCTTATAGGGCCTGTGCAAACCACCAGTTCAACTGGTGGTTATGATTTTTTGTATATAATGTAAAAACTCGAATCTGTTACAGGAAAAGAAGCGTCATTCTTGTAAATTTTAAATCAAAAATAATATGAAAAAAGGCATCGTTTCGATGCCTTTTTATCACAGAATACTATCAGGTTTTATGTTTATCAACGCAAACGATGTTTACTATATCACCGTTTTGGTTTTTGATACCTACTGATGTTTCGGTAAAGCTTTGGTTTTCGGCAATATAAATTGCCTTTATGAGCACATACTCATTATCTTCAAATATGTCCTCAATGTGAATCAGTTCATTGCTGCGGGTACTAAACATAATACTATTCTCCTATTCTATTATGATTTTAGCGTATATATGTAAATAATTTTGTACAATAAACCAATTCAATCATGGTACGTAGTTTTCAGTAAACTGTATTTTTTAGTTTTCACTGTTTCTAAAAATTTCCGCAAAATCAGAGAATAGCCTATCTTTATCAGCATCACAGTTATTAACATAGTTTATAAATGAAGACAGTGAACAGCAATATTTGCCATGCTCAAGATCGGAATATGAACGCAGTGAAATGTTGAGATTTTCAGCCATTTCCTCCTGTGATAATCCAAGCTCAGCACGTCTGTTGGCAAACTCATTTTTAAAATAGTTTTTCAAAATATCTATTGTAGTCATTGTGTTCACCTCACCAAAAGGGCTAACAAAATTCTACAATTTTTTTAAACGGTACGCTATGAGGCGTACTTCATATATTTACCATATTTTTACAATTTTGTGTGAAAATTTTTAATACTATTAATTGAATGATTATAAAAAGAGTGCCGAGTTAATGATTTCGGCACTCTTTCTTTTTTTCTCTAAAGCTTTTTCCGTAGTATTTTTTTAAAAGCCGTTGTGTCTGACGCTCACATAGTCCGATGGTACTTGAAAGTTCTGTAAGAGTTAAATTATCGCTGTACAGAAAGGCTTGTTCAATCAGTACAAAGCGTCTGTCATTAAGATTATTATAGTCAAGGTTATCAATAAATTCCTTTGGCAGATTTTTTCTTGTTATGTCCGTTAATATTTTCATAGTCAGTCCTGCCACTGCACTTGTAAAATCAGGCTGTTTTTGCCTGTATTCACTAAGTATTTGAATGGCTGTTGAATAATCGAAATCTGTTATAAAACAGAATTGGCAGTTTAAAAACAATGCTCCGATAGCAGTAGCCTTTTGTGCATTATTAACCTGCAGCATCAGGAACACATCCTCCACGGGGTTTGTTCTGTCCGCAATCTGCTGATGATAAATATTTTCACCTGTTATAAAAAAATCTCCGCTTTTAAGCTCATATTCTTTGTCATCTGTTATAAGCTTTCCGCCGCCGGCAGTAATGAAATGCAGCTCATAGCTGCCTTTTGCATGCGCGTGACGCGGTATATCTGTTCCGAGTTTTCCGCCGCCAATATCTGTGATTGAAAAATCAATACCATTCCATTTCAAATTTATCATATTATCACCATGATTATTTTACATCAGTACGACATATTTGTAAAGAAAATGTCGTATTTTATTGTGTTTCATATGTTATAATTTTTTTGAGGTGATATTTATATGAAACGATTAACAAAAATAATATGTCTATTTCTTTGTGCGGTTCTGCTGTTTTTGGTAACTGCGTGCAGTAAGGGAGAAGCGGAGAAAGTGCTGATTCATGGGCTTTTCACTGATATGTCAAAAATATCCTACAGTGAAAAGTATACCGAGCTGAAAGCAGCGAAGAAGAACAGCACAAAACGCTGGAGAGAGGGTATGGTATCAGGTAACGGAATTCAGGGCTTTATAGAGAGTGGCTCTCCGTACAGTGATACGTTTATCTTCCAGAATATGCATTTTATTATGCCTAATCCCAACGTCCGCTATTGTCCGGAAACCTTTGATGAGCTTGACACTGTTAAGCAGTCAATCGTTAAAGGTGAGGATATTACAGACAATGCAAACTATGATGATGTTTATCGTTATCATCCCGGTGGACAATTAAGAATTAATCTTGATGGCAAGGGTGAAAAAAATTATGTAAGATACACTGATTATGAATCATCACAGACCGGTGTTCATTATGAAAATACTGATGGAAGATGGGACAGAACATCATTTACTTCAATGTCGGATGGTGCTGTTATCACAAAGCTTACCAAATCATCTAACGGTGCAAAGCTGAATATGACACTGTCATTTGACGATTTGGCAAGTATGGCAAATTTCGGAAAAAGCGATGAAGCAAATCTTAAGTATAAAAAACCTGTAGCTGAAACTTCAGATTATCTTTCGCTTGTTGCGCATTACCCGAATTATGAGAACAGCGAGCTGATAGACGGCGGTTATGCAACACTTACATATGTCGTGACGGATGGTAAAAAGGAAAATGTTGAGCTTAAGAAAAATATTGATGAGGTTCAGTTTGTCGGCAGTAAAAATGAGGGTATAAGAATAACCGATGCTGACTCTGTTTACCTTATTACAATTTCTGACAGAGATTATGATATGGGCAAATATGATGCCTTTGACAGCCGGGAAAGTTTTGCACTTATTGATTTACTTGCAGATAAAGCTAAGGCTATTGCCGATAAATATTCAGAAAACGGCAGCTTTGATTATGATACCGCACTCAAAAATCATCTGGCTGTTTATCAGCCGCAGTTTGATGCAGTAACCATTAACCTTGAGGACAGTGACAAATCAAATGAAGCACTGCTCAAGGAGCAGAAGGGTAAAAAGAATATTAACCTTGCACTTGCTCAGCGTACATATTATGCAGGACGTTATGCATATCTTTGCTGCAGCGGTTATTCAACCAGCCGTCTTTATGGTATGTGGACAGGTGAGTTTGACACAGGCTGGGGCAGTAAGTATACAATGGATGCCAATGTTAATCTGCAGACCTCATCCATGAACACAGGCAATATAGCGTCAAGTCCTATCGGCTACACATACTTTATTCTTCGTCAGCTTCCTGACTGGGAGGAAAATGCATATGCAACTCACGGTTTTAAAAATGCCATTCAGGCACCTGTAAATACAGATGGTGACAAGGCTGTTATTACCGAAACCTGCTATCCATACCCATTCAGATACTGGAACGCAGGAACTTCTTGGATGCTGCAGCCTCTCTATGAAACACTGATGACCTATGGAAATATCAATATTCCGCTCAGTGATGAGTTTGACTTAACGGCAATCAAATCTATTCTTGATATGACAGACAGTGACGTTAAAGCAGTCAGCGACAGGGGATATTTAAGACTTGAAGAGGACGTTCTTCTTCCTCTTTTAACCAAATCCGCCAACTACTGGCAGCAGCTTATGACCCCCGAGTATTTCACCGATAAAAATGGTAAAATCCATTATGAAAAGGGTAAGACCAAACTTCTCGACGGTGAAAGCTACTGTATTCTTCCAAGCTATTCGCCGGAGAATAATCCGTCAAATTATCCAAGTCCTAGTGATGCCAACTGTGCAATTGATATTTCTGCCTGCCGAGATAATCTTCAGATGCTTATTTCTGTAATGAAGGATGTTGCACCTGACACAGATACTTCCCAATGGCAGGAGCTTATGGATAAGCTTCCGCCGTATCTGTATGACGAAACAGGTGCCTTAAAGGAGTGGGCAACAACATCATTTGAGGAGAATAATGAGCACAGGCATTTGAGTCATTTGTATTGTGTATGGCCGCTGTTTGAAACGCAGAAGGATGCTGATTTGACAAAGGCCTGCAATCAGGCAATTTTTAACCGTGAAAGCGAAAATGAGGCATCACATGCGCTTGTTCATCGTTCTCTTATTGCAGCAAGACTTAAGGATAGTGACAGTCTTACAGATGCACTTCTTAATCTTATGAATCATAAAATCCGTTACGATTCACTTATGACAAATCATGACTATGACAGGGGAAGCTGTTACTGTACAGATTTTGCAATTGGATACCTTGGGATTATCAATGAAGCGTTGGTTTACTCAAATACAGGTGAAATTGAGCTTCTTCCTGCGTGTGTTAAGGGATTTGATAAGGGCGAAATAACAGGTATTAACGCAAGAACAAGAGCGACAGTTGACAGTCTGAGCTGGGATTTGCGTGAGGGTAAGGTTGATGCAAAAATAACATCACATATTAATCAGGAGCTTTCTGTGAGCTATGGTGATGATACCCAAACAATAGTATTTAAGGCAGGAGAAACCAAAACAGTTTCATTCAGTAAATAATATTTCCGAAACAATAAAAAACCGCCGCTGGCGATTCAGCGGCGGTTTTTTATTCTGTTTATTCTTCACCATTCCAGCAGTATGTGCAAAGCTTGTCAGCACCTATTCCGACAGCGTCGATCATATCATCAAGACGGTGGAATTTAAGTGAAGTGAAATGAAGCTTTTTACAAATTTCATCAACCATATTATGGTATTTTTCACTGTCCGGATTAGTATATTCCTTAAGAACTTCATCACTTACATTGTCACCCTCAAGCTCGCTGATGACTCTTCGTGTAATCAATTCCATTTCACTGCTTGAGCGTGAGAAATTCAAATATTTACAGCCATAGAACAATGGCGGGCAGGCGGGGCGTATATGCACCTCTTTTGCACCGCTGTCGTATAAGAACTCTGTTGTTTCTCTGAGCTGAGTTCCGCGAACAATTGAATCGTCAATGAGCAAAAGGCTTTTGCCTTCAATCAGATCGTGGATCGGAATAAGCTTCATTTTGGCAATCAGATTTCTTTTGCTTTGATGTGTCGGCATAAAGGAACGAGGCCATGTCGGAGTATATTTAACAAAAGGTCTTGAAAATGGGATTCCGGATTCATTTGAATAGCCGATAGCGTGTGCAATACCGCTGTCGGGAACACCTGCAACAATGTCAGGCTTAGCATCATCTCTTTTAGCAAGAGCCTGTCCGCATTTATATCTCATTTTTTCAACGCTGATACCCTCATATGATGAGCTCGGATAACCATAATAAATCCACAGGAATGTGCAGATTTTCATTTTATCACCGGCAGGTACTAAGGTTTTAACCTCGTTTTCGGTCATAACGATAACCTCACCGGGTCCCAGCTCTTTATAATCAGTGTAGCCGAGATTAAGAAAGGCAAAGCTTTCAAAGCTTGCACAGTAGCCCTCAGCCTTTTTACCGATAACGATGGGGGTTCTGCCCATTTTATCTCTTGCACAGTAAACACCCTTTGGTGTTAAAATAAGCATACTCATTGAGCCGTCAATAAGCTTCTGAGCATATCTGATGCCGTCGATAAAGTTATCCTTTTGATTGATAATAGCAGCTACAAGCTCTGTGGGGTTTATGTCGCCGTTTTGCATTTCAAAAAAGTGGGTGTTTGTTTTCACTATCTGATCAACTATTTCATCCGCATTGTTGATTTTACCCACAGTTGTGATTGCAAAGGTGCCGTGATGTGAGCGAACTAAAATCGGCTGAGCCTCAAAATCGGATATACAGCCAATACCGTAGTTGCCCTTCATTTCATTTGATTCTTTCGTGAATTTTGTTCTAAATGGTGCATTTTCAATGTTGTGAATTGCTTTGTCAAAGCCGTATTCAGGACTGTAAACAGCCATACCGGCACGTCTTGTGCCAAGATGTGAATGGTAGTCGGTTCCGAAAAACAGGTCAAAAACGCAATCCTCTTTAGATGCAGTTGCAAAAAATCCTCCCATAGTAGTTCCTCTCTAAATTTAGTTTGCACAAACATTATAGCAGATAGATTATACTATGACAATAGTTAATTGTTAAAAAAAGCAGTGCTGCAAACACTGCTTTTTTGTCGATTATTTAATAAATACCTTGCTCCATCATTGCCTCTGCAACCTTTTCAAAGCCTGCAATATTGGCACCGGCAACAAGATTATAGCCAAGCCGGTATTTTTCTGCTGCAGCAACTGAATTATTGTGTATATTAATCATAGCTGTATGCAGTTTTTTGTCAACCTCTTCGGCAGTCCAAGAAAGACGCTGGCTGTTCTGACTCATTTCAAGACCTGATACACAGACACCGCCTGCATTAACAGCCTTTGATGGTGCAACAATAACACCTTCGGTATCCATAAACAGATTAAGTGCCTCCTCTGTTGTCGGCATATTTGCAACCTCAATGTAATATTTAGTGCCGTTGGCAATAATCTGCTTTGCTTCCGTTATTCCGATTTCGTTTTGCGTTGCACAAGGCATAGCAACATCAACTTTAACGCCCCAGGGTTTCTGACCCTTGAAGAAAGGGACACCGAATTTGTCAGCATAGTCTTCACATCTGTCCCTGCCTGATGCTCTCATTTCAAGCAGATAGTTCAGCTTTTCCTCGGTAATAATTCCGTCCTTATCATAAACATATCCGTCAGGTCCTGATACGGTAACAGGTATTCCGCCAAGTTCAGCAATTTTTTTGCAGGCACCCCAGGCAACATTACCGAAGCCTGAAATGGCGAAGGTCTTGCCTTTTATGCTGTCGTTTTCGTGTTTGAATACTTCACAGGTATAGTAAACAGCACCATAGCCTGTTGCTTCCGGTCTGATTAATGAGCCGCCGTAAGACAATCCCTTGCCTGTAATAACACCATTTTCAAAAGCGTCGGATATTCTTTTGTACTGTCCGAATAAAAATCCGATTTCCCTTGAGCCAACGCCTATATCACCGGCAGGTACGTCAACATTAGGTCCGATATGCCTGTAAAGCTCTGTCATAAATGCCTGACAGAAACGCATAATTTCGCCCTTGCTTCTGCCTCTTGGATCAAAGTCCGAACCGCCTTTTGCACCGCCCATCGGAAGTCCTGTAAGGGAGTTTTTAAAGGTTTGCTCAAAGCCTAAGAAATACATAATTGATGAATTAACGCTGGGGTGAAAGCGAAGTCCGCCTTTATATGGTCCTATGCTTGAATTAAACTGGACTCTGTAGCCGCGGTTAATCTGTGTTTTTCCTGCATCATCGACCCAGGCGATGCGGAATGTAATAAGCCTGTCAGGCTCTGCCATACGTGTTAAAAGGTCATCTTCCACGTATTCGGGATGCTGTTCAATTACCTTCTCAAGGGAACGGAACACCTCTTTAACACACTGTATGTATTCAGGCTTGGCATTATCTCTTCTTTCAACTGTTTTGATTACATTTTCAATGTATTCGTTCATTTTTTACCCCCATATACTTAATTCGGCAACTATTTTTTATTGCTAATAACACTATAACATATTGACAAAATATTGCAATGGGTATTTGAGAATTTGTGGAATATGCACAAAAAATCCCTGCTGAACAACAGCAGGGATTTTGATATAAAATGTTGTTATTTGATAATACCTGTTGCCTGAAGCAGAAGGATGAACAGCAGTATCGGAGCTATGAATTTAATTGTTGCTGTATAAACAAATTTTCTTCCGAATTTTTCACCGTTTTTTGTAACCTCGTCAATGATTGTTTTTGGCTTGGCAACCCAGCCGATAAGAATGCAGGTAAACAGTGCAAGCAGCGGCATAAGAATATTGTTGCTGAGATAATCAAATACATCAAGAATTTGACCAACGGAGCCGTTAGGCAGCTTGAGCTCAAAGTAGAATTTATTGTAGCCAAGGCATACAATTGCACCGAATACAAGAGCGTAAATAAGAACGATAACAGCACTTTTCTTTCTTGAAAAATGGAATCTGTCCATAATGCTTGATACGATTGCCTCCATAATTGATACAGATGAGGTGATAGCAGCAAACAGTACCATAAGGAAAAACAGTATGCCGATTACGGTGCCGATGCTGCCCATATTTTCAAATACCTTAGGCAACGAAACAAACATTAGTCCGGGACCTGCAGACATACCCTCCTTGCCCATAAATACAAATACTGCAGGAACAATCATCAGACCTGCAAGCAAGGCAACAAGTGTGTCAAAAATTTCAATCTGATTAATTGATTTCATAAGGTTTGTGTTATCACTGACATATGAACCATATGCAACCATAATACCCATAGCAACACTGATTGAGAAGAATAACTGTCCCATAGCATCCATCAGTGTAATAAAGAAATCTTTAACAGTGATATTTTCAAAGCTTGGAATCAAGTATATCTTTAATCCGTCAAGACCTGTTCTTGTGATACCGTCGGCTGTTGTGTGGCTTAATGTGAGAGAGTAAATTGAAATTCCGATAACAAGCACAAGCAGTATAGGCATAAGCACCTTGCTTGACTTTTCAATTCCCTTGTTAACACCGCCTATGATTACGATTGATGTAATCAGCAGAAATACAACCATCAGTGCCAGCGGTGAAATTGTGTCTGAAATAAAGCCTGTAAAATATCCGTCGGCAGCCGCCTTAACACCATCACCTGTCAGGAAGGTGATAAAGTATTTTATTACCCAGCCGCCGATTGTACAGTAGTACGGCAGAATCAATACGGGAACTATTGTTGCAATAGAGCCGATAAAACCAAATTTTTTATTAATAAGCTTGTACGCAGTAAGCGGGCTTTGCTTTGTTTTTCTTCCTATGGCAATTTCTGTTGTTAACAGTGTAAAGCCGAATGTAAGTGCAAGGATGATATAAATTAAAATAAATAATCCACCGTTATCCTTTGCTGCTAAATAGGGAAATCGCCAGATGTTTCCAAGTCCTACAGCACTGCCGGCAGCGGCTAAAATAAATCCCAATGAACCGCTGAAGCTGCTTCTTTTACTTTGTTCCATACGCCCTCCAGATTTTAGTAATTTTATGTTTAATATTATAGATGATGTAATATCTCTTTGCAAGTTACTCATTTACAGTGATAAATCATTAAAGAAATTTGATATTTTTTTAACACACTATACACTGTATAGCATTTAGACACAGAAAGCAAAAATGTTTATTATTTTATATTGACAATTTAGAACAAAAATTATATAATGTTGTCGCTAACAATGCTAATAAGGTCTGTTTATATTATAAGTATTTTATTTTTAATTTATATAACTATTATTGTTTAATTTATATTTGGTGAGGTACGTATACTATGAATAAGAGGATTTTTCTTTCATCACCTACAATGTATGGTGACGAGCAGAAATACATAAAAGAAGCATTTGATACAAATTGGGTAGCACCTCTTGGTGCCAATGTTAACGGGCTCGAAAAAAGTATGTCTGATTATCTTGGTATTAGGGGTGCTGTTGCTCTTTCTGCGGGTACTGCTGCACTTCATCTGGCGGTAAAAGCAGCAGGAGTTAAGCAAGATGATATTGTTTTTTGCTCCGATATGACATTTTCTGCTACTGTTAATCCCGTTTCATATGAGGGTGGAAAGCAGGTTTTTATAGACTGTGAAAAAGAGTCCTGGAATATGGACCCTGCAGCTCTCAGAAGAGCGGCAGAAAAATATCCTGATGCCAAAGCCGTTGTCTGTGTAAATCTTTACGGCTCTCCTGCAAAGCTCGATGAAATCAAATCCATTTGTAAGGAGTATGATTTGGTATTTATTGAGGATGCTGCCGAAAGCCTCGGTGCGAAGTATAACGCTCAGCAAACAGGTACCTTTGGTGATTACAATGCAATATCATTTAACGGAAATAAAATTATAACGACCTCGGGCGGCGGCATGTTTTTGTCAGACGATGTCAAGGTATGTGAGAAGGTTCTGTTCTGGGCAACTCAGGCAAGAGAACCGGCTCTCCATTATCAGCATAATGAAATCGGATATAATTATCGTATGTCAAATATTGTTGCAGGTATCGGACGCGGACAGTTCAATCATATTGATGAACATGTTGCACTGAAAAAGAATATCTATAATATATACAAAGAAGCATTTTCGGATATTGATGCAATCAGAATGAATCCGTTTTTAGAAAACAGTGAACCTAATTTCTGGCTGTCCTGTATTACAATTGATCCTGCAAGCGGTGTTACACCAACAATGGTTATTGACGCTTTGGCTGATGCAGATATTGAATCAAGACCTATCTGGAAGCCTATGCATATGCAGCCTGTTTTTGCTGGTTATGATTTTATCACTGCACAGGACGGAATTTGTGTTGATGAAGAAATTTTTGAAACAGGTCTGTGTCTGCCAAGTGATGTAAAAAATACAGAAGAAGATATGGAAAGAATTATAAGCGTTGTAAAAAGCTTGTTTTAGGAGATTCTTATGTATAAGTGTGTTAAGAGGTTTTTTGACATAGTTTCATCGCTGATAGCAATCATCATTTTGGCTCTCCCGATGATGATACTGGCAATTCTTATCAGAGTAAAGCTCGGCGGTCCTGTTTTGTTTAAACAGGAAAGACCGGGTAAGAACGGTAAGATTTTTACACTGATTAAATTCAGGACAATGACAAATCAGTGTGATGAAAATGGTGAATTACTGCCTGATGAGGTAAGACTTACAAAATTTGGTGTTTTTCTGCGTTCAACAAGTCTTGATGAGCTTCCTGAGCTTTTTAATATTTTAAAAGGCGATATGAGCGTTATCGGACCGCGACCCCTTCTTGTTCAGTATCTTCCAAGGTATAATGAGCATCAGGCACAGCGACACCTTGTAAGTCCCGGTCTGACAGGCTGGGCACAGGTTAATGGAAGAAATGCCATAAGCTGGGAGCAGAAATTTGACTATGATGTTGAATATGTTAAAAATATGAATTTATTTTTTGATATAAAAATTATTTTTATGACAATTATCAATGTTATAAAAAAAGACGGAATAAGCAGTGAAACCAGTGCGACCATGGAAGAATTTATGGGCACTGAGGAAAAGGAAATTGTTAATGTCTGAATCAGTAATTGTTATAGGAAAAAGCGGTCACGGAAAGGTGATTGCAGATATTATACTGTCCTGCGGAGATCAGGTTATAGGCTTTCTTGATGATGCTTATACGGAAAACGAAGCCATTCTCGGCTTTCCGCTTCTTGGCAGGGTAGAGGATTATATAAAATACCCTGACTGTAAATTTATTATCGCAATCGGAAATGCAAAAATCAGAGAGCGTATTGCAGATATGCTTGATGCTGAGTGGTATACTGCTGTTCATCCGTCTGCTGTTGTTTCAAAGCTTGATGCAGAGCTTGGTGCCGGTACTGTTGTAATGGCAAATGCTGTTATTAATCCGTCAGCGAAAATCGGAGAGCATTGCATCGTTAATACAGGTGCGGTAGTCGAGCATGATAGTGTTCTTGGCGACTTTGTTCATATTTCACCTAAGGCTGTTCTGGCGGGTACAGTTACAGTCGGTAAATCAACACATATAGGTGTTGGTGCAGCAGTGATTAATAATATTTCAATTGCATCAGATTGTATCATCGGCGGCGGTGCGGCAGTTGTTAAGGATATTACCGAAAGCGGAACATATGTCGGTGTTCCTGCAAGGAGATTAAGATGAAGATATTAGTTACAGCAAACTTTGACTTGGGTCTTTATAAATTTCGTAAAGAGCTTTTAAAGGAATTGCTTGATAATGGTCATCAGGTTTATATTTCGCTTCCTGATGGTGACTTGGTGCTGCCGCTTGTTGAAATGGGCTGTGAATTTATCAATACAGACATTGACAGACGCGGCATGAATCCTGTTACTGATTTAAAGCTTGTTTTCAGCTACAAAAAAATCTTAAGGAAAGTTAAGCCTGATTTGGTTATTACATATACAATTAAGCCGAATGTTTATATGGGTATGCTTTGCCGAATGATGAATATACCTTATGTTATTAATATTACAGGACTCGGCACAGCTTTTCAATCAAAGGGTGCAATGTTGAAGGTGTTTGTTCAGCTATATAAAGCTGCCTGTAAAAAAGCACAAACAGTTATTTTTGAAAACTGTGCCAATATGCAGCTTTTTAAGGATTATGGTATTGTTAAGGATGAGCAGTGCCTGCTTAACAATGGTGCCGGTGTTAATCTTGAAGAATATCCGTTTACCGAATATCCTGACGAAGAGCAGATAAGATTTTTGTTTATCGGCAGGGTGATGCGTGAAAAGGGAATAGACGAGCTTTTTGATTCTGCTAAAAGAATAAAAAAAGAATATGATAATGTTCATTTCGATATAGTCGGTCCTTATGAAGATGATTACAAGACTGTCACTGAACAGCTTGTGGCAGATGGTGTGATTGAATATCACGGTTTTCAGGAGGAGGTCAGGCCGTTTATTGAAAAATCGCATTGTTTTGTTTTGCCGTCATGGCATGAGGGTATGGCAAATACAAATCTTGAATGTGCAGCTATGGGCAGACCGATTATAACAAGCAACATCCACGGCTGTCTTGAGGCTGTTATGGATAATGAATCGGGTTTTCTCACAGAGCCTGAAAATTCTGATGATTTGTATCATAAGCTCAAAGCATTTGTTGAGCTGCCTTATGAAGAGAAAAAGGATATGGCAGAGAAATCACATTGCCATATTGAAGAAAACTTTGATAAAAGAATAATCATTGAAAGAACTCTGAGCAGAATTATTGAGTAAAAAATTTGTTTTGATGGAGGATTTATGATACAAAGCTTAATTTGTCTTGCACCTGTTGCTGTATTGTTTTTATGGAACGTAAAGATTGCAGGCATCGGAAAAAATTTTGATGATTATATGAGTGTGGATAATATGCAGAATATCAGGGGCATGCTGGCTGTATTAATCGTTATTCATCATTTTTCCGGAATGATAGAAGAAAACTCAATGTTTTTTTTGTTTAATCACATTGGTTATTTAGTAGTCGCTTTGTTTCTGTTTCTGTCAGGCTATGGTCTTGCGTATGGTGTGCAAAATAAACCGGGATATATAAGCGGTGTTAAATTTTTGTATACAAGAATTCCTAAGCTTGTTATTCCTTATTGGATTGCTGTGGTTATTTATGCAGTCGGATATTTTGCTGCAGGTGAACCAAATACATGGAAAGAGATCTTATTATCCTTTGTAAGCTTTAAAAACATTGTAGGTTCTTCCTGGTATATTTTTGAATTAATAGGACTTTATATTATATTTTTCCTGTCATTCAAAATTAAAAACAGGAAAATAGCTTTATCTGTATTATTTGTTTTGGTGGCAGTATGTGCAATAGGGTTTTATTTCGGGGATAGTTTTTCCGATGTGTGGTACAGAAGTATTTTTGCTTTTCCGCTTGGTGTTCTTTATTCACTGAAAAAAGATAAAATAGAGTCATTTTTATTAAATAAAACAATAGGCAAATATATTGTTTTGATACTGTTTTTAATTATTTTGCTATCTTTAAGATATGTTTGTGTAGTATTTGATTTAAGTTATTTACAGGTTTTATTTGATGTTACCAGTTCAGCAATGTTTGCACTGGTCGCTGTTATTATGTTGAGAAAAATAAAGCTTGGTAACAAAGCTCTTGGTTTTTTAGGAAGTCTTTCTTTTGAAATATATTTAGTTCACTTTCTGTTGTTAAAATTGATTTACAGCCTATACTTTAACGGTCAGATTAACCTGCTGCTGTATTTTGTGATTTCTATTGTATCAATAATATTGGCAGCTTATATAATGAATTTTATTGATAGAAGCTTAACTAAATTATATATGAAGGCAATTACTAAGTAACGGATTGAACACTTGTTGTTGGAGATAACATTATGATTGATTTAAAAGGCAATGAATATAATGTAAAAAGTTATGAGGAAAAGTACAGAAAAATTCAGTTGATTGAGTTAGAGATGCTCAATGAGGTTGATCGTATCTGTAAAAAGCATGGTATTAGGTATTATCTTTGCGGCGGTACGCTTCTTGGTGCAGTCCGCCATAGCGGATTTATTCCGTGGGATGACGATTTGGACATATTTTTTCCGAGAAAAGACTATATTAAATTTGCGGAAATAGCACCTAAAGAGCTGCCCGATACTATGTTTTATCAGGATTGGCACAACGAGTTTGATTATCCCTATAATTTTGCAAAAATTCGTATGAACGGTACAAAATTCTGTCAAAATGAAATACAGCATCTTAATATGCATCATGGTATTTTTATTGATATTTTTCCGTTGGATTCTGTTCCTGTAAACGAGAAAGAAAGAACAAAGTATCTGACAAAGGTTACCAGACTTAAAATCTTAATGGCTGTCAGATATATGTCGTTTAAGAAAAACGGCAGTTTAAGAAGTATTCCTGAATGTATCGCAATATTCTTTGCAAGAGTATTCTTTTCTAAAAAACAAATTCATAATAAGCTTGATAATCTCATTATGAAATATGATTATCAGGATACAGGATTATACGGACAGGAAACCGGAATGAATGCTCTTAAAGAGGTCTATCCTGTTAAATGGTTCAGTAAGCAAGGCTCCATAAGTTTTGAAGGAAAAGATTTTCCGTGTACTGAGAATAAATATATTGATGAATATATGACTTTTTTCTATGGGGATTATATGACTCCGCCTCCTGATGAACAGAAATGTCAGGTTCACGATACGACTTATATTGATTTTGGAGATTATTTCAATGATTAATCCATTAATTTCTATTATTATTCCTTGTTATAATACAGAAAAGTATCTTCCTCGATGTCTTGATTCAATTGTTGCACAAACATACAATAATTTAGAAATAATCTGTGTTATTGACGGAAGTCCTGATAACAGCTTGGGTATATGTAAGCAATATGCGCAGAATGACAGCAGAATAGTAATCATCGAACAGAGCAATCAAGGGCTTTCAGGTGCCAGAAATACAGGTGTTGCTGCAGCTCATGGTGATTATATTATGTTTGTTGATTCTGATGATTGGATTGAGCATACAACCTGTGAGAAAGCAGCTGATAAAATTAATAAAGATAATTATGATTTAATCATATGGTCTTACATCAGAGAATTTGCAAATACACAGAAGAAAAAAATGATTTTGGGTGAATGTGATTTAACATTTGACAGTATTGGCTGTAAAAAACTTCACAGAAGAATTTTTGGTTTAACCGAAAGTGAGCTGTCTGAACCTGAAAATGCTGATTCATTGGTAACGGCATGGGGAAAGCTGTACCGTTTGGAGCTGATTAAGGACATTAAGTTTGTTGACACAAAAGAAATCGGTACAGAAGACGCATTATTTAATTGCTATGCATTGAAAAACGTAAAATCGGCGTATTATATTGCCGACTGTTTGAATCATTACAGAAAAGATAATAATACTTCACTTACTTCAACATATAAGGAAAAACTGTTTGTTCAGTGGCAGCATCTATATGATTTGATGGAATTGTGTATTTCTGATAACGACTTAGGTGCTGAGTTTGAACAGGCATTGCATAATCGTATATCAATGAGCATAATCGGTCTTGGTTTAAACGAGCTGGATAACAAGGTTTGTTTTTCTAAAAAAATAAAAAATATAAAGGCAATTATTGCATCGAAAAAATTCAGAGCAGCATATAAAAAATTTACGCTGCAGTATTTTCCGCTTCATTGGAAGGTGTTTTTTTTGTTTGCAAAAATGAATTTTGCAACAGGTGTATTTATTTTACTTTCAGTAATCAAAAAATTGATAGGAAGGGGATAGCCGGTATTATGGACACAAGTAAAAAAGTTTCAATAATAATGGCAATTTATAATTGTGCATCTACATTGGAAGAAGCAATTGAATCAATTTTAAATCAGACATATACAAATTGGGAACTTATAATGTGCGATGATGGTTCTTCAGATAATACATATGCTGTTGCAAAGAAATATGCAGATAAGTATGCAGACAAAATTATTCTTATCAGAAATGAATCAAATAAAAAGCTGCCTGCTACCCTTAATCATTGTTTGAAATATGTTACAGGGGAATATGTTGCCCGAATGGATGGTGATGATATTTCTGCTGAAAACAGATTTGAAAGACAAGTTGATTTTCTGAACAATAATCCACAATACATTGTTGTCGGAACAGCGATGATTCCGTTTGATGATGACGGAAATGAGTATGGTATCAGAAAATGTGAAAATTGTTTTGATACAAATAAAAAAAGACAATGCTTTCACGGAACAATTATGTGCCGCAAGGAAATGTATGACAGACTTGGCGGTTATTGTGAAAAATGGTATGCACAGAGAAGTGAGGATCAGTATCTTTGGTATTCACTCTCATCAAATAAGGATATGTTAACTTATAATTTGGATGAACCTCTTTACAGAGTACGAGAAAATACAAATACTTACGGCAGAAGAAGAAATCTGAAAAATGCATTTACGATTTCGATATGCCTGATTCATTGTTATAAAATGATGAATTTTCCTTTAAGAAAGTATATTAACGTACTAAGACCCTATGCAGGCGCAATTATGCCTGCAAGTTTAATGAGAGATTATCACGATAAACAGGACAAAAGGAACTAATTATGACTTTTTATTTAGCTATTCTATATGTTGTACCTTTTATTGCGTTTTTAGGTAAGATTTTTGCGAGAAAACAAGCATTGCGTTTTAACTCAGATGGTTCATTGAAGAATGAAGATCGTGCGAACTTTTTCTTTGTTTTTATTGTAATGCTTATATTGGTGTTGCTTGCAGGACTCAGAAGCTCATGGAATGATACAGGTGCTTATATATTTGAGTATGGCAGAATGACCTCTGATTTTAATGATTATGTTAAAAATCAGCTTCAATTATTTCAGGGCGACTGGGCATTTACCTTTATAAACAGATTCATCAAGGCATATATATCAAAAGATTCTTGGGTATTTTTGATGTTTTATTCAGCAGTTACCGTAACCATTACAGTATCAATGCTTGATAAATATTCAAAGGATTTTGATTTGGCAGTATTTCTTTTTATCGCCACACAGTTTTATTGGACACAAATGGGTGCAATCCGTCAGAGCTTTGCAGGTGCATTGCTTTTTGCAGCTTTTCCTTTGATTGAGAAAAAGAAATTTTTAAAATATGCATTAATCGTTTTGGTTGCAGCACAATTTCATAATTCTGCTTATATGTTCCTTTTAATTTACTTCCTTTGTAAAATACCGGCATTTTCCAAATACTCAGTTTGGTTTTTGGTTGGCGGTGCTTTATTATTTATTTCGTATCCGATTACCGGTGAGTTTATTAATGAGTTATTGAGTGACTCAAAGTATGGTGATTCTTATAGTTCGGGTATATCCTCAAGTAATGACGGTACTAATCCTTTAAGATTTGTAATTGAATTAGTACCTGTTGTATTGGCTTTGGCAGCAAAGGATGATATCAAGGCTAATGAAAAGCATGTCAATGTTGTTTTTAATATGGCACTTCTTCAGGTTATATTTACTGCATTTTCAATTAAGTATTGGATTTTCTTCAGATTTATTATATATTCGCAGCCATTTTCCATTATACTGTTATGCTGGGCGCTTAAATATTTTCCCTCAAATTCACGCTGGAAAGATATAATAAGAATATTATGCTTTGGTTTATATTCAGTTTATTATTACATTTTTATGAAGTTGTCATCCAGTACTTATATGAGCGATATATTAAATATAAGTGCATATCATTAATACTATAACTGTTGATTTTAGGTGAAATCTATGAAAAAGAAAATCTTCGTTTTTTCCCATGCAATGGAAATCGGCGGAGCAGAAAGAGCGTTGCTGGCTTTACTCAATTGTATTGATTATTCTGATTATGATGTGGATTTGTTCTTAATGCGTCACAGCGGGGAGCTTATGGAGCTTATTCCAAAACGAGTTAATCTTCTGCCGTCTGACAATAAGTATTCATCATTGGCAATTCCCATAATGAATGTTGTAAAAAACGGTGATTTTGATATTGCTTTGGGAAGACTTAAAGGAAAGCTGAATGCTGAAAAATTCAATAAAAAAATGTCATACTGCAATAGTGAAGCAATGTTGGAATACAGTCATAAATATACCAAAAAATATATGCCGATAATTTCCAATAAGGAGTATGATTTGGCAATCAGCTTTTTGACTCCTCATTATTTTGTTACGGAAAAGGTTAATGCAAAAAAGAAAATAGCATGGATACATACCGATTATTCATATTTGAATTTAGATATTGTTTCCGAACTGAAAATGTGGTCTGCATATGATCATATCATTTCAATTTCAAAAGATGTAACAAAAGCCTTTTTAACAAAGTTTCCGTCTTTGGATAATAAAATTGTATTAATAGAAAATATATCGTCTAAAGCATTTATCGAGTCACAGGCAGATATGCTTGAGGTTAGCGATGAAATATCCGCTCCTGATATTAAGCTGCTGTCAATCGGCAGATTTTGTGAAGCTAAAAATTTTGACAATATTCCTGAGATTGCCGGCATTATTAAATCAAAGGGCATTGATTTTAAATGGTATATTATCGGATATGGCGGTGACGAACAGCTTATTCGTTCCAAAATTGCCGAGTTTAAGATGGAGGATACTGTCATAATTCTTGGTAAAAAGGAAAACCCTTATCCATATATAAAGGCTTGCGATATTTACGTTCAGCCGTCACGATATGAGGGCAAGGCAGTTACCGTATGTGAGGCGTTGCTTTTAAATAAGCCGGTTGTGATAACCGATTATCCGACCGCCCGCAGTCAGATTAAAAACGGGTTTGACGGAATAATTGTTCCGCTTGATAATCAGGGTTGTGCAAATGCACTTGCAGAGATTATGACAGACAAGGAACTTCTTAATAAACTTATTGAAAATATGAAAAATACCAATTATTCAAATGAAAGTGAAATAGATAAATTATATGAATTGATAGAGGATTAACATAATGGAGTTATCTAAAAGCGATACTAAAATGACAAAAGGCTTAGCAATTTTGTTTATGGTTCTTCTTCATTTATTTGCAAGAAAAACAAATCTTCCTTATGAGTGTATTAAATTAGGTAACGGGGTTCCTTTAGTATACTATTTTGGTCTTTTTGGTGATTGTTGTGTTGCAATTTATTGCTTTTGCAGTGGCTATGCAATGCAATTGATTTTAGAAAAAGCCAAAAGCTTTAAAGAATATTATAAGGGAAGATTAAAAGCACTGCTTAAGTTTTTGACTAATTATTGGATAGTTCTTATATTATTTGTAATTGTCGGATTAATAACCGGAGATTCTGATGTACCCGGTTCATTTAAAAGCTTTGTTTTGAATTTTTTTCTGCTGAGAAGTTATAATGGTGCTTGGTGGTTTGTATTAATATATGTTATTTTAGTATTACTTTCAGGACCAATATATTCTGTGATAAAAAAATATAATCCCATAATTATAAACGTATTATTTATAATTATATATGGTTTGGCTTATATACAAAGAATGAATGTTGTAATAAATGTTGGAATGGTTTCTGTTGACAGCGTGCTTAGGATATTGGCTTTATTAGGAACATCCATATTACCATTTGTGTGGGGAATGTATTTTTATAAATACAAGTTATTTACAAAAATAAGACTTTATCTGAATAAACATATTGGTAATAATCTGCTTGTTGTTATTTCAATATTAGCTTTGATTATAATGATAATCGCTCATGGCATAGTTCAGTCATTGATTGTTGCACCATTTACCGGTTTGATAACAATTGTTTTATTTAATGCTGTTAAAAAAGCAGAATGGATTGATAAGATATTTTTATTCTTTGGTGAGCATTCCACAAATATTTGGCTGACACATATGTTTTTCTATGCAGTTATTTTTAAAAATTTAGTTTTTTCGGCTAAATATCCTTTATTAATATTATTATTTATGTTAGCCATTACAATTGGTGTTTCGTATGTTATAAACCTTATATATAAACCTTTGTGTAAATTAATAAAATAATCGGAGTACTGTTATGATACCTAAAAAAATTCATTATTGCTGGTTTGGCGGCAATCCAAAGCCTGACAGTGTTCAGAAATGTATAAATAGCTGGAAAAGGTTTTGTCCTGATTATGAAATAATTGAATGGAATGAAAGCAATTTTGATATTCACTGTATGCCTTTTGTTGAGCAGGCAATTGAAGCTAAAAAATATGCCTTTGCCAGTGACGTAGCAAGGCTGATGGTCGTTTATGAAAACGGCGGTTTATATTTTGATACCGATGTGGAGGTCATTAGAAGCTTTGATGCTTTGCTTGAAAATCAAGCATTTCTCGGATTTGAAAGTAATGAATATGTCAATTCGGGTTTGGGTTTTGGCTCAGAGGCAGGCATTGATTTTTTCAGAGAGCACATTGATGCATATAGGGATAAAGTTTTTATTAATGAAGATGGTTCTTTTAATATGATTGCCTGTCCTTATGTTGCTACTGAATTGCTTGTTGAAAAAGGATTTGTTCAAAATGGACAGGAGCAGCTTGTAGATAATGTCAGAATTTATCCAACAGATTACTTTAATCCTTTTGACAGTATAACAGGAAAATTAAACAAGACAAACAATACTTATTCTATTCATTGGTATGATGCGAGCTGGAGCGACATATCAAAATCTAAATTAAAATTTAATAGATTTATAAGAAGAATATTGGGTGTTAACAGCTTAAATAATGTGAAGAAAATATTAGGGAAATAGTATGAAAATTAGAACGATTACTTGTCATAAGGTAGATAACCACGGAGCAAATTTGCAGGCCTATGCACTTATGCATTATCTTGAGAGTCTGGATAATGATGTTGAAATAATCGACTACGTTCCTGATTGGTTTAAGCATTTCAGACCTTTTTATTGCGCAACGCCAAGGTTTGCAGCGAATCCTGTTTTAAAATTTGCCTATATCTGTGCAAAATTTCCCGGTAGAGTAAAGTCTTACAGAAAATATAACAAAAGTGCAAGAAAGGCGAATTTTGATGCCTTCAGGTCAAAATACTATAAGCTTACAAATCATTATGATTCCTTTGCTGAATTAATGTCTAAGCCTGTTGATGCAGATTTGTTTATTGCCGGCAGTGACCAGATTTGGAACACGATGATGGATAACGGCAAAGACCCTGCTTACTATTTGCAATTTGTTCCTGATGAAAAAGTAACAGCTACATATGCTGCATCATTTTCCGTTTCGGAAATTCCCGATGCGTTAAAATCTCAGATAAAAAAAAGAATCGACAGTATTGATTTTGTTTCTGTAAGAGAAAAATCTGCAATTGATATTTTAGATGAGCTTGGAATATATAATGCCAAGGTTGTGTTGGACCCTGTCTTTTTATTAAATAAAGAGCATTGGACTGAAATTGAGAGCAATGCAAAATTTGATGATGATTATATTTTAGTCTATGATTTTGAGGGTACAGAGGAAGTCGAGAATTTTGCGGCTAAATACGCAAAAGAACATAATTTAAAAATATATTCCTTATATAGCAATAATTATTGTGATAAAAGCTTTGAGGATTATGGTCCCGATATGTTTTTATCTCTTATTAAAAATGCTGCCTTTGTTTTGTCTAACAGCTTCCATGCAACAGCTTTTTCATTGATTTATGAAAAGGAGTTCTGTGTTATAAAAAGGCAGGAGGGTATTAACTCAAGAATGATAGATTTGCTGGATTCTGTCGGAATTCACGACAGAATTGTATGTGATTATAAGGAATTTTCTGAAATTGATTATTCAGCAGTTAAAGAATTGCTTGAGCTGCAGATAAATTATTCAAAAGCGTATTTAAATACAGTATTGAATGGGGTAGAATAGATGATTGATAAAGTAAGTCCGAATAAATGTTGTTTATGCAGGGCCTGTTTTGAGATATGCCCTGCAGGAGCTATTGATTTTACTGTGTCTGAAAATGGTTTCAACTATCCTGCAATAGATTCAGTGAAATGTATTAATTGTCAAAAATGTGATAGAGTGTGCCCTGAGATAAACGACACTTTCAATGTTGAACAAGGCTTTCCTGTGGTGTATGCAGGTCATAGTATTGATGACGAAATCAGAGCAAATAGTTCATCAGGCGGTATGTTTTTTGAAATTGCTAAGAAAGTAATTGCAGACGGCGGATATGTTGCAGGAGCTGTTTTTGAAGAGCATTTTCAGGTTAAGCATATTGTTACCGATGATATTGAAACTGTTAAGCGTATGCGTGGCTCAAAGTATGCACAAAGTGATAATGTTGGTGAATTTAACAAAATAAAGGATTTATTAAAGGACGGAAAGCAGGTTTTATTCTGTGGCTGTCCATGTCAGGTTGCGGGGCTTAAAAGCTTTTTAGGTAATCAAACAGAAAATCTCATAACAATAGATTTCATTTGTCACGGAATTCCAAGCCAGGAAATGCTTGATGCATATGTTGAATACAGAGAAAATAAGATGAAATCCAAAATAGTTGATTTGAGGTTCAGAGATAAGCAAAGAGGCTGGCATTCAAGCTGCTGCTTCTGTTGCAGCTATGAAAACGGAAAAAAATATTTTAATCCCATAACTGTTGATCCGTATATGAAAGGCTTTTTGACCGGCTACAATTTGAAAGAAGCCTGCTATACCTGTAAATATAAAAATTCATCTTCAGGCAGTGATATTACTTTGGCAGATTTTTGGGGAGCTGAGGCATTGTATCCAAAGCTTGATGATAATAAGGGTTTATCTGCAATAATTGTTAATTCAGATATTGGTTTAGAAATTCTTGATTCTTTGAATTTGAATTTAATAAAAATTAAGTTAGATGAAGCAATCAGATACAATAAAAATTACACAACACCAACTAAAATGCATTCTCAGCGCAAAGCCTTTTTTGATTGTGTAAATAAGGATGGCTATACTAAAGCTATTGAATCTTTTTTCTGTGAAAGCAAAAGCGAAGAAATTAAGAGAAAAGTTCTTTATTTTGCAAGATGTATTGTACATAAAATCAGAGGTCAGGAAAAGCCATTATATTAAGGAGTAATTATGAATAAGTTAACAAAGCTTCATATACAAATTCACGATTATTTTGAAAGAAAAAGATTATATAAATTATATTCAGAATTCGGCAGTGTGGGAAGAAATGTTCATATGCACAAAAAATGTACCGTTTCCGGCAGAAAACAGTTAATAATAGGCGACAATGTCTGGACGGGGGAAAACTTTTTTGTAAAAGCTGAAGGCGGAGTGAAAATCGGCAGTGGTACAATCATATCACGAAATTGTGAAATCTGGACAAGTAACCACAATTATAATTCTGATGATTTGCAATGCATTCCCTATGACAAGCGTATGGTTAAGAAACCTGTAAACATTGGCGAAAATGTTTGGATTGGTTCTCGTGTTACAATTCTTCCGGGTGTTAATATTGGTGAAGGTGCTGTTGTCGGTGCAGGGTCTGTTGTAACCGGAAATGTGCCCAAAGGAGCTGTTATCGGCGGCAATCCCGCAAAGGTAATTAAGTATAGGAATTTAGAGTTATATGATAAATTAAAGCAGGAGGGCAGGATTTATCTTGATGTTGAATATGATTATGATAAATCATCATTAAGAAAATCACAGTGGTAAAATGTCAAAAAAAAAGTTTAGTCTGGTTGATATAGAATTATCTCAAACAACTCAGAGTGTTGTAAATTTGGTTGCAAATGTTTTGTCTTTTGCGGTTTCTCTGGTAATAAGCTTTTTTATATCGCCGTTTATTGTCAAGCATTTAGGTGTAGAGGCTAATGGTTTTGTAACATTATCTGCAAATTTTGTAAGCTATGCAAACATTTTAAAGGCAGCATTAAATTCTGTAGGAAGCAGATATATAATGATGTCTTACCATAAAGGCGAGTTTGAAAAGGCGAATAAATATTATTCCTCACTGTTTTATGGTGATTTATTTCTTGGAATCGTATTTTCAGTTATAAGTGCGCTTTGTGTTTGGAAGCTTGAAAATCTTATAAATATCCCGAATAATCTGGTAAAAGATGTTAAAATAATGTTCGGAATCATATTCCTTAATTTTATTTTTAACACAATAACCACTATATTTAGCAGTGCCCCATACATAAAGAACAAGATTTATCTGCAGTCTATAAGAGATATTCAGAGCAGCTTAGTCAGAGCAATTCTGTTATTGGTTTTATTCTCCTTCTTTGCTCCGAATGTTTATTACACGGGCTTGGCATCTTTAATTCCGAGTATGATTGTAATTATGTATAACATATATTACAAAAAAAAGCTTGTTCCCGAACTAAAAGTCAGCCGAAAAAACTTTTCAATTGCTACTATAAAAGAGCTTGTTTCACAGGGAATTTGGAATTCAGTTTCTCAGCTCGGTATGCTTTTGTGCACAGGATTGGATTTGCTGATTGCAAATCTGTATATCAGTGAAACGGATATGGGTATTTTATCTGTTGCAAAAAGTATGCCTAATGTAATAAGCGGTTTAACAAGCTCGCTTGGCAGTGTTTTCTATGCTCAGATGGTTTTGTATTATGCTAAGGATGACATTGAGGGTCTTACTAAAATCGTTAAGCGTTCGTCAATGATTATTGGTGCTATTGTTACGATTCCTGTTGCTTTTTTAATCAGCTATGGTACGGAGTTTTATAGTTTGTGGCAGCCTACACTGGATGCCAAACAGCTTCAGCTTCTGTCTATTCTGACTGCACTTACATTTGTATTTTATGCCGGTGGTACTAATATTTCAAATCTGTTTACTATAACACTGCATATTAAGCAAAATGCATCAGCAATTATACTTACCGGTTTCGCAAGTGTTGTTGTTACACTTCTTTTATTAAAATATACAAACCTTGGAATAATTGCAATTGCAGGTGTCAGTCCCGTATTGACAATAATCAGAACTGTTTTCTTTAATGTTACGCAAGCAGCAAAATATATAGGCAAAAAGAAAACTGAATTTGCACCGGTGATACTAAGATCTGTTTTAGGTACAGTTATATTAAGCGGTTTAGGCTATCTGTTAAAACACGTGCTTCCTTCTGATTCATGGGTAATGCTTATAATTTCTGCAGTTTTATTCGGTATTATATCATTAGGCTTAAATATGATTATTTTTATGAATAAGGACTCACGAAAAGAGTTTATCGCAATGGTAAAAACACAGCTGCATATCAGTAAATAAAGGTGACATTATGGAAAAAGGATTAATATCGGTAATTGTACCGGTGTATAATACGGCGGATTATCTGCACATATGTTTAAATTCAATACTATCAAATACATATAAAAATCTTGAGGTTATTTGTGTAAATGACGGCAGTAAGGATAACAGCAGTCAGATATTGCGTGAATTGGCTGAGAAAGACAGCAGAGTAAAAATTATTGAGCAGGAAAATCAGGGCGTTTCTGTTGCAAGAAACAATGCGCTTGATGCAGCGAAGGGTGAGTACATTTCATTTGTTGACAGTGATGATTGGCTGCATCCTCAGTATTATGAAATTCTGTTGTATTTGCTGGAGGAGAAAAAATCAGATATTGCTGTTTGTCAGTTCAAGAACTGTAAAGAGTATGAAGCTGATTTTAAAGCATATGACAGCTTAGATACTATTTCTTATGTCAGACATAATAACGCTTCACAAATCAATGGTGACGACAGGACTAATATTTCAAGAGCGTTGTATAGAGCCGAAGTAATTGGTGATATAAGGTTTAAAGAGAAGTTAACACTCTGTGAAGATGTATTATTCAATGTTGAGGTTTTCTTTAAAAATAATCTTTCCGGTATTACTGTCACAAAGGAAAAGCTCTATTACTATTATCAGAGAGAGGATTCTGCAGTTCATAGTCTGTCTAATATTGCAAAGCTTGATTCTATTGATTGGTATTTAAGTCATATTGAAGAGTTTAAAACCGATTATTCTAAAAAGGAAGTAATAAGCGAGGCAATAAAATCCTTATTATGGCTGAGATTTTGCTGCAAGTATTCTTATAACAAGAAAGAGCTGCGTGAAATTGTAAAGCCGAGAATAGAAAAGTGTAATAGGTATTTAGATTTGTTCGGTAATAAAAAACGGAAGGTGTATGGGCTTATGCTGGCTCATCCGTTTGTGTATAAAGCGTTTAGAATATATCAGGATAAAGCAATATTATTAACAATCTATGATTTGAAACATCCGCATTCAATTGCAGAGAATAAAAATAAAAAGTGGAGAAAGTTGGCCTATAACTTTCTTTCAAAGCTTTAATGGTGTGAATTTATGACTAAGCTAAAAGATATTCTAATTAAGTTAGTGCTTTTTGTGCTGAAAAAATGTAAGACTAAAAATTATATTGTTTTTGAAAGTCAGCCTTTTTATTCTGACAATACAAAATTTGTATTTGATGAGCTTGTCAAAAGAAATGTGAATAAAAAATTCAAGACGATATGGATAGCTGATAATGGTACAAATTCAAAAGAAATTCATTGCGATAATGTAAAAATAATTGAAGGCAATAGTTTTTTGAACAGTTTAAAAAAACAGTATGCAATTTCTGCAGCAAAGGCTGTTATTGTGTCTAATGAGCTGCTGAAAAAAATTAATCCGCGAAAGCAATTGTTTATTGACCTTGCACATGGTGCGGCACTTAAAAATTGCAGCGGTCATTATAATTTGCCTGATTGTTATGATAAGGCGGTTTGCTTGTCACCGTATTTAGCAAAATTTGATGCTGTTAATTTTAATTGTGATGAAGAAAAAATGCTGCCTCTCGGCTATCCGAGAAACGATTTGCTTTTTGGTGAAAAAATAGATTTGCATAAGTTTTTTTCGGCATCAGATTTTGATAAGGCTGTTTATTGGATGCCCACATACAGACAGCACAAAAACGGAAAATATAATACAAGCTCAATTTCTTTTCCCATTATATATGATGAAAAGATTGCAGAAAGAATAAGTCTAAAGGCAGCGGAGGAAAGGGTTTTAATCATAATTAAACCTCATCCCGCTCAGGATATGAGTCGTATTACCAAGCTGAATTTACAGAATATTGTTTTCATTGACAATGAATTTTTGTCAAAAAACAGGCTGGAAAACTATGAGCTGCTGCGAAGCGTTGATGCTCTTATAAGCGATTACTCATCGGTATATTATGATTATCTTCTTTGTGATAAACCAATAGGTCTTTGCTTTGATGATTTTGAAGAATATAGCAGCAATGAAGGTTTCACTGTTGATCCGGATTTCATTTTGGCAGGCGGTGAAAAACTCTATAATGCACAGGATTTGTGTGACTTTATCGGACGTATTGCGGTTAATCAGGACATACTCATTGAAAAAAGGAATGAAATAAAAAAACTGTGTCACACTTTTTGTGATAATAAATCCACTCAAAGGGTTACAGATTATATCTTAGAACAGCTTAATAATTATTAGGAGTAATATGAACACTAAATTAATAAAGAGAAAAATTGCAAATATTATTACTGCATTTTTTAATCAACTTAATCTAAAAAATATTATTTTGATGGAAAGCTGGCCGACATATTCAGATAATTCAAAATATGTTTTTGATGAAATGATAAGACAAGGTGTAAATCAGAATTATAAAATTATCTGGAATGTATTTTCTCATGATACAACAGCAATTGATAACTATGATGCAATTCGTGAAGAATTGACAGGGAATAAAAATGTCAAGGTTTTGAATGCTTATTGCGGTAATTCTGTTAAAAAGCTTTTAACAAGAATTTATAAACTATATGTTTTCAGTACTGCTAAGGTTATGATTATCTGTAATCATCATATAAAAAAGAGAAGAGCTGACCAAATATATATAAATCTTACTCATGGTTCACCTTTAAAGTGCATAAAAAGTCATGGCTATGGTTCGCCGGTGTGGACGGATTATCTTGTCAGGTTATCTGATGTTTTTGAAGAGAATTTAAAGGAGCCTGAGAAAAATAACGCACAGTATGTAACTCTTGGCTATCCTCGTAATGATGATTTGTTCAATGAAAAAATTGATTTACATAGTGTGTTTGAAGACAGAGCATTTGACAAAGTTATTTATTGGATGCCGACCTGGCGTCAGCACAGTCTTAATGGTAAGTCTGTTACAAGTTCAAGCTCTGTTCCGATTATTCATGATGAGAACAAGGCTATTGAGGTTAATGAATTTGCAAGAGAAAGTAATGTTTTGCTTGTTTTAAAACCTCATTTTTCCCAGGATGTATCTAAGTTTAATAAGATTGATTTAAGTAATATTATATTTATTACAAATGATTTTCTTGAAAAAAAGAATGTTCTTAATTATGAACTCCTTCGCAGTGTTGATGCATTAATAACAGACTATTCCTCAGTATACTACGATTATCTGCTTTGTGATAAGCCTATAGGTTTATGCTGGGAGGATTTTGATGAATTTAATCAGAAGGAAGGCTTTGCCGTTGATATCAATAAGATGTTATCCGGTGGAGAAAAATTGTATGATGTAAATGATTTGTGCTCATTTATTGAGCGTGTATCAACAAATCAGGATTTGCTGAAAAAGCAAAGACATGATAATCTCAAGCTTGCTCATAAATATTCTGATAATATGTCATCAAAAAGAGTCGTTGATTTTATAGTAAATCTGCTTGAAAAAGAATTGTGAGTTAAGAGGATGAAGATATGATATCTTTTTATGCAATACTATTTGCGGTGGCTTTTTTGCTGTTATTTAAGATGCCGTCGTATATAAAAAATAAAAAGTCAGTTGAGCTTAAGGCAATGAACAGGGACAGTACAATGACTCTGAGAGGTGCTGCAATCATTGGTATTGTGCTTCATCACTGCTCACAGTATTTTGACAGTCTGGGCATTCTGCAGATGCCTGTTAAGCAAAGTGGATATGCCCTGACAGCCATTTTCTTTTTGCTTTCCGGATATGGCTGTTATCATTCGCTGTGTACAATGCCTTCCTCTGAAAAGAACGTTCGTGCCATTACGACGTGGACAGCCCGTCACAGTTTGAGAATTTATTTTGATTTCATAATTGTTTTTTTAATGAATATAGTTCTTTTCAAGGTTTTTTCCGTAAAGGACGGGATGTCCTTGCCGAATTGCTGAAGGATGCTCTTACATTGACGCAGCCGACATGGACAAGCTGGTATCCAAAAATACAGATATTGTGCTATGTTGTTTTGGCGATTTCCTTTTTGATAACCGATAAATATAAAGAAATAATAACCTTTGTGGTATTGTTGGTATATGCAGCTCTGACTTGGCGAATAGGCTTTGAATCTATGTGGTACACAAGTGTTTTGTGTTTTCCACTTGGTATGCTGTTTGCAAAATATATTCCTGAATTTAAGTCCAAAAAAATTTATGGAGCAGTCTTTGCAATTTCAGGTGTCGCTTTTGCCGTGCTTTTTGTGCTTCAGACAAAACTGATGCAGGGACCGTTAAGGCTTCTTTCAGCCTGTGTGCTGGCAGCTGCAGTTTATGCTGTTACAGGCTTATGTCAGTTCGACAGCATTGTGCTGAAAAGCATCGGAAAAATCTCTTTTGAAATCTATCTGATACATCTGATGCTGCTCAGACTATTTGTTAAAGAAAATGTAGATTCAAATGTTTCCATTCTGCTTATATTGCTGATATCCATACTGCTCGGATATATTGTAAACAAGCTGGTTGTAACAATGAATAATTTTATGTTTAAGAGAAAGAAAGATTGATGTATGGCGTTGAATACAATTGTGTATGGTATAAAACATAATAATGAGGATATACGTGCAGCTTCACGATCGGGTGGATTTTTTACAGCAGTGACTGATGTTGTTTTAAATAACGGCGGAGTGGTATATGGCTGTGCTTTGAATGATTCCTTTTTGGCTGAGCACAGACGTGCCGAAACTAAGGCGGAACGTGATTTGTTCAGAGGCTCAAAATATATTCAGAGCAACATCGGTGATAGCTTTAAAGATGTAAAAAATGATTTGATTTCGGGAAAAACAGTGCTTTTTTCAGGAACTCCTTGTCAGATTGAAGGCTTAGTCAATTTTTTAAAAGTAAACAGGACGGATTTGTCTAAGCTGATTACGATTGATATATTATGCCATGGTGTTCCGTCACCGATGGTATGGAGTGATTATCTGAATGCAGTGGCAGGTGTTGAGAGTATAGAGGCTGTTGATTTTCGTGATAAGGCTAATTTCGGATGGCGTGCTCATATTGAAACATTGACAATTAATGGGGAGCAAAAATCATCAGATAAATTTAAAAAGCTCTTTTACTCACATTTGATATTAAGACCATCATGCTTTAATTGTCATTATAAAAATACCCAAAGAATTTCAGATATAACAATAGGAGACTATTGGAGAATTGAAGATAATGACAAAGACTTTGATGATGATAAGGGTGTTTCTTTAGTTATGATTAACACAGACAAAGGCAGAGCGTATTTTGACAAATGTAAAAAAGATTTGATTGTGAATGAATATCCCTTATCAAAAAGTATTCAGCCTGCATTATCAAAGAATTACCCTGAACCAAAAAACAGATCTGCTTTTTGGCAGGAATATAAAAACGATAATTTTATGCAGCTTATTGACAAATACATTGTTCCGCCTTTACCCACAAGAAAGCAAAAAATAAACAGTATTCTATTTAAAATATTACGAATCGCAAAGGTTATTAAATAATATGAGTATAGTTCTTTTTGAAAATAAAAAAGATTGCTGCGGCTGTTGGGCTTGCTATAATATTTGTCCTAAGTCAGCAATTTCTATGCAGCAGGATAATGAGGGGTTCAATTATCCTGTTATCAATAATGATTTGTGTGTTGCGTGCGGTTTATGTCAGAGGGTTTGTCCCATAAAAACTGCAGTTCAAAGAGAAGAAGACACTTTTAATCAAAAGCATATAGGCATAATTAATTTACAGTATACTGAAAACTATGGTGCCGTAATTGCTGCCGCTGTGTTGGAAAGTGTTGTAAGAAATATAGTCGGTGCAGAGTACATAGTTGAAACCTTTAAGCTCAATCCGTATTTTCCTTTTAAAAACCGTTTTGAATTTGCAAAGGATAAGGAAAAATCTCTTGGTGGGTGGAAGTTTTATTTTAATGATAAGTTTAAACATTCACAGCCCACAAATGCGGATAAATTAAGAAGTCTGCGCTTCACTTCATTCAGATTAGAATTTTTGAATGAGTCAAGGACGTATCAGAATGCAGACGAGATTAAAAAGTCACCTGTTAATTATGCTGCTTTTATTACAGGCTCAGATATTGTGTGGGCACCTAAAAAAGTTGATAATTTCAGGGCGGATATGCATTTTCTCAAATTTGCTAACGAAAATCAGACTGCAATTGCTTATGCTCCGAGTATTGATTCAGTAGTAAATAAAAAACTGAAAAGCGCATCTTTATTATATAAAGATGCCTTAAGGCATCTTGACTCTATTTCCGTAAGAGAAAAAAGCAGTGTTGATTTTTTACAGTCCTTAACTGCTAAAAAGGTTTATGAATGCTGTGATCCTGCGTTTTTGGTTGAGCCTGAATACTATGACAAAATGATATCTGCTGCAGAGGTTAAAGAGGATAAAGCAAAATTCATTTATGTTTATATCTTAGAAATTAATGATGAAATTGTTGAATATGCGAATAAATTAGCGAAAGAAAAGAATCTGAAAATTTGCTATTATTCAAAGTTTCATAAAAACTATTCTGTTAATTCTGAAGACTGTACTTCAGACGGACCTGCAGAATTTCTTTATAGACTGCGTAATGCAGAGTATGTTTTGACCAATTCATTTCATTGTGTTGTGTTTTCTCTATTGTTCAAAAAGCAATTTTTATCATTCACTCGCAGTAAAATAAGTATAAAATCAACTGATTTGCTTGACAAATTCAATCTCAGTGAAAGAATAATTACCTCAGATAACAAAATTGATATTGATAAGCCTATTGACTTTGATAAGGTGGATGAGGTAATTAAAAATATGAAAAACGACTCATTGGATTATTTAAAAAGTGCACTGCGTTTAATAGATTAATTAAGTTGTTTTTGATGAAAGTTCAGTAGTAAAGGAGTTAGAAAAAGGTTTAAAATGATTGTATTTGTTTTGATGTTTATTTGTGTTTGTTGTTATAAAATGAAAGTGCCGTCGCAAGGATTGAAGAGCTATCATGATGATTATCTTTCCATTGAAAAAACTAACTCTATAAAGGGCATTTTTACATTGGTGGTATTTTTCAGTCATTTCAGCGGGTATATTGAATACTCAACCTTAGATAATTATGCTACATTTCCATTTAGATTTATAAGACAGGCTCTTGTTACAATGTTCCTATTGTATTCGGGTTATGGAATTATGGAGTCCATAAAGAAAAAAGGTATTGTCTATGTTAAAACAATACCTGCAGCAAGAATAGGGCAGGTATTATTCAGATTTGATATAGCTATTTTATTGTTTTTGATAATGGATTTATGTATTGGCAGAGAGATAACCGTTTCACAGTTTGTCTGGTCACTTATTGGCTGGAAAGCGATTGGAAACAGCAACTGGTATATTTTTACAATATTATTACTTTATCTGATTACATATATTACATTTATTATTTTTAAAGATAGAAAAGAATATAAAGTATCCTGTTTTGTGCTGCTTGGCATAATTGTAATATATTGTATTATTTTTCATATTTTCCAATTCCAAAATGAAAAAAGCTATTTGTATTATATGACAATCCTTTGTTATCCATTGGGAATGCTTTACTCAATATTTAAAGAAGATATTGAGAACTTTTTGAAAAAAAACAATTTCAATTATTTTGCCGTGTTAGCATTTGTGATAGTAGGCACTGCTGTAACGAGATTTTATTCTCATGCTGCTGTAATTATTGAAATGATTTATATGCTGTTTTTCTCGTTATTTATTTTATTAATAACAATGAAAATATCATTTAATAATAAGATTTTGCAATGGATAGGAACGCATTTGTTTGAAATATATATACTCCAGCGTATACCTATGACTGTTTTTGCAAAATGTAATCTCAATAAAAATATTTATTTGTTTTTCCCGCTTTGTTTTATTGCTACAATGCTTTTTGCAGCCGTATATAAAGTGTGTCTTGATAAGTTATGGAAACAAATCCGAACTGCCAAAAAACAAGGTTAATTATTTTGTGTGATATGTGAGGTGTTATTATGAATATTGTAGCAATTTTGGCGAATGGTGTTGGTTCACGTTTTGGAAGTAATGTTCCGAAGCAGTTTCACAAAATCAATGGTAAAATGGTAATTGAATATGTAATTGAGTCAATACTTGAAGGAAAAAAAGTTGACAAAATTGTTGTTGCAACAAATGTTGAGGCAAACAGTGTTTATCTTGCAGATATTTGTGAACACAACAATATTGATTTAGTTGAGGGAGGGAGTACCCGTAACCGTACTCTGCGCAATGTTCTGAACTACATTGACAGCAAGTATGACTGCAAAAAGCTGATTGTGTGTGATGCAGTGCGTCCGATGATAACAGGTGAGCTTATGGACACTTATTTTGAAAAGCTTGACTGTTCTGCTGCTGTTGTAACTGCACAGAAAATCACCGATTCTTTGGGCTGCTATGATTTCCAGAAGGTTAACAGAGAGCGTTATTATCTTATGCAGTCACCTGAGGGTTTCAATTTTAAGCTTCTTAATGACAGCTTTGACTCTGAATCGGAGCTGACAGAGGTAACGCAGCAGCTTCCGCAGGACAGTAAAATTGAACTTTATTTTGATTTTAATAATAATTTCAAGCTTACTTATCCTGCTGATTTGAAATACCTTGAGGCGCTTATTAAGGATAGAGAAAATCATATTAAGGTCGATAATATTTTAAATAATGTTGTAAGATTAAAGAATTATCTGGTTAAGTATTATCCAAAGGAAGCAAGAGAATGGGTAAATACTTTAAAAAGCGAAATACCTAATCTTTTAAAGAAATGGCAGATAGATGAATATAAGGTTATCAAAACCTCTCACTTTGGCATTATCTTTATTGCTCACAGCATAAAGTACGGAAAGTGTGTGCTTAAAATAATTCCTCCGTTTATCGGAAGATACGAGCAGGAATGCTCTTGCTATCGTTCATTAAATGCAAGCTTTATGTGTGAGCTTCTTGATTTTGATGATAGCTGTTCAGCACTTCTGATGGAATACTGCTATGATGCAGAAAATCCTGATGATGAAACAATTGTGGCTTTTTTTGATAAGGTCCTTCATGGTGCTGTTAGTAAGTATTCTGATATTGCTTCTTCAGGCTTTCATAATTATTCAGATATCCTTCATCAAAAGCTTAATGAGAATATCTTTGACTATGAAAATGAAAAGATTATGCTTTATGTAAAAGAGGCAGTTAAGCTTTATGATGATACTTTTAAGAAACAGGATAGCGTGTTAATTCATGGTGATTTACACAGCTATAATATAATGTCAAAAAACAATCAGCTTGTTGCAATTGATCCGATTGGTTATATTGCACCGGTTGAAATAGATATTGCACGTTTTATAGGTACTGAATTAACCGACGGAAGCGGCAATATTACCGAGAATTATAAACTGCTGCTTGAGCAGTTTTCAGCAATCGCTGACCAAGAAAGATTGAAAAAGGCTTGTTTTATAGATATAGTTTTCAGACTACACAACAGCCTTTTTGAAAATGAAAACTATGACTTAACCGACAAATGGTTGAATGTATTAAATCATATGGCATAAGAATACCCCCGCTGTATACTCTAAAAAAGTTTACAGTGGGGGTTTAATTCGTTTTTTATTTTGTTTTTCTCCAAGTGTTAGGGCTGAACAGCAATATGATAGGGAAGAGCTCAAGCCTGCCTGCAAGCATATCAAAAATCAGAACTAACTTTGATAATGCGTTGAAGTCGGCATAATTACCTGTTGGACCTACCAAATCAAGACCCGGTCCGATATTGTTGAAGCATGCAATAACTGCGGTAAAGCTTGTTGTGGGGTTGAAATTGTCAAGCGATATCAAAAATACTGATATTACCATAGTTATAATGTAAATATTCAGGTAAGAGGTTATGCCCTTCATAATTCTGTCATCAACAGTTTTTCCGTTGATTCTGACTTTAACAACGGAATGAGGACGGAGCATCTGTCTTATATCACAAAGCATCTGTTTAACGAAAAGCTCAGCTCTTACTATCTTAAGTCCGCCGCCTGTGGAGCCTGCGGAACAACCAATGCACATAAGTATTACCAGCAGGATTTTTGAGAATGTGGGCCACTGGTTGAAGTCTGCTGTGCAGAAGCCTGTTGTGCTCATTACGGAATTAACAGCGAAAAAGGAGTCTCTTATTGCCACGGAAATATTGCTGTACATATTTGAGATGTTCAGCGTAATCAAAATGACGCTTGCCACATTCAGTATCAGATATCCTCTTAGCTCCTCATCCTTGAATACATCCTTAAACCTTCTTGTTAAGAAGAAAAAATAAAGATTGAAATTGATTCCGAAAAGGAACATAAATATGATAAGCACCCATTCTGTGAATGGACTGTTGTAGCCTAAAATGGAATTGTTTAAAACAGAAAATCCGCCTGTGCCTGCTGTTGAAAAGGCATTAACAACACAGTCAAAGAATCTTATATTATCACCTGAAATCATACTTCCGAAATAAAGCACTGCGATTTCAAGAATAGTCATTACAAAATAAATGATATATAAAATTCTTGCACTGTCGGAAATTTTTGAAGTTACCTTATTCGCTGTCGGACCGGGTACCTCTGCACGCATAATATACATCTGATTGCCCTTTGCTTTCGGCAGTATAGCAATCATAAATGAAAGTATGCCCATTCCGCCGATCCAGTGGGTGAAGCTGCGCCAGAAAAGAATTGACTTGGGCAGTGAATGTATTTCTGTAAGGATTGATGCACCGGTTGTTGAAAAGCCTGATGCTGTTTCAAACACAGCGTCAATATAATTTGGTATTGCCGAACTTATAACAAAGGGCAGAGCACCTAACAGTGACATTATAATCCACGCAAGTCCGCAGATTGCAAAGCCCTCTTTTGCAAAAATATTAAAATTTTTCGGTTTTTTAAATGTTAAAAGTGAGCCTATCGCAACAATAATTGCAATAGGTATCAAAAAGCTTTGAACGCTTGCCTCGGCAAAGCCGTTCAGGGAATAATAAACCATTACCACTAACGGCAACAGCATTAATGCACCCAGGATTAACAATATTTTACCCAGGTAATATGAAACTGCTCTGAAATTCATTTTTTCTCCTATTGTAAAATATCATTTAGCTTGTTAATAATCTGATCCTTGGAAACAATAATGACCAAATCACCTTCACGGATTTCATCATTACCGCCCGGAAATATGATTTTATTGTTCCTGTTGATTGCTGCAATCAGTACATTTTTTCTTATTCTTAAATCAGAAATCGGTTTGTTTATGAGGTGTGCACTTTTGTCAGCAAAGAATTCGCTTGCCTCAATTTTACCGTCAACAAGCTTGTATAGCGTACGCATATTTGCAGAGCTTGCATTCTCACTGGCTCTGACATACTGTGTAATCATGGACACCGTAATATCGCTTATATTGATGATTGTGTCAAGACCTACATCATCAAGCAGCCTGTTCAGCTTTGAATTTTTTACCTTAGTTATTGTTTTTGTTATGCCTGCTCTTTGTGCATAGAGTGATACAAGAAAGTTGGTTTCATCGGTTTTTGTCAGAGTAACCACGGCATCCATATTTTCAAGACCCTCTTCATCGAGAAATTCGTGGTCGTTTGCATCACCGTTAATAATTGTTGCAGACGGAATGAGGTCAAAAAGCTTTTCACATTGCTTTCTGTCCTTCTCAATAATAACTACATTTTTGCCCAGTGCCATAAGCATATCGCTCAGGTAAATACCGGCTCTTGAGCCGCCTATAATCATTATGTTTTTCAGTGTTTTATTTTTAGAATTAATTAAAGCTCTGCCGATGCTTGCAAGCTCCTTGTGTGCACCTGTAATATGGATTTTATCATTTATCTGAAGTACAAAGTTGCCGTTAGGAATAAATACGTCATCGCCTCTCTCAACGGCACATATCAGCATATTGTTCGTAAGCTTTGAGGAAATACTGCCTATGCTTGAGCCTGCAAGGTTTGAACCCTCTTTGATTTTGTATTCAGCCATATCAATAATCCCGTTTGCAAAGGATTCAATGTTTCTTGCATCGGGGAACTGCAATATCCTGCTTATTTCAAGGGCTGCAGCAAAATCCGGATTAATCATAATTGAAATTCCCAGCTCATTTCTCATAAAATCAAACTGAGCATTGTATTCGGGATTTCTTACTCTTGCGATTGTTTTTCTTGCACCGAGCTTTTTTGCCATAAGGCAGATAAGTATATTGTTTTCGTCAGATTCAGTTGTGGCTATAACAAGCTGTGATGTGCTGACACCTGCTTCCTTCAAAACATTGATATGTGTGGCACATCCGCAAATGCCCTGAATGTCGAACTTATCAACAAGATTTTCAACAACGCCCGGTACAATGTCAACTATTGTTACATCGTGCTCCTCGTTGCTTAAGCTTTTTGCAAGCTTTCTGCCAAGATTACCGGCACCGATAATTGTAATATTCATATTTCCTCCGCGATTTTATGGAATATAAAATAATTTATATACTCGTTATACCATAAATTATTTTCATAATCAATACTTATTTATAGTCATTATTCTATTTACTTATTTTTATTTTTATGATAAAGTAATAATATATAAAGGAGTGGACGTTATGAATATATGGCACGATATATCACCAAAGAGGATTAAATGCAACAGATTTTATGCTGTTATTGAAATATCCAAGGGCGGCAAAAACAAGTATGAGCTTGATAAGGATACCGGTATGCTTAAGCTTGACAGGGTTCTTTTTACTTCAACGCATTATCCTGCAAATTACGGCTTTATTCCAAGAACCTATGCGAGTGACAATGATCCGCTTGATGTTCTTGTGCTCTGCAGCGAACAGATTCAGCCGATGACAATCGTTGAGTGTGTTCCGATTGGTGTGCTGATTATGGAAGACAGCGGTGCAAGGGATGAAAAAATTATTGCTGTTCCTGTCAATGACCCAAACTATAACGGTTATAGTGATATTGACCAGCTTCCACAGCACAGATTTGATGAAATCAAGCACTTTTTTGAGGTGTATAAATCACTTGAGCATAATAAAAATACATCTGTAACAGAGGTTAAGCCGCGTGAGGTTGCAGAGCAGATTATTCAAAGCTGTATTGATAATTACATTGAAAATTACCAACTGTAAAACAGGCTTTGCAAATAGCCTTAAATAATAATGAGAAGGGGATTATTATGAAAAAAGATTGGTATAAGGAGCTTGTTGTTTATCAGATATGGCCACGCTCATTCTGTGACGGGAATGGTGACGGAATCGGTGATTTGGAGGGTGTTCTCAGTAAGCTTGACTATATTAAGGACCTTGGCTGCAACTGTATCTGGTTTTCGCCGCTTTATCCTTCTCCGAATGCTGACTTTGGCTATGATATAGCCGATTATAAGGATATACATAAGGATTATGGTAATCTTGAATTATTCAAGCGTGTTCTTGATGAAGCTCATAAAAGAGGAATTAAGGTAATTATGGATTTGGTTGTTAACCATACCTCAGATGAGCACAAGTGGTTTGAAGCGTCAAGGGACGTTAATTCACCTTACCACGATTATTACATCTGGCGAAAAGGAAAGGCAGGCGGTAAAAGACCGCCGAATAACTGGTTGTCCTGTTTTGAGGGCGGTGCCTGGGAGCAGGATGAAAATTCAAAGGAATACTATCTTCACGTGTTTGCAAAAAAGCAGCCCGACTTAAATCATGATAATCCAAAGGTGCGTGAGGAAGTTAAGGATATTATGCGTTTCTGGCTTGATATGGGCGTTGATGGTTTCAGAGAGGATGTTATTACATTTATCTCAAAAAAAGAAGGCTTGCCTAACGGATTTCCGATTCCTGCCGCCTGCGGTATAGAGAATTATATGGACGGCCCGAATATTCATAAATACCTTAAGGAATACAGAGAGGTTACTGACCGGTACGATTGTTTTACAGTCGGCGAAGCACCTATGATGACTCCGAATAATGCACTTAAATATATTGACGAGAGCAATAAGGAGCTTGATATGATGTTCCATTTCCCGCATATCGAGGCTGACTGTTTTATGGTGGATTACATACAGACCAAGTTTGATTTAAGAAAAATGAAAAGAGCTTTTTCTTCCTGGCAGGAAAAGCTGAGAGGCAGAGCGTGGAACACGCTTTACATTGAAAACCATGATCATCCTCGTATTATTTCACGTTACGGAAGTGAAAGGTACAGAGTTGAGTCAGGCAAAATGCTTGCAAATATGTATATGCTGCAGCAGGGTACACCGTTTATATATCAAGGACAGGAGCTGGGTATGCTCAATATTAAGCACGAAAGCCTTGATGACTATGTCGATGTGTTTATGAAAAATAATTATAACGTCGCTGTTAATAAGGTGCATCTTAACAAGGACAAAGCATGGGACTGGGCTGTCAAATCAACACGTGATAATTCACGTACTCCGATTCAGTGGGATGACAGCGAGAATGCAGGCTTCACAAGCGGTACACCATGGTTTCCTGTTAATCCGAATTATAAGCAGATTAACGCTAAAAAGGAAATGGCAGATCCTGATTCAATTCTCAATCACTACAAGGCACTTATTAAGTTCAAGAAGGAAAATGAGGTCGCTGTATTCGGGGATTATAAAGAGCATTATAAAAATTCCGACAAGCTCTATGTTTATGAGCGTAATTATCTTGGAAAACGGCTTCTTGTTATTAATTCCTTCAGTGAAAACAGTGTTCCCTTTGAAGCACCAAAGGGCTTTAATCTTGATGAAGGTAAGCCGATTCTTTGCAACTACGATCATCCCACCGTTCAAGGCAACGGTTTTAAGTTAAGACCTTATGAAACAAGGGTTTATGTTTTTGAATAATATCGAATATAGGACAGAGGAGAAAAAATGGCTATTGTTGATGTATTAAAATATAACGGACAACCAAATGTTTTTGCTTGGAAATATCCGAATGAAGAGCTTGGCACCTGACTCAGCTTATTGTTAACGAGTCACAGGAGGCTGTACTTTATAAAGGCGGTCAGGTTTATGATGTGTTTGGGGCAGGTACTTACACGCTTGAAACACAGAACATTCCGCTTTTTAATAAAATTGTTAATATTCCTTTTGGCGGCAAATCACCATTTTCTGCCGAGGTGTGGTATATCAATAAGGCCCACAGTTTAAATATAAAATGGGGTACCCCCTCACCGATTCAGATACAGGATGCCAAGTACGGAATTTTCGTGCCAGTCAGAGCCAACGGCTCTTTCGGTATTCAGGTTGGTGATGCAAAAAAATTCCTGATTAAGCTTGTTGGTACACTCGGTTATTTTGATGAGGAGTCCGTAACAAAGTATTTCAGAGGAATTTATGTTACAACCGTTAAAGATGCTATATCAAGTTACCTGATTAAAGAGCATATTTGTGTGCTTGAAATCAATGCATATCTTGACGAGCTTTCCGCATTTCTTAAGGAACAGCTTTCACCGATTATGGATGAATACGGCATCAGTCTTCTTAACTTTAATGTTAATGAAATTAGTGTGCCTGAGAATGATCCGGCCATTGTTAAGCTGAGGAATGCTTTGTCTAAAAAGGCAGAGATGGATATTATGGGCTATAACTATCAGCAGGAGCGTTCCTTTGATACTCTTGAAAGTGCTGCTGCAAATGAGGGCAGCGGAGCCTCTGCGTTTATGGGTGCCGGCATTGGACTTGGTGCAGGTGTCGGCTTGGGAACAGTCGTCGGCAGCGAATTTAAGGAAATCAGCAACAATATTAATACTAATGTCAATAAACCAAGTGAAAATGAAGAACAAGCAGCTATTTGCCCTGAATGCTCAGCTGTTGTGAAAAAGGGTCAGAAATTCTGTCACAACTGCGGAAAAGAATTGTCAGCAGGCTTTTGCAGAGAATGCGGCACTATGCTTACTCCCGGTCAAAAGTTCTGCCATAACTGCGGAACAAAGACAGAGTAGGGGGGCAGATGTATGAAAAAGAGTGGAATAGTTAAGGAAAAAATAGCATTTGCCGTTATTTTAATTATGGGTATCCTTACAACAGGATTTTGGGGCATATTTTTAATTGCTTGTATTGGTGATAAAGAGTTGGCATCAGAGGGCTTTTGGCAAGTATCAAGTGTGTTCACTATTATCGGTATAGTGTTAATAGTCGTTGCGGTGTTAAAGAAAAAATTCATAAATAAATATATAAGATATATGAGCATATTATCAATTGACAGAAATGCTTCTATAAAGACTATTGCACAACAGACAAATTCAACAGAAGAAGAGGTTAGAAAGAATATTGAAAAAATGATAAGTAAAAACTTTTTTGATTTTGATGTTTTTACTTATGAGGAAAAGAAATTTGTAACAGTCCAGTGTCAGGGCTGCGGTGCAAAAAATGTAGTTGAGGAAGGCAAGCATCAGGAATGTGAGTATTGTGGGTCGGTGATTTATGGAGAATAATACTATAATTAAAAATTTTAACGCTCTGCCTGAGGAGGCAAAGTATATCCGCACAGCAGTATTTGTTGAGGAGCAGGGTTTTTGTGAAGAATTTGACGATATAGATAATATATCAACACATCTTGTTCTTTACAGTGATAATCAGCCGGCTGCAGTTTGCAGGTTTTACTGCAAAAATAATCAGTATTTTATCGGCAGGCTTGCAACGCTTAAAGAATACCGCGGTAAAGGTTTTGGCGCAATGCTTGTGTTGGAGGCAGAGCGTCTTATAAAAAAAGCAGGCGGCATAAGTGTTATGCTTCACTCCCAATGCAGAGCAATGGCATTTTATGAAAAATCAGGCTATGCACCATTTGGTGAAAGTGATTTTGATGAAGATTGTCCGCATCAGTGGATGAAGAAAATACTGTTATAATATGTAAAAAAGACCTCGTAAGTGATATGCTTACAAGGTCTTTTGTGATTTATGCTGTTAATTCAGCATATTTTCTTTTTGATTTTTTTGTTTTGACGAAATGACAGATTCCGCTGATTATCATAAATACTGCGAAGTAAGTCAGAAGAACAAGAGAGCATCTTAATGCTTCACTGCCTGCGGTTCCGCTGATTGCCTCCTTGAACAGTAATGTTGAATATGACATAGGCAGAATTTTGTATATTGTCCGGAAAAAGGCTGATTGAGTTTCAATCGGGAATGTTCCTGCACAGGATGTAAGCTGTAAAATCAGCAGAAGAAGTGCAATGAATTTTCCGCCGCTGCCAAGATGTACAATGCAAAATTGAACTATTGACATAAAAGCAAGAGCGGTAATCCAGCAGGAGAAATAGAGAAGCAGGGGATTGTTAACGGTAATTCCTAAAATAACCTGGATTACAAAAGCAAGAGCAATACCCTGTAATGAGCTGATTGCTAAAAAGCTTATTTCTCTTATTACCGGTTTATCAGAATCTTTGGTGAGTTTTTTTATCTTTTTGTTGTAATCAAGATAAATACCGAAGAAAATCATCAGTCCGCCAACCCATAGTGAAAGACCCATAAAGTATGGTGCAAATGCAGAGCCGTAATTTGCAACAGGCTGAATATATTCATTCTCGATTGTAACCGGTTCTGCTCCGTATTCAGCAAGACCTGCCAATGCCTTGAGCTCCTTATTTGTATCAACAATGCTGTTGTCCACACCTTCGGCAGCAGTGTTGATACCGCTGTCAAGCTGTTTAGTTCCGTCAAGCATTGCATCTGTGCCGTTTTTCAGGGTGGTCATACCTTCATTAAGTTTTTTTGCACCATCAGTTATACTGCTGCTGCCGTTATTAAGTGTTTTGGAGCCGTCAGCCAATTGGGTTGCTCCATTTGACAGTTCTTTAATACCTGATGTTAACACAGGGACGTTTGAATTTAATTTATTTGTGCCCTCGGCAAGTTTTGATGCTCCGTCACGTGCTGAATTAACACCATTTGTATATGCTTTGATACCTCCTGACAGATTCTCAGCACCTTTTACCAAAGCGGAAGAACCATCTATCAGTGCGGTATTATTTTCTGTTAAGGTATTCAGACCTTTGTTTAATGTTTCAGCACCTCCGATTAGTGTATCAGGATTATCAGCATTTCCAAATCCATTCCGGAGCTGGTGCAGTCCGTCCTGAAGAACAGCAGTGTTTGCTTTTACCTCTCTCATTCCGTTTGTCAGTGTTTTGACATTAGTGCTTAAATTTTCTGTTCCTTCAGCAAGCATAGGCAGACTTTTTTCAATACCGTTGAAATACTGAACCGCCCCGTTTAAATAAGCCTCTGCACCTGTTTGCTGATATAGTCTGAGATACTCCATTGCCTTTGCATAATTTGCGTTAAGAGCAGCGGCTGCATTGTTTAGTGTGTCTGTTCCCTTATCAAGAGCATCAAGGCTGTTATTATCGGCCTTTTCATCAAGTGCCTTTACAGAAAGGTCAACACCTGCAGCAGCACGGTCAACTCCCAGTGCAGCGGTTTTTATTCCGTCTCTGAGTTTTGCTGCACCATTTTCACAGGCGGTAACCCCCTGTGTGTATATTTTTATGCTGCTGTTTAATGTATCGCTGCCTTCATAAAGCCGGGCCGAACCGTTATTTAAAGCTGTGTTGTTTTGTGTTATTGTATTCAAACCACTGTTAAGCTCTTTTGCACCTGTATTGAGCGAATTTATTCCGTTACCAAGAGCAGGGGCAGCATTTTCAAGTGAGATTGTTCCGGACTGCAGTTTTACAAGTCCATTTCTTAAATCAAATGAACCTGATGTAATTTGCTTGCTTCCGTTAAAAAGTGCAGATGTACCTTCGTTTAATTCCTTAGCCCCACTGTTCAGTTTTGACGCTGCATCTGTCAATTTGCCTGAACCATCGGATAGCTGATCAAATCCATTCTGCAATTCCTTCATTTCATCCGGTACGCTGTTTAGCTTGTCACACAGAGTATTAATTATTTCCTCGTCAATACTTGAATTTACACTTTCCTTGATTGTAGGCATAGCGTAACCTATAATCTGTGAGGCAAGATAATTTTTCTTCTGATTGGCTTTGTAAACAATTGAATTGTGAAGTTTTTCAGTATCTTTGGACACTGTTGACGCACATGCAGAAAAATCCTTTGGAATAATTATTGCTGCATAGTATTTATTGCCGAGTACACCTTCATCTGCATCCTGTTCGTCAGTAAATACAAATTTAAGTGATCCGTCATCTTTCAGATTTTGACATATTTCATTACCGATATTTCTTTGTTCATTGTTAATTTGTGCACCATTGTCAAGATTGACCACAGCAACGGGCACATCATCAAGCCTTGCATATGGGTCCCAGAAGGCACTCAGGTAAAAATAGCTGTACATAAGCGGTATAACGAGTACACCTATTATAATGATTACCTTCAGGAAAATGTTAGCTTTTTTATTTTTTACAGACATATCATTTCCTCCTATATAACGAATTGTAAAATTTGTTATTACAAATTGTATCACGAAGATTAAGAAAAGTAACCATACATTTTTGTGTGTTTGTATAAATTTATACACTGTTATAATTATGTATAAAAAAACAGATGCTAAAAAATATTAGCATCTGTTTTTATCTTTATATCTATTTTGTATTAATAGGTTTTTGGTGAATAATATTATCTATCTCTGTTTCAGCAACCTGAATAAGGCTTTCCCTGTCGTGAATAACTGTTTTTTCATAGCAGATGCTTATTGCCTGCGTAAGACCGAGCAGAATGAATAAAAGGATAATCTGTTTCGGCGAATTGAAAATATAGTCAGTTAAGCCGAAGAGCAGATAAAGCAGTGTTGCTGTGAATACACAAAATACAAGCGTAAATTTTTTGCCGTTATTTGTGTTGATTTCGAGCAGCTTACCAAAGGTACATACAAATACAACCGCTAAAACAATAACGCCTATTATACCAAGCTCCATCCATGTTTCAATAATGAAATTGTGTGCGTGCGGTTTGTTTAAATCGTAGTTGTTATAAAGGATCTGACCTGTCTGCTCAACACCGAAGCCCGTACCGTATATAAATGTTTTTATATGAGTGGTAATATAATCACACAGACTCTGCCATATCTGAAAATGTGCCTCGCTTGATTTTTTTGCTTCATATCCGCCTGTGGCAACATCACTTACTATCGGAACATTTTGGAAAATTAAACCGTACCTTGTCAGAATTGACGGCAGTATAATGCATATTGTCGGGATGAATATTTCAAGCAGCGGCTTCCAATGATGTTTCGCTAAAATCACAAACATAAATATCCAGCCTGCAATTGCAATAAAGCAGCCTGCACGTGTCATGGTTGAGCTCATGCCTGCACTGATAAGCACATTAAGTGCAAAGTAAGCAAGCTTGTGTATTTTGTCTTTTGAATTTAAGAACAGATAAATTGATATAGGGTAGCATATTACCATATAGGTTGCCAGCAGATTGGGATTTGAAAAGAAGCCGCTGGCTCTTGATACCCATGCATGCGTGCTGATTTCAAACGGCAGCCATGTGTATATTGCCTCGTCAAAATTTCTGTAAAAAGGTGTAACAAGTACCCAATTTTGACTGATTATATCATGTTTATAAAGTGTATATGTAAGAATCTGAATAGCACCTATAAAGCCGTTGATTCCTCCGGCAAGCACCATCATCGACAGAATTCGGTCAATTCGTCTTCTTGTTCTTGCGAGATTATAAATCATAACCTCAACCAAGAACATCCCCCACCATAGTGCCGCAGTGGATAAGGTAGAAAACCTTGTTCCGCTCCAAATTGTGCTGACGAGTGCCAGCGTCATAAATGCTATTATCAGCTTTCCCAATGTACCGACCTTAGCCTTTTTGCCTTCCCGTGACCATTGTCTTTTAAAAACAATAAAGCCTGCAAACAGCAGAAAAGGGCTTATATATTCAGGTAATATGGGAAAGAAAAAGATAATAGCCAAAAGCCAATACCAGCCGGGATTCTTTTTGTAACCGACTTTAAGGCTTGATATTTTCTCACTCATTTCTAACCTCAAAAAAGTTGTTTTAAATTTACTGAAAGATAAATTCTCTCAATATAATACTATATCAGCTTGGATTTTTCAAGTCTTAACACAATTTGTAAGGATTTTCATATTGTATTAACATTTTTTTTACATTCAAAATTATTGAAATAATACTTCTATTATTGTATAATATTTTGGTATCTAAATAATTTAGGAGTGTTGTTATGGACGAAAAAGATATAGAGCTTGACAAGCTCGATGATACCATGAGGGATAATATCCCTGAGGAAAAAAATGACGAAACCGAACTTGAAAACAGAGACGGCGTTAATTATGAAACAAATGATAACTGGCAGTTTGAGGCTGAGGCACCCACACTTAATGACGATTTGTTTGATGGTGAAGTTGATTTGCCTGCACAAAAGCCGTCATCAGGTCCGATTGAGTATAAATCACCTGCAGTACAGACAGCGGTAAATAACAGCAGAAAAAAGGAGCTTCTTCATTTTATTCCTACGGCATTGCTGATTTTAGCTATTGCTGTAATGCTTGTTGTTATCGGTGTAAGATATTACACTGTGCCTAATGGCAAAGAGGGTAAGATGATGAATCCTGCATCTGTGGTTGCAACCGTTGACGGTACTAAGATCAGCATAGGTATGTTTAATTATTACTACACAAGTATGGTTAACTACTACGAAAGCTATGCAAGCTATGGTTATTTTGATCTTGATACAACAAAGGATTATGATTCTCAGTACACTACTGATGCAAATGGCAATAAAATTACATGGAAAGAGTTTTTTGAGCAGGAAACATTCAAAGAGATTGAGCAGTTAACCGCTTATTATACTGCTGCTGTCAAAGCCGGTGTTCAGCTTACGCAAGCACAGAAGGATACAATCAACAGTCAGCTTGAAAGTCTTAAGACTTCTGCATCAAGCCAGAATGTGTCATTGGATGAGTATATCAAAAATAATTTCGGTCAATACTGCAGTGAGGATACACTTCGTCTGATGCTTGAACAGTATTATATTACTGCTAATTATAAGGGCAGGCTTGCTACTGAAATTCAGATTTCACAGGATGAAATTGATGCACATTTTGCTGAGAACAAAGTTAAATATAACACCATTAATTTCAGCTATCTTATGCTTGAGTATGACAGCACCGATGATCAAGCCAAGGAGAAATCACAGAAGGCTGTTGACGATTATCTTAATATAATCACTGACAGGGATTCTATTATTGATTTAGTGCCTAAGGTTTATAAGGACTTGATTGAACAGGAAGCAGCCAATGCTATGGCATCTAACGAGGACATGACCCAGGAAGAGGCTGAAAAAACAGCTATTGCTTCATATGAGCAGAGAATTGACGCTACTATCACAGGCAGTGACACTCCTTTCAGTGATGAAATCAATGAATGGCTTTTCAGTGATGATACATCTGTCGGCTCTAAAAATTCTTATATTGATGAATCAACAGGTAATGCATATCTGATTCTGAAGACTGAAAAAGCAAAGCTTCTTGATGATGAAACCTATAGTGTAAGACATATTCTTATTCAGCCTGAAGAAGAGGGCGCTGAAACGGATGAAAATGGTAACGCCAAGTATTCCGAGGAGCAGATGGAATCAGCAAAGTCAAAGGCTGACGAGATTCTTAATGCGTTCAACAGCGGTGATAAGACGGAGTACAGCTTTGCACTGCTTGCAGAGCAGCACAGCACAGATACAGCATCAACCTCAGCAGGTTCAAACGGTGCTTTCGGCGGTCTTTATGAGGGTGTCAACTTAGGTCAGATGGTTCCGTCATTTGAGCAATGGTCAATTGACAACCAGCGTAAATATGGTGATACTGACATTGTTGAGTCTGATTTTGGCTATCATATTATGTTCTTCATAAATCATTGTTCCGCTTATGAATCTCAGATTATTTCGGAGCTTAAAAATGATAAAATTGCTGATATAGCTGAAAATGCCGATATCAAACATCGGGATAAAATAATTGAAAAAGCTGTTAACAATTTTTACGCATCAAGAAGTGCTGCAGCAGAAAACCAGACAGCACAGTGATTTTTTCGACGTATTCGTGTGTTAAAAAATTAATACTTGTATTATTCTGCATAATGGTGTAAAATATTGTTTGTATGATTTACAATTTTATTAAAAGGATGAATTGAAATGGCAAAAAAATCTATGGAAGATGATATTCTTACTGGTGGCTCACTCGGCTCAGGTAAAGAAAAATCATCAAAGAAAGAAAATAAAAAGAGTGCAGGAGGAATTAAAATAGCAAAAAGAACTGCAACAATCATTAAGTCAGCAGTTTGTATTGTTATTGTTATAGCCCTTCTTGCTGCATATGTTGCAACAGGTACCGTAAGAAAAGGCTTTATTGCTTCGCTGAGCCTTCCTGCTCAGACACTTACAGGTGTTACTGTATCAAACGGTGACCAGAAGGCTAAGGTTAAGGTTAGTACATATAATTTCTATTATGCTTCAACCTATAACAGTCTTAAGAGCCAGCAGGAGCAGTATGAGCAGTATGGTCTTGATATGTCACAGCTTGGACTTGATGTTGACTTTACTGAAAAGCTTTCCAAGCAGACCTATACTGATAAGGAAACAAATAAGGAAATGACTTGGGCAGAGCATCTTGATGAAATGGTGCTTGATGCAATCGAGTCAACCTATACCTATTACTTGGCTGCCGTTGAGGCAAACGGCGGTGAGGAGCCTGAAATTACACAGGATCAGAAAGACCAGCTTGAGGAAACTATCAAGTCCTACACAGAAACTGCTAACCAGTACGGCTATACACTCAGCGGTTACCTTGTAAGGGCAATGGGTAAGGGTGTTACCGAAAAGGTATTCAGAACCGAGAGCATTCGTCAGTATATTGCCACAAACTATAAAACTGAGCTTACAACTGATGTTGAAAGCAAGGAATACACTGCTGATGATGTTAATAAGTACAAGGATGAGCATACTGCTGATTTACTTGCTGTTGACATCAAGCTCTTTGAGGCTGACAGCGAGGATAATGCAAAGGCATTCAAGGACGAGCTTAAGGCTGACGGTTCAAACTTTGCTGAGCTTGCTGCAAAGTACTCAACAGATGATTTCAATAAAAAGGCTTATACTGAGGATGGCTTTACAACCGAACTTGGTGTAACAAAGGCAGTTCTTCAGAGTAAGCAGGTTGCCATTGCAACTGCTGATCCTCACGAGCATGAGGAAGGCGAGGAGCACAGCGATGATGAAGAGCAGACATATTCAGGTCTTGATTGGCTCTTCAGTGCAGACAGAAAAGCAGGCGATATTTACCAGCACAGCACATCTGTTGTTTATGTAATTACTCCTGCAGCAATTACAAATGCTGAAACTGTTAATGTTCGTCATATTCTTATCGCACCTGAAACTGCGGATGATGCATCAGTAACAGATGCTACCGATGAGCAGTGGAAGGCAGCTTATTCAAAGGCTGAGGAAATCCTTAATAACTGGAAATCCGGTGATGCAACAGAGGACAGCTTTGCTGAGCTTGCAAAGGAAAATACTACTGACACAGGTTCACAGGATAACGGCGGTCTTTATGAAAATGTTATTCCGGGTCAGATGGTTAATCCATTCTCTGCATGGTGCTTTGAGGCCGGCAGAAAAACAGGCGATACAGCTATTGTCAGATCAGCTTATGGTTACCACATTATGTACTATGTAGGAACAACAGGTGAAAAGGTTTGGGAGTATAATGCAAAACAGGCTCTTGCAAGTGCCGATGGTGCTTCTCAGTCTGAAAAGCTTGAGGAGGAGTATACTCTTAAGGTGAATTGGTTCGGTTCTCGTTATTTTGAAAAGGACGTTGACATCGACAACTAATAAAATTAGGGGTTGCTGTGTGCAACCCCATTTTTGTAATTCGATATGGAAGGAATAGAATGAACAGAAAGGACGATATCAAAAGGCTTACTGATGAGATTTCACGTCTGATGGCTGCACTTGAAGATGTTAACTTTGAGTGCCAGAGGCTTGAAATTATAAATTCAAATCTTGATTTTCAACTGAAATCTATCAGCAGGGAGCTTAAGCAAAATATTGCTATGCTTGAAACTCTTGAAGAGGAAAATAAGCTTTTAAAAGAACAGCTTGGTAAAAGATAATGGAATATATTTTAAATACAAATGAACTTCGCTCCTGTGCATCTGAGCTTCGTGCAGGGGATAGGGTAGTGCTGTCCGGTACTGTATATACCTCACGTGATGCGGCTCACAAGCGTATTGCCGAAAGTATTGATAAAGGCGAGAAGCTGCCGTATGATTTACAGAATGCGGTTATTTATTATGCAGGTCCTACTCCGGCACCGGAGGGTCTTGCTGTTGGTTCCTGCGGTCCTACAACATCAAGCAGAATGGATGTTTTTGCACCCGATTTTCTTGATAAAGGTGTTGTGGCAATGGTTGGTAAGGGAGAAAGAAGCACTGCTGTCTGTGATGCTATAATCAGAAACAAGGCTGTATATCTCTGTGCAATCGGTGGTGCAGGTGCATTGGCATCTAAATGTATAACCTCCTGTGACGTTATCGCTTATGAGGACCTGGGCTGTGAGTCAGTGAAAAAACTAACATTCAAGGATTTTCCGTTAACTGTTGCAATCGACTGCAACGGAGGAAATATTTTTGTAAGATAGTCTAATCTACAATTTTTCTGATGTCATTCAAAACCTTTTTTTCAATCCTTGATACATAGCTTCGGCTTATATTTAACCTCTGTGCAACCTCGCGTTGTGTCAGAGGTTTTTTGTTATTAAGACCGTATCGCAGAATAATTATTTCTTTTTCTCTGTCATCTTCAAGATTTTCAATGATTTTTGAAACCTTTTCCCATCTGATTTTAGTTTCAAGATCATCAGCTAAATCTGCATTCGTGCTGATTGTGTCCTCAATAGTTAAAGGATTTCCATCTTTGTCAACCTCAAGCGTGTCACCTAAATAAATATCATTTGCCTGCTTTTTATTGCTCCTGAAATGCATTAATATTTCATTTTCTATACAACGGCTGGCATATGTAGCCAGGCGGACGTTTTTATCTGCTTTGAATGAGTCAATTGCCTTAATCAATCCTATTGTTCCTATGCTTATTAAGTCGTCGGTATCGTTTGTTTTTGAATAATATTTTTTTACTATGTGGCTTACAAGTCTGAGATTTTTTTCAATAAGTACGGCTCTTGCGTTTTTATCTCCTTCTTCCATTCTTCTCAGCATTTCCGCCTCCTCCTTTGGACTCAGCGGCTTTGGAAAGCTGGAAGTGTTTTGAATGTGCAATATGAAATAAATTAAATGTGCCGATATGGCAGAAAGTATTGCAGTAAACATTTTCATCACCCAAGAAATAGTATTCTTTTTATTAATTTTATATGCCTTGCAATTTTAATATTTTTCAAGAACAAAAGTTCGAGATTTTTTGCTAAATCTATTGAAAAATATATTTATTTATCATATAATATAATGAATGCAGAAATTTATTAAAACAGAGTCAGGAGCTATTATGGACAAGTTCAAGTTGGTGTCAAAATTCAAACCCACAGGTGACCAGCCTGAAGCTATTGATGCTTTGGTTAAGGGTGTGCTGCGTGGCGATAAGGAACAGACTCTTATGGGTGTTACAGGTTCAGGTAAAACCTTTACCATGGCTAACATCATTGAAAGAGTTAATCGTCCAACGCTCGTTCTTGCACATAATAAAACTCTTGCTGCACAGCTTTGCAGTGAGTTTCGAGAGTTTTTTCCTGATAATGCTGTTGAGTATTTCGTGTCCTATTATGACTATTATCAGCCGGAAGCATATGTTCCTACAACCGATACTTATATTGAAAAAGACAGCTCAATTAATGATGAGATAGATAAGCTGCGCCATTCTGCAACAGCATCATTGTTTGAGCGGCGTGATGTAATTATTGTTGCATCCGTATCCTGTATTTACTCAATCGGTGACCCGATAGATTATCAGAGCATGGTCATTTCGCTCAGAACAGGTAAGGAAATCGGCAGAGATGCGCTGATTGAAAGGCTTGTTTCAATTCAGTATGAAAGAAATGATATTAATTTTGTAAGAAATAAGTTCAGGGTTCGTGGTGATACTCTTGAAATTTTTCCTGCAGGCTCTTCGGGTAATGCGATCAGGGTTGAATTTTTCGGGGATGATATTGACCGAATTTGTGAAATAAATCCTTTAACAGGTAAGGTTGAGGGTGTTTTATCACACGTTTGCATATATCCGGCATCACACTATGTTGTCGGTCAGGAAAAAATGAATATTGCAATTGAAAAAATTTACAATGAAATGGTTGAACGTGTTGCGTATTTTGAAGAAAACGGCAAGCTGCTTGAGGCACAGCGTATAAAAGAGCGCACAATGAATGATATTGAGATGTTAAGAGAAACAGGCTTCTGTAAAGGTATTGAGAATTATTCCGCAGTTATGAGCGGAAGAAAACCCGGTGCAGCACCATTTACTCTTATTGATTATATGCCGGATGATTTTCTGCTGTTCTGTGACGAGAGCCACGTTATGCTGCCGCAGGTCAGAGGTATGTATGCAGGTGATAAAGCAAGAAAGGAAAGTCTTGTTGAATATGGCTTCAGACTGCCGTCGGCACTTGATAACCGACCAATGCAGTTTGATGAGTTTTATAAAAAAATTAATCAGGTCATATTTACATCGGCAACACCGAATGCCTTTGAAAAGGAGCACAGCACGCAGATTGTTGAGCAGGTGATAAGACCTACAGGTCTTCTTGATCCGATCATTCATGTTAAGCCTACTGAGGATCAGATGGATGATCTGCTCAGTGAAATTAATATGAGGGCAGAGCGGAAGGAGCGTGTGCTCGTTACAACTCTTACAAAGGCAATGGCTGAGGATTTGACAAAATACCTTGAAGGCTTTGACGTTAAAGTGCGTTATATGCACCACGATATAGATACGATTGAAAGAATGGAAATTATACGTGATTTAAGACTCGGCGAATTTGATGTGCTTGTAGGTATAAATCTTCTGCGAGAGGGTCTTGATATACCTGAGGTTTCTCTTGTAGCCATTCTTGATGCTGACAAAGAAGGCTTTCTGCGCAGTGAAACTTCACTTGTCCAAACAATAGGGCGTGCCGCAAGAAACGAAAACGGTGAGGTTATTATGTATGCTGACAGTGTTACACCGTCAATGGAGCGTGCTATAACCGAAACAGTAAGACGACGTGATATTCAGCAAAAATATAATGAAGCCCATGGCATAACACCTAAAACCATTAAAAAGGATGTTCGTCAGGTTATTGAAATTACCTCAAAAGAAAAATTATCCGGTAAGAAGAAGCACTTGACGAAGAAAGAAAAACAATTAATGATTCAGCAGCTAACTCGTGAAATGAAGGAGGCTGCACGTATGCTTGAATTTGAGCATGCTGCATATCTTCGTGACCAGATTGCTGAATTGGAAAAATAGATTAAAGATAATTTGGAATACTAAAAATGACAAGGTTATTTAATGATAAAAAGTTTTGGAAAACTGCGGTAAGGCTTACTGTGCCTGTTGCACTGCAGAATTTGCTGACAAGCTCTTTTACGCTGGCGGATACTCTGCTTGTCAGCTCACTTGGAACTGTTGCGCTTTCCGCTGTCGGTATGATAGGGCAGTGGGCATGGCTGATGAATATGATTTTAGTCGGCTTCTGCTCGGCAACATCCGTATTCATTTCTCAGTATTGGGGCATTCAGGATTTAAAGAAAATACGGCATATCGGTGGTATATCCATAGCGTTTTCGCTTGGTGTATCGGTTTTGTTTACCGTTGTCAGCATTGCGATACCGCAGTATGTAATAAGAATATTCAACTCTGACCCTGAGGTTGTTGCTGTTGGTGCAGAATATTTAAAGGTTGTTGCCTTTTCGTATATTCCCATTGCTTTAACCAATATTCTTGCTGCTGTTCTGAGAGCAGTTGAAGAGGTTAAGCTGCCTATGTATGCATCTGCATTTACTACTGTTTTAAATATATTTCTTGACTACGCTATGATTTTCGGTAAATTCGGATTTTCGCAAATGGGCGTTAAGGGTGCAGCTTTGGCTACGGTAATATCTGCATGGCTCGGTGTGGTTCTGATTGTCGTTATATCACTGCTTCAGAAAAATCTTATTGCCACAAAGTCTATCGATTTTTTCAAATTCAACAGAAGTGAGATTCGTGAATATTTAAAAAAGGCAATACCGATTGTTATTAACGAAAGTATGTGGGGACTTGGTACATTCACCTATAATATTATTTACGGCAATATGGGCTATGAATACTTTTCAGCCCTTACAATTGTAAGAAGCTTTGAAAATATCTGCTTTGTCCTCTTTATCGGTATATGCAGTGCATCCTCGGTTATGATAGGCAAGTCGATAGGTATGGGTGAAATTAAAAAGGGTATTGAGGATTCAAAGCGTTTTTCAATAATTGTTCCTGTTATAGCAGCCTTTGTGTCTGTTTTGATTATTGTATTCAGGCATCAGCTTGTAAGTATATTCAATATGGGCAGCAATATCAGTCAGCTTGCGATAGATACGGCAGGAATGCTTATGCTCATTTATGCAATTGCCTTTCCTTTCAGAGTGTTCCCGTATCTTCAGATTGTATCAATCTTCCGTTCCGGAGGCGATACCTTCACAGGTGCTAAGTTTGAGCTAATATGCCTGTGGCTGATGTCAGTTCCTGCAACACTTATTGCAGTTTATGTATTTAAAGTACCGTTTTTGGCGGCGTATGCAATTATGTATATTTTTGAAGATATTCCCAAGGTAATATGCTGTTTAAAATTTTATTTTTCAAAAAAATGGATAAAGCCTGTAACGGAAGAGGGAAGAAAGGCTCTCGAAAAATTACAGCAGGCAGAGGTTAAGGATGAATAAGAATATAGTTGTTAAGGGTGCGAGAGAGCACAATCTGAAAAATATTGATATTACGATTCCGAGGGACAAGCTGATTGTATTTACAGGCTTGTCAGGCTCCGGCAAATCAAGTCTTGCTTTTGATACAATTTATGCTGAAGGTCAAAGACGTTATGTTGAATCACTTTCGTCATATGCAAGACAGTTTCTCGGTCAAATGGAAAAGCCGGATGTTGATTATATTGACGGGCTTTCTCCTGCAATTTCAATTGACCAAAAAACCACGTCACGCAATCCGCGTTCGACCGTCGGCACTGTTACGGAAATTTATGATTATTTAAGACTTCTTTATGCCAGAATAGGTGTTCCGCACTGTACCAAGTGCGGAAGAGAAATAACACAGCAGACTGTTGATCAGATTGTTGATGCTGTTATGAAACTGCCTGAAAAGACCAAAATACAGATAATGGCACCTATCGTTCGAGGCAGAAAGGGAGAGTATGTCAAGGAGCTTGACAATATCCGAAAGAGCGGATATGTTCGTGTTCGTGTTGACGGCTCTGTATATGACCTTAGTGAAGACATAAAAATGGATAAAAATAAAAAACACAATATCGAGGTTATTGTTGACAGGCTTGTTATTAATGATACAGTCAAGACACGTCTTGCTGATTCGATTGAAACTGCAACCCGTCTTGCCGACGGTGTTGTGCTTGTTGATATTGTGGGTGAAAGAGAGGAACTGTTTTCTCTTAATTATGCCTGCCCGGAGCACGGTGCTGTTATAGAGGAAATGAGTCCCAGAATGTTTTCGTTCAATAATCCTTTTGGTGCCTGCAAAAAGTGCAGCGGTCTTGGTGCATATAAGGAAATAGATGTTGATTTAATTATTCCCAATAAAAAGCTTTCAATAAATCAGGGTGCAATCAAAGCGTCAGGATGGAATGTTAATGACGGCTCAATTGCAAAAATGTATTATGAGGGACTTTCCAAGGAATATGGTTTTTCACTTGATGTGCCTGTTGAAATGATTAGTAAGGAAGGACTTGATGCCATCCTTTACGGAACTGACGGCAAAAAAATTTCAATGAAACGTGTCACATCTTATGGTACAGGCAGCTACAAGACTGATTTTGAGGGTATCGTATCGAATCTTAACAGAAGATATAATGAAACCACAAGTGAATGGTCAAGAAATGATATTGAAACGGTTATGACAACCTGTGTGTGTCCTGACTGCAAAGGTTCAAGACTTTTGCCTGAGGTGCTGAGTGTTACTGTCGGTGGTCTGAATATTTATGAATTCTGTTCAATGCCGATTGGTGAAGAGCTTGAATTCATTACAAATTTAGAGCTTACCGAAAGGGAACAGCTTATCGGAAATCTTGTAGTGAATGAAATTAAGGAAAGACTTCAGTTTTTAAATTCTGTTGGTCTTGAATATCTTTCACTGGCACGTGAGGCTGCAACGCTTTCCGGCGGTGAGGCACAGCGTATCAGACTTGCGACACAGATAGGCTCATCTCTTATGGGTGTATTATATATTCTTGATGAACCGTCAATCGGACTTCATCAAAGGGATAATGATAAGCTGCTCGGTACCCTGAAGCATCTTCGTGACTTAGGCAACACCTTGATTGTTGTTGAGCATGATGAGGATACGATGCGAAGTGCTGATTATATTGTTGATATTGGACCGGGTGCAGGTGTTCACGGCGGTGAGCTTATAGCAGCAGGCAGTGTTGATGATATTATTAACTGTGAAAATTCAATAACAGGGCAGTATTTGAGCGGCAAGAGGCAGATTCCCGTTCCGTCAAAAAGGCGTGAGGGAAACGGCAAAAAGCTGACTGTTTATGGTGCCTGTGCAAATAATCTCAAAAAGCTTGATGTTGAAATACCTCTTGGTAAATTTGTTGCTGTAACAGGTGTGTCAGGCTCCGGTAAATCAAGCCTTGTTAATGAAATACTCAATACACATTTAGCAAATATACTGAACGGTGCAAAAACAAAGGCAAGGAACTTTGAAAAAATAACAGGTGCAGATAATCTTGATAAAGTTATTAATATTGACCAATCACCAATCGGCAGAACACCCCGTTCCAACCCGGCAACATATACCGGTGTGTTCAATGATATCCGTGAGCTTTATGCCCAGACACCTGATGCAAAGCAGCGTGGTTATAAGGCAAATCGTTTTTCTTTTAATGTAAAAGGAGGACGCTGTGAGGCTTGTCAGGGTGACGGTATTGTTAAAATAGAGATGCATTTCCTTGCGGATGTTTATGTTGCCTGTGATGTCTGTGGCGGAAAACGCTATAACCGTGAAACCCTTGAGGTGAAATTTAAGGGCAAAACAATATTTGATGTGCTTGAAATGACTGTTGATGAGGGCTGTGAATTTTTTGCCCAGCAGCCTAAAATATATAATAAGCTCAAAACCTTGTCTGATGTTGGTTTGGGCTATATCAAAATAGGTCAGAGTGCAACAACACTTTCGGGCGGTGAGGCACAGCGTGTCAAGCTTGCGACAGAGCTTTCTAAGCGGAGTACCGGCAAAACAATTTATATTCTCGATGAGCCTACAACAGGACTTCATACAGCTGATGTTCACAGACTTGTCAATGTTCTGAATATGCTGGTGGATACAGGTAATACCGTGCTTGTAATCGAACACAATCTTGACATAATTAAATCTGCAGATTACATTATTGACCTGGGTCCTGAGGGCGGCAAAAACGGCGGAAAAATTGTTACTGCAGGTACACCTGAGCATGTGGCAAAATGTAAAAAATCATACACCGGTCAATATTTGAAAAAATATTTAAAATAGTGTAATAAATTACATTCTGTAATGCGACAAGTATTGACAATATATACGTACAAGTATATAATATTCATATTGGTTCAGCATAGTGGAGGATATATGAGAAGTATATATAGAATTGTAAAAAAAATACGTAGTCATCAAAAAATAGAACGGAGAAAAATGGCTAACTCCGTGTATTACAAGGCACGTTTTATCTATACTCAGTATTGGGATTCTTTAGATATAGTTGATAACGAAATCGTGTTTCAATCCTATGACGGCAAGAGCATTTCAGGTAACTTGTACTATATGCTGCGTGAAGTTTGCAGTGATCCTTATTATGCAAACTTTAAGAAATACATAGTTACCAAATGGCGTAATTATGCTAAAATGGTGGAATATGTAGAAAAATTCAATGATGAAAACATTATTGTTTTAAAAGTACATTCTGATGAATATTGTCAGGTAATGGCAAGAGCTAAATACCTGCTTACCAATTCTACTTTTGCTCCGTATATTATGAAAAAAGACGGTCAGGTTATTCTGAATACCTGGCACGGTACTCCATTGAAGCATATGGGCAGGCAAATAATTGATGCTCCGAATGAGCTTGGCAATTCACAGCGTAATTTCCTTATGTCTGATTACCTTCTCTATCCCAATGAATTTACTTTTGAGCGTATGCGTGTTGACTATATGATTGAAAAGTATTATACCGGTCAATATGTTATCGGAGGTTATCCCCGAAATACAGCCTTTTTTGATAAGAAGCTTGCTGAAAAAATTAAGGACGAACTGGATATTAGTGATAAAAAAATCGTTGTTTATATGCCGACATGGCGTGGTATATTGGTGAATAGAAATAACGCCTTTCAGAATGCTTATACAGTCTTTACGCTTTATGAGCTTGATAAGATGTTAGATGATGACACGGTGCTTTTTGTCAAATTCCATCTTTACAACAGTGCCAGTTTGAATTTCAGCGAATTCAGTCATATCAGGGAATTTCCCACTGAATATGAAACCTATGAATTTCTTAACACTGCTGACTGTCTTATAACTGACTATTCAAGTGTTTTGTTTGACTATGCAAACACAGGCAGAAAAATTATTCTTTACGGCTATGACAAGGAGAAATATCTTGCCGAAAGAGGTATGTATCTTGATTATGACAGTCTGCCGTTCACCTTTGTTGAAACTGTGGATGAGCTTTACAGTGAAATCAGCAGCATTGACAGCTATAAGGATTACAGTGATTTCAGCAAAGAATTCAATAAGTATGATACTGCAGACTCTGCCAGGGAGCTTTGCGACCTGTTATTTAAGAGCAAGGTAAGCGACGGTTTAAAAGTTATAGACGGCAAAACGTATCATAACAACAAGCCCAATGTACTTGTTTTCGGCGGTGCTCTTATGCAAAACGGAATTACAACAGCATTAAGAGGCTTTATTAAAAATCTTGATAAGGAAAAATATAATATTATTTTAACTTTCTTTAAGAGTGCTGTGGAAAAGAACAAACAAGTAATCAATGATTTTACCGATATTGATTATATGCCCATTCAAGGCGAAATGAACAGTACCTTTAAAGAAAACGAACTTAATTTTATTTATAATGAAACCGGTATAAACAGTGTTGGTATAAAACACGCAATTGAAACTATTTATAAAAGAGAGAAAAAAAGAGTTTTCCGCTATGTTGATTTTGACTATGTGATTCATTTTTCCGGTTATGAAAGAGTAATTTTAAATTTTTTCGGTCATATGGATAATGCTAAAAGAATTGTTTTTGTTCATAATGATATGGCGAGAGAGTCAAAGACCAGAAATAATATCAGCGGTAATTATCGTGTTTCAATAAAAAAATTCGATAAAATTGCCTGCGTGCGAAAAAGCTCTGAAAATGAAATTTGCAAATTTGTCAGGGGTATTGACAAGAGTAAAGTTCTTACAGTGCATAATTTTATTGACGGCGAAAGAATTGACAGCTTGTCACAGCTGCCGGTTCAATATGATGACGACACTGTTTCAAATATTGAGCTTGATGAGCTTAATGAAATTCTGAACGGCGATGGTGAAAAGCTTATTGCCATTGGCAGATTTTCAATTGAAAAGGGCTTTGACAGATTAATTCCGGCATTCAATGATTACCGTATAACATCCGGTAAAAATTCGCATTTAATTATTATCGGCGGTCACGGCGTTGAATATGATAATATTCTTAATATGATTCAGGATAATGATTACCAAAATATTATTGTAATCAAATCTCTGCGTAATCCTTTCCCGATTTTGAAAAAGTGTGATTTGTATGTGCTGTCATCAAGGTATGAGGGCTTGCCGATGACCATTATGGAATCATTGGCACTTGGAGTTCCTGTTATCAGTACCGATATACCCGGACCGTCTGAATTTTTAAAGCAGGGTTATGGCAATGTTGTTGAGGATTCACAGCAGGGTATCTATGACGGGCTTGTTGCCTTTAGCAAAGGTCAACTCAATTCTTTGAAAAAATTTGATATTAATGAGTTTAATGCAAGTGCAAAGAAAGAGCTTGATTCTCTTTTTGAATAATTGAAATATTTATAATAAAAACAGCAGAAATCTTCTGCTGTTTTTATTATTTTAGTTGCTTTATATGTATAAATTGGCAAGTTTTATAAAAAATACTATAAGCTTGCTTGTTTTTTTGGTAAAAATTTGTTATTATAATTAAGATAATAAAATGATAGGAGAGGATGTAATGGGCGGTTCAATTCGCACATATACAAAAAAGGAATTAGGCGGTTACCTTGTTGGTATGTTTGGTCAAAATCTGATTTACAACATTGTTGCCACAGGTTTATATTTCTATTTCCAGAATGTTATTTGCCTTCCTGCAATGGCTCTTGGTTGGATAATGACCATTTCAAGAATATGGGATGCAATTAATGACCCGATGATGGGTACAATTGTTGACAAAACAAGAACCAAGTGGGGTAAGTGCAGACCATATCTGATTATTTTTCCGGCTATTATAGGTGTTGTAACGATTTTAACATTTATCAATGGAAATTATGCTACAGCATCAACCGATGCACAGCGTGCATTAATTGTTGCTTGGGCAGGCATTTCCTACATTGCTTGGGGAATGGTATTTACGGTTTGTGATATCCCGCTTTGGGGAATTACCTCACTTATGACAGAGGATGAGGGCGACAGAGGTAAAATCCTTGGTCTTGCACGTATAGTTGCCGGTATCGGCGGTATTGGTGTTCTTGTTGTGCAGATTGCACAGGTTGCCGGCAATATCTTTATGGATAAGGGTATGGAAACAGCCAAAGCAACACAAATGGGCTTTATTGTAACTGTTGTTATTATGACGGTTATAGCTTCTGTTTTATTTGAATTTGCAGGCATTTCCACAAGAGAAAAGGTTGAATCATCCGAAAAGCGTTATGGTTTTAAAGATAATTTCAAAATTATGTTCGGTAATAAGCCTTTCAGACAAATTCTTATTTCAGGTATTTTAAGAAGTCCTATTCAGCTTCTTATGATTGTTGCAATGACTCTTGTAACATATTACTATGCTAACGGCAATATTATGAATATTCTCAAATATAATGAGGATGGCTCACTTGCCGGTATTGATTTTAAAATTTTAATCGGTCTTGGCAGTGTTGCAGCAGGTCTTTTCATCGGTCAGTTTGTTGCTATGGGAATTACGCCTTCACTCATTAAAAAAATTGAAAAGAAAAGGCTTTACAATTTCTATTCCATCGCAGGTGCAGTACCTTTTGTTCTGATTTTTGTATGCTACAAATTATCAGGTGGTGACTTAACATCTGCTTTCTGGTCAATCATTATTGGTGTTTGTATGCTGTTTGCAAGTGCTTCTTTTGGTGGTATCAATGTTCTTCAGTCAGTAATGATTGCAGATTGTGTCGATTATGAGGAATATACAAATGGCGTTCGCACGGATGGTGTTTTCTTCTCAGGTCAGTCGTTCATTACAAAGCTTTCAGCAGGTATTGCAACAATTGTTTCTTCAATTGTTTATTCAATCGTTGGTTACAGCGGAACGAATATTGCAAAGCTTAACGAAGCAATTTATGAGCACGGCGAAAGCTTTATCACCTATGATGGCGGCACAGGTGCAGGCAAATATGCTGCAGCAATGTTTTTCCTTATTTCAATTCCGCCTGCAATCGGTATGGTACTTTCAGCACTGCCGACACTCAAATATGCTCTTCCGGATAAGGAGCATACAAGAATTCTCGGCGAATTAGTAAAGAAGAGGGCTGAAAAAGAAAATAACGGCTAATTAAAAACTCCTCCTGTTATCAGGAGGAGTTCATTTTTTATGATATTTAATCTTGATTCAATCGGGCTACGATTTCGGCTGCATCCGCATATGTTTTTTCAATATCGCAATTGATGAACGCACCATTTTCATAAAGGATTTTTCCGTTGACCATTGTCAGCTTTACATTTTCCTTTGAACCGCTGTAGACAAGATTTTTAGTGATATTGAGAATGGGCTGCATATTCGGTCTTTTTAAATCAATCACAATCAAATCAGCTTTCTTACCGTTCTCAATGCAGTCACAGTCATTAAGACCCATACACCTTGCAGAGCCGACTGTTGCCATTTCAAGCACCTTGTTTGCATCCATTGCAGCAGCGTTTTTGTTTTTTATTTTCTGCAGTACACAGGTCATATACATCTCTCTGAACATATCAAGAGCATTGTTGGAGCTTGGACCGTCTGTACCCAGAGCAAGGTTTATTCCCATATCTGACATATGCTCGACAGGTGCAACTCCCGATGCAAGCTTGCTGTTTGAGCCGGTGTTTATAACAGCCCAAACACCACGCTTTTTGTAAATATTCAAATCGTTATCATCAACCCATACACTATGGAACGCACCGCCGCCGAAATTGAACAAGCCGAGCTTGTCAAAAAGCTCTGTTGGTGTTTTGCTGTAGGTGTTAATGCATGCCTGTGTTTCTTCCATAGTTTCGCTGGAGTGCATAAATACAGGTGCTTCGTATTTTTTAGCAAGCTTTGCAATCTTCTTCATTAATGATTTATCGGTTGTGTATTCAGCATGAAAGCCAAGCTGATATGATATGAGCTCATGATAGTTATTGTACTTACTGTAGTATTCCTCCAACAGTTCAACACTTTCCTTGAAATTGTTTACTGCACCGCACAAAACAGTTCTCATTCCCATCTCAATGCTTGCCTTGGCAATTGCTTCGGGGAAGTAGTACATATCAAAGCAGGCAGATATACCGCTGCTGAGATATTCAAGAAATGCAATCTTTGACAGCTTGTAAATGTCATCGGCAGTCAGCTTATCCTCCAACGGGAAGATTTTATCATAAAGCCATTCCTGCAGCGGCATATCATCACTGTAGCTTCGTGCAAAGGTCATTGCAGAGTGGGTGTGTGCGTTTTTGAAGCTTGGCATCAGCAGATTACCCTGTAAATCAATTTCACGTTCAAACTCTGTGTTATCGTCGGCTCTTTCTTTGCCGATATAAACTATTTTATTGCCGTCAGTCCAAACCTCTTCATCAGTGATTTCAAAGCTGCCGTTTAATTTTAACACACGTCCGTTAAAAAATCTTATCATCCCAGTAACTCCTTTAAGCTTTTTTCATATGGTGCTCTTGCGATACCCTTGTCTGTGATTATTGCAGTGATGAGCGAGTTGTCTGTTACATCAAATGCGGGATTATAGCATTTGGTTTCTTTTAATGCAGTAGGGGAGGAAAAGTGTTTTTCTTTTATTTCCGCATCATCCCTCAGTTCAATTTCTATGTCATCACCTGTTTTGCAGTTAAAATCAACTGTTGAATACGGACCGAGAACATAAAACGGAATATTGTAATGCTTTGCAAGGATTGCAGCACCGCTCGTGCCGATTTTGTTTGCTGTGTCACCATTTGCAGCTACTCGGTCACAGCCCACAAGAACAGCGTTGATTTTACCTTCTTTCATTACAAGACTTGCCATATTGTCGCATATCAGTGTAACGTCAATGCCTGCCTTTTCCAGCTCATAGCTGGTTAGTCTTGCACCCTGCAAAAGCGGTCTTGTTTCATCCGTAAAAACCTTGAAATTGTATCCTTTTTCTTTGCCTAAAATAAGGGGACCCAGACCAGTTCCATATTTGCTTGTGGCAAGCTCTCCTGCATTGCAGTGGGTGAGTATTCCGTCACCGTCATTCAAAAGTGACAGACCGTATTCGCTTATTCGTCTGCACATTTCAATGTCCTCGTTGTGTATAGCAATTGCTTCATCAATAAGACTTTTGCCGTCTTCATATGCTTTTACAATACGTGTGGTTGCCCAGCTCAGATTAACGGCTGTGGGACGTGAGGAGTCGAGATACTCTTTAAGCTTATAAATATCATGATCGGCTGAAAAGAGTGCCATTGCATAGCCTGCAAATATGCCGATTGCAGGAGCACCGCGTACCATTAAGCTTTTGATTGCATAATATGCAGCCTCTTTATTTTCTATCTCTACCCACTTTTCTTCATTTGGCAGCAGTGTCTGGTCAAGTATGTATAGCTTATTGTTTTTAAACTCAAGATTATTCATTAAATTTTCCTATCGATTTCTTAATAATATTTTTAAATATGGGTGCAGTTCTGTCAGCGGTTTCACTGACCTCCTCGCTTGTTATTGGTTTTTCGCTTATTCCGCAGGCAAGATTGGTGATAACGCTTATTCCGCATACTTCCATACCGCAGTGCTTTGCCGCCTGTGCTTCAATAGCCGTACTCATTCCAACTGCGTCAGCACCGATAAGTCCGGCCATTTTTATTTCTGCAGGCGTTTCAAAATTAGGTCCTCTGAACTGAAGATACGTGCCTTCCTTGATATCAATTTTTTCATTCATTGCAGTCTGCTTTATTATATCATTAAGCTTTTTTGAGTAAACCTCGCTCATATCGGGAAAGCGAAGACCAAGACTGTTATCATTTTTACCTATAAGCGGTGATGGTACAAAGCTTGATATATGGTCACGGATAATCATTAAATCACCAACACAGAAGCTTCGGTTAATTCCGCCTGCAGCATTAGTAAGAAAGAGTGTTTTTGCCCCCAAAAGTTTTAAAAGACGGATTGGTTTAACAACATCAGCAGGCGAATATCCCTCATAAAGATGAACACGCCCCTGCATAACGGCAACCTTTTTATTCTCCATATTTCCGAAAATAAAACAGCCTTTATGTGTTGGTGCCGTTGAAACAGGAAAATCAGGCAGTTCACTATAATTAATTACAGTGTTTATTTCTGTTTCGTCCGCAAGCTCACCCAATCCGCTGCCTAAAACCAAAGCAATGTCAGGAATGAAATCTGTTTTGTTTTTTATATATTCAAGTTGCTTTTCAAGCATTTCAATTCACCTCATTCATATTATAATGTTTTTTAATATATAAATCAACAAATTAGTATTGCAAAGTTAATTGATTTTTGTTATTATTAGTTAGTGATAAAATCTTTTTGGAGGAAAGCTATGAAAAAGATTATTTCAATTTGTTTGTGTCTTGTTTTAGTCTGCTCTGTTTTTATTGGCTGTGCTAAGCAGGAAACCTATCAGAGCGATATTGTTCTGATTACAAATGGCGGTACGATTAAGGATGATGGCTATAATCAGAGTGCATGGGAGGGTATTTCTGCCTACGCTGATGATAATGGTATGAGCTGCCGCTACTATCAGCCTGCACTTGCAGACGGAAAGCTTACTACGGAAATTGTTAATAAATATGTTGACCTTGCAGCAAAAAACGGTGCAAAATTTGTTGTTCTTCCCGGTAATGAATTTGCTGTAATTACATATGAAATTGCAAGTACATATCCTGATGTTAATTTTATTCTTGTTGATGCTATACCTCATTCGGCTGATACCAATACAGACAGCTTTATGAAAAATGTTATGAGCATCAGCTTTGATTCTTCACAAGGCGGTTTCCTTGCCGGATATCTTGCTGTTATCAACGGCAATACCGAGCTTGGTTATCTTGGTGAATATAAAAGCAGAAATTCTGCAAGCTATGGTGCAGGCTTTGTTCAGGGCGCTGCATATGCTGCAGATTCTTTGGGTATTCCTGTAACGGTTGATTGGGCTGATTACGATTCACCGTTTGTTGATTATAATTATAATTTCTCTGTGAAGGCTTGTTATCAGAAGATTGAAGATGTTGAGGAAAAAACATTTACTGTTAAAGTTGTTGACGGTATCGGCTCAGGTACATATACAGAGGGCAGCAATGTAACTATCACTGCCAATACTGCTCCTGAGGGAAAGACCTTTGACCATTGGGAGGTTAAGAGTGATACTGATGGTGTTAAAGATAAGAAGGTTAATATTTCCTCTAAAACAAAATCATCAATGAACCTGCTTGTTGAAAAGTGTGACTGTACAATTACTGCAATTTATAAGGACATTGAAAATGATTATAAAACAGTAACCGTTATGGATGCAGAAAATAAAAATGCAATTGCAGAGTATTCTGTTGAGCTTGAAAACGGTATTTCGGTAAAGGCTCCTGCAGCACCTGAAAATCTTGTGTTTGATCATTGGGAAACAACTGCAGATTTAGGTGAAACAGATCTTACATCTAAAGAAATCCGGGTTGATGTTAAGGACAGTGATATTGTTCTTACACCTATTTATAAGGCTCCCGATTCGCCAAGCTTTAACGTAACCGTTCAGACAGGCGAAGGCGGTGATGGCGAGTCAACAGGCTCAGGCTCATATGTTGCCGGTGACGTTGTTGAGATTGCTGCGGCAATTCCTCAGGAAGGCTATATGTTCTCACATTGGGAAAATGTCGATTCCTATGGTGACGGTACAGGAATTTCAATGGCGAATGAGTATTACTGGAATACTACATTTGAAATGGTCGATCGTTATGCGGCAGTTTGTGAAACAATGTTTAATAAGGGTATTAATACTATCTTTGACGGCGGCTGTTCAATTGCTTCGGCTTACACTGCAAAATGGAACTTTGATTTCGAGGAAAATGTAATCAGTGCCGGTGCAAAAAATAAGGATGCTTATTCAACTATCATTAATAATTATGGTGAGGCAGTAAAGGATGCACTTGCTGATTATAAAGGCGGTACTGTTGTTGCTGCAAACTGTTCAACAGACGGACTTTATGCAACCTATGTTTCACCTGAGGAAAATGACGATATTCAGGCTAAGTATGATGCGGTTTATAAAGCTCTTGCAGATGGACAAATTCAGCTTGTTCCTGTACAGAATGGTGCAGGCTATGATTTCTGCAAGCTCTTTAATGAGCAAAAGGCTTCAAAGTGCCTTACTCTTAACGGATGGTTTATTGAGGCGCAGAGTGCAGAGTAATATTTGTTTTAAAATTTTATATAAAACGATATAAATTAAACACCATAGGGTTGATACCTTATGGTGTTTTACTGTATTATGAATTATTAATTTGTTTTATCGAGCATTCTTCCCATGAGTACACCCATAACACTTGCCATCATAAGACCGCGTGTCCAGCCTGAGCTGTCACCAAGACAGTGAAGTCCTCTTATATTTGTGTTCAGCTTCTCGTCCATCTTCACTTTGTTGCTGTAAAATTTAAGCTCCGGGCTGTAAAGCAGTGTTTCAGTTGAAGCAAATCCGGGCACAACAACATCAAGCATTTTTATAAATTCAATAATGTTTGTCATTGCTCTGTATGGCATTGCAGCAGTGATGTCACCTGCAACGGCATCCTTGAGCGTTGGCTTGACATTGCTTTTGGACAGCTCATACTGCCATGTTCTTTTTCCGTCAAGGATATCGCCGAAGCGCTGTACCATGATTTTGCCTGCACCAAGCATATTTGTAAGTTCGCCGACCTTTTGTGCATATTCAATAGGCTGGTTAAACGGTTCGGTGAAATTGTGGCTGACAAGTATTGCAAGGTTTGTGTTTTCACTTTTTTTATCCTTATAGCTGTGACCATTCACAACAGCAAGATCATTGTCATAATTTTCCTGAGCAACAAAACCACCCGGGTTCTGGCAGAAGGTGCGCACCTTGTTCTTCCACGGTCTTGGATAACCGATAAGCTTTGATTCGTATAGTGCTTCGTTGACCTTTTCCATAACCTCATTGCGGCACTCAACTCTTACACCTATGTCAACAGTGCCCGGCTTATGTGCAATATCGTGTTCCTCGCAAAGCTTTTCAAGCCAGTCGGCACCTCGTCTGCCTGTGGCAATAACGATTTCCTCTGCACTGATGATTTTGTCACAGCCGTTATGTTCAATTATTACACCCTGGCATACAGAATTTTCTATAATAATATTTTTACATTCTGTCTGAAACAGCATATCGACACCGTTGTCAGCAAGGTGTTTCTGTATTTTATAATACAGCTCCTGTGCTTTTTCCGTGCCAAGGTGACGAATAGGGCAGTCGACAAGCTTTAAGCCTGCTTTAATTGCATTTTTTCTGATTTCTTTAATAGCGTCACCTGTGCCGATACCCTCAATTTTAGTGTCAGCACCGAATTCAAGATAAATTTTATCTGTGTAATCAATAAGCTCCTGTGCAAAATCCTCGCCTATAAGTGTAGGCAAATCTCCGCCGACCTCATAGCTGAGGCTGAGCTTGCCGTCGGAGAATGCACCCGCACCTGAAAATCCTGTGGTAATGGCACAGCTTGGTTTGCAGTTGACACAATGACCGGCTTCACTTTTGGGACAATGTCTTTTTTCAACAGGCTTGCCTTTTTCAACAAGCAGTATTTTCTTTTTTGAATTTCTTTTAATTAATTCAAGTGCTGTAAAAATACCTGCCGGACCTGATCCGACAATGATTAAATCATAATCCATTTTCATTCTCCTAAAATATATTTGATGATAAAAAAGGCAGACTGTAACAGCCTGCCTTTTTTATCAACTATTACAATCAATACTATCATATATTTTAGGTCTTGTCAAATCAATTAGTATTTGCATATGTTGCTATATTCTGTTATACTATACTTAAATATATAATGGAGCGAAGTATGGAAAATTTTGATTCATTAAGGGAAATACTCAATAAAACAGGTAAATATACCGGCTTGACTATGGGAACGTCAATGCTCCCTCTTATTCATCAGCAGAGGGATAATATTATTGTCATAAAAAACGAGGGCAGACTTAAGAAATATGACGTTCCTGTTTACGTTCTGCCGAGCGGTAAATATGTAATGCATCGTATTCTCAAGGTTTGTGATAATCATTATGTTATTGCAGGTGATAATCTCTTAAAAAAAGAATATGTAACAGATGATATGATTTGCGGAGTTCTTGTTGGATTTTATAAGGACGGAAAGCGTTATATTGATTGCCAAAAATCTGTGCCGTATAAAATATATTCTAAAATATGGGCAGATTTGTTTCCGATAAGACCGGCACTGCTTTTCATTCCAAGGTGTATAGGCTGGGCAAAGCGTCATATTTTTAAACGAGGAGACAAATAGTTTTAATGGATAATAAAAGAAAAATAAAAAAATCCGATATAAACATTATCAGATGGATTTTTAATGTTTGCAGGGCGCAGATTCCTGCAGTGATTTTTATTATAATTTTCAATGTTGTTCAGGGTGTTACATCGGTATTGTTTGCTAATTTTTCAAAAAATGTAATTGACGGTGCAACTGTTCACGGTGAAATGAAATATGTTGTCAAATATGCGTTAATGCTTTTGGGTGTGGTTTGTCTTCAGCTTACTATAAATATTGTGCGTAATTCGATAGCTGAGCGGTGTAAGGCAAGGCTTGATGTTATTTTCAGAAGCTATATTCTTGACAAAATTATGAAAAAGGATTATGCGTCGGTTACAAAATACCATACAGGTGAGCTTCAAAACAGAATTTTCAACGATGTTAATGTTGTAACAGACGGCTTTACCAAAATTCTGCCAAATTCTGTTTACTTTTTTACAAGGTTAGCAAGTTCGTTGATTTACTTGATTATTATTGATAAAATATTTGCACTTGTTTTTGTTGCGGGCGGAATGATTGTTTTTGCAACTGCTCAGATTTTCAGAAAGCAGCTTAAAGCACTCCACAAAAAAGTTCAGGAAACTGATGGTGAAACACGTTCTTTTGTTCAGGAGCTTGTTATCAATCTACTGGCTGTCAAAGCTTTTTCCGTTGAGGATAAGATGCGTGAAAATGCTGATGAGTTGCAGGAAAAGAATTATAAGGCAAGAATAAAAAGGCGTAATTTCAGCATTGTTACAAATGCGGGATTGGGTGCTGTTTTTAATGTCGGCTCAGTATTTGCAATATTTTTCGGTGCTTACAAAATACTTATGGGTGCAATGACCTACGGAACTGTTACAGCTATGATTCAGCTTGTTAACCAGGTGCAGGTGCCCTTTGCTTCGCTGTCAGGTGTAATGCCGCAGTATTTTTCAATGATTGCATCTGCGGAGCGTATTATGGAGCTTGACAATCTGCCTGATGAGGTTGATTATAACAGTCGTGATTTTGACAGAAATAAGATATACAGCAGTTTAAAATCAATTCATTTTGAAAATATCAGCTTTAAGTATGACAGGGATATTATTCTTAATCATACTTCTCTGGTGATTCATAAAGGTGATTTTGTTGCGATAATGGGTATATCGGGTATCGGTAAGAGTACACTGCTCAAGCTGCTTCTCGGTGTGTTCAATGTTCAGGATGGTAATATATATATCAACTGTACTGATGACAGAATTCCTGTTGACAAGCACACAAGAGCGCTGTTTACATATGTGCCGCAGGGCAATATGCTTATTTCAGGAACAATCAGAGATAATCTTACATTTGTCAATGATGATGTTACTGATTCGGAAATTGAAGAGGCAGTAAGAATAAGCTGTGCAAAGCAGTTTATTGATGAGCTTCCTATGGGTATTGAAACTGTTATAGGTGAAAAGGGACTCGGACTTTCTGAGGGTCAGGTGCAGCGTCTTGCCATTGCAAGAAGTATACTTTCAAAAGCACCTATATTGCTGCTTGATGAGGCAACCTCAGCACTTGATGAAGAAACAGAAAAACAGTTTTTAACGAATTTGAGAGAAATGAGCAATGTAACATGTATTATTGTGTCGCATAAAAAAGCGGCACTTGAGATATGCAATAAGCATATTCAAATAAATAACGGAAAGATTGTTGAGGGATAATTATGTTGTTAACAAAATGGAGCAGAAGCTTTGACAGAGAACATCCGCTGCCGGAGTATCCAAGACCTCAGTTTGTACGTGACAGCTACCTGAGTCTTAACGGCACTTGGAAGTATGTTATCAAGAATAACAGCGGCAGACCTATGCGATATCTGGCAGATATTACAGTTCCTTTTTCACCTGAAACGGAGATTTCGGGTGTATGCAGAGCGTTAAAGCCGACCGAGTATCTTTTTTATTTAAAAAAATTCATCCTGCCTGATGGCTTTAATAAGGGCAGAGTGTTTGTTAATTTCGGTGCTGTTGACCAGCTTGCCACTGTTTTTCTCAATGGTAAAGAAGTGGGTGAGCATAAGGGCGGCTATACTCCTTTTAAATTCGAGCTTACAGATTATCTGATTGAGGGCGAAAATAAATTGGAGGTAAAGGTACAGGATTTTACTGATACACGCTCCTATTCAAGAGGAAAGCAGAAAACCAAGAGAGGCGGTATCTGGTATACTGCGCAGAGTGGTATATGGCAGTCTGTATGGCTGGAGTCAACACCTGTTGAGCATCTGGAATCGGTTAAGATTACTCCGGATTATGACAATGAGCAGGTCAGCTTTGAATACTTCGGCACGGATGATGTTGAGGTTTTGATTTATGACGGTGATACCTTAATTGCCGATACTACGGATAAAACAGTTAAAATTCCTGATTTCAAATCATGGTCGCCTGAAAGTCCGTTCCTTTATAATGTAGTGTTCAAGGCTTGCGGAGAAAGTATCAAATCATATTTCGGTATGCGTAAATTCTCTGTTGGTGTTGATGAAAACGGAATTAAAAGACTGTTCCTTAATAATAAGCCGTATTTCCATAACGGCTTGCTTGACCAGGGATACTATTCTGACGGATATCTTACTCCGCCGACCAATCAGGCTATGGAAAACGATGTGCTTTTTGCCAAAAATGCAGGCTTTAATATGCTCAGAAAGCATATTAAAATTGAACCTCTTTTGTGGTACCATTATTGTGATGTCAATGGCATTCTTGTTTGGCAGGATATGGTTAACGGCGGCGGAGAATATGGTCTTGAGGTTTCTGTTATTCCGTTTGTGAATATTAAGCTTGATGATACGAATTACAGAAATTTCCACCGTGTTGAAAAAGAGGGTCGGGACCTCTATTATCAGGAGCTGAATGAAACAATTAATCATTTATATAATTGTCCTTGCATTGCAATGTGGGTGCCTTTTAATGAGGGCTGGGGACAGTTTGACAGTGCCAAGGCTTATGAAATGGTTAAGAAGCTTGACCCTACACGTGTTGTTGACACCACATCAGGCTGGCATGATATGGGTGCAAGTGACGTTATTTCCAAGCATATCTATTTTACGCCCATTAAGGTTAAGGCTGGGGACAGACCGTATGTTCTTTCGGAATTCGGCGGCTTCAGTATGAAAATACCGAATCATACCTTTAATGACAAGATGTTTGGCTATAAGATTTATAAATCCAAGGTATCGCTTACAAATGCTTATGAAAAACTTTATAATAATGTAATCATTCCGCAGATAAAAAAGGGTCTTTCGGCAACGGTTTATACACAGGTAACCGATGTTGAGGATGAGCTTAACGGTCTTATGACTTATGACAGAGAGATTGTTAAGATTGACATTGAAAAGCTTAAAAAGATTAATGAAAGGGTTAAATTATAATGAAAGCAATTATTAAAACAAATAAGGGTGATATGAGCTTTGAGCTCTATCCGCGGTACGCACCGAAGGCAGTTGAAAATTTTTCAACTCACGCAAAAAACGGATATTATAACGGGCTGATTTTTCACAGAGTTATTAAGGACTTTATGATTCAGGGCGGTGATCCGACCGGTACAGGCTGCGGCGGTGAATCAATTTGGAGCAAAAGCTTTGAGGATGAATTCTCTCTTGAAGCACGCAATTACTATGGTGCACTATCAATGGCGAACAGCGGTCCTAATACAAACGGCTCACAGTTCTTTGTTGTGCAGGCTAAATCAGTTCCTGATTCACTCCTTTCACAGATGGAGGGATTGAAGGATAACGGCTATCCGCAGGAGGTTATTGATAAGTATAAAGAGGTCGGCGGAACACCGTGGCTTGATTTTCATCATACTGTATTCGGTATGATTACCGACGGCTGTGATGTTCTTGAGGATATTGCTGCTACAAAAACCGGTATGGCAGATAAGCCCGTTTATGATGTTGTTATTGAAACAATTGAAATAGAAGATTAATTGTGACAAATTAAACCCCCGTTACTGAGTATAATCAGTAGTGGGGGTTTGTTTTGACTATATATGTTGATGTTCTGTTTGTTCTTAACTTTTTTATTACATATCTTTTGCTGCTTCTCACAAAATCTCTTGTTAAGTTTACATCAAAAGCAGGCAGACTGCTTTTTGGGGCTTTAATCGGAGGTGTTTATTCACTTGTTATACTTGCACCGAATCTGAATTTTTTTGTTTCGCTTATCGGTAAGCTTTTGGTGTCAATGCTGATAGTAGCAGCTTCTTTTAACATAAAAAGGCTGACAGTATTTTTTAAAACGCTTGCCTGCTTTTATTTTTCAAATATGCTTTTTCTCGGAATAATTCTTGCTCTTTGGTTTTGGATAAAGCCAAAGGGGATTGTTGTTAATAACGGCATACCTTATTTTTCAATCCCGGCAGGTACTCTTCTTTTGCTTGCTTTGGCAGCTTATGTAATTTCTATATGTATAATAAAAATTTATAATTACACAATTTCAAAAAAAGAAATTTATTCATTGACAATTGTAACCGGTGAGCAAAGTATACATTTGTTTGCTTTTCTGGACAGCGGTAATAAGCTTAAAGAACCGTTTTCCGATTATCCTGTAATTATTGTGGACAAAAGCAAAATTGATTTTGAGCCGCAGCGTATTATACCATATAACACAGTGGGAGGTGAGGGGATGCTTCAGGCATTTAAACCTGATAAGGTTATCATTTCAAACGGTAAAAAATCCTTTGAATGTGACAGTGTTTATATTGCCGCAGGAAGTGTAGAGTCAAAGGAATTTTCAGCTATACTTAATCCGCAGTTATTAAATATTTGAGGTGATATTTGTGTTAAAAAAAATTAAAAAATTACTTTTAAGATTGTTTAAAAAGCAGAAATGCTATTACATAAACGGACCCGAAACGCTGCCGCCTCCGCTGTCAAAGGAAGCAGAGCAGAAAATTATGCAGGAGTTATCACAGGGAAATAACTCAAACAGGGATTTGCTTATTACGCATAATCTGAGACTTGTTGTATATATTGCAAAAAAATTTGAATCTAAAACAACCTCAACCGAGGATCTTGTATCTATCGGAACAATCGGTCTTATGAAAGCAGTTAAAACCTTTAATCCCGAAAAAAATATCAAGCTTGCAACCTATGCTTCACGCTGCATTGAAAATGAAATTCTTATGCACCTTAGAAAGGTTAATAATATGAAAGCGGAAATGAGCTTTGATGAGCCTCTTTCCGTTGACTGGGACGGCAATGAGCTTACACTGCGTGATGTTTTGGGAACAGAGCCGGATGATGTATTTGAGCCGATTGAGTATACAGACGAAAAGCGTCTACTGCTAAAAACAGTAAACGCTCTGCCTGAAAAAGAAAGAAATTTGATGATTATGCGCTTTGGGTTAAATGGTACTGAAAGTCATACCCAGAAGCAGCTTGCTGACCGTCTTGGCATATCTCAGTCATATATCAGCCGTCTTGAAAAAAAGATACTTGATAAGATTAAAACCGAAATGATGAAGCAGGCGGTTTGAACCAATTAATCTCTTTCTGCGGTCCTGCCGTTAAACAGCAGACTGATGCACCAGATTGCAGCAAGTCCTACGATGCAGTAAATAATTCTTGCAAATACAGAATCCTGACCGCCGCAGATCCATGCGACTAAATCGAATTTGAACAATCCGATAAGTCCCCAGTTGATACCGCCTATGATATTTAAAATTAAGGCTATGTTATTGACTATTTTCATTTTAATCACTCCAAAAATTAAAGTCACAGATAGTATAGACTGTCTGTGACTTTTTATTCACGGATTTTGTTTTTGTAATTTATTTCTAACAAATTTAAATAAAAAACAGGCTAATATTCCGCCTGTAACATTCAGAATGACGTCGTCTATGTCAATGCATCTGTAATTGTAACCGATTAAAATTCCGATTATATACTGTATGGTTTCTATACCGACGGAAAATAAAACTATGCACAGTAACCGTCTGTTGAAATCTTTTATATAATAAGTAAAAAATAATCCTAAAGGCATCAGCATAACAAAATTTCCCAAAACCGATACAAGACCATACGGTGTACCGTCTCTTACCGATTCCGAAATGCTGTCTGCAATGCTTTTGAATGGTATAAAGTTGTTTACTGTATCTTCTCCGATTCTGCCGATTTCAATCGGGAAAAAGCAAATTGCTATGATGACGGATATGTATAATCCGAATGCCAGATTGAATAATAATTTATTCACCTTGACCTTTTTTGCAATCATTATTATGGCATAAAGCACCAATGCTGCAAATTCTAATTTTAAAATTCCTTCTCTTAATATTGTTATCATATTGTTGTGTTATCACCCCTTTCTATAATTGATTTAATAAAGCTTTATTAAAAGAAAATATTCCCTCAAAAGTATAGTGTCATTTTTTTGAAAAACAGGAACACTATTTTGTAAAAAAATGCAGATTTCTCTGCCATCTTTTCTAAGCATATTGTTAAAATGTTAAATATCCTGTTGTTGAATCAATTTTTTGAGTTGAAAGCAATGACTTTTTTGCATAATGAGTAGCTGTTACTCTATACTGATAACCGTAATTAACAGGAATACTCTTTGAAAGTCTATAATAATCACTGCTTGAATATAAATCATTCAATGTTTTATAATTAGACCAAGATGCACTTGTAGAAGCCCTTCTTTGTATAACAACTTTTGTAAATCCGCATTTAATTACTTCATCACTGCCTTGTGTATATCCGCTAATCTGCAAATTATTACCACTTTTGGCAATGCCTAATCTATAATCCGTTATAAGCCCTGAACTGTAAGGCTGAACCGAAATAGCATATACATGTTCTAATGATTCAAATTCTGTTTGTGTAAACTCGGCATCATATTTTGTATTATCTTCTGCAAAAGCAGTAAACGGAACGAGACAAGTTATTACAATTATTGCAGATAAGATTATTGATAAATGTTTTTTCATAGAAATATCTCCTTTTACTTTATTGATTTTGTAAATTTAATTGCGGCTTCAATATCACTTTTTAAATGAATATTATATTCTGTTAAATTGTCCTTATATTGGATGATGCAACTGTCTTTTTGTTCAAATATCAGAATATCCATTCCGTTAACTTGGATTATTTGACCTGATACAACATCCATAACGGATTGCTCGCCAACCCAATCAAGGTTTTCAGCAAGCTGTGTTATTGATAAATTACAATTACATCCATTATATTCAAAACGAATATACGCATTTTTTGAAACAGTTTCGTCATCTGTTCTGTTTTCTATTTCGGCTATTTTACAATTTTCTTTTATCATCTCCTCAGGAAAAGTTACAGGTGAAATGCCATAGTCAGCGAGTTTTTTTGCCAAATCAGTATCCAACAAAGCATATCCATCTGCTATTGTATCGGCATTTTCCAAATTATAGTCAATTCAGCATTTCCGTTAATCAGTTCAGCAATCTTTTGCGGTATATTAAAGTTGAACACTTGAGCAGATACCACAAATGTTGAAACAATAATAACAACAAATACGGCAGCAATAAGCAATACCTTAATTGGTTTTTTTGATTTTGTTTTGATGACTAATGCCGTGTTATTCATTTCATTGTTTCTTTTTATTTCTAATAAATCATAGCAGATATCAATATAATCCATATCTACTTGTTCATTTTCTTTATTTAATTCTTGTGTTATAAGTTCTAAAATTTCTTCTTCAGTTAATTTAGGCAATTTTGAATTAATCATTTCAAGTAATTCATTTTTACTAAATTTATTATTCACTTTAAGTCCTCCTATTTATATAGTGTCAAAAAAATTAAAAACAGGAACAAAAAGTTTAACTTTTTTCATAATCTTTAATCATTTTTAAAATTTTATTTTTCAGTTTAGCGTGTCTTTTACCTACAGTTGATGAATCTAATCCTAGTGATTTGCTTATTTCAACAAAGGATTGTTGCTTCCAATATCGAGCAATATATAAATTTTGTTCGTCTTTATCTAACGATGAAACAATTTTTAGGGCTCTTTTTTCTATGGTTTCATCTGTAATCATATTATCAACATAATCAGGGGTATAGTAAAGGTTATTTTCTATTGCAGAATCTTTATCTTCATTATTAAAAAAATCATATTCATTGCGTTTTAACTTATCGCGGACAATCTTGTTATTATAATTCATTGTTACTTGATATAACCAAGCTCTATAATTGCTTATTTCAATTCCACGCAATAAATTTTCGTATAAAGCAATATATGTATCTTGAACACAATCGCAAGCATCTTCATAACTTAACTGAAAATGCAATTGACAGTGTTGTATTAATTTTTCACGATAAATTTCAGAATCTTCCATTATTTCGTTAATAGTATTTTTATCAATAGCACTGGAATAATCTTTTAATTTTGTTTTGCTCAAAATATTCTCCTTAAAATTATGAATAAATTGGTTAAATACTCAATATCTTTATAACTTTTAACAATATATTTGTCAATAGAAAACGCAAAAGAAAGCAAAAAATGTCAAAACATTATATAAACAAAAGCGACGGAAATTTCCGTCGCTTTGAAGATAAAATCATTTTAAATTTTTGAAATGATTATTTCACATTTACCGTTAATGGTATATTCACCATAGTTAGCAGGGACAAAAAAGCTGTCGCCCTTTTTGAATTCTTTTTTATTAATATATCCGCTGCCGTCAACAACTAAAATATGATTAAAGCTTTTTTCATCCGTGCAAAGTGTTACACTTTGTTTTACATCATAATGATTGACTGTGAACAAATCGCATTCTGTCAATAGAGTTTCAACATAATTGCCGTTATCAACAGGTTCACCCATTGGTTTGATATCATACTTTGGAGGCTCGGTAACTGAAACATCAACAGCCTTTTTGATGTGCAGCTCTCTCGGCTTGCCGTCAGCACCGACTCTGCCGTAATCATAAACTCTGTAGGTCGTGTTTGAATTCTGCTGAATTTCCGCAACAAGTATACCCTTGCATATTGCGTGAACTGTGCCTGCTTCAATGAACAGCAAATCGCCCTTTTTTACCTTAACACTGTTGAGTACATCTGTAAGTGTATTGTTTTCAATAGCCTCAGCAAATTCTTCACTGCTGATTTTTTCCTTAAAGCCGTAAATGAGCTGAGCATCCTCGGCGGCATCAAGTACATACCATATTTCTGTTTTGCCGAATTCACCCTCAACTCTCTGAGCGTATTCATTGTTTGGGTGTACCTGAATGGATAAATTATCCTTAGCGTCAATCAGCTTTATTAAAATAGGAAAATAGGGGAACGCCTCAGCTCTTGTTCCGACAACCTTAATGCTGCCTGCCTTATTGATAACATCATCAAGGCTCTTTCCGTCAAATTCTCCGCCTACAATTGTGTTCTTTCCGTCCTTATGGCAGGAAAGCATCCAGCCCTCGGCAACCTTGTCAAAATCGCAGTCAAAGCCGAAATCGGTTTTCAGTCTTGTTCCGCCCCAGAGATAATCTTTAAATACAGGATTTAACTTTAAAATATCCATAATATGTTCCTTTATTAATTTATTTTTTTATATAATAGCAAATTTTATCTATACTTTCAATTGAAAATAGTGTAAAATATATCTATTAATTTTGGAGTTTTTTTGTTATGAATATTGTAGATGTTCAAAATTTAACATTATCCTTTGGTGAAAATACACTTTTTTCCAATGTTTCTTTTGATATAAAGGATAAGGAAAAGGTTGGCTTTGTCGGTGTTAACGGCGCAGGTAAAACCTCTCTTTTTAAAATATTGACAGGTGAATATATTCCTGACAGCGGTAACTGCTTTATGTCAAAAAGTATCCGTCTTGGTTATATGGAACAGCATACCTGTTCTGATGATAGAACAATCTGGAATGAGCTTGTGAGTGTTTTCGATGACCTTATTGAAATGGAAAATGAGCTTGAGTTACTTGCACAGGAGCTGACGCTCAATCATTCTCAGCAGCTTATTGACAGGCAGGATTATTTAACGGATGCATTTAACAGACAGGGTGGCTTGACCTATAAATCAATGACGCGTTCTGCATTAATCGGTCTTGGCTTCAGTGAGGATGATTTTAATAAATCAACCAAAACACTTTCGGGCGGTCAGCGTTCAAAACTGATTTTAGCAAAGCTGCTTTTGTCAAAGGCAGATTTTCTTTTGCTTGATGAGCCTACCAATCATCTTGATATTTCTTCAATTCAGTGGCTTGAGGAATTCTTGAAAAACTTTAACGGTGCCTGTCTTATTATATCCCATGACAGATATTTTCTTGACAAAATCACTGATAAAACAATCGAGCTTGAAAATAAAAAAATCCGTTCATATAAGGGCAATTATTCCACCTTTCTTGTAAAAAAAGAGGCAGAGCAGAAGGCAATTGAGGATAAATATAATAACGATATTGCTGAGATTGAGCGTCTTGAAGGCATCATTGCCCAGCAAAGGCAGTGGAACAGAGAAAAGAATATTAAAACTGCCGAAAGCAAGGAAAAGGTTGTTGAACGCATAAAAGCACAGCTTGTGCTGCCTGACAGCAAGGTTGAAAAAATCAGATTTGATTTTACGCCAAAATGTGTGTCCGGTGAGGATGTTATTGATGTAAACGGTCTTTCAAAATCATTTAACGGAAATAAAATTTTCTCGAATGCAAGCTTTAATGTGAAAAGAGGGGAGCGTGTATTCCTTCTCGGTGATAACGGCTGCGGCAAAACCACGCTTTTAAAAATCCTTATGGGCGATTTGACCCGTGATGACGGTACCTTTAAATTTGGACAGTCCCTTATGACAGGCTATTTTGATCAGGTTCAGGCGAAGCTGGATTTAACCAAAACAGTTATTGATGAGGTGTGGACCAATTTTCCATATATGACTGAAACAAAGGTGAGAAACGCTCTTGCCGCCTTTCTGTTTAAGGGTGAAGATGTTTTCAGACCGCTTGAGGTCTGCTCGGGCGGTGAACGTGCACGTGTTGCACTGCTTAAGCTTATGCTTGGCGGCTTCAATTTTTTACTGCTTGACGAGCCTACCAATCATCTTGATGCATTTTCCCGTGAGGAGCTTGAAAATACTTTGCTTAACTATCAGGGGACAATGCTTATCGTATCACATGACAGATATTTCATAAACAAGCTTGCTACACGTATTGTTGAATTAACACCAAACGGCTGCAACAGCTATATCGGCGGCTATGACGAATATGCCGATCGGCGGTATGTGCAGACAGCTGAAAAGCCAAAAGAAGAAAAAACAAAGGTTAACGATTATAAGCTGAAGAAGGAGCGTCAGAGTAATCTCAGGAAGCTTACAACGAAGAACAAAAGGCTTGAGGAAGAGATTGAGCGCATTGAGCTTGAAATTGAGAAAACACAGGAAATGCTTGATTCAGCAGGCTATGAGGAGCTTATGGAATTAACAAAGCAGCTTGATGAATTAACCTCGAAAAGAGATAACCTCTATTCCGAATGGGAGCTGACCGCTATGGAATTAGAGACGTATAATTCATAATACAGATACAGGAGATTTTTATGTCGGCCGTAGTTATAATAGGTGCAGGTGCAGCAGGTCTTTTGTGCGGTGCTAAGCTTGCACAAAGAGGCTTTGATGTTACACTGCTTGAAAAAATGAACAGACCCGCAAGAAAGCTGATGATAACAGGTAAGGGCAGATGTAATGTTACAAATGCCTGTTTTGAGCTTGATGATTTAATATCAAATGTTCCAACCAATCCAAGGTTTATGTATTCGGCTTTTTCACATTTTATGCCGTATGACACGATGGCACTTTTTGAGGAACTCGGAGTGCCTCTTAAAGTTGAAAGAGGAAACCGTGTTTTCCCTCAAAGCGACAAGGCTGTGGATATTGTTGATGCTCTTGTCAGATATTGTAAGGACAGCGGTGTTAAAATTGTTCAGGCAGAGGCTAAGGCTTTTGAAACTGAAAACGGAGAAATCAAAGCCGTTATACTTTCTGATAAATCAAAAATTTTCTGTGACAGAGTTGTTGTTGCCACAGGCGGTAAAAGCTACCCCTTAACCGGCTCAACAGGTGACGGATATATTCTTGCAAGGTCTGTGGGGCACAATGTGACATCAATCAAGCCAAGCCTTGTGCCGTTGGTGTGTTCAAATAACTTTGTACCTAAGCTTCAGGGATTGTCATTAAAAAATATTTCTGTTACACTTTTTGAAAATGAAAAGGAAATATTTAATGATTTCGGTGAAATGATCTTTACGCATTACGGTATGTCCGGTCCTGTTATTCTTTCAGCTTCAAGCCATATCGGAAATATAGGAAAAAAGGATTATAAAATAGAGATTGATTTTAAGCCTGCACTTGATTTGCAGACTCTTGATAAGCGTCTGCAAAAGGATTTTTCTGAATTTTCCAATAAAGATTTTATAAATTCTTTGTCAAAGCTGTTGCCTAAAAAACTAATTCCTGTTATAGTTTTAATCAGCGGTGTTTCACCGAATACCAAGTGTAATCAGATTACTAAGGAGCAAAGACAGGCTCTTGCTCATCTTCTTAAGCATTTTACAGTTAATGTAAGCAGCTTTCGGCCGGTTGAGGAAGCAATTATCACCTCAGGCGGTGTTGATGTTAAGGAGCTTGACCCGAAAACAATGAAATCAAAAATCGTTGATAATCTCTATTTTATCGGTGAGGTTATTGATGTTGATGCATATACAGGCGGTTTTAATTTGCAGATTGCATTTTCTACGGCGGCTGTGTGTGCAGAAAATATGGAATAAAAGAGAGGCAGTTTTATGATTAATGTAGCTATTGACGGACCTGCAGGTGCAGGTAAGTCAACGATTGCCAAAGCCGCAGCCAAGACTCTTGGCTTTATTTATGTTGACACAGGTGCACTCTACCGAACAATTGCACTCAGCGCTGTAAGGTGTGGTGTTGATGATAATGAAGAAATAATTAATATGCTTAATGATATAACTGTTAAGCTCGGGTTTGCCGATGATGGCAGTCAGTGTGTTTATCTCAACGGTGAGAATGTTTCATCACTTATCAGAACACCTGAAATTTCCATGGCGGCATCAAAGGTTTCCGCTATACCGGAGGTAAGGGCGTTTCTTCTTGACCTTCAGCGTGATATTGCCCGTGAGAATAATGTTATTATGGACGGGCGTGACATTGCTTCAGTTGTTCTGCCGAATGCTCAGCCTAAAATCTTTTTGTTTGCATCACCCGAATGCAGAGCAGACAGAAGATATAAGGAGCTTATTGAAAAGGGTGAAAAGGTCACATATGAGGATGTGCTTGCTGATGTCAACCAACGTGACTATCAGGATTCTCACCGTGATATTGCACCGCTTAAGCCGACAGATGAGTCTGTTATGGCTGATACATCAGAGCTTGATTTACAGCAGTCAATTGAGCTGATAATTAATATTATTAAGGAGAATATGCAGTGAAGGAATTTGATTACTCTCAGGTAAAGCACTATAAGCTTTACAATTTTATTAAGGTTGCTTTCAGACCGCTTGTAAAAATTGTTTACCATACAAAATTCAAGGGACTTGAAAATGTGCCGAAAAATAATAATTACATAGTTGCAATCAACCATACCTGTGCTGTTGACCCGATTTTTGTTGCATGTCCAAAGCAGGTGCCGCCGCTTCACTTTATGGCTAAAGTTGAGCTGTTCAAAAATCCTATTGCAGCCTGGTTTATTACGCATATGTATGGCTTTCCTGTTAAAAGAGGCAAGGGAGATACTTCTGCAATTGACTATGGTATCAAGATTATTGAAGAGGGTCATGTAATGGCAATCTGTCCGGAGGGCAAGCGTATTAAGGATAAGGACGGTGTGCCCCAAAAGGCAAAGGCGGGTGTTGCTGTTATTGCAAAGGCTACAGGTGCAGATATTCTTCCTGTTGCTATTTGCTGCAAAGGCAAAATAAAGCCCGGCAGTCACGTAACTGTTTCATACGGTAAACTGATTAAAAACAGTGAGCTTGGTCTTGATAAGGAAAATGTCGGACCTCACGATATTAAAGATGCAGCTAATATGGTAATGGGAAGAATTACCGAGCTTTGGGAGGCTGAATGCAAATCATGATTAAGCTTGCAAAAACAGCAGGATTTTGTTTTGGTGTTGACAGAGCAGTAAATCTTGTTTATGAGCTTGTTGAAAAGGGCGAAAAGGTTTGCACACTCGGACCGATAATTCATAATTCACAGCTTGTAGCTGATCTTGAAAGCAAGGGTGTTAAAATTATTAATGATATTTCCGAGTGTCCGGATGGCTATACGGTTGTCATTAGAACTCACGGCGTTGAAAAAACGGTTATTGATTGTGCAGGTGACAGCAATGTTGATTATATAGATGCCACCTGTCCCTTTGTTTCAAAAATTCACAGAATTGTAAGTGAGCAGCAGGAGGGAACAGTTACCCTTATTGCAGGTGACGAAAATCATCCCGAGGTTATGGGTATTCGCTCTTATTGCCGTGGTAAGAGCTTTGTGTTTAAAAATGACGAAGAACTTAACTTTATACTGAAAAATAATGGTCTTATTGACGAAAAATCGTTGATTTGTGTTTCGCAGACCACATTTTCTTTAAAAGAATGGAAAAAATGCGAGAAAATTCTAAAAAAACTATATACAAATTGCAAAATTTATAGTACAATATGTAATGCTACAGCCGACAGACAGGAGGAAGCGGCTTCCATTTCCGAGGAAGCAGACGCTATGATTGTAATCGGCGGTAGACATTCATCTAACACCTGTAAGCTTAGGGATGTTTGTAAAGCCAAGGCAGATACCTATTTAATAGAAACCGCCGAAGAGCTGCACGATATTGACCTCAGTCTTTATAAGGTAGTTGGTGTTACTGCGGGGGCTTCAACACCCTCGGTTATTATCAAGGAGGTACTAAAATCCATGTCCGAAGAAATTATTGAAAAGGAAGTTGAAACAACTGATTCAGTTGTGGAGACAGCAGATACCGCTGATAAGGCTACTGAGCCTGCTGTCAAAGCATCTGCTGATGGTGAGGCAACCTTCGAAGAAATGCTTGAAGAATCATTCAGGGAAGATGAAAACAGCAAGGTAGTAAAAGGTACAGTTGTTAACATTACTCCAACAGAGGTATTTGTTGATGTTGAGGGTAGAAAGCAAACTGGTGTTATCGCTTTTGATGATTTGTCATCAGAGCCAATTACTAAGCCAGAGGATGCTGTTAGCATTGGTGATGAGCTTAGCCTTGTTATTATGAAGACTGATGACAGTGAAGGTGTGCTCAAGCTTTCTAAGAAGCTTGTTGACCAGTTTAAGGGCTGGGAGGACATTGTTGCTGCCAAGGAAAATGATGAAGTACTTGAGGGTACTGTTACCGCTGTTGTTAAGGGCGGTGTAATTGTTGTTGCTAAGGGTACAAGAGTATTTGTTCCTGCATCACTCACAGGTGTTGCTCGCGGACAGGAGCTTGATATTCTTAAGAATACAACAGCTCGTTTCAGAATTATTGACATTAATAATTCAAGACGCCGTGCAGTTGGCTCAATTAAGGTTGTTGCTAACGAAGAAAGAAAGGCTCAGCAGGAAGCTCTTTGGGCTTCACTTGAAGAGGGTCAGAAGCTTAACGGCACAGTTAAGTCACTTACAAGCTATGGCGCATTTGTTGATATCGGTGGTATGGACGGTATGATTCATATCAGCGAACTTTCATGGAACAGAATTAAGCATCCGTCAGAGGTTGTTAAGGTTGGCGATGTTGTTGAGGTAACAATTAAGAGCCTTGATGCGGAGAATAAAAAGATTTCTCTCGGCTTCAAGAAGATTGAGGATAACCCATGGGAGATTCTTAAGAGAGATTATCCTGTTGGTACAGACTGCAAGGCTAAGATTGTTTCAATCGCTGCTTTCGGTGCATTCGCTAATGTTATTCCGGGTATAGACGGTTTAATTCATATCAGCCAGATTTCATGGGAAAGAGTTAAGACACCTGCTGATGTACTCAGTGTTGGTGACGAGGTTGACGTTAGAATTATTGATGTTGACTATGATAAGAAGAGAGTTTCTCTTTCAATGAAAGAGCTTATCTCAAAGCCTGAAGAAACAGTTGCAATTCTTGCTGACGAGGATGACGCTGAATAATAGGGCTACATAAAAATCAAAAGGCAAGGAGTTTCTCCTTGCCTTTTTTATCTTAATTTACTTTCTGTAAATATTAAGAGAGGGCTTTTAAGCCCTCTCCTCAGACTGTCGATAAAGTGGGCTGAACCACGCACTAAGATTAATGAAAAGAAAATTTACTGTTTTATATGATTGCAGGGCAGAGGTTTTACTTCTGCCGCCAAAACAATTTAAAAGCCTTGCAATTTCAACAAATTGCAAGGCTTTTGTGCGTTTTTTCGCCTTTTGCTCGGAAACAGTACCATCGTACAGTAATCCTCGCAAAATGCAAAATTCAGCTCCATTTCTCAACGTCTGCCAGCGTGTAGAATTTGTTATCTGACTTTTTCTACACGCTGAGGGGAGGGCTTTTAAGCCCTCCCCTTAAAAAATGCTAATTAAAAATTGAATTAATTAAATTTTGATAAATTTCTGTTGGATTTTGCTGGAATTTATCTCTAATCAGCTCTGCCTGTGCCATTGTAGGAACATTCAGTGACAGCACCATAAAGTCCTTGTCAATGTCACTTACATGCATTGTTATTTTAAAATATCCGTTTTCAGGGATTATTTCAACCTTGTTTTCCTTTTTGTTGATTTCACGCTCGGCAAGTTTTCTTACCATTTCAATACTTTTTTCTCTTATTGTTATAGGCAGGTCTTTTTCAACGATATCAACAGCAAACTTACAGTCCTTGCTTATTTCAAGATAGCCATTTTCATTTTCTTTGAAATGCCCCTTTTTAATCATTTTTGAAATAGCGTTTGATACTTCAAAATAATTTGCTATTTTTCCATCGACAATTGCATCTATTATATTCTGTGCTGTTATTTTTTTCTCACAGTTGGCAAGAATATAACAGACTAATATAGATATTGCGGAACTTGAGCGTAATCCACCGTCCTCAATGCCTGCTGTAAAAGCATCAAAATCCAAAACAGGGTTATATTCCTTGTCCATTATCTCACCGTCCCTTTGATTATTATACTGATTTTTGACAAATAATATAATAGCACATATTTGTTAATCTTGCAATCAATTCTTATTTGTGCTATAAATATATTAGAAATTTTTTCTAAAGGAGAATATCAAAATGACAGAAATTACAAAAGACACAATTATCGGCGATATTTTAGACATTTGCCCTGATGCGGTACCTTTGTTTTTAGAAATCGGTATGCACTGCCTTGGCTGTCCTGCATCAAGAGGTGAAACTGTAGAGCAGGCTTGTATGGTTCACGGCACAGATGCTGACGAGCTTGTTAAAAAGCTTAACGCTTTTGTGACTGAAAAATAATGCAGTCTTTATCAAAAAGATTATCTGCTGTTGCAGGGCTTGTCAAAAAAGGTTCTGTGATTGCAGACATTGGCACTGACCACGGCTATATTCCTGTTTATCTTTATAAATCGGGAATAATTAATGGTGCGGTAGCGGCAGATGTTAACGAAAAACCTTTAGCCTCCTGTGAAACTCTTGTTATGCAGGAGGAGCTTTCTGCTGTGATAAAAACGAGATTATCTAACGGACTTGATCGTGTTTTGAGTGATGAGTATGATACCGTTATTATTGCAGGAATGGGTGGTGAGCTGATTGCAGACATTCTTTCAAGGGCAGACGTTAAGGATAAGCATATTATATTAAACCCTATGACGCATCCCGAGATAGCCCGTAAATATTTGTATGATAATGGTTTTGATATTGTTAATGATTTAATTGTTAAGGACGGCAAACACTATTATTCTGTATTTGATGCAATGTATACAGGTGAGATTTTGCCAAAAACAAGAACGGATTATTACCTTGGTAATATTAAGGATTTTTCAAATAAGGAATATTTTGAGCATCTTTTAAACTATCTTAATAATAAGCTTAAATCAGGTGAAGACTTAAAGGCTGTTATCAAAGCTGTGGAGGAAAAACTATGACAACTGTTAAAAATATTTTTGATTACATAAATTCCGTTGCTCCGTTTGATTTGCAGGAGGAGTGGGATAATGCAGGATTTTTAACAGGGGATTTTCGCAAAGAGGTTAAAACTGTGGTTATGGCTCTTGACCCTACTAAAGGGGCTTGTGAATTTGCCGCCGGTGTTCATGCTGATTTGCTTTTAACACATCATCCTGTGCTTTTTAAGGGTGCTAAAGAAATAATCAAAGGCTCTGCACTTTATACTCTTATAAATAATGACATTGCCCATATTGCTGCCCATACAAATTTTGACATTGCTGACTGCGGTATCAATTTTAATCTTGCAAAGCTTTTAGAGCTTGAAAATGTTTCAAAAATCGACGGCAGCTTTATTGTAACAGGTGATTTGCCCCAGGCAATGAGTATTGATGATTTGACGCAATATGTCAGTGATGCACTTGATTGTCAGGGCATAAGATATACAGATACCGACAGGCTGATTAAAACAGTTGCTGTCGGCGGCGGTGCCTGTGAGGAATATATTGAGATTGCTGAGCCCTGCTCGGATTGCTTTATTACAGGTGACCTGAAATATCATCAGATGCTTGATGCAAAGGAACGTGGCTATGCACTTATATCTGCAGGTCATTTTGAAACAGAAAATAAACCATTTTTAATGCTTAAGGATATGCTTGAAAAGCTTTTCACAGATGTTGAATTTATTATAGCACCTGTGAATAATCCTATACAATCAATATAAATTAAGGAAAAATTATGGCACTTGACGGAATTTTTTTATACCATTTAAAAAATGAAATAGCTGATTTTGCAGTTGACAGCAGGGTTGATAAAATCTATCAGCCCTCAAAGGATGAGCTTGTTATCAACCTTCGCTCTCGTGAGGGTAGTAAGAGGCTTCTTTTATCCTGCAATGCCGACAGTGCCAGAATTCATTTTACGGACTATCCGCCTGAAAATCCACCGAAACCGCCTATGTTTTGTTTGCTTTTAAGGAAAAGGCTTACAGGTGCCTGGATAACCGATATTATTCAGGAAGATTTGGAACGTGTTGTAAAAATAAATTTTTCAGGTACAGATGAGCTTGGTGACAAACGCTCGTATTCACTTATTGTTGAAATTATGGGCAGATATTCAAATATTATCTTCGTTGACGAAAATGGCAAAATCATTGACTCCCTTAAAAGAATTGACGAGAATAAATCACAGGTGCGTGAGGTTTTGCCGGGTGTTACATATGTCGCACCGCCACAGCAGGATAAAATGAATATCTTCACCGATGACATAGATGTTGTTAAAAACAAAATTAAATCATCAAATAAGACGCTGTATAAGGCTGTTATGGAAACTGTAAAGGGTGTATCTCCTGTTATCTGCCGTGAGATTGAAAACGGCTTGACTCTTGATGAGTTTAAGTCTTGTGCCCAAAAGCCTGTGCCCACTGTTGTTATTGTTGATACCCCAAAGGATTTTGCCTTTATGAATATTCGGCAGTATGACAGTTTGGCTGAGATTAAGCACTATGACACCTTCTCTCAGCTACTTGACTATTTCTATTATGAACGTGTTCGTTTGATGAGAATTAAGGCACGCAGTGCAGACTTGTTTAAAAAGCTCACAACATTGCAGGAGCGTGCGGTGAGAAAGGCTGCGAACAGAGAGCAGGAGCTTGAAAGCTGTAAGGATAAGGATACCTTTAAGCTTTTCGGTGATTTGATTAACTCAAATCAATACAGGCTTGAAAAGGGTCAGGCTTATTATGATTTGGAGAACTATTATGATAATAACAGTGTGATCAGAATTCCTGCCGATATTTTCTTAACTCCCGCACAGAATGCACAAAAGTATTATAAGGAATATCGCAAAAAACAGGTGGCAGAGGCTAAGCTGGTTGATTTTATAAATCAGGCAAAGGCTGAGGCTGAATATTTTGAAACGGTTATTGACGCACTTTCACGTGCAGAAACCGACAGTGAAATCAGTGAAATCAAAGCAGAGCTTTCATCACAGGGCTATCTGAAAAAAACTGCTGATAAAAAGAAAAATCCAAAGGCGCTTAAGCCTATGCGGTTTAAAACACATGACGGTTTTGTTGTTTGGGTAGGCAGGAATAACCTTATGAATGACCGGCTGACCATGAAAACGGCTAAAAATTATGACACCTGGTTTCATGTTCAGGACAGTGCAGGCAGTCATGTTATCTGCGAAACCTCGGGTGCAGAAATTACAGATGAAGCCATTCATGATTGTGCAGTGCTGGCGGCTTATTACAGCAAGGCGAGAGCAAGCTCAAATGTTGCGGTTGATTATACACTGATAAAGAATGTTAAAAAGCCAAACGGTGCTAAGCCCGGTTTTGTGGTTTATGACCCTTATAAAACAGAATTTGTTACCCCGACTATGGAAGAAGCGGAGGGATTAAGCGATGAATAATGCTGCAATTATTTTAGGTGCAGGTGCAGGCACACGAATGAAGGCAGACAAGAGCAAGCTGCTTCTTGAAATAAACGGAAAAACAGTTTTAGAGCGAACTGTTGAAACCTTTTCTAAAATTAAAGAAATCAACGAAATTATTGTTGTTTGCCGTGAAAGTGATCTTGACAGCTTTGAAAATGTGCTTTCGCCGTATAATGTTTCATATTGCTTTGGCGGCGAAACACGACAGCAGAGCGTTATGAATGCCGTTGAAACGATTGATGAATGCGATTATCTGTTAATACACGACGGCGCAAGACCTCTGATTACCGAAAAAGAGATAACGGACACGCTGACAAGTGCAATTCAGAATGGCGCTGCGGCTGTTGGCGTTATGGTGAAGGATACCATCAAGGTTATTGACAGCAATTATCAGATTGTTTCAACTCCTGACAGATCAAGCCTTGTATCAATCAGAACACCACAGATTTTTGAATTTAAAATGTATGTTGATGCGGTTGAAAAAGCAAAGGCAGATGGCAAGGATTTTACTGATGATTGTCAGTTGATTGAGTATTTCGGAAAGCCTGTATTCACCGTTATTGGTGATTACGGCAATATCAAAATTACTACACCTGAGGATTTGCCTATGGCAGAGGGTGTGCTGAAAATGAGAGGTGAGCGGTAATGAGAATAGGTCACGGCTACGATGTTCATAAGTTGGTTGAGGGCAGAAAATGTATTATCGGCGGTGTTGATATTCCAAGTCCTGTCGGTCTTCTTGGTCACAGCGATGCGGATGTACTCCTTCACGCAATCAGTGATGCGATTCTCGGTGCTGCCGCTATGGGCGATATCGGTCACCTTTTTCCTGATACGGATGATAAGTGGAAGGGTGCTGATAGCCTTGAACTACTCAAAGAGGTTGTCAGACAGGTTAATGCAAAAGGCTATAAAATTATAAATATTGACTCCACAATCCTTGCGCAGACTCCGAAAATGGCACCGCATATTTATGATATGAGGTGCAATATTGCAAAGGCCTGCAATGTTGATGTTGACTGTATTTCTGTTAAAGCGACCACCGAGGAGGGCTTAGGTTTCACAGGTGCTAAAGAGGGTATTGCCGCCCATGCGGTCTGTCTGATTGAATGATAGGGAATATATAGGATATGCACTTTGTTAAAGCAAAAGGGATTTTATCGCCTAAAAACGGAATGAATTTGTACCGCGGATGTTCTCATGGCTGCATATACTGTGACTCCAGAAGTAAGTGCTATAATATGCGGCATGATTTTGAAGATATTGAGATTAAGGAAAATGCCGTTGAATTGCTTGAAAATGCACTTAAGCATAAACGTAAAAAGTGTATGATAGGCACAGGCTCTATGACAGATCCCTATATTCCGATTGAAATGGAATTGCAGAATGTCAGAAAAGCCTTATCGTTGATTTACGAAAATGGCTTTGGTTTTACAGTTATTACAAAATCAAACCGTATTCTGCGGGACATTGATTTGTTGCAGAAAATCAATGAAAAAACAAAATGCGTTGTACAGATGACTCTGACGACTGCTGACGAGGCTTTGTGCAGAAAAATCGAACCCTGTGTTTCTGCAACAAAAGAACGATTTGAAGTTCTTAAACAAATGCGTGATGCCGGGATACCTGCTGTTGTGTGGCTTTCGCCGATTTTACCCTTTATAAATGATACATGGGAGAATATTTCTTCGATTCTTGATATGTGCATTGAAGCAAAGGTTTATGGTATTATATGCTTTGGTATGGGTGTTACACTTCGTGACGGAAACAGGGAGTATTTTTATAGTCAACTTGATAAATATTTCCCCGGTTTAAAAGGGGAATATATCAAAGTATATGGTAATCAGTATGCCGTCAGCAGTCCTGATAATAAAAGACTGATGAAGCTGTTTAATGAAAAGTGTGATGAGCATGGTATCGTTCATAATAATGATTTGATATTTGAATATTTGCAAACCTTTGAAGAAAAGCAAGCGGCAAAGCAGATGAGTCTGTGGGATTTATAATTACATTTAATTCATATTATAGCCTGTTTATACAATACATTAGTATAAGCAGGCTATATTTTTTGAATATTCTGTTAATACTCTTGACAAATGGAAAAATATTGCTAAAATAGTAATTGTTAGCACTCGATACGTCTGAGTGCTAACAAGTGAAAACGCAAAATATTTTTAGAGGTGATATTATGAATATTAAACCATTGGCAGATAAGGTTTTGCTTAAATCCTTTGAGGCTGAGGAAACAACAAAAAGCGGACTTATCCTTGCAGCATCTGCACAGGAAAAGCCTGAAATGAGCGAGGTTGTCGCAGTTGGTCCGGGTACCGATGAAAACCCAATGACCGTTAAAGCAGGCGATAAGGTTATTACAAGCAAATACTCAGGCACTGAGGTTAAGGTTGACGGTGTGGAATACACTATTATTTCTGTAAGTGACATTCTTGCAGTTGTTGAATAATTTGAAAGGAAGATTTGAATTATGGCTAAGGATATAATTTATGGCGAGGAAGCTCGCAAGGCTCTGCAGGCAGGTATTGACAAGCTTGCAAATACTGTAAAAATCACACTTGGTCCAAAGGGACGCAATGTAGTACTTGACAAAAAATACGGTTCACCGCTTATCACAAATGACGGTGTAACAATTGCCAAGGAAATTGAGCTTGAAAATCCATTTGAAAATATGGGTGCTCAGCTTGTTAAAGAGGTTTCATCAAAAACAAATGACGATGCAGGCGACGGCACAACAACTGCAACACTTCTTGCTCAGGCTCTTGTTCGTGAGGGTATGAAGAATGTTGCTGCAGGTGCTAACCCAATGGCTGTTAAAAACGGTATCAAGGCTGCTGTTGATGCAACTGTCGAGGCAGTTAAGGCTAATTCACAGCAGGTTAAGGGCTCAGAAGATATTTCCCGTGTAGCTACTGTTTCTGCTGCTGATGAATATGTAGGCTCACTTATCGCAGATGCTATGGATAAGGTATCTGCTGATGGTGTTATCACTATCGAGGAGTCAAAAACTGCTGATACTGTCTGCGAGGTTGTTGAGGGTATGCAGTTTGACCGTGGCTATATCTCACCTTATATGGTGACAGATACCGATAAAATGGAAGCTGTTATTGATGACGCAATGCTTCTTATTACAGACAAAAAGATTTCAACAGTTCAGGATATTCTTCCTCTTCTTGAGGCTGTTCTCAAGTCAGGTCAGAAGCTTGTGATTGTTGCTGAGGATGTTGAGGGCGAGGCGCTCCAGACAATCCTTCTTAACAAGCTGCGTGGCACATTCACCTGTGTTTGTGTTAAGGCTCCCGGATTTGGTGACAGAAGAAAGGATATGCTTCAGGATATTGCTGTTCTTACAGGCGGTCAGGTTATTACAAGTGACCTTGGTTTAGAGCTTAAGGATGCCACAATGGCAATGCTCGGTAAGGCTCGTCAGGTTAAGGTTACCAAGGAAAACACAATCATCGTTGATGGTGCAGGCGATGCTGCTGAAATCAAGAACAGAGTTGGTCAGATTAAGACTGCTATTGATAACAGTACATCAGACTTTGACAGAGAAAAGCTTCAGGAGCGTCTTGCTAAGCTTGCAGGCGGTGTTGCAGTTATCAAGGTTGGTGCTGCTACCGAAACAGAAATGAAAGAGAAGAAGCTCAGAATAGAGGATGCTCTTGCTGCAACAAAGGCTGCAGTGGAAGAGGGCATCGTTGCAGGCGGCGGTGTTGCTCTTATCAATGCTATTCCTGCTGTAGAGGCTCTGCTTGATACTGACGATGCAGATTTCAAAACAGGTGTTGCAATTGTTGTTAAGGCACTTGAAGAGCCTGTCAGACAGATTGCACTTAATGCAGGTGCAGAGGGCTCTGTTATCGTTGATAAAATTAAGACCTCAAATAAAACAGGCTATGGTCTGAATTTTGCAACAGGTGCGTATTGCGATATGATAGAGGAGGGTATTGTTGACCCTGCTAAGGTAACTCGTTCAGCACTCCAGAATGCAGCATCGGTTGCGGCAATGGTGCTTACTACTGAAAGTCTTGTTACAGATATTAAGGACCCGCAGGCAGATGCAGCACAGGCAGCAGCTATGGCAGCAGCACAGGGCGGCGGAATGTATTAATAAATACATCAATATGATAAAAACACTTCCCACTTGGGAAGTGTTTTTTTGTTGCTGTTTAGAATTTTACATCCTTTGAAAGCTTGCCGTGGTAAACCGCATTTCCGATATTAACAGGTGAAAGATAAACCTTGAGCTGCTTTCCTATTGCATTGAGTTTGCAGTAGTCAAATTTAATATCGCTTAAGCTGTAAATTTTTATGCTTTCCGCAAGCTCTCGAATTCTCATGGCTTTATCGGATGAAATCGTGATTTCCTTTGTTTCGTTTGGCAGAATATCAAAGAAATTATCACTGAACGGATTCGAGGATCTGTTGCTTTCGGCTTTTACAAGTCTTGCAAAGCTATCGGTTTTAATCGTTAATCTTAACTGCTTATCTTCAATCGTAATTCTTGTTTTAAGCTTTGCCTTCGGAAGACAAAGATTTTTTTCATTGTCAAGCAGAACAACCTTCTGATTAATCTGCACGCCATTCTGATAAAGCCTTGCACAGATTCCTGTTTTTCTGTAATCGTACACTCTCTTGATTTCATTGACATCAAGTTCAAACATCAGCCTGTTTTCAAGTGCATTAATCTCAACGGCTGTTCTGTGCTGTTCAAGAGTTCCCTTTTCAAAGTCAAATATTATATATTCAGCTTCAACTGATTGTTCACTGTTAAGGTCATTAAGCACAAATACTTTGATGTGTTCCTCTGTATCTTCAACAGAAACGGATAGGGGAGCGTTAAAGTGCTTTGCACCATACTGCAGTGCTTTGTAGTTGCCATAGTAGTCAATGCTTGACCATGAGCATACGCCCCAGCAGTCATTCAATTGCCAGTACATAGAGCCGTTGCATCTGCCTTTATTTCTTCTCCAATGCTCGGTTGCATCTGCGATGCATTCATTTTGTGTTACCTGTGAAAGGTAGATGTAATCCTCAAATCTTTTTGGAAGATTAAAACGTGATGCAATGTAGTAAACCATTTTGTCGTTGCCGCTTGCACATTTTTGATGCGCTTTAAATACATCGCTGTCAAGATTGTAGTCTTCCGGTTGTGCGTATCTTTCGATTGCCTTGATATCAGGCAGACTTTCAAAACCGAATTCACTGCAGAAGCGAGTCATACGCTTGCGGTAATAATCCATTGGCTTAAGTCCGTGCCATACTCCCCAGAGGTGCGTATCGCCGACATTATCCGAGCTTACACCCTTGTTGTGTGAAATTCCGATTGGAGAGCCCTGTGTATATGGAGTTTGTTTATCATATTTTCTTATTTCCGGCTCAAGAATGTGATAGAAGAATTTTTCTGTCCAGTCAACATATTTGGTCATATGTACCCAGGACATATGCATATCTTCAATTTCATTATTTCCGCACCAGATAGCCAGTGAGGGATGATGACAAAGTCTTTTTACGTTGTATTCAACCTCTTCCTTGACATTATCCAAGAACTCGTGGTCAAAGAAAGGATAAGCCTGACAGGCAAACTGAAAATCCTGCCAGATGAGAATACCTCTTTTATCGCAGGCTTCATAAAAGCTGTCGCTTTCATAGTATCCGCCGCCCCATATACGCAGCATATTTATGTTGGAAAACTGTACGGCATCCAGCAGATAGTTAAGCTCCCTGGCCCTGAATCGTGTTATAAAGCTGTCGGGAGGTATGTAGTTTGCACCCTTAATAAAGAGCGGTACGCCGTTTAATCTGAATTGGAAATTCTGTCCGTATTCATCACGTTCACGGTTAAGCTCGATTGTTCTTAAACCGATTTTCTTTTCTTCCCAGCAGATTTCTTTGCCGTTATTGAAAATGACTGCTTTTACTGTATACAACGGTTGTTCATCACTGCCTGAAAGCTCCTTGGTCCACCACAGCTTAGGATTTTCAATTACAAAATCGTGACTGCGTCCCCAGTGATGAAAAACCTCACCGTCAGGTGTTTCGACTGTAAGGAAACATTCAGCATCATCATTATATAATGTCAAATCTGCATTAACACGGATTGTAATATTGTCACTGTGATTTTGTGTGACGGAAAGATAGTTGATTCTGCCGTCCTTAACAAATTCAAGCTCAATATCCCTTGTAATACCGCTGCAAGGCAAAACGGGACCCCAGTCCCATCCGAAATGACATTGAGGTTTTCTGATGTGCACAATTCCATTTTGACCATTTGAATTAATCGGAGCGGGAATTTGCTCATATTTTTTGCTTACATAGTTTACAGGTGAATGAAAAATAATACGAAGCTCATTTTCACCGATTTCAACAAAATCCTTAATTGAGTAGCTGTATGACTTAAAACAATTGTTGCCTTTAAAAAGCAGCTTGTCGTTAATTAATACATCACATATGGTATCAAGCATTTTACAGTTCAAAAGAATATCGTTGTAATTCAAGGCTTTTTCTTTTATGATAAAAGTCTTTTTATATTCCCAATCTTTTTCACCAACCCAAGTAACCTTAGCTTCATTTAAACCGATGAACGGGTCGGGAATTTTGCCGTTTGACATCAAATCCAAAAAGTTGCAGCCGGGCACGATTGCATCATACCAATATTGTGTGCCTACCTCTTTAAAATACCATTTTCCGTTTAATGATTTTTTCATAGCAAATCTCCTGAGTGGTTTGTCATAGTTTATCTTCATTATAAGTTATATTTTGTATCTTTTCAATAGTTTTTATAATCTTTAAGTTAAGGGAATTTCTAAAACGGATTAGGATTTTATATTGACAAATTCCTATTAAAATGATATGATATTGAACGAAATTAAAGATTAAGGAGTTTTTATTATGACGAAATATATTCTGAAAATTGAAGGTATGATGTGCGGTCACTGTGAGGCTCATATGAATGATGTGCTCAGAAATAATTTTTCTGTCAAAAAGGTTGAATCCTCTCATACAAAAAAGCAGTGCGTTATTGTTGCTGATGCACTTGATGAAGAAAAGTTGAAATCTGTTGTTGCCGAAACAGGCTATGAGCTTAAGTCAATAACGAAAGAGCCATATGAGAAAAAGGGGTTTTTTTCAAAGTTAAAAAAATAAAAAAATGTTGACAAATGGTTTTTCCTGTAATATAATTGTTGCATAAATAAAACACGTTGATGGGAACAAGTTTCATTTATGTAGTTGTTTAAGAGAGCCGACGGTTGGTGTGAGTCGGTACAATGTTAAATGAGGTATCCTCCTTGAGTGGCTGTGCTGAAAGGCAGTAGGTGCAGACGGTCGCCGCCGTTATACGGATAGTGTATGATAGTACATTAAAGTGCGTTTTTTAACGAAAAAGAGTGGTACCACGGTATTTATATCGCCTCTTTGCCTATGGGCAGAGAGGCTTTTATTTTTATTCAGAAAGAGGGATTCGTGTGAAAATCGCACGAATGAGATTACATTGCCCTCAAAATTTGCTGATGCATAATTTTGAGATGGCTGTAATCACCATTAACACCTTATCAGGCTACATAAGATGTTAATGATTTTCAATAAATATATGTAGCTCGAAAGGTTATGGTGATTAATATGGCAGATTTAGTAGAAATCCGTTGGCATGGCCGTGGCGGTCAGGGTGCTAAGACAGCCGCTTTACTGTTGGCCGACGTTGCCTTTAAAACAGGCAGTTTTGTGCAGGGCTTTCCGGAATATGGTCCGGAGCGTATGGGTGCTCCCATTACTGCATATAACAGAATCAGTGAAAGCGAAATCAGAGTTCATTCAAATATTTATGAGCCTGATTATGTTGTAGTTGTTGATGAGGGGCTTCTTGATGTAGTGCGTGTAACCGATGGACTTAAGGCTGACGGCGGCATTGTTGTCAATACATCCAAATCACCTGATGAAATCAGAGAAAAGCTGAACGGCTATACAGGTAAGGTTTATACAATTGATGCAAGAAAGGTTTCAAAAGCCTGCCTTGGTAAATATTTTCCTAATACGCCTATGCTTGCTGCTATTGTTAAGGTGTCGGGTGTTATGGAAAAAGAGATTTTCTTAAAGGAAATGGAAAATTCATTTTCTCATAAGTTTGCATCAAAGCCTGAGGTTATCGAGGGCAATATGAATGCACTTAATATGGCTTTTGAGGAGGTAAGATAAATGAAATCAGATTTAAATAAATTACACCTCGACTGCACCTGGCAGGATTTAACCGAGGGTATGCAGATTTACGGTGAGGCGACCTCACTTGAGTTTAATACAGGCGAATGGACATCGGTTCAGCCTGTTGTCGATAACGAAAAATGCATCCACTGCTTGATGTGTGTGCCTGTCTGCCCTGACAGCTGTATTGCTGTTGTTGACGGCAAAAGAAGCGAAATTGATTATGACCACTGCAAGGGCTGCGGCATATGTGTTAAAAGCTGTCATGTAGGTGCAATCACAATGGAGGGGGTAAAGTAATATGGCAAGAAAAGACAGATTAAGCGGTAACGAAGCTGTTGCCGAGGCTTTACGCCAGATCAATCCGGATGTAATGGCGGCTTTCCCCATTACGCCTTCAACTGAAATTCCTCAGTATTTTTCAAAGCTTGTTGCCAACGGACAGGTTGACAGTGAATTCATTCCTGTTGAAAGCGAGCATTCAGCTATGTCTGCGGTTATCGGCTCTCAGTCAGCAGGTGCAAGAAGTGTTACAGCTACCTCATCAGCAGGTATGGCGCTTATGTGGGAGGAGCTTTATCTTGCTGCTTCCAACAGACTGCCTTGTGTGTTAACCCTTGTTAACAGAGCACTCTCCGGTCCTATCAATATCAACTGCGACCACAGTGACTCAATGGGTGCAAGGGATTCAGGCTGGATTCAGATTTATGCCGAAAATAATCAGGAGGTTTATGATAACCTTTGTATGGCTTACCGTATCGCAGAGCATAAGGATGTTATGCTTCCTGTTATGATTTGTCAGGATGGTTTTATTACATCACACGCTGTTGAAAATATTGTTCTTAATGAGGATGAGGATGTTAAGAATTTTGTAGGTGAATACAATCCTGAAAATTCACTCCTTAATCCCGAATGCCCTATGGCAGTAGGTCCTTACAGTGTTACGAACTATTACTTTGAGGCTAAGAGAGCACAGGCTGAAGCACTTAAGAATGCAAAGCAGGTTTCACTCGATGTTGCCAGGGAGTATGCAAAAATCTCAGGCAGAGAGTATGGACTTTTTGAAGAATATAAAATGGATGATGCTGAGTATGCAGTTGTAATTATCGGCTCAGCAGCAGGTACAGCAAAGGATGCTGTTGATGAGCTGAGGGAACAGGGCATTAAGGCAGGCTTAATAAAAATCAGATTGTTCAGACCCTTCCCTGCAGAAGAAATTGCTGAGAGCTTAAAGAATATTAAAGCTGTTGCACTTATGGACAGAACAGAGTCTTATAACGACAACTGCGGACCTATCGGCTCAGAGGTTACAACCGCTCTTTACAGAGCAGGCTCAAATGCTCTGGCAGTCAACTATGTTTACGGTCTTGGCGGACGTGATGTTAAGGTCAGTGATATGGTTGAGGTATACAAAGAGCTTGTTAAGACTGCAGAGGCAGGCAAGGTTGAAAATCCATATCGTTATATGGGCGTAAGAGAATAAGGAGGTCGTCTGATATGTATAATTTTAAAGAATATGTTTCAAGAGAAGACCGCCTTGTCGGTGGTCACAGAATGTGTGCAGGCTGCGGCGGTACAATTGCCGTAAGAAATGTTTTAAAGGCTATCAAGCCGGGTGATAAGGCTGTTGTAGGCAATGCTACAGGCTGTCTTGAGGTTTCAACCTTTATGTATCCTTATACTGCTTATAAGGACAGCTATATTCATAATGCATTTGAAAATGCAGGTGCAACAATGTCAGGTGTTGAGGGTGCATATAACGCTCTCAGAAGAAAAGGCAAGCTTGACGAAACCTATAAGTTCATTACCTTCGGTGGTGACGGCGGTACATATGATATCGGTTTCCAGTCCCTTTCAGGTGCAATGGAGCGTAATCACGATATGGTTTATGTTTGCTACGATAACGGTGCTTATATGAATACAGGTATTCAGCGTTCATCAGCGACACCCATGTTTGCCGATACAACAACTACTCCTGTCGGCAGAGAGTCGTTAGGTAAGCCGCAGTACAGAAAGGACCTTGCTGCAATCATCGCAGAGCATCAGGTACCTTATGTTGCACAGACTACATTTGTACAGAATTTTAAGGACTTGTATAAAAAGAGTGAAAAAGCAATTTATACAAAGGGTGCAGCGTTCTTAAATATTATGGCACCGTGTCCGAGAGGCTGGAGATACCCGACATACGATATTATGGAAATCTGCAAGCTTGCAGTTGAAACACGCTATTGGCCGTTATTTGAGGTTGTTGACGGCAGATGGATTTTAAACTACCAGCCAAAGAGCTATGTTCCGATTGAGGAGTGGCTTGTTAAGCAGGGCAGATTCAAGCATATGTTCAAGCCCGGCAATGAGTGGATGATTGAGTCATTCCAAAAAGAGGTTGACCGCCGTTGGTATGAGCTTCTCAACAGATGTGACGAAGTACGCGGTGCATAATTAATGAAAGTAAAAACCGATGCAGTTCAATGTGAACCGTATCGGTTTTTTATATACGATAGTTTATAAATATAAATTTATTTTGATTTGAATACATAGGTGTTCAAATTCAGTTTAATATTATGATATCATTAATTAGGGTGATAAAATGTTAAAATCTGAGGATATCGTTGATGCTTTGATTGAAATTAGAAAGATAAAAAAATGGACTAAATTAAAGGGAGGGCTTTAGCCCTCCCTTTAATTTATCAACCATTCAGTATAGCAAAGTTTTCTTTATTGCACTTATAAAGATTTTTGAATACCTTGAAGTTTCTGTCATAAATCTGCTTATTTTCTTTTTTAGGATGATATGTAGTCTTGATAGGTATAAGTTTTTTAACATCTGTCATTTTAGGAATAACGCCGATTCCCACAGCAATACAGGCAGCAGCACCTACGGCACCAATGTTCTGAGGTGATTTAACAACGACTACATCACGTTGTAAAACATCAGCCAAAATCTGACAGGTTGTTTCGCCAAGAGCACCGCCTCCGCAAAAACGTACTGCATCAGTAGTTTTGAATTTATTAACCTTCTGCTCCTGTCTTTCAAGCATCCATCTCATATGGAAGCAGATACCCTCAACAACAGCTCTGATCAGCTCTGTTTTGCCTGTGTCAAGACGAATGTTAAAGAACATGCCGGCTGCGTTAGGGTCTTCAAACGGACAGCGGTTTCCGTGGAGCCACGGAGTAAATACAACACCGTTTGAGCCTGCAGGGATTGAATTAATTACCTCCTCAAGATAGTCATACATATTGAACTCAACCTGCTCAAGACTGTCTGTAGCACTGCCGTATTTTTTTAAGAATACACCGATTTCATCAAGTGCAAGGTGATCCTTAACCCAGCCAACGCATTTGTTTGATGTTTCAAGCTCACCGAAATAGTTAAAGGTTTCAGGGTTAACACCGACAATTGCTGCCATCATAGCACCTGCATCAACAAGCTGCTCGGGAACAACTGTGCCGACCCAGCCTGATGTACCTGAATAAATATGTGTGTCACCGATTTCAACTGCACCTGCACCAACACCGATAAGTGAGGCATCACCACCGCCGCCGTAAACTGCTGTGCCCGGTGCAAGTCCAAGCTCCTTGGCTGCCTGTTCGGTAACTTCGCCGACCTTTTCAGTACTCTTTTTTATCGGTGCAAGGTGTTCCATTTTAACACCGACCATATTGCATACAGGCTTGCACCAGCCCTCGTGTCCTCTTCTTGTGTCATAAAGCAGTGTGCCGAAGGCAGAGTCCTGTGTCATAACAAATTCGCCGCTGGCACGGAGAATTAAATATTCTTTAATGTCAAGCCATTTGTATATTTTCTTGAAGTTTTCAGGCTCGTGAGCTTCAACCCATCTGTATTTCCAGATAGGGTCTTTAACTGATGAACTTACTGCACCTGTATATCTTAAATACTTAAGCAGTTTTGTAACCTCTGCACCTGCAACCTGTACACCGTGTGCAATGCCTTTTTTCAGCTCTTCTCTTGCTCTCTGGTCCATATATGTCATAGGACGGCGGATACACTTACCCTCCTTGTCAACAAGAACAAGACCCTGCATAGCTGAACAGAAGCTGATACCTTCAATCTGTTCATTCGTTACATTTGGAACTTTAGCAAATACTGTCTTTGTGGTTGTGCACATAGCCTCCCACCATTCGTCAGCATCCTGCTCAGATCCGCCTTTTACGCCTGTTTCCTCGTCAACATAGAGATTGTAGCCTGCTGTTGATGAAGCAAGGATTTTCATTGTTTCATCAATCTCAATCAGGCAGGTTTTGATACCGGTTGTGCCGATATCATAGGTGATTACATACTTACTCATATTTTAATATCCTCCTAAAATTTCCGAAATTATTTTTCAAATGTAAATGCAGATTCAATGAATTTTAAAAGCTGAACAATAACCTGCTCCTCATTGTTTTCATTGACACCAACACCTGTGTAAATCCTCAGTTTCTCTTTGTAATAATCACAGGTATATGAAAACTGCAGGGTCGTCAGCAGATTGTCAAGAAAATAAGCAAACAGCCTTGGGTCAAGGTCGGGACGTACCTCTCCCTGGCTGAGCGCCTTGCCGATAGTTGTAATATATATTGAACTTCTTTTGCTCTCAATTTCCTCTACCATCAGCCTTATTCTTTCAATCGAACCTTTTTCTGCAGAAATTTCATTATACATCTTAATATAATTGGAATGCTTTCTTGAATGTATACAAATTGTTCTGATAAGCTTTTCTGCTTTTACAAGCAGCTTGTCATCACTAATCATAATATCATACAGAGCTTTCTCAAGAATGTCCATACCTCTTGTAAGGCAGGTCATAAATAAATCCTCTTTGGTAGAAAAATACTTATACATTAATCCTATAGATATGCCGGCATTTTTCGCAATAATATTAATGTTTGCATTTTCATAACCCTTGGAGGAAAACTCCTCAATGCCTGCTTCAAGAATGATGTTTTTTCTATCATCATCAATTCTTTGAAAGGCATCTTTATAAAATTGTTTTTCTAACATTTTTCTAAATTTCGTATCGTTGCACAAAAAGAACAACTGTCGTTTGTGCAAGGTTTACAAATCCCCCAGACATTTGCGTTAAATATTATAGATATACTAACATTATTTCAATGCATTTGCAATAAATTTACTAAAATTTACTTTAAAAACATTTGACAAATCGTTAAAAAGTGATATACTTAATGTGTAAATATGGTGAGTAACTACTCACACACCCAAAGGGTGAGCGGTCACTCACAAAAAATATAAAGGGGGATAATCCTATGGATACAAGATTTGCCATTACTGAGTATCCTGATGCAGCGCTTCTTACAGCACAGCTTGATGCGCTCATCAAAAAACCAATTTATTCAATCAACCGTGACGCTCTTAAGAAGTATGAGGAAGAGTACTTTGAAAAGAAGTGTGCAAAATCAAAGGAAATGATTACCGAAGCAAGAGAAGTTATTCCCGGCGGTGTTCAGCACAACCTCGCTTTCAACTATCCTTTCCCAATCGTTATCACAAAGGCTAAGGGTAATAGACTTTATGATATCGACGGCAATGAGTATTTCGATTTTCTGCAGGCAGGCGGTCCTACAATCATCGGCTCAAATGATGATGTTGTTAAGGAAGAGGTTAAGAAGCTTCTTGATGACTGCGGTCCTTCAACAGGTCTTTTCCATCCATATGAGTATAAGCTTGCTAAAAAAATCAGTGAGTGCGTTCCTTCAGTAGAGATGTTCCGTATGCTCGGTTCAGGTACTGAGGCTTGTATGTGTGCTGTTCGTGTTGCTCGTCTTGCTACAGGTCATAAGAACATCATCAAAATGGGTGGTGCTTACCACGGCTGGTCAGATCAGCTTGCTTGGGGTATGCGTGTTCCGGGTACATTAAATCTTCAGTCACACGGCGTTCCTATGTTTGTATTCAAGCATACACAGGAATTCTTCCCGAATGACCTTAAGAGCTTAGAGAAAAAGCTTATTTTAAATAAATTCCGCGGCGGTACTGCTGCTGTATTCATTGAGCCAATCGGTCCTGAATCAGCAACACGTCCTGTTGATAAGGATTTCCCGAAGGGTGTTCAGGCACTTTGCCGTAAGTATGGTGCTCTCCTCGTTTGTGATGAGGTTGTATCCGGTTTCCGTATCGGTCTTTCAGGTGCTCAGGGCTACTATGGTATTGATCCTGATATTACAATTTTCGGTAAGATTATTGCCGGCGGTTATCCAGGTGCAGGTGGTATCGGCGGTCACAAAGAGGTTATGAAGTATCTTGGTGCCGGTCTTGATAAGTCTGAGGGCAAAAAGATTCATAAGGCTATGTGCGGCGGTACAATGGCTGCTACTCCTCTTTCATGCTGTGCAGGTTATACCGTAATTTGTGAGATTGAGAAGAGAAATGCTTGTCAGGTTGCAGGTCAGATGGCTGACAGACTTGTTAAGGGAATTAACGAGTCAATCAAGAAGTATGACCTTCCGTTTGTTTGCTACAACATCGGTTCAGTTTGCCATCTTCATACTGTTGCTACCATGCACTTCAAGGTTGACTGGAAAAAGCCTTGGACAATTCCAAGCACTCTCAAGCAGACAAGTATCCGTCAGTCAGAGATGCAGTATATGGGTGCTGCTTATATGGCAGAGGGTCTTGTTACACTTGCCGGTTCTCGTCTTTACACCTCAAGTGCTTACACTGAGGAGGATATTGATGAATGTATCCGTCGTTTTGACAAGGTACTTTCACAGTGCGAGAAGATTGACTATTAATTATTAATACTTATAGGGAGTAGGGATACCTGCTCCCTTTAGTAGGTTTTATATATAAGGAGAAAACTTTATGGCTTACGAAATTGAAGAAGCTAAAAGACTGGTTGTTGAGGCTGGTAAAAAATTAGTTGAAACAGGACTTATTGCCCGTACATGGGGTAATGTTTCAGCAAGAATCAGTGACACTCAGTTTGTTATTACTCCGTCAGGACGTGCATATGAAACACTTACGCCTGAGGAGGTTGTTGTAGTTAACATTGAGGATTGCTCTCATGAGGGTGATATCAAGCCTTCATCAGAAAAGGGCGTTCATGCAGATGCCTATAAGCATCGTCCTGAGGTTAACTTTGTTATCCACACTCACCAGAAGGCTGCTACAATTGTCAGCATTACCGGTATGGAAATCAGGAATGTATATGATGAATTCAAGTCAGTTCTCGGCACTAAGGTTCCGACTGCTGAGTACGCAATGTCAACTACAAATTCACTCAGAAAAAAGGTTGAAAAATGCCTTGTTGCTAATCCTGAGTGCCCTGCAATTATGCTTATGCACCACGGCACACTTTGTGTTGGTGAAAGCTATGAAAAGGCATTTGAGGTAGCAGATGTTCTTGAGCAGTGCTGTGAAAAGGTGATTAAGGATAATTATCTTCGTCATTCCTGGGACAAGGAGTACTCACTCACAAACAAGCTCAATTACTTCCTTAAGAAAAATGATTCATCCTCAATGCCTGAGCGTATTTGTGACCTCGGCTCATCCGTAAGAAACGGCGGTGCTTTTACTCTTACCTATGACGGCGGCAAAAAGGTTGATGTTGATTTAGGTACAGGTCTTGGCGTAAACGGTGTTGCACCAAAATGTGCTAAAATTCACAGAGCAATTTATCTCAGCTCATCGTTCACAATGATTAAGCATGTTGCTGACCCAAGTGTTGTTGCATATTCAGCAACAGGTGACACAATGCTTCCTATGATTGATGATTTTGCTCAGATTGTTGGTCTTGATGTTAAAAACTGCCCTTGGATTGACGGCGATACGGATGCTTGTGCTAAGGAAATTGCTAAGGCACTCGATGGCAGAAATGCTGTTCTTATTGAGAGTAACGGTGCTCTTGTTACAGGTAACAGCGAGGGAGATATGCAGGCACTTGATATCATTATGACAAAGGGCTGTGAGGCTGCAATTGATTGTGATATTTTCAATCGTCCTCATTACGTACCAAAGGCTGAATGCTTCCTGATGAGAACTGTTTATCTTGCTAAATACTCAAAGCAGATTAATAAATAATAATATTTATAAAGCAAAAAACACGGGCGTATGTCCGTGTTTTTTTGTTATGCTTAATTATAGGGCGGATAATATTCGCCCGTTTTTATGAAAATAAATTAATCTTTTAACTTGTTAACCATCATTCTTGCAACCTTGTATACATCACCGCAGCCAAGGGTAATTACCAAATCACCATCCTGAGCATTTTCTGTTACATAGTCACAAATTTCTTCAAAGGTATCAAGCTGAACAGAGCCCGGCACTTTAACAGCTAACTCCTTAGCCTTGATACCGATTGTATTAACCTCACGGCTGCCCATGATTGCTGATATAACACACTTGTCTGCTATTTGCAAAACTTCTGCAAAATCATCAAGAAGAAGTGAGGTCCTTGTAAATGTGAAAGGCTGATGAACTGCCCATACATTGTTATAGCCCATTTTCATAGCAGCCTCAAGTGTTACTTTGATTTCAGCAGGGTGATGTGCGTAATCGTCGGCAAAGGTTATTCCTTTATATTTTCCGAGCAGCTCAAAGCGCCTTGCAGCACCTCCGAAATTTTTTAAACCTCTGCAGATGCTGTCAACATCTGCACCGCTTTCAATTGCTGCAGCAAAGGCACAAAGAGAGTTAAGGATATTGTGTTCGCCCGGTACAGACAGCTCAACCTCGGTCACAAATTCACCGTTGTGATAAATATCATAGCTTGAATGAAATCCGCCCGGTACCTTAACATTTTTTGCAACCCATTCGTTATCATCATTTTTACCGATTGAAATGAGCTTTTTGCCCTCAATACCCTTTAGCGTATCAACCGTGTTTTCGTCGTCACCATTATATATAATGGCTTTTGTTGTTTTGTCTGCAAATTCTCTGAAAGATTTTTTTATGTTATCAAGATTTCCGAAGAAATCAAGATGATCCTCGTCAATGTTAAGAATTACTGCAATGTCGGGATTCATTTTTAAAAATGTGTTGTTGAATTCACAGCTTTCACAAACAAAATTCTGACTGTGACCATATCTGCCATATGCATCAATAACAGGGAGCTTACCGCCGATAACAGCACTTGGGTCAAGACCCGCCTCAAGCAGAATCTGTGTAATCATTGATGATGTTGTTGTTTTGCCGTGTGTTCCGCATACACCTATGCAGTTTGAAAAAATTCTGCTCATTGCACCAAGCAGCTCCGCCCTTTCAAAGCAGGGGAAATGCTCCTTTGCATAGTCAAGCTCTTCATTTCCGGCGAGTATTGCGTTTGTATAAATTACAAGCTCAATGTCATCTGTTAAATTGTCCTTTGTCTGTCCGAGATAAACCTTAGCGCCCTCTTTTTCAATTCTTCTGAATGTTTCGGTATCATTATTGTCTGAGCCTGAAAGTTTATAGCCAAGTGACAGCATAATTTCTGCAATAGGGCACATTCCTGCACCGCCGATGCCGATAAAATGTACTCTGTTTACTTTTTTTAAATATTCATCTATATTCACTGAAGATGCCTCCAAATTTATTTACTTATCTATTATACTACCATTTATGCAAAAAATAAATACCTGTTTATGATTAACTAATATTTTTTTGTTTCATAGAATGTAAGCAAGAGAGAATTGTCAGGCAAAGCCCATTTTTTCAACTCTCTCTTGCCTATGCAAGGGATAATATCCCTTGTTTAACTAAAGGGGTGTCATAATGAAATTAAAAACTTTTTGTGTGCCATATATTGTTGATGAACGAATGGTTTTTGCAAGTGAGTATTTGCAGACACAGGGATATAAATGTGTTGACTGTTCTGATGATGCAGATTTTATTCTGCTGCCCATTCCTGCAAAAGACTATATGTTTGAAAACTTGGGTGATAAAACAGTATTCTATGGTGCAGGCGAATTTCGCGGATTTGATTATAATAAGCTTGAGGCATTTGTAATGGAAAATGCTTATCTTACAAGCGAAGGAGCAATATCTCTTTTGAAGGAAAACAGTGATAAATCAGTCTATAATTCCAAAGTGCTTATTACAGGCTACGGCAGAATTGCAAAAGCATTACATAGGGCGCTTGACGCAATGGGTGCTAAGGTTACAATCTGCTGCAGAAGTGACAGAGCAAAAACTGAAGCAGGCTTCAGAGGTGCAGATGTTATAGGTTTTGATGAGCTGAAAAAGAATAACAGTTATGATTTTGTATTCAATACTGTACCTCATATGATTTTTACTAAAAATGAGCTTGATAAAATTAACAAGGATACCTTGCTTTTTGATTTGGCATCTTTCCCGGGCGGAGTTGATACACTTTATGCCAAGTCAAAGGGTGTTAAATTGATTGACGGAAAAAAACTGCCTTCGCGCTATTCAAAGCAGTCAGCAGGTGAGCTGATAGGCAGAACCGTGGAAAAAATAATAAGGGAGGATTTTTCTTGAACATAGGTTATTGTCTGACCGGTTCCTTTTGTACCTTTTCAAAATCCATTGACGCATTGGAGGAGCTGGTAACAAGAGGTCATAATGTTACACCGATTATGAGCGAAAATGCATACTCAATTGATACCCGCTTCGGCGATGCGGTTGATATTCAGAATAAATTGATTCAGATAACAGGCAACAGCATAATCCACACTATCGAGCAGGCGGAGCCGATAGGTCCGCAGAAAATGTTTGATGTTCTTGCAATTGTGCCATGTACAGGCAACACGCTTGCCAAGCTTGCAACAGGAATAACCGATGGCGCCGTGACCATGGCAACAAAAAGTCATCTGCGCAACAACAGACCTGTTGTAATCGGTATATCTACCAATGATGCACTGGGTGCTGCTGCCAAAAACATCGGTACATTGCTCAACTATAAGAACTATTATTTTGTGCCATATGGTATGGACAATTATAAATTGAAACCTAAATCAATGGTTTGCGATTTTGCACAGGCAGCGGATACAATAGAACTTGCGTATAATGGCAAAGAAATTATGAAAAAAATATATTGACATTTAATAATATATAAATTATATTTAATCTATAGCTATATTAAACTGTGGCTAAATCGTGTTTAGAAAAAATGAGGATGTGGCAATTGAAAAAGATAATCGATCTTAAGGATATCACCGTAAGGTACGGTGACAATATTGTACTTGACAAATTAAATCTGTTTATTAATGAAAAAGAGTTTATAACGCTTTTAGGTCCCTCGGGCTGCGGCAAAACAACAACACTGCGCTGTATTGCAGGCTTTATTGAGCCGGATAGTGGTGAAATTGTTTTTGAGGGCAAGGTGATAAATGATGTTCCTCCGCATAAAAGAAAGGTGAACACCATTTTCCAGCGTTATGCTCTTTTTTCTCATTTGAATGTTTATGAAAATATAGCCTTTGGTCCCGAATTGCAGAAAAAGTCTAAGGGCGAGGTGCGTCAGATAGTGGCTGATATGCTTAGCCTTGTTAACCTGAAGGGCTTTGAAAAAAGAAGTATTGACTCACTTTCGGGCGGTCAGCAGCAGAGGGTTGCAATTGCACGTGCACTTGCAAATAATCCTCATGTGCTGCTGCTTGATGAGCCGCTGGGTGCGCTTGATTTAAAGCTTCGCAAGGATATGCAGACAGAGCTTAAGGCGATACAGAAAAGACTTGGAATAACCTTTATTTACGTAACTCATGACCAGGAGGAGGCACTTTCCATGTCTGATACAGTCGTGGTTATGGATAAGGGAAAAATCCAGCAGATTGGCTCACCTGAGGATATTTATAATGAGCCTGTAAATGCTTTTGTTGCTGATTTTATAGGGGAATCTAATATTGTTGATGCAATTATGCTTAAGGATTATCTGGTTTCTTTCGGTGGTGTTACATTTAAGTGCCTTGATGCAGGCTTTGGCGAAAACACTTTTGTTGAAGCAGTTGTAAGACCTGAGGATATAAAAATTGTTAACCCGGGTTCAGACGCATCATTAACGGGAAATATAACAAGTGTGACCTTCAAGGGTGTTCATTTTGAAATACTTGTTGATGTGGGCGGCTTTATCTGGATGATTCAGACTACTGAAGAAAATCATAAGGTCGGTGAAACAATAGGAATGTATATAGAGCCTGATGCTATTCACATTATGAACAGAAGTGAATACAGCGGTGAGTTTGGTGACTATTCTTCCTTCTCTGATGAAATGGACCATATCTCAGATGCTGAATATAATTGGGAGGAAAATGATGAAGAATAAGTTTTCCTCTAAGCTGCTTGATAAGCCGTATCTTATCTGGGCAGTGCTGTTTATTATTGCACCGCTGATTATGGTTGCCTACTATGCTCTGACTGACAGAACAGGTGCTTTTTCACTGACGAGCATTTCACAGATACCGTCATATATCCCTACAATTCTGCTGTCAATTCTTTATGGCTTGGCGGCAACCGTAATCTGTCTTGTGATTGGTTATCCCTTTGCCTATATTTTTTCAAAGTTCGGCAAGCGTCATCAGCAGCTTGTTATGCTTTTGGTTATGCTGCCTATGTGGATGAATTTTTTAATCAGAACTTATAGTTGGATGACCATTCTCGGTGACAGCGGTATTATTAATACAATATTGACTGCGGTCGGTTTAGAGCCTGCTAAGCTGATTAATACAGGCGGTGCTGTTATATTGGGTATGGTTTACAATTTTCTGCCCTATATGATTTTGCCGATTTATTCTGTTATGTCGAAGCTGGACAATTCCCTTATAGAGGCAGCACAGGACCTTGGCTCAAGCAAGCTTCACATTTTGCGCAGAGTTATTTTTCCGTTGTCCTTGCCGGGGGTGCTGAGCGGAATCACAATGGTTTTTGTGCCCTGTGTTTCAACTTTTTACATTACGCAGAAGCTTGGCGGTGGACAGATTGTACTTATCGGTGATGTTATTGAAACACAGTTCCAGAGTGCAAATAATTATAATTTAGGTGCGGCACTTTCCTTTGTGCTGATGATATTAATTCTTATCTGTCTTGCAGTAATGAATTACTTTGGTGCAGACGATGAAAATGAAGGAGGAGTTATTATATGAATAAGAAAGCCTCGTTTATTTCTAAGTTTTATGTTGCTTTGATTTTCCTTTTTCTTTATGCGCCAATCGGTGTTATGATGCTGTTTTCCTTCAATTCAACATCAAGCACTTATACCTTCGGCGGTTTTTCGCTTCATTGGTATAAGGAAATGTTTAACGACACAGCGGCAATGCAGTCATTAAAAAATACGGTTGTTCTTGCGGTGTGTACTGCTGTTGTGGCTACTGTTCTCGGTGTTCTGGCAGCAATCGGATTTTTTAATTCAAAAAATAAGCTTTATAAATCGGCAATGATGAATGTGACAAATGTTCCGATGATGAATCCTGAAATTGTTACAGGTATTGCAATGATGCTGCTGTTTGTGTTTGCAGGCTCACTTGTTAATAAAAGTGATGTGCTTGGCTTTCAGACACTTCTCATTGCACATGTAACATTTGCCCTTCCGTATGTAATATTAAATGTTTTGCCAAAGCTCAGGCAGTTTGATATGCATGTTTATGAGGCGGCTGTAGATTTGGGCTGTAAACCGGTGAAAGCTTTTTTCAAGGTGGTTATGCCTGAAATTATAACGGGTATTATAACAGGCTGTGTTATGAGCTTTACATTATCACTGGATGATTTTATTATCAGCTATTTTACAAATGGCCCGAGTTTTCAGACTCTGCCGATATATATTTTCTCAATGACCAAAAAAAGAGTAAAGCCTGATATGTTTGCGCTTTCAACCCTGATGTTTGTTGTTATTCTGGTGTTGCTTGTTGTTATGAATGTGGCGCAAAGCCGTGCTGAAAATAAGGGTAAGAGTGACGCAAAATGAAAAAATTGATTTCACTTTTTATTGCTTTTATTTTTGTGTTAGCCGCATTTCCTTTTACCGTGCTTGCTGAGGACAAATATTTCACTCAGGAGCAGCTTGATTATTATAAAAGTCTTGGTTTACAGGGAACAACAGTAAATGTTTACAACTGGGGTGAATATATTTCGGACGGTGAGGAAGGTTCAATGGATGTAGTGTCTGAGTTTGAACGCCTTACAGGTGCAAAGGTTAACTACACTAATTTTGAATCAAATGAAAATATGTATTCAAAGCTTTCAGGCGGGGGTGTTTCATATGATGTTATTGCCCCGAGCGATTATATGATTGAACGTCTGATTGATGAGGATATGCTTTTGCCGCTTGATTATAATAATATACCTAATATCGAGCTTATTAATGAGAAATATCAGCATTTGTATTTTGACCCTGATCAGATGTATACGGTCTGCTTCAATGTTGGTACTACCGTTTTGATTTACAACAAAACAATGGTTGATGAGGAACCTGAAGGCTGGGATGTTTTGTGGGATGAACAGTACAAGGGTAAAGTGCTTATGTTCAATAATCCGCGTGATGCCTTTGCAATTGCTCAGGCAAGGCTGAGTCAGGATTTTAATACTGTCAATGAGGATGAATGGATTAAGGCGGCAGAGCTTTTAGCAGAGCAAAGAGATAAGGTCAGTCCTGTATATGTTATGGATGAGGTCTTTAATCTTATGGAAAGCGGAGAATATGCTTTTGCTACCTATTATGCAGGAGATTATTTGCTTATGCTGGAAAACAATGAGGATTTAAGCTATTGCTATCCGCAGGAGGGTATCAATGAATTTTATGATGCATTTTGTGTTCCCAAGTGCTCGCAGAATAAAAAGGGCGCAGAAGCATTTATCAATTTTATGCATGAGCCGCAGGTTGCATTTGAAAACTGTGAATATATTTATTATCACTCACCGAATATAACCGTTGAACAGAATGAGGACAGTTCTCTTTACGGTGAAGCGGTAATTTACCCTGAGGAAGAGCTGACAACACAGTTTTTTAAAAATCTGCCGCAGAATATTATTGAGCTTGAGAATAATCTTTGGACGCAGATTAAAAGCGGTAAATTGTCTGTTGACAGCAAAAGGCAGGATAGAAAAATATACATTGAATGCGTTGTGCTTGCAGGTGCTGCAGTGATAGTTATAACCGCAAAAATAATTTCAAATTCAAAAAAGAAAAAAGAACAGGATTTAAGTGATTTATATGATTAAATGTGCACTATTTGATCTTGATGGAACGCTGGTTGATACATCAGCAGATTTGGGTAGGGCTACTGCGTGGGTACTTGAAAGGTTTGGCAGGGAGCCTAAATGGACTGATACAGATTACAGGGCTTTTGTAGGTAATGGTGCAAGATTGCTTCTTGACAGAGCCTTTGAGCATTCACTAAGCGATAAAGAGCTTGATGAAGCACTTGAGCTTTTTAAGGTCAGATATAATGAAATTCTTCTTGACAATGCCACTATATACGATGGTATAACAGAGGTTCTTGATTATTTAAAATCAAAGAACGTAAAGCTTGCGGTTGTAACAAACAAACCGCATCAATCGGCTGTACTTATGGTTGAAAGTCTTTTTGGTAAGAACTGTTTTGATTTTATTATCGGTGCAGTTGAAGATAAGCCAAAAAAGCCGGATCCGTATTCAGCTAATCTTGCGCTTGAAAGACTTGGCTGTAAAGGCTGTGAGGCAATATTTTTCGGTGACAGTGATGTGGATGTTTATACTGCTAAAAATGTCGGTGCTGAGGCAGTTGCCTGTTCCTGGGGCTTCAGGAGCTTTGAAAACCTGTTTGCAGCAGGTCCGTCTGTTATAATTGACAATCCAAGCTATATTTCAAAACTTGTTTAGGAGCAATGCTTATGAAAATATCGGTTAAAACTAAAAAAATAATTTTGATTGCTGTGGCTGTTATTCTTTTGGCAGGTGTGGTCTGCGGCAGCTATTTCGGTTCTAAAGAGCTTAACAAAAGCAATTATTATAGTATTGAAAGAAAAGCGTCGCGACTGATAAAAAATGAAGAAGTGTTTGCAGACAGCCTGTATTCTGTGCTTAACGGAAATACTGACAATCTTGAAATTCTGTCTGTTGAAAACGGAACTGTCAATTACAATACAAATGACATCCTTAAAAAGCGTAATGTTAAATCAGTTGCAGGAAAAAACGGTGTTATTGATTATAGTCTTGATACCTCATTTTATGAGTCAGGCTATTTGTATTGTGAGAATGCTGATAATCTTTTTCCTGTTCATATTGATGATGAGGATTTAGCGGCAGAGGAGTATACTGAGCAGGAGGATGGAACCCTCGTTAAGGGCAGTTATAAGGATATCAAGTCAGACAGTGCGCATTGGCTTGTTGTTAAGCAGATTAACGATAACTGGTATTACTATGAATATCATAATTAATTAATGCATATACATAGGGGAGGGGATTTTATGATTAAAAGATATAAGAATGAAATATATTTCTTTTACATAACCGCCATAGCCGCACTGATTGCAGCGGCATTCTGCGACTTACAGCTTGATGTGCTTCTTAATAATACAGAGAATATTGTTGCTGTATGGTTTAAGAATACTGGCGAAATCCCGGGCAGATTAATATGTCCTTTTGCAGGAACTGTATTGTTTTATACATATAAGGATAAAATTCAGCAGCTTGCGGGTGCAATAATTACACTTGGCGGCTCAGCTTATTTTGGCTACTATATCGGCAAATACTTTTTTATGGATGAACACAGAATGTTATTCAGTATTATTTATGGCTTAGGCTTCGGTATAACATGTCTGATAATCGGAAATTTTATTGCTGTTCCTGATAAGCATCGTGATATGTTAAGGCAGATTGCAATTCTCAGTATAATAATTATGTTTGTGCAGATTACTGCTGTTGAGGGAATGAAATACCTTTGGGGACGTGTTCGTTTCAGGGACTTGCTGGCAGCAGGCAGCTATGATGCATTTACTCCATGGTATAAAATCAATGGAATTAACGGCAATAAATCTTTCCCAAGCGGTCATACTGCCGGTGCAGGAATGAGCTATCTTATGATGGCGTTTCCGTATCTTTCAAAAAAATGGGAAAATAAAAAAACACTTTGTTTTGTTATTCCGCTTGTTTATACATCTGTTGTAGCCTTTACAAGGCTCGTAATGGGTGCTCACTATCTCAGTGATGTTGCAATGGGCGGTATAGTAAGCTTTACTGTTGTAATAATCGCTTTTACACTTTATGAAAAGAAATTCTTGAATAAGCAATAATAAAAGAAAAAGAACAGCACCCTGAAAAATATTCAGAGTGCTGTTCTTCTGTAAAAGTGTACAAGTAAAAAAACACTGCTATCCAAATGGATAACAGTGTTTTTGGTGCGAGAGACGGGACTTGAACCCGTACGAGTCGCCCCACACGCCCCTCAAACGTGCGCGTCTGCCGATTCCGCCACTCTCGCTCAACGATATGCATTATACCAAAGCTAAATGTATTTGTCAACCCTTTTTTACAAATTTTTTTTATTATTTGACTTTGATATATTTGCACTATATAATTAAAGTGTAAATAATTATAATAATATAAATACTTAAAGGAGGATATTATGATTAAGTATATTGTTATTGCTGTTGTGGTTGTTGTTTTGCTGGCAATCATTTTAGGTTTTATTTCAGCCTACAACACACTTGTTAAGCTTAGAAATTCTGTTGAAGAGGCTTTTGCCACAATGGATGTTTATCTGAAAAAAAGATGGGATTTAATCCCTAATATTGTTGCGTCTGTTAAAGGCTATGCCAAGCACGAGGCTGAAACACTGCAGAATGTTATAAACGCAAGAAATGCCCGTTATCAGGATTTGTCTGTTGATGAGAAATTGGAGGCTAATAAAGAGCTTTCCCGCGGGCTTGCAAGCATCAATGTTGTTGCAGAGCAGTATCCGCAGTTAAGGGCTAATGAGAATTTTATGAATCTTAATAATCAGCTTCAAAGAACGGAAGAGGATATTGCCAACGCAAGAAAATATTATAATGCAGTGGTAAAAAACTATAATAATAAAATTCAGATGTTTCCATCAAACATTGTTGCATCAATGTTCAGTTTTAAAAGACAAACTATGTTTGCGGTTGAAAACAGTGATGAACGTGAAAATGTAAAGGTGGAATTTTAATGAAAAAGATTAAATCTGTTTTGTTTGCACTTTTTGTTTTTATTATTGTTATTTTTCCTGTTTTTAATGTATCTGCTGCAGTCAGCGGCAGATATTATCCTTTCAATATAGAAAATTATGATGTTAAAATTGATGTGGCTGAGGACAATATTCTCCATGTTACTGAAAACATTGATGTTAATTTCAATGAAGCACAGCACGGAATTTATCGTACAATCCCTCGCAGATTTAATGTTGAAAGGGAAGACGGCAGTATTTCAAATGCAAAAATCAAAGTGAAACATTTTAGATGCAGTGATAATTATAATATGTCCACTACCGGAGATGAGTACTCAATCCGGATTGGTGATTCTGATGAAACAATCACCGGCAGACATACCTATCAGCTTTCATACGATTATATTATCGGTGTTGATTTGCTCGATGGTGCGGATGAATTCTATTTCAATATTATTGGTACAGAGTGGGAAACCACGATTGAAAATGTTACCTTTGAAATAAATATGCCCAAGGAATTTGACAGTTCAAAGCTTGGATTTTCCGCAGGTTTTTACGGAGCTACGGGAACAGAAGCTGTTGACTATTCTGTTGACGGAAATACAATCATCGGTAAAATGACTATGCCTCTTGGATATCGTGAGGGGCTTACCACACGACTTGAGCTGCCTGAGGGTTATTTTCAGATTGATACCAAAAGGCAGAATATGAGCGTTGTAAGCCTTATAACTATCCCGTCAGTTGTATTGCTTGCTGTGCTTATTATATGGGCTAAGTTAGGTAAGGATAAAAAAATAGTTGATGTTGTTGAATTTTACCCGCCTGAGGGTATGAACTGTGTTGATGTTGCTTATTGGTATAAAGGCGCTGTAACGGGTGAGGATGTTGTTCCGCTTCTTATAGAGCTTGCTAATGAAGGTTATCTGACCATTAATGACAATAAAACAGGCAGCTATGTAATTAAAAAAATTAAAAGCTATGACGGTGATGACGAGTCGAAGAAAACCTTTATGAACGGTCTGTTTATGCGTGGTGAAACTACTTATAAATCTAGGCTTGAGAAGGATTTTTATATCTATATTGATATGATTAGAAGTTCATATAATACCCATCGTAATCGAAGAAAGGTATTTGTAAATCATTCACTTACAATGAGAATTGTTTGCTGGGCTGTTATTATTGGGTTCATATTTGTGAATTGCCTGATTTTTGAAGACTCATACCAAACAGCACCTTGTATTTATGCACTTATCGGCGGATTTGTTATTTATCTTTGTGCATTTATTCTTTCATTTTTTGTAAGAAAGCGTACTGATGACGGGCACAGAATGCTGCAGATGATTAATGGCTTTAAAATTTTCCTTGAAACCGCTGAAAAGGAAAAGCTTGAAGCACTTGTTGAGGATGACCCGCAATATTTTTATAATATTCTGCCGTATACTTATGTGCTCGGTGTTTCAAAAAAATGGGTAGAAAAGTTTGAATCTATTGCAGTTGAGCCGCCTGTATGGTGCACTTCAGATTACCGCGGCTTGGGATATATTTATTTTATAAACAGCACCTTTAGAGACTGCAGTCGTGCAATGCAGGTTCGTCCTGTTGAAACAGGAGACAGCAGTGGTCACAGCCTTGGCGGCGGCAGCGGTGTATCCGGCGGCGGATTCAGCGGAGGCGGTGTTTCGGGAGGCGGCTTCGGCGGCGGAGGCGGCGGAAGCTGGTAATTTCAGGAGTTTGCTATGGAATTAATTCAGGTTGGTGAAAAGACTTATTATATTAAAAAACCAACGAACATAGGTATATATAAGATTAACAATAACGATGTTTATTTAATTGACAGCGGTAATGATAAGGATGCAGGACGTAAGATTTTAAAAATAATTGCTGCACAAGGCTGGTCAGTTAAAGGCATAATCAATACACATTCCAATGCTGACCATATCGGCGGCAATAAAATAATCAGTGACCGAACAGGCTGTGATGTTTTTGCTAATGGTATTGAACAGTGCTTTACACAGCACACCTTGCTTGAGCCTTCGTTCCTTTATGGTGGTTATCCTTTTAAAAATCTTAGAAATAAATTTCTTATGGCTAAGGATACCGATGTAAAACCGATTGAACATAATCTGCCTGACGGTTTGGAATGGTTTGAGCTTAAAGGTCATTTTTTTGATATGATTGGTGTTAAAACATCAGATAATGTTCTGTTTCTTGCAGATTCACTTTTCAGTGCGGAAACAATAGGTAAATATCATCTGTTTTTCATTTATGATGTGAAGGAATTCCTTGAAACGCTGGATAAGCTTGAAAATATGCAGGGCAGGGTATTTATCCCGTCACATTGCGAGGCTTGCGAAACGATTGACAGCTTAGTTAAAATGAACAGAGCTAAGGTTACTGAGGTGGCAGAAACAATTTTTGAGATTTGTGAAAAACCTGTTGCGTTTGAAGATATACTTAAGCAGTTGTTTGACAAGTATTCACTTGTTATGAATGCAAATCAGTATGTTTTAATCGGCAGCACAATCAGGTCATATTTATCATATCTTTGCGATGACGGCAGAATAGAGTATTATTTTTCTGATAACAAAATGCTTTGGAAGCAGATAAAAAATAATTGAAAGAGCATAAATCATGAATTTAAAAAGGTTTAGAAAAAGAACAGCATATAATGCAGAAAAGCAGAATAAAGCAACAAATTTTGCTCATCTCAATAAGCACTTTTGTGATAAGGGGCAGATTGTTATAGCCGGTGATTCAATTACTGAAATCTGTAATATGGAGCTTTACCGTGCGTATGAAAAAAGAAATTCGCTTGATGTGTATAATCGCGGTATCAGCGGCGATACAAGTGACAGACTGCTTGAGCGTCTGCAAAGCAATGTTCTGTGCCTTATGCCGAAATGCATTGTTTATTTAATCGGTACTAACGATATCAGTATCGGTGCAGATGAAGAATATGTTTTTTCAAATATTGAGGAAATCATCATTAAAACATCTGATTTCTGTCCTGATACAGATATAATTCTTTTAAAGGTTTTTCCTGTTGACGGAAGAAATAATAAATTTATTAAAAAGAAAAATTCTGTTATCAAAAGACTTAATGATAAGCTGGACATTTTTGAAAAAAGATATGGGATTACTGTTCTTGATTTGACAGATAAGCTTTCGGATAACAACGGAATGTTCAATAGTAAATATACATATGACGGACTTCATCCGAATGTTTATGGCTACGAGATTGAAACAACTGAAATTATAAAATTACTTGAAAAATAGCAGATTACTCTATATTGTTCAAATATCTGTTGCCTTTTTTATTTTTAGTGTGTAAAATATATTAGATATATTTTAAGGGGTTGTAATATGGTTTATAATAATGTGCTTGATGCCATAGGTCATACGCCTATGGTCAGATTAAATAAAATGGTTGATGATGACTCAGCAGATATACTGGTTAAGTTTGAGGGACTCAATGTGGGCGGTTCAATTAAAACAAGAACTGCTTATAATATGATTTGTGATGCCGAAGCAAAGGGACTCATCAATGAAAACACAATCATTGTTGAGCCTACAAGCGGCAATCAGGGCATAGGTCTTGCTCTTGTCGGTGCTGTAAGGGGATATAAGACAATCATTATAATGCCTGATTCTGTGTCACGTGAGCGAAGAATGCTTGTTGAGCATTATGGTGCAAAGGTGATTCTGATACATGATGCAGGCAATATCGGTGACTGTATTGAGGAGTGTCTTGCAACTGCTTTGAGAATGAAAGAGGAAGACCCGAATGTCTATATTCCTCAGCAGTTTGAAAATCCTGCAAATCCTATGGTGCACCGTCACCATACAGGGCTTGAAATATTGGAGCAGGTTGCAGGTCCTATTGACGGCTTCTGCTCGGGAATCGGCACCGGCGGAACAATAACAGGTATAGGTGAGGTGCTCAAGGCACAGAATCCGCAGATTACCATATGGGCAGTTGAGCCTGAAAATGCTGCAATTCTTGCCGGCGGAACTGTGGGGACTCATAATCAGATGGGTATCGGCGACGGTGTTATACCTGATATTCTTAATCAGAAAATATTTGAGGATATCTGCATTATAACTGATGAAGAGGCTATTCAGACCTCTAAGGATCTTGCAAGGCTTGAGGGCATTATGTGCGGAATCAGCAGCGGAACAAATGTTGCTGCAGCAAAGAAGCTGGCTAAAAAGCTTGGTAAGGGTAAGACTGTTGTTACTGTCCTTCCTGATACTGCTGAAAGATATTTTTCTACTCCTTTGTTTGAAAATGATTAATCTTTATTTCATAGGTAAAATAAAATGATTTTAAGAACTCCGTCTTTTTATAAAGGCTTCAAATGCATTGCGGGTGCCTGCCCTGATTCCTGCTGTCAGGGATGGGAGGTTGATGCCGATGAGCAGTCACTTGAATACTATAAAAACCTCACAGGTGATATAAGGAAAAAAATTGACAGTGTACTTGATAAGGATGAATTTGGCAACACAATATTCAAGCTTGCTGATAAAAAGCGCTGTCCCTTTTTGAATCATGAAAATCTCTGCGATATGCATATTGCTATTGGAGGTGAGCACACACCTTATACCTGCCGTATGTTCCCAAGGTTCATTAACGATTTCGGCGGCACACGGGAAATGGGTGTATCATTTTCCTGCCCTGTGGCAAGTGATATGATGTGGGGATTAACAGAGCCTATGAGCTTTGTTGACGAGCTTAACGATTTGCCGCCTGAGCTTAATGAAATTGATGCACAGACCTATTTTTATCTGTCAAAGGCAAGAAAAAAAGCCTTTGATATTGTGCAGGACAGAAGTCTGCCAATTTATCAAAGACTTATTAATCTGCTTGATTTCGGTGTGGAAACTCAGCAGGATTTGGAAGAGTATAAAGAAGGAACAGACCCGATTCCGTTTTTTGATGTTTTTCGTAACCCTGAGCTTATCAATCCTCAGTGGCTTGAAAGAGTAGATAATGGTTCTGTAAAGCCTGTGTCTAACGAGGTGTTTAATGAAAACATTGCATCATATTTTATATTCAGATATTTTTTAACAGCCGTAAATGATTATGATGTTCTTTCAAAAATCAAAATGGCAGTTATCGGTGTGTTAATTGTTACATATTTCGGTGAGGATAGCTGGACAATCCACCTCTGGAGTAAGGAAACAGAGCATTCGCAGTATAATATGGACAGGTATAAAAAACTTCTTAAAGAGGCAAAATGTCTTTCTGTTGCTGAGCTGAAAAGTAAGCTGACGGGTTAACATATCTGATGGTAAAAATGAACAGAAATTATAGGGGAAATATATGGACATTGTAGCAAAGAAGAATTATACCAAGGAAGCGGTTTTGGTTTGGGCTGAGCAGGTATTGTCGGGTTACTTTAATTGCGGGATAAGTAAAATTAAGTATTGCGGTGGTGGCTATTTCGGCTATGTCTATTATGCTGAAATAAGCGTCAAGCCTTATCGTGTTGTAATCAAAGCCTGTTTAGCAGATGAAATGTGTGAAAATGAAGCACGGGATTTAAAACTGATAGGCGAAGGTTGTCCGGTTGCGGTTCCTGAAGTGTATTTTACAATAAAAGCAAGCAAGTCGATTCCTATTGACTTTATATGTATGCAATATATGCAGGGTGGAACATACGCCGGTATCGGTATGTTTCTTGCCTTCCAATCTAAAGCTGCAAAGGCAGCGTATGCTGATAAGGTTACGGATGCACTGCTTTTCTGGCACAGTCAGACTAACGAATACTATGGCTTGACAGGCAATGCCGTATATACCGATTGGTTTGATTATTATAGACCGCTGGCACTTGACATACTGAATAGTTCGCAGGAAAGAACCGATTTGGTTTCAAATGATGTCAGTCTGTTGATGCGACAGGCTTTTGATAAATTTGATGTCATATTTTTTGAGCCTGTAGATAAGCCATCACTTGTTCATGGTGATTTAAATGTGTGGAATATTCTGTGTGACAAAAATTTAAAGGTTACCGCTATAATAGATCCACTTGAAAGCAAGTGGGCAGATAGAGAATTTGATTTGTTTCAGCTCAGAAATCAAACAGGTGATAAACTGGATTTATATAATACATACAAGCGTAAATATAAAACCTCAAAAAACTGTGATATAAAATGTGCATTTTATGGGCTGTTTAATGAGGTGTATTGTACAATAAAAGCGAATCTGCCATTAAATGAAAATAACTTTTATTATAAATGGCTGAAAAAAGAACTCGATAAAACTTAACAAAACAATCATAAAAAAGGCAGATACCTGACAAGGTGTCTGCCTTTTTTATGCTGTTATACATAAATTCTCTTTATTCTCGGGTTTACCATCAATGGTGAAATGTCAACCGTTGCGGTGTCACCGATTTTTACATCACTGCCTGTTACATCAACGGCGGTATGGCTTAAACCGATTTCACCGATAACGCTATACATTCTGCCTTCAATTTTAACATACATTTGCTTTTTGTTCAGATATTTTTTTAACTGAGATAATACGGACCTTAGGTCTGCTATCTCTTTTTCCTTAGCAAGTCCGAAGCCATCGTAGTGACCGATAGGAACGATGGCAATTTTCGTTTCTCTTTTTGTTTTGTAAAGTCCGTTGTAGCCAACAGAGTATCCGGCAGGTACGGTTTTAATTTCAATAACCTCAGCTTCAAGCCTGCCAAGTCTGTTCAGCTTTGTTTTGCTCTGTGTTATTACTCTGCCTGTGAAAGCTGAGCCTACTCTTACACTGTCAAGGCATACATCACTGACGTTGAGCAGAGCAGGGGAGTTGGCAGCGTGGAGAATGCCGACCTTTTTTCCTGCCTTTTCAATTTGTGCCATAGTGTCCTTGAATAATTCAAGCTGTGTTTTCGTGAGTGCTGTGTTCGTAAATGCTGATGAAAAATGAGTGTATGCACCGATGAAATCAAGGTTTTCAAAATCATAGCATCTGATTGCTTCTTCAACCTCGCTTGGCATAAAGCCGTAGCGACCCATTCCTGTATCTATTTTCAGATAGCATTTGGTTTTTACACCAAGGTCTTTAGATACCTTGTCCATTATTTCGGCAGAATTGAGTGAGCCGATTGTGGCAATGCATCCGTTTTCGGCAACAAGTTTTGCTTCATCCTCAATACAGGTTGAACGCATAACGAGTATGTCCTCATCCTCAAGAATCTCTTTTAATTCTGTAATATCATCAACCTCTGTAACAGCGAAGGTTTTAATGCCGTTATCCTTGAGTACAGTGCTGAATTCCTTAATGCCGAAGCCATAGCCGTTGCCTTTAACAACTCCGATAATGGGTACTCCTGCCTTGTCCTTAATCAGCTTTATATTCTCTTCAAGTAGCTTTTTGTCAATTATATATCTGCTCATATTATTACCTTATCTTTTCAAGCACCTTTGTTGCAAGATTATATAAATTATATACAGGCTTGTTAATTACATAGTCAAACTCGCCGACAAACTCTTTCATATATCCGCCGAAGCCGTGTTTGAATCGCCATAGTCCGTAATGTGGGTTATCAGGATTCCGGCAGTCACCGGAAATACCGCCGAAGTCATATACCTTACAGCCGCACTCCATACCCCACTGCATCATAGCCCACTGCAAAGCATAGTTCGGGTAAACATTTCGATGAGCGTTTGAAGATGCACCATACTGGTATTTCATAACATTCTGACCCCATTTGATAGCAATTGTGCCTGCAATCGCCTTGCCCTCATAATATGCCATATAGAGTCTTGCGTCATCTGTCATACAATCAAGTATTTTTGCAAAGTATTCCTTTGGTCTTGTTGAAAAGCCGTCACGTTCGCCGGTCTCACTCATAATTCTGACAAAATCATCAAGTGCCTCTTTACCGCAGATTTTAACCTCGACACCTTTTTTGGGGGCTTTTCTGATTCTGTTTCTGTAGTCACTCTTGAATGTGAGCATAAGCTCATCTTCGCTGAGCCCGTTGTAATCAAAACAGTAAACAAATCTTGGCTGAACATTTTCAAAATCCATACATCCCGGGTTTAATTCGGTGAAGCCTTTTTTTATCAGATGCTCTTTGTATTCCTTATTTTCAATAACAATTTCAGGGTCGATTTTCAGACAGTAGGCACCGTATTCCCTGCCCACCTCAAGCAGTGCGTGAAAGAGCTTGTCGAAGGTGTCAAAATCATTCTCATCACAAACAAAACCGCGGCAGCAGTACATCAGTGACTTTTTAATAACAGGAATACTCCTGATTAAAACAGCCGCAGCACCCTTGATTTCACCGCTTTCATCCTTAAGCATTACTGCTTCAAATTTCCATGCGTCTTTAACTCCTGCCCATTTTGACGAGTGCTGAAATAATCCCTTAGGGTGTTTTTTTATAAAGTTCTCATATTCTTCTAAATTATTGCTGTTAACTCTTACAATCATTTTTTATATCTCCAATTAAAACCTATTCTGACTATTAATTATAACAAATCCGTCAACTGTTGTCTATATTGACTTTTTACATTTTTTAGTATACTATAAATATATTATATTATTAATACAAAGGGGAGTATTATGGCTAAATTCAGATGGGAGGATCCGTCGGTCTATAATGTTAATAAAGAGGACGGACACGCACTTTTTTTGCCTTATGACAGCGAGGCTGAGGCTCTCGCGGCTGAGAGTGAAAAGTATAAACAGTCTCTTAACGGAATGTGGAAATTTTACTGGCAGATGGGCATTGACAATCAGCCCGATGCTTTTATTAATAAAGATTTTGACGATTCCGACTGGGATGAGATAAAAGTTCCGTCTGTGTGGCAGACCGAAGGGTATTCCGTGCCGTATTATTATGCCAGCACTTTTCCCAAGGCAATCAGCAGAAGCAGACATAAAATTCCGTCAATCAACCGCAAAATGCAGGAAATAGGCTTTTACAGAAGAAGCTTTGTTCTTGACAAAGCTCTTGAAGGGAGAGAAATTTTTCTGCATTTCGGTGCGGCAAAGGCTGCTCTTGAGGTTTATGTAAACGGTGATTTTGTCGGATATTCCCAAGGCTCTATGACTCCTCATGAATTTGATGTTACCAAATATTTGACCGAGGGTGAAAATGTTGTTTGTGCCAAGGTTTACAGATACTGTGACGGAACATATCTTGAGGATCAGGATATGTGGTGGCTTTGCGGCATTTATCGAGAGGTCTATCTGTATGGTGAGTCTAAGGTGTGCTTAAGGGATTTTTATGTCAGAACTGATTTTGATGTAGATTTCAAGGACTCTGATTTAACCCTTGATATGTTTATAAAAAACTATGACGGCACAAAAGGCAAGCTTACAGCAAAAGCAAAGCTTATTACTGATACGGGCAGGGAAATTGAGCTTGGTGATAAATCTGTAAAGCTCACTGTACGTGATGAAAAAATTACCATTAACCAAACTGTAAAAGCCCCTAAAAAGTGGTCTGCCGAGCACCCGAACCTTTATACGCTCGTTATGACTCTTATTGTCAATGGTGATGTTGTGGCGGTCAAAACTTATCAGATAGGCTTTAAAAAGGTTGAAATTAAGGGTGAAAAAATATATTTCAATGGTATGCCGTTAATGCTTCATGGTGTTAACCGCCACGATTTTGACGGCGACTGCGGTTGGGCTGTGCCGAAGGATAGATATACTCAGGATCTTGATATTATGAAACAGAATAATATCAATTCAATCCGTACCTCACATTATCCGAATGATCCATACTTTTATGAAATGTGCAATAAATACGGCTTTTATGTTATGGACGAATGTGAGGTTGAGAGCCATGGTGTCCGCCGAAAGGGGGTTCCCGGTTCAAACCCGATGTGGACAGGTCAGACTGTTGACCGAATGGAGCGTATGGTGCTGCGTGACAGGAACAATCCCTGTATCTTTATGTGGTCACTTGGCAATGAAGCCGGTGACGGCGATAACTTTATGAAGATGAAGCAGGCAGCACTTGCACTTGATGATACACGTCAGTTTCATTATGAGGGGGATTTTGACCAGACAAAGAGTGATGTTATATCACGTATGTACCCTACGGCAGATGTTATGGAAAAGCTTGGAAACAAGCAGGAAATTTCAATTTCTTTTTATGATAATATTGCAAATCAGCTTGCGGCAGACAGTAAGCCCATTAAGCAGGAAATGTATGAGGGCAAGCCGATTCTGCTTTGTGAATATGCGCATTCTATGGAAAATTCACTCGGTAACTTTGATGAATACATAGCTGATTTTGAAAAATATGACAATATGTGCGGCGGATTTATCTGGGATTTTGTTGACCAGGCATTGCATACTGTTGATAATGCTGGTAATGAAAATTGGCTTTATGGAATCGACTTTGAGGGCAAGGAGCCGAAAAAGCTGCTTGACATTCCGAATACTACTGCAATGACAGGCTCAAACAGAGCACTCTGTGCCAATGGTATAATCGGTGCCGATCGTGTTCCTCATCCACAGATTTTGCAGGTCAAAAAGGGTTACCAGTATATTAAGTGTGAAGAATTTGATGTAAAGATCGGCAAATTCAAGGTTAAAAATAAATACCTGTTTACCAACATCAGTGCATTTAAATGTAAGTGGGAGCTCAAGGCTGAGGGCGAGCTTGTTGAGAGTGGTGAGCTTGACAAATTTGAGTGTGAACCTCTTTCGGAAACCTTTATAACAATACCTTATTCATATGACAGTATTCCAAAGGACAAAGAGGTTGTTCTGACAATCGGCTTTTTTACTAAGAAAAAGACATTAGGTCTTAAATCAAATTATGAGGTTTCATGGGATCAGTTTATTGTTAATGATATGCCTCAGCCGACAACTCCTGAAAATGCGGGGGATTTAACCTTTGAACACAAGGGCAAAAAGGTTACTGTATATAATGACAAGGTTAAATTTGTTGTTGATAACGGCAGGATAGTCAGCTATCAGCTCAATGGTACTGAAATGCTCCTTTCACCGATTGAGCCGAATTATTTCAGAGCTTTGACAGATAATGATATCGACTTCCTTAATTTTACACCACAGTTCACAAAGCTGCATCCTTTTTATATGTGGCAGAGGGCAACAAAGCATAATTCTGCAGTTAAAACTGTCGCAAAGGCAGGCAGCGATAATACTGTGGAGATTAATGTTGCTTACAGCACACAGGGATTAAAAAATTCAGTAGCTGCTTTCAAGCTTTATCCGAACGGCAGAATTTACATTTATCACAGTGCAGTTCCTAAATCCAATATGCTCAGATTCGGGTATAAAATGACTCTGCCAAAGGAAATGGAATATGTTACCTGGTACGGCAGAGGTCCGCTGCCAAGCTACTGTGACCGAAAAACCGGTTATAAGATTGATAAGTATTCTTCAACTGTTACAGATATGGAATACCGCTATATGCGTCCTCAGGAGTCATCCAACAGGGCTGATGTGCGTTATTTCACTATAACAAATAAAAAGGGAAAGGGACTGAAATTTATTTCATATTTCAGTGACCCGTTCAATTTCTCGGCTTATCATTACACAACTGATGGTCTTGACAAAGCAACACACATCAATAATATTCCATATGAAGATATTACAACAGTTAATATTGACCATATGCAGGTTGGTGTTGGCGGTGATTTGCCGGGGCAGGCATTTGTGCGTGAGCCGTATATAATGAAAAAAGGAGTTAAGCAGGCATATTCCTTTGTTATTGAGCCTGTTGAATAACGTATGAAAAGAGTTTTTGCATTTATAGGTTTTACTGCTGCACTGACTCTTGTTATACTTAATATTATTCCCTACAATTATGCAGGGCTTGTTTTATCAATAGCAGTGGTGTTTTTTGTTGCATCACTGCTTATTAAATTTACAAGGGAAGGTAAGGTTATATGCGTTGTGCTTGGCAGCATTGTGTTTGCAGGCACAATGTTTATGCTTGTAAGCGACAGCAGTGTAATACCTGCAAAAACGCTTGAACGGAAGTCTGCCGATGCTGTGTTTCAGATTATAGATATACCTGAATATAATGAGGATAGCAATACTTATACATATATTGTCAAAACAACAAAAATTGATATGGCAGGCTCACCGCAAAGTATTAAGGTTTATCTTAAAAGTGATGAAAAGCTTGAAGCAGATTATTATGATGATGTTTCTGCCAAACTGTTTTTCTATTCAGCGGGAGAGAATTCCTTTAAAAGCTATGGTCTTTACGGTGACGGAATTTATGTGTGTGCACGGCTTAATGAAATCGGAGCTGTTGCAGTGACTTCTGATAAGCCGATAAATTATTATTTTATTGAGCTGAGAGAATATATTAATTCAATTATATTAAGCAGTCTTTCGGGTGACAATGCAGGACTTAGCCTTGCACTTTTAACGGGCAGTAAAAGCTATTTATCTGCTGAAGTGCAGAATAATTTCAGAATTTGCGGACTGAGCCATTATCTTGCTGTTTCAGGTTTTCATATATCTTTAATCAGCTTTGGGGCTTATTATTTGATGAAGCTCATTAAAGTTCCCAAAACAATAAATACACTTTTGTCTATGGCAGTTATGCTGATTTATGTAGGCACTGCAGATTTTTCAAAATCTTCGGTGCGTGCAGGAATAATGCTTTCTGTTGTACTTGTTGCAAAGCTGTTTAATAATAAAGCCGATACGCTTAATTCTTTAGGCCTTGCCGTGCTTATATTATGCTTTAATCCATTCGCAGTTACAGATGCAGGGGCGGTGCTTACTGTTTGCGCAGTTCTCGGAATAACTGTTATATATAAAAATGTAATGAAGCATATTAAAATCAAAAATCCTGTTTTATCTTATACAGTAAAAGGTATGATTTTATCAGCGTCAATACTGATTGCAGTTATACCTGTACTTTATCTGTTTTTCGGCAGCGTGAGTGTTCTGAGTGTTGTACTCAATTTGATTATCGAACCCCTGATAACTGTGCTGATTGTTGCAGTAATCGTTTTCTGCTTAATTTACGGCGTGCCGTATTTAACCGATTTTATGGCATTTTCTATTAATATTGTATCTGATATTCTTATAAAGATTATTGATTTTACTGCAAAGCATATGTCATTTCTTTTTCTCGATATTTCAGGCGAAATATTTGGTGTTTCAATGTGTGCGGTTTTTGTGCTTGCAGGCATTATGCTTTTGGTTAAAGGACGGGTTATGATAAAGCAACTGTCCGCTTTTATCTGTATTGTAACGGTTATTTCATCCCTTGTATTCTGTTATCAGCAGAATACTGCCGTAAATGTTTATATAAGCAGATATGGTGCCGTTATGGTCTATGATAAAAACGCAGCAGTCATTATCGGTCTTGATAACCGCTATGACAAGTATTATGCTGAAGGAATTGCTGATAATCGTGATACTGTTTATATTGACAGTGCTTTATATGAATCTGTTGATTTAGCAGATAGTGGTGATAAATATAAAGTAAGTGATAAAATTGCTGTTTCGTATGAAGGAGAAATAATAACTGTCAATTCATTTGATAAAGTCTTTAAAATCTATCCTGCCTGTGTTATAATAGGAGATAATAAATTCAGCCGAACACTCAGTAAGGATTTTTATGATGCAGCATCAACAGAAATAACCTTCAGTGAAAATTCACAGTTGGTTGTAAGGAGGGGAACAGATGGCTAAACTGAACGAACAGGGAATTAAGGAACAGATTAAAACATCTTCATTTTTCAACGCATATTTAATCTATGGCGAGGAGAGCTATCTTAAGGACTTCTATATTTCTCAGATAATAAAAAAGGTTATTGACCCTGCATTTGATTCCTTTAATCTTCATCGCTTTGAGGGTAAGGATACAAGCCTTGACGATATTATTAAGGATGCTCAGATGTTGCCTATGATGAGCGAATACAATCTTGTTTATGTTCGTGATTATCCTGTTGAAAAATCCAAAAATGATATGGCACTCATCAAGGAATTCTTAGATGATGTGCCTGATACTACAATATTTATTCTCTGTTATGATTCTTTGGCAGTTGATACAAAGTCCTCTGCGTTCAAAAAGCTGATAACTTATTTTGATAACGCCGGTGCTGTTATTAATATGGAGAAAAGGAGCGAGCGAGAGGTTGCAAAGCTTCTTGCAGCAGGTGCCAAGCGGAGGAAAGCAACCCTCAGCACCGATGATGCACAATACCTTATTTCTGTTTCAGGGAATGATATGACTGTTCTTCTCAATGAGTTGGACAAGCTTTGCGGATTTGCTCAGGGCGGTGTTATTACAAAAGAAATTATAGATAATATGGCAACAAAATGCCTTCAGGCAAAAATATATGATTTATCAAAGGCAGTTGTAAGCGGCAATTCCCAGCTTGCTTATAATGTGCTTGACGGTCTTTTTTATATGAAAGAGGACCCTATCCGAATCTCTTCAATAATTATCGGCGTTTATGTTGATATGTACCGTGTCAAGTGTGCAAAAACGGCAGGTCACTCTTACAGTGACGTTGCAAAGCATTTTAATTATAAAAACAGAGAATTTGCACTGCGCAATGCGTCAAGGGATTGTGCCGATATGTCAGAGCAGCAGCTCAGAGCATCACTTGATGTTATAGCCGATACCGATGTTAAGCTTAAAAGTACAGCTATTGACAAACGCTTGCTGCTTGAGGAGCTTGTTGTTAAACTGTTAATGATTGCGAGGGAAAACAGCTATGCTTAAAATTAAAGAGGCTGTTATTGTTGAGGGAAGATATGACAAGCTCAAGCTGAGCAATATTCTGGATACTCTGATTGTTGAAACCAATGGCTTTGGTATATACAATGATAAAGCTAAGCAGCGGTTCATAAAAAAGCTTGCAAGTGAGCGTGGTATCATTGTTCTTACTGACAGTGACCACAGCGGTTTTCAGATAAGACATTATCTTTCCTCGGGTGTGCCGAAGGATAAAATAAAGCATATTTATATCCCTGATATTTACGGTAAGGAAAAAAGAAAAAAAGAGCCCTCCAAGGAAGGTAAACTTGGTGTGGAGGGTATGAGTGAAAGACTGCTGCTTGACCTGTTTGGTAAAGCTGGTATTAACAGTGAAACGGTTGTGTTGGAAAACCCGATAACGAATTTTGACCTTTATGAAATGGGCTTTTCAGGTGTTCCGAATGCTAAAGCAAAAAAGAAAAAATTACTAAAAGCACTGGATTTGCCCGAGTTTCTTTCAACAAATTCATTGCTGTCATATATTAATTCCGCAATGAGCAGGGATGATTTTGAATTACTTGTGAGTCGTCTTTAATATTACAATATTGAAAGCTAATTGTAAGAAAAACTTAAGAAATTCTTTATAATCATTTGCTATAATTTTGTCAGAGGTGATAAGGTGAATATATTAGTAGTTGATGATGAAAAGGAAATTGCTGATTTGGTAGCCTTGATTTTAAAAAATCAAGGCTATAATGTATATAAATGCTATAGCTCTGTTAAGGCACTTGAGTGTATTGAGAACACTGTTCTTGATATGGCAATCTTGGATGTTATGCTTCCTGAGATTGACGGTTTGGAGATTTTGAAAAAAATAAGAGAAAAATATACCTATCCGGTTATTCTGTTGACAGCTAAGGTTGAAACCAATGATAAAATTGCCGGACTTTCGTTTGGTGCCGATGATTATATCACAAAGCCCTTTGAGCCTATTGAGCTTTTGTACAGGGTCAAAGCACAGCTGAGAAGATATACAGATTATGATGCGATTAATAACAAGGATACTTATAGCTACGGCGGTCTGTATCTTAATAAAAATGAGCATATCTGTAATCTTTATGATAAGAGAATAGATTTAACGCCGACTGAGTTTAAAATACTCTGGCATCTTTGTGAAAACTCCGGTACTGTTGTTTCGGCTGAGGAGATTTTTGAAAAGGTATGGAAAGAGAAATATCTTGACTGTAACAATACTGTTATGGTGCATATAAGAAGAATCAGGGAAAAGCTGGGTGAGCCTGCGAAAAATCCAAAGTATATCAAAACCGTGTGGGGAGTTGGATATAAGGTTGAGAAGGGATAAAACAAATTTTAAAAGTAAGCTGATTATAAAATTCTTTGTTGAAACAGCCGCCTTTACCGTGCTCTGTATTCCTGTGCTGTTGATATTAAATTCATATTATCAGGATTATTATGATAAGCTGGAGGAATTTGACAAAAGCACAGCCGAACACGTATCCTCATATAACGTGCTCTGGTTTATTGTTTTTTATTTTACAATGCTTCTTGTAATTGCTGCTGTAAATATCTGTAAAGCAGGCAGCTATATTGATAAAAGCTACAGGACAATAAATAATTTCACACTTGAAGAGCGTGAAAAAATCAGCTATCCCCAAATTATGGACAGTTTTAAGCTTAAAGCACTTGAGGTTGAAAATGAGCTCTTGTTTAAAGAACGCGCTGCAAGGGAGGCAGAGGAAAAGAAGAATGACCTTGTGGTTTATCTGGCGCATGATTTGAAAACTCCGCTCACTTCAATCATAGGTTATCTTACTCTTTTAGATGAAACACCCAATCTGCCTGTTGAGTATAAAGCGAGATATACCCATATTACTCTTGACAAAGCTTATCGTCTTGAGCAGCTTATCAATGAGCTGTTTGATATAACAAGATTTAATTTGCAGGCAGTAGCTCTTGAGCATAACAGAATAAATCTGTCACTTTTGCTTCAACAGATTGTTGAAGAATTTTATCCATCTTTTAAACAGAAAAATATTACTGTTGAGGCACAGATTGATTCAAAAATTATGCTTGTAGGTGATGCGGACAAGCTTGCAAGGGTTTTTGATAATCTGATAAGAAATGCTGTCAGCTACAGCTATGATAATACCGTGTTGAAGATTTTTGCAAATGCAGACGAAAAGTATGCTCATATCTGTGTAAGGAATATAGGTGACCGAATCCCGGAAGAAAAACTGCAGATTATTTTTGAAAAGTTTTTCAGAGCCGATAATTCAAGAGGTACGCAGAGCGGCGGAGCAGGGCTTGGTCTTGCCATAGCACGTGAAATTGTTGAGCTTCATAATGGCGTTATAAAAGCCTTTAGCTGTAAGGACTATACAGACTTTCTTGTAACGCTGCCTCTTAATGTTTAATAAATCTTAAGATGATTTTAATAAAGTCTATATTTATTCTTTAACCTCCTGCTGTATAATGATTTACATCAGGAGGAGATTTATTTTATGAAAAGAAAAACCAGACAAAGTTTAATTTTTTGCACAGCAATTATACTTGTTATTGCAGTATCTTTTTTTATAACGTATAAGGCGGTTAACAATAACGACAGTGAAGCAGAATCCCAGCTTCAGATTACTGCCGGTCAGAAAGTGATAGACGATGTACAGGAATATGCATCTGCTCATGGTTATTCAATGAGCGATTATCCTGCAAGGCTGCTGACTCTGCTTGAAAATCATCCCGACAGTGCAGATTTTGTTATGGAGTATCCGAAATATAAGGATAAAACCTCGCAGCCGAATATGAAGGAATATACAAAATGCAGCAGTGTACCTCTTTTTATTCAGTGGGATCAGCGCTGGGGATACGCAGCGTACGGTGATGGTATTGTGGGACTTGACGGCTGCGGACCAACCTGCCTGTCTATGTGTGCTGTGTATTATTTACAGGATACCAAGCTTTCACCTGATTATATCGCTGACTACGCTTACAGAAAAGGCTATTATAAAAATGGTGTAGGCTCAACCTGGGATCTATTCACCAAGGGCGGAACAAAGCTTGGCTTGACAGTAAAAGAGCTTCCGCTGGATGAAACGGTTATGAAAAATGCACTGCAGCAGGGAGATTCGATTATATTGTCACTCGGTGAAGGTGATTTTACAACAAAGGGTCATTTTATTGTTGTAACAGGTTATACCAATGAGGGATTTAAGGTTAATGATCCCAACAGCTATAAAAATTCCGATAAGCTTTGGACATATGAACGTCTTTCACCTCAAATCAAAAATCTATGGTCAGTGAACAAATGATGACTGAATAACTAAAAAAGAGAGGTTTATGACCTCTCTTTACTAATATATAATATTTATAATATTACAACTTTACTCCTCTGCTCCGTTCCGCAGGGCAGGGGGTTTTTATATCCCAAATTATAAAGGTCTGTGCAGCGGCATTCAAGCTCAAATAATTTTTTGCCGTATTCATTGAGTTCGTCGATGTCACTGTATCGGCTTATAATAGGTAAATCAGCACTTTTTTTCATTTTGGCAAGAATTTCCTGTCCTTTGCTGTTAAAGCCTAATATCCTGATGTACGGAGGCTTTTCAGTGTATACTTTGCTGATGCCTAAATAGGCTTTTAGAATGATTCTTCTTATTCTTGAATGGGTATAGCGTTTTGTTTTTATATTATCATAAAGCGTTTCAAGTGAGGTTGAAACCTTGACCATATCAACAATTCTGTTTTCAAGCCCTTCTGTTACATCCTCAATTTTTAAAAAATCATTTGCCGTCATACAGCGTAGCTTTGCGAGAACGGCTGTTTCACAGTTTTTCATAGAGCAGATTTCATCTTCGGTTAGCTTCTTTCTTATTTCCGATGCACTGAATTTTTCGTCGTCACTGTCATGACCCTTTCCGATTCTTCTTACAGCAGTGCAGGGGAGCTTTGCCGATTTTAAATATTCAATTGCTAAAATATTGTTTGGTGTATCCAAAATATCTGAGTTTATAACCATTTTTCTGGCAGCCGGGTAGGATATACCTTTTTTCATTTCTGCTTTTATTTGTTGCTCGTTTTCTGTTATCTCATACGCCATTTTTTTTAGTTTACCGATATCATCGCATTCAGCACCGAAAGCAATTCTGTCAACAGCATTTGCTGCTTCAAGCAATTCTACACCTGCCCTTGCAAAGCCCTCGGCTGACCTGAGAGAATATGCACAGGGCAGTTCGATAACTAAATCAGCACCGTTTTCAAGTGCCGATTTTGCACGTGTGAATTTGTCATAAACAGCAAATTCTCCGCGCTGAACGAAGTTGCCGCTCATAACACAGACGACACCGTCATTTTCATTTTTTACACTGTCAATAAGATATTTATGCCCTGCGTGGAAGGGATTAAACTCGCAAATTATTCCTGTTATCATATTTTTTACCTAAAAGTCCTTGACAATATTATATATAATATATTATTATAATACTAAATTAATATATTAAATTCAATATGCGGAGGAAATATTTTGAAAATTTTAGTTATTAATTGCGGAAGCTCATCCCTTAAATATCAGCTTATGGATATGGAGAATGAGTCTGTTCTCTGCAAGGGTGCTATTGAGCGTATCGGTCTTGAAATCAAGGGCGGAGAAGAAAATGTTATTATTAAGGTGAATGATGAAAAGTTCACATATGATAAGGAATTACCAACACATACCGATGCATTTAATGAGGTTAAGTTCATTCTTTCAGAGGGTGAGCATAAGGTTATCGACTCTTTTGATGAAATTGATGCTATCGGTCACCGTTTTGTTCAGGGCGGTGATAAGTACACCAAGAGTGTTCTTATTGATGCTGAGGTTGAAAGGGTGGTAGAGGAGCTTTCACCTCTCGCACCGCTTCACAATCCTGCTAATCTTCAGGGCTATCGTGCCTGCCGAGATGTTGTTGGTGAGTCAGTACCTCAGGTTGCTGTTTTCGATACAGCCTTCCACAGCACTATGCCTGCTAAGGCTTATATGTATGCAGTGCCTTACGAGTATTATGAAAAGTATGGTGTTCGCCGTTACGGCTTCCACGGTACATCACACAAGTTTGTTTCTCACAGAGTTGCAGACAGAATCGGCAAAGATATTAAGGATTTAAAGATTATTACCTGTCACCTCGGCAATGGTTCTTCAATCGCTGCCGTTAAAAATGGTAAGGTTATCGATACTTCAATGGGCTTTACTCCGCTTGACGGCTTTATGATGGGTACTCGCTCAGGCGGTGTTGATCCTTCAGTTGTTACATTTATTATGAAAAAGCTTGGATTGACTCCTGATGAAATGGATGCAGTTCTCAACAAAAAGTCAGGTGTCAATGCTATTTCAGGTGTTTCGTCAGATGACAGAGATATCTGTGCTGCTCAGGCAAGAGGTAATTCAAGAGCTATCCTTGCACACGAAATGCAGGCTTATGAAATTGCTAAGTACATTGGTTCCTACGCTGCTGCTATGAACGGCGTTGATGCTGTCGTATTTACAGGCGGTATCGGTGAAAACGGTGTATGGCTTCGTTCAAAAATCTGCTCATATCTCGGCTATCTTGGTGTTGAGATTAATGAGAACATTAACGAAAAAACACAGAAGGGTGCTGAGGCTGAGCTTACAGAGCCGACTGATAAGGTAAGAGTTTTCATTCTTGCTACTGATGAAGAGCTTACAATTGCACGTGATACTGCAGAGATTGTAGCTGCATTATAATTTGCTATAGGTATATTTTTTCATACAATTTCAAGAGAAGGAGGAGTTTTCAATGCCGGAGATTAAGTACGAAATCACAGAGCATCTTGGCGTTATTTCCGAAACCACAAGAGGCTGGACCAGAGAAGTTAATATGATTTCCTGGAACGGACGTGAGCCGAAGATTGATGTTCGTGACTGGTCACCCGATCATTCAAAAATGAGCAAGGGTCTTACATTTACCGTTGAAGAGGTTAAAGAACTTACAAAGCTTATTGAGAAGCTTTAATAAAAGATTTTTAAGGGCAACTCTCTGTTGCCCTTAGACTTTTGTTTAAGACAGTTAATTTTTTCAGCAATAAGAGTTAAATAACGATTTAAAATCGAGGTATATATATTATGGAATGGACTTCATTAAATGATTTAAGAGAAAAATATTTATCTTTTTTTGAAAGCAAGGGTCATCTCAGACTGCCAAGCTTTTCATTAGTTCCGAACGGGGATAAAAGCCTTCTGCTTATAAATTCGGGTATGGCGCCTATGAAGAAATACTTCACAGGTGAGGTTACACCTCCGAGAAACAGAGTTACAACCTGTCAGAAGTGTATCCGTACTCCGGATATTGAAAATGTCGGCAAAACTGCACGTCACGGCACATTTTTTGAAATGCTTGGTAATTTCTCATTCGGCGACTACTTTAAAAAAGAGGCTACTGCCTGGGCTTGGGAATTCTGCACCAAGGTGCTTGAAATGCCTGTTGATAAGCTCTATATCACTATTTATGAAAATGATGATGAGGCTTTTGAAATCTGGACAAAGCAGAATGGTGTTGCACCTGATCATATTGTCAGACTTGGTAAGGAGGATAATTTCTGGGAGCACGGTTCAGGTCCTTGCGGTCCTTGTTCTGAAATTCATTTTGACCGCGGCGAAAAATACGGCTGCGGTAAGCCTGACTGTGGTCCGGGCTGTGAGTGTGACAGATATGTCGAGTTCTGGAACAATGTTTTCACTCAGTTTGATAACGATGGCAATAACAATTACACACCTCTTGCTCATCCGAATATTGATACAGGTATGGGTCTTGAAAGACTTGCTTGCATTATGCAGGACGTTGACAATATTTTTGAGGTTGATACCATTCAGAATATTATGAAAAAAATCAGTGAGATTGCCGGTGTTAAGTATCACGATGATGAAAAGAATGATGTTTCACTTCGTGTTATTACCGACCATATTCGTTCGTCAACCTTTATGATCGGTGACGGTGTTATTCCGTCAAATAACGGAAGAGGCTATGTTCTTCGCCGTTTAATCAGACGTGCTTGCCGTCACGGAAGGCTTCTTGGTGTCAATGAACCTTTCCTTTACAAAGTGTGCGATACTGTGATTTCTGAAAATGAGTTTGCTTACCCTGAACTCAAGGATAAAGCTGAGCTTATAAGAAAGGTTATTCTTGCTGAGGAGGAAAGCTTCGGCAAAACAATTGATGCCGGTCTGGCACTCCTTGACGAATATATTTCAAATATGGATGGCAAGGTGTTCTCGGGTGAGGATGCATTCAAGCTTAATGATACCTACGGCTTCCCGCTTGATTTAACTAAGGATATTCTTGAGGAAAAGGGAATTACCGTTGATGAGGACAAGTTCAATGCATTGCTTGCTAATCAGAAGGCGACTGCTCGTGCTGCACGTAAGGATGCAGGTGCAGATGCGTGGAAGGGCGAGTCTGTGAAGATTGAAACTGCGAAAACCGAATTTGTAGGCTACACTGATTTTGAATGCAGTGCTAAGGTTGCTGCAATTGTTAATTCCGATGGAGAGCTTGTTGATATGCTTGGTGCTGATGAGCAGGGTGTTGTTGTTCTTGATAAAACACCGTTTTATGCACTGTCAGGCGGACAGGTAGGTGACAGCGGTATACTGAAAAAGGATGACGGCAATGTGTTTACCGTTGCGGATACAACTAAGAATGCTGATGGTATATATCTTCACAGCGGCAGCGTTTCAAGAGGTATTATCAGTGTAGGTGATACTGTTTGTGCGAGCATTAATGAAATCAGACGTAAGGCTATTATGAAAAATCATACAGCGGCGCATTTGCTGCAGGCGGCTTTGCGAGAGGTGCTTGGTACACACGTTGAGCAGGCAGGTCAGCTTGTTAATGAATACGAGGTTCGTTTTGACTTTACACACTTTAATCCTATGACAGCAGATGAGCTTGCAAAAACAGAACTGCTTGTCAACACATTCATTATGGATGCTATTGCGGTTGAAATGAAGGAAATGCCTATTGAAGAAGCTAAGAAAATGGGCGCAATGATGCTCTTTGGTGAAAAGTACGGCGATATTGTTCGTGTTGTTCGGGCGGGTGAATTTTCAACAGAATTCTGCGGCGGCACCCATGTTTGTAACAGCGGCGAGCTTGGATTGTTTAAAATTGTTTCTGAGTCATCTGTTGCTGCCGGTGTTCGTAGAATTACTGCACTTACAGGTATGAATTTGCTTGCATATCTCAATCGCAGTGAAAATATGGTTAAGCTTGTTGCAGCGGCATTGAAAACTGCTGAAAATGAAATCAGTGAAAAAGCATCTGCTGTCGTTGCGGAGCTCAGAGATAAGGACAGGGAAATCCAAAAGCTGAATGCCGAGCTTACAAAGCTGAAGAGTGCAGATATGTTCTCAAAGCCTGTGGATATTGACGGTCTTGAGGTTTATACAGCTAAGGTTGAAGGTACAACACCTGATGCACTTCGTTCAATGGGTGACGATTTGAAGGCAAAGGGTGACAATGTTGTAGCAGTTGTGGCAGGCGTTAATGGTGATAAGGCTAACCTTGTTGCCGTGTGTGGTAAAGAAGCAATTGCCAGGGGTGTCAAAGCCGGTGATCTTGTTCGTGAAATTGCTAAGCTCGCAGGCGGTGGCGGCGGAGGTCGCCCTGATTCGGCTATGGCAGGAGCTAAGGATTTGTCCAAGCTTGATAATGCAATTGCTGCAGTAGCAGATATTGTAAAATCTTTGATGAAATAACAGAGGTGTAGTATGTGTATTTTTTGTGAAATAATAGCAGGCAATATACCATCAACCAAGGTCTATGAGGATGATATGATTTTAGCATTTAAGGACATTAATCCTGTTGCACCTGTTCATATCATAGTTGTTCCGAAAGAGCATATTGAAAGTGCTGCCGAAATTACAGACAGCAACAGCAAATATGTTGCTCATATATTTGAAAAAATCCCTGAGATTGCAAAAACGCAGGGGATAGAGTCCTACAGAATTATTAACAACTGCGGTGAGGATGCCGGACAGACAGTTAAGCATCTGCATTTTCATCTTATTGGCGGTGTTAAAATGGGGGAGAAAATAATATGAGTGATGCATATTATAATTTAAAAATTGCAGGAGTTGAGCGTCAGCTTAAGCGTTTTCCTGTGTCGGATAAGCTTGACATTGCAGCTTTTATATTGTTTGGTGATGTTGAGCTTACAACCGCCTGTGCGACAGCACTGCTTGAAAAGGTGCCTGAGTTTGACTACATTGTTACACCTGAGGCAAAATCAATTCCGCTTGCTTATGAAATGAGCAGACAGTGCGGAAAAAAGTACATAGTTGCCCGTAAAGCAGTTAAGGTCTATATGGATAATCCTGTTGAATATACCGTAAGAAGTATTACAACTCAGAAGGAGCAAACACTTTATCTCGGTCACGAGGACGGCGATTTGCTTAAGGATAAGCGTGTTCTTATTCTTGATGATGTAATTTCTACCGGTGAGAGTCTTAAGGCTGTTGTAGGTATTGTTGAAGCCTTTGGCGGAAATATTGTTGCCTTCTGTGCTCCGCTTGCCGAGGGCGATGCGGCAGAGCGTGACGATATTGTTTTTCTCGAACAGCTTCCGCTTTTTTTCAAATAAGAGGATATAATAATGAAAAAAGCAATATTGTTTTTTCTGTTTGCTATTATGATTATGTCAATTTGTGGCTGTGGCAAGGCAAATGACGATGAAGTGCTGTCTGTACCTGCAACAGAGGTTACAAAATCTGAGCAAAATGAATTTGTTCCTTTTGAAGTGATTAAAAACGATATCGGATTTGTCAGTGAAAAAGGTGCAGTTTACTATAATTCATATCTGTTTAACACAAGCAGCAGAAGTATCACTTATGAGCTTAACGGTGTTATAAAGTATTTTTTGTCCTATAAAAATGATTTGGCTTTGCTTGCTGTTTCAGGGAATCAGCTCTTTTTTAGAGATATTGAGGAAAATATCATATACAGAACAGAGCTGTCTGACGATGTTGCTCTAAGCAGCGGAAAAATGTTTTTTGTTTACAATGGCTTTGCATCAATAATTTCTGTCGGTGATAATACCCTCACATTGAAGACGAATGATAATAAACGTATTGTGCTTAATACGCTGAACGGAGAGCTGACTGAATTAAAGGCTGAATATCTTGCAGAGTTTAAGCCGTTTGATGTAAGTGGTGATTATTTCTCATTTAAAGGATTGGAAAATCTTAATCTTATAACAGAAGGCGGTATTGAAATTATTTTACAATCAAGTGATGATTGTGATGCAATCGCCTACAATAAAGACGGTGAAACAATCAGGCTTTTTGAAAATTCAGCTATCGTTCTTGACTGCATTATTGATAATTCGCTTTATTTTATTGCGGGTTTTTATACTGAAAGTGAGGCACTTTACCGACTTGAATTAATTGAGAGCAACGGAGCTATTACTGACACAGCGTTGAGTCTTGTTACTGACGGGTATTATGGTGTCATCAAGGGCGAAAAAAATCAGTTGATTATTCGTCAGGGAGAAGCAGGATCGTATTATAAATTTGATACAGCCACTGCTAAAATGAGTAACATAAAATATAATTATGCAGATGACGCAAAGCAGTTTGAGTCCGATATTAAAATCAGTGAAAAGCGGGCTGTTGATATTGCCTTGAGCGAGTGTAAGAAAGATAAGTATTTTGATATGGCACCGACACCCACTGATATTAGCGTAAGTGGTGTTGAATTCTTGGTGGATACTGCATATCCTACAGGCTACCGCAACGGTATTGTTTATGAGGATTATCCGTGGCTTGTGTATAGAGTTAGCCTGAATTCCTTTGCTTATATTGTTACTGTAGATATAAACGCACAGACGGGCAAGCCAACCTTTGTTTCAGCAAGCTTTAAAGATTAATGTTATCAATAACCTAAATGCATAGCGATATGTGTTTGGGTTATTTTTTTGAATTTATACCCAAAAATATGGCATAATATTTTCGGGTGATTTTATGTTTAATGATAATAAAAAGGTCGTAATTGTCGGTGTCGGTATGGTTGGAATGAGCTACGCTTATGCCTTGCTTAATCAGAATATATGTGATGAGCTTGTATTAATTGATATTAATAAGGAGCGTGCGCATGGTGAGGCTATGGATTTGGCACATGGTTTACCGTTTGCACCGAGCTCAATGAAGATTTACGATGGTGAATACTGCGACTGCGGTGATGCTGATTTGGTTGTGATTTGTGCCGGTGCACCGCAGGAGGAAGGGGAGAGCAGACGAAATCTTCTTCAGAAGAATTATAAGGTTTTCAAATCAATTGTTGACCCGATTGTTGCCAGCGGATTTAACGGCGTGTTTCTTGTTGCATCAAATCCTGTTGATATTCTTACACAGGTTGTTTACAGCCTTTCAGGTTTTCCGTCAGGAAGAGTTATCGGTTCCGGAACAACACTTGATTCGGCACGTCTGCGTCATATGATGAGCGAATATTTTAAGATTAATCCAAGAAATGTCCATGCTTATGTTGTCGGTGAACACGGTGACAGCGAGTTTGTTGCATGGAGTAATGCTTTTGTTTCTGTTAAGCCGCTCAGCACACTTGCCGCAACCAATGATCAGTTGATGAAGGATATGGAACAAATTGCCGAGGATGTAAGATTGTCGGCGTATGAAATAATTAAAGCAAAAAAAGCAACCTACTATGGTATAGGTATGGTTCTTGCAAGACTCACAAGGGCTATTCTTTTTGATGAAAATTCGGTTTTCACTGTGTCAACCTATCTTAAAGGGGAGTATGGCGTAAAGGGTGTTTATATCGGAGTGCCTGCAATTGTTAACCGCAGCGGTGCTCGTGAGGTGTTGGAAATTAAAATGACTGATGAGGAGAAAGAACTCTTAATGCGTTCTGCAGAAATAATCAGGGAAATGAAAAAAGAGATAGGCATTTAACCTATCTCTTTTTTCATTTTTTTGTTATTCATTATTTTCCATTACATATGTACCGTCAATCATAACAGCAAGTGCATAATTGCCGAATTTGTAATATCTTTTAATGCTGTTGGTAAAGTTCAGATAGTCTGATACTGTATAGTTTGTACCATCAATTTTTCTGACCTTATTGTCATCGCAGCACACGTATAACTGACCCTCATCACAGCAGATATGATTTGGTCTTATGAAGGTATGTGCATCAATACCTCCGATTCGCAAATCAACCTTCATATTCTGACAGGAGTAGCGGATAACACAGTTTTCATCAGTGCATACACTCCAAAAATATTTTTCCTCAGAAGCAATGCATTTAATCGGTTTTTCGTGATATTCAAAGCTTCCGCTCCAGTCAAGCTCACCATCGCGGCTGAAAATGCCTGCTTCACCGTTCGGATATATTGCAAGCACTCGTCTGTCGTATAATACTGTCGCATCGCACTGTACAAAGTTAGGTATTATTTCGCTGATACGCCTGAAATTAGCACCGAATTTTTTCAGTAGATATGCACTTTTTGTTGACAAATCAATGCTTTTGTTAACGAAATCAACTACCGAATACTGAACCTTATATTGGTTGGGATTTGTAAGCGGAATTTTTTCAACTATGATTGCAGAAGTGTCACTGTATTTTACAACATCAACAATTTCTCTTTTGCAAATCAGCTCCATATCATTCCTCCTTGCTCAAAGACTCATTTGTTAAATAGCCAAGGGTCAGAAGGCTGTCAGTAAGGTGAACATTTTCTACAAGCACCTCAGGGTGAGCCATTGCAATATCAAAATTTGAAAAATTCCAAAAGCTCTTAACCCCAAGTTTAACAAGCAAATCTGTCAGCTCTCTCATATCATTTGATGGTATGCAGGTAACAGCACAGGTAGGGTGATTGTCAATACAGAAGTTTTCAAGGTAGTCAATGTGGCGAACGGGAATACCTTTAATCATATTTCCGCAAAGTGCCTCGTTTTTATCAAAAATACCAATCAGCTTAAAGCTGCTGTTTTTTGAAAATATTTTGTTTGTTACAGCTTTGCCAAGGTTACCTGCACCGATAAGAATCGTTTTAACCTCTTTATCTACGCAAAGAATTTCACCGATTTTTGCGTGAAGCTCAGGAACATTATATCCATAGCCCTGCTGCCCGAATCCGCCAAAGCAGTTAAAATCATGTCTTATTTGTGATGCAGTCAAGCCCATTCTTGCAGCCAGTTCTTTAGAACTGATTCTGATAATACCATTTTCTTTCAGTGATTGCAGAAAACGATAGTATCTGGGCAGTCGTTTAATGACAGATATTGAGATTTCATCTTTATTAGTCATTTTTACCCCTCTTCATAAAATAAACCATAGGGCTTATTTAGTCATTTCAGTAATGGTTTCCATTACGTAGTCGCCGAATTCACTGCAGGTGCAGCCGTTGTCACGACCTGTGATTGTAAGCTTCTTTTCCTCAAACATACACTTGTCAAGAGCAGCTTCAAGAGCGTTAGCCTCTTTCTGATAACCGATGTGTGAAAGAAGCATTACAGATGCTCTGAGCATGGAGCAAGGGTCTGCATACTGACCTCTGCCCTCAGTAATCATTCTTGGTGCTGAGCCGTGGATAGCCTCAAACATTGCATATTTTTTACCAATGTTTGAGGAGCCTGCAGTTCCTACACCGCCCTGGAATTCAGCAGCTTCATCCGTGATAATGTCGCCATAAAGATTAGGAAGAACAAATACCTTGAAGTCCTTTCTTCTCATCGGGTCAATAAGCTTTGCTGTTGTAATATCAACATACCAGTCATCCGTAACAATCTCAGGGTAATCCTTACCAATGTTCTGTGCGGTTTTAAGGAATTTGCCGTCTGTTGTCTTAATAATATTCGCCTTTGTGATAATTGAAACCTTGCCCTTATTGTTCTTCTTGGCATAATCATAAGCAAGCTTTGCAATTCTCTCACAGCCCTCCTGTGTAGCAACTGTAAAGTCAACAGCAAGGTCATCTGTAATGTTAACACCGTGTGAGCCGACTGCATAGCCGCCCTCAGTGTTTTCTCTGAAGAATGTCCAGTCAATGCCTTCCTCGGCAACTCTTACAGGACGCATATTTGCAAAAAGGTCAAGCTCTTTTCTCATTGCAACATTTGCTGACTCCACGTTTGGCCATGGGTCACCTGCTCTCGGGGTTGTTGTAGGACCTTTAAGAATAACGTGACAGCTCTTAAGCTCTGCAAGTACATCATCAGGGATAGCCTTGTTGCAAGCTGCTCTGTTTTCAATTGTAAGACCGTCTATTTCCTTGAATGCTACCTTGCCTCTTGCTACCTCATCCTTTAAAAGGAATGCAAGAACTCTTTCGCTCTCTTTTGTAATGACAGGACCAATGCCGTCACCGCCGCAGATACCGATAACAATAGTGTCAAGTGCATCATAGTCAGTGAAATCCTTATCTTCTTTTATCTTCTTTGCTCTTGCAAGCTGTGCTTCCATTAATGAACGGAACTTTTCAACAGCTTCGTCGAGTGCTTTTTTCTCATCAACCATAATTATATCTCCTTTGATTATATCAAATCTTATTTATTCATCTCTCTTGTGTAGTCAAGCAGACCGCCGCAAACAAGCATTGCTCTCTGTCTGTCTGAAAGGTGGCTTGCATCAAGCTCATATTCCTCGCCGCTTGTAATGTTTTTAAGTACTACAGGCTTGTCATTTTCAATACAATCCTTAATGTTCGGTAATGCAAGCTCATCCATCTGATTAATCTTGTCATAATCCCCTTTATTTTTGAAGGTGAAGGGGAGGATACCTGCGTTAACAAGGTTGGCAACGTGAATACGTGCAAAGCTCTTTGTGACAACTGCCTTAACTCCAAGGTAAAGCGGAACTAATGCAGCGTGTTCTCTTGATGAGCCCTGACCGTAGTTTGAACCGCCGATGATGATACCCTTGCCCTCAGCCTTGATTCTCTCAGGGAAGCTTTCATCGCATACAGCAAAGCAGTACTGTGAAAGATGAGGAATGTTTGAACGGTAAGGTAGAATCTTAGCACCTGCAGGCATAATGTGGTCAGTTGTGATGTTGTCACCAACCTTAAGCACAGCCTTAGCAGTAATTTCCTCAGGAAGCGGCTCTGTTTTCGGGAAAGGCTTGATGTTTGGACCGCGGAGTACCTCAACGCTGTCAGCCTCTTCAGCAGTTGCAGGAGCTTCAATCATATTATCATTAACAATAAACTTTTCAGGCATTGTGATTTCAGGCGCATCGCCGAACTCTCTCGGGTCTGTTAAATAACCTGTAAGAGCAGATGCAGCAGCAACCTCAGGTGATACAAGATAAATACCTGCATCCTTTGTGCCTGAACGGCCTTCAAAGTTTCTGTTGAAGGTTCTGAGTGATACACCTGCTGAATTAGGTGACTGACCCATACCGATACAAGGTCCGCAGGCAGATTCAAGGATTCTTGCACCTGCATTAATCATATCTGAAAGTGCACCGTTGAGTGCAAGCATATTAAGAACCTGCTTTGAACCTGGGGCAATACAAAGTGAAACAGACGGATCAACGGTTTTGCCCTTAAGGATTGCAGCAACCTTCATCATATCAACATAAGAAGAGTTGGTGCATGAGCCGATTGCAACCTGGTCAACCTTGATTTTGCCGATTTCATCAGTAGTTTTAACACGGTCAGGCATATGAGGGCAAGCTGCCATAGGTGTAAGTGAGCAAAGGTCAATATCAATAACCTCGTCATAAACAGCGTCAGCATCAGGCTGAATTTCTGTCCAGTCAGCCTCTCTGCCCTGAGCCTTTAAGAAAGCAAGTGTGATTTCATCGGAAGGGAAGATAGAGGTTGTGGCACCAAGCTCAGCACCCATATTTGTGATTGTAGCTCTTTCAGGAACTGATAAGGTCTTAACACCCTCGCCGCCGTATTCAATAATTTTACCTACACCGCCCTTAACGCTCATTATGCGAAGCACCTCAAGGATAACATCCTTTGCAGATACCCATGGCTTTAAGTAGCCTGTAAGATTGATTCTTGTCATTTTCGGCATTGGAATATAATATGTACCGCCACCCATAGCAACAGCAACGTCAAGTCCGCCTGCACCCATAGCAAGCATACAGATACCGCCGCCTGTCGGTGTATGGCTGTCCGAGCCGATTAAGGTTTTACCCGGAATGCCGAATCTTTCAAGGTGAACCTGGTGGCAGATGCCATTACCGGGTCTGCTGAAATAGATACCGTGCTTTTTTGTCACAGACTGAATATATCTGTGATCATCCGCATTTTCAAAGCCGGTCTGCAATGTGTTGTGGTCGATGTAAGCAACTGATTTTTCAGTTTTTACTCTGTCAACACCCATTGCCTCAAATTCAAGATATGCCATTGTTCCTGTGGCATCCTGTGTAAGTGTCTGGTCGATTTTAAGACCGATTTCTGTTCCAACGGTCATCTCGCCTTCAACAAGGTGGGATTTAATTAATTTTTGTGCAAGTGTAAGTCCCATTGATAAAAAATCCTCCTAATTGTTTATAAAATTAACAAAGTTATTTTATTACAAATAGCTCGTTCTGTCAATTACAAAACTGTAACAATATAATAAAATAATAATTTTATTATTTTATTGAAATAAGTTAACATTTGTGTTAAAATATTTTATTATTATGGAATAGTTTGGGCATAAATATACTGAGGTGTAGTTATGCTAAATAATGAAGATAAAGAACTTAAAAACGAAAGCACGGAAAATGAGGAGCATAGCAGTGCAGAGCCGGAGGTTAACAGCACAAGCTCTTTTGAAACAGGGTCAATTACCGTTTCAAAGGACGGTCATTTTATTCATTGCTTGACAATTATAGGACAGGTTGAAGGGCATTATATTCTGCCCAGCCAAAATAAAACTACCAAATATGAGCACGTAATTCCTCAGCTTGTGGCAATTGAGGAAAGTAAGGAAATAGAGGGTCTTCTGATTATTCTTAATACAGTCGGCGGTGATGTTGAGGCAGGTCTTGCAATTGCAGAGCTTTTGTCAACAATGAAAACGCCTACAGCATCCTTAGTGCTTGGCGGCGGACATTCAATCGGTGTTCCTTTGGCTGTGAGCTGTAAACGCAGCTTTATCGTTCCCAGTGCCACAATGACTGTTCATCCTGTTCGTATGAATGGTTTGGTTCTCGGTGTTCCGCAGACACTGTCGTATTTTGAGAAAATGCAGGACAGAATCGTGAACTTTGTTTCAAATAATTCTAAAATCAGCAGTGAGGATTTTCGTGAGCTGATGATGAAAACAGGGGAGCTTGTTATGGATGTGGGCACAGTTCTTGATGGTGAGGGTGCAGTTAAATCAGGCTTGATTGATGAGCTTGGCGGGCTTTCGGATTCCCTTGATTTTCTCAACAGAGAAATTGAGGAGGTCACACAGTGATTTATACAATAGTTTCTCTTGATGATGTTTTCTATGTAAAGGATAACGCAACTGCTGCTGTTAATTGTGTACGCTCAAGCAATCCTTATGATTATATCCGTGATGGTTTTTATCTTGATAATGCGATGAATGGGGGAGAAGATTATGTCCGTTTTAACGGCAATTTTTCAAGCTATAGGACAAGCAATAGCCTGGGTGCTTCCGATAAGCGAAAGCGGCCACAGTGCAATTTTTCATAACTTTTCGGGGAGATTTACAAATGCCTGCTCACAATTGACAGGCGTTGTACATATTGGTATAGCAATAGGTTTATTTATTGCGTTTTTCAAGCTGTTCAAAATGCTGTTCAAAAATTTTATAGGCGGTTGGAGTGACCTGTTCCATAAACAGCTTGATTTAAAAAATACCAAGTCTTCAAGAAAGTTTATGTATTATACAGTGCTTTCCTTTGTGCCGATGATATTCTATCTCATCCCTGCCGGTAAGTATGGTAATATTTATTCTGTTTTCCATTGGGTTTCATATAATGAAAATCTTGTAGGCGAGGGTATATGTATGCTGCTGACAGGTGCACTGATAATTGTTACCTGCAGTGTGATGGATAAAAAGCTTAATCCTGTTCCGGGAATTTTACAGGCGATAATTATCGGTGTTATTGTGTTTCTTGCTGTGCCGACAGCGGGCTGCTCAGTAATAGGGGCAGTTTTCTGTATTGCTGTAATTCTTGGTATGAATGAAAAAAATGCACTCAGATACTCTGTTGTAATGTCTGTTATGATTCTGCTTGTGATGGGTGTTATTGAGCTTTGCACGGCGGTAACAAAAATAACGATTCTCAGCGCAGTAATCGGTTTGGTTGTAGCTGCTGTTGTCAGCTTTTTTGCATCAAAGCTGCTTATATTTATCATAAAAGAGAAAAAACTCAGACTTTTCGGTATTTACGATGCAGCAATCGGATTTTTAGTTCTTATAATCGGAATTTTTGAAGTAGTAGTAAAGTAAGAGGTACATATGGCAAATAAAAAAACAAGTGCAGGTAAAAAGAGCACTTCAGGTACAAAAAAAAATACAAATTCAAGGGCTAAATCAACACCGGCTCAAACAAATAAATCTGTTAATAATGAGGATATTATAAGAATCGCAGGTATTGCAATTTTTGCTTTATCTGTAATTTTCTTCTGCCTTGCAATTATCAACGGTGCCGGTGTATGGAATATTCTGCATAATGTTTATGTAGGTGTTTTCGGTGTTTTCGCGGCCTGTATGTTCCCTTTAATATCAGTTGTAGTGGTGCTTTTTTATTCATTCAATAATGCGTCAACAGCAAAGTTTATTGCAAAATCAATTGAAACGGTTATTATGGTTTTGCTTTTAGCTGCTTTTATTCACGTTGTAAAAAATCAGACAGGTGCTAATTTTGAAGAAACTGTAATTACAAACTATGAGCTTGCACCAACAACCTTTAACGGCGGCTTTATCGGCGCGGCTCTCGGCTGGCTGCTTCTATCGCTTGGCAAAGCTCCTGCAATAATAGTTTCCGTTGTACTTTTTCTCGTTGATTTTATGCTTCTGACAGGCATAACCGTTATTCAGTTTTTCTCAGGTGCAGCAAAGCCTGCAAAAGTGACCTATGAGAAGGTAAGTGAGCACGTTGAAAGACGTCGTATGAGTAAGGAAGCAATTGATGTTCCGCTTGATGTTGACCCTCCATTATCCGACGAAGAGGAAAAAATAAAGAAAAAGTCACGCAAAAAGGCTGTTAAGGAGCAAGATGAAACAGCAGTTCCACGTGATATAATTGACGAAATAAATGCGGCTACCGCAAAAAACAGACAAGAAAGAGAAAATCAAAAGAAGGACGAAAAATCTAAGTCTATTGATGAAATTGTTGAAGATGCGTCGCAGGAAAAAACGGCACAGCCGCAGCCTGCTGTTGACAAATTCACTGTTTCAAAAGAAGCACTTGATTCATCCGTTAATGATTATAAGCTGCCATCCGTTGAGCTTCTCACAGTGGGAACAAAAAAATCAACAAAGGATATAAGCGGTGAACTTAAAGCTAATGCTCAGATGCTGATTGAAACACTTCATTCTTTCAATGTTGATGCAACAATTACTGATATTTCAAGAGGTCCTACGGTTACACGTTATGAGCTTAAGCCTGCGGCAGGTATCCGTATTTCAAAAATAACGAATCTTGCAGATGATATTGCACTTAATCTTGCAGCTACTCACGTTCGTATTGAAGCACCCATTCCGGGTAAGGCTGCTGTGGGTATAGAAGTTCCGAATACTGTTAAAAATACCGTAACAATGCGTGAGCTTATAGATACCCCTGAATTTTATGAACAGAAGTCTAAGCTGTCGGCAGGTCTTGGCAAGGACATCGGCGGCAAGTGTGTATATTGTGATGTGTCAAAAATGCCTCACCTTCTTGTTGCGGGTACAACCGGTTCAGGTAAGTCTGTTTGTATGAACTCAATTATTACCTCAATTTTGTACCGAGCAAAGCCTGATGAGGTTAAGTTCCTTATGATTGACCCTAAACAGGTTGAGTTTTCAAAATATGCGGGCATTCCGCATCTGCTGGTTCCTGTCGTTACAGACCCGAGAAAGGCGGCAGGTGCTCTCGGATGGGCTGTCAGTGAAATGCTGCAGCGCTATCAGCGTCTTTCACAGATTGGTGTGCGTGATATTGAAGGTTACAATAAATATGCTGCTAAGCATGAGGATATGGATTCTATGCCGAAAATATGTATCTTCATTGATGAATTTGCGGATTTGATGATGGCTGCACCGAAAGAGGTCGAGGACTCTGTATGCCGACTTGCGCAAATGGCTCGTGCTGTTGGTATGCATCTTGTTATTGCAACACAAAGACCGTCTGTTGACGTTATTACAGGCTTGATTAAAGCAAATATCTCATCACGTATTGCGCTGACTGTTTCATCACAGATTGACTCACGTACAATCCTTGATGCTTCTGGTGCTGAAAAACTTCTCGGTCACGGTGATATGCTTTATTCACCGATAGGTGCATCAAAGCCGGTTCGTGTTCAGGGCTGTTTTATTTCAGATGAAGAGGTTGAGGAACTTTGTAATTTTGTTAAAAATCAGGGTGAAAGTCAGTATGATGAAAGTATAGCCAAGGAAATTGAGGCCAAGGCAGTGCAGGATAAGAAATCGTCACCATTTGAAGACGATGGTGATGGTGAGCAGCTTGATGTTCTGTTTGAGAAGGCTGTTGATATTGTGCTTGAAACAGGTACAGCATCTACATCTTTTCTTCAGCGTAAGCTGTCTGTCGGTTATGCAAGGGGAGCAAAGATTATTGATCAGTTGGAAGAAAAGGGAATAATCGGACCTTCAAACGGTGCCAAGGGAAGAGAAATACTGATTACACGCCAGCAGTGGCTTGAGATGCAGGCATATGCTGCAAACGGTGAATTCACTGCTGATAATACAGAACAGATGTCATTTGAGCTTGTCGGTGAGGATGATGTTGTAACAGATAATATGTCAGACAATCAATATAATTTCAGTTTGAATGAAGAGGAAAATTAATGAACGGCTTTCTACCGATTAATAAACAGGATATGCTTGACAGAGGATGGGATTATGTTGATTTCGTCTACATAACAGGTGACAGCTATGTTGACCATCCATCATTTGGTGCATCAATCATTACAAGAGTGCTTGAAAGCAAGGGCTATAAAGTGGCTGTGCTGAGTCAGCCAAATTGGAAAAATAAGCAGGATTTTATGCAGTTTGGCAAGCCGCGGTTGGGCTTTTTTATTACAAGCGGTAATATTGATTCAATGGTTGCACATTATACGGCAGCTAAACGGCTTCGTCATGATGATGCGTATACTGCAGGCGGTGTAGCCGGCAAAAGACCTGACAGGGCGGTTATTGTATATTCAAAAATGGTCAAAAGTATCTATCCCGACAGTCCGGTTATTATCGGAGGACTTGAAGCATCACTTCGGCGTTTTGCTCATTATGATTACTGGGATGATAAAATAAGACCAAGTATTCTGATTGACTCCGGTGCCGATTTACTCTCATTCGGAATGGGTGAAAATCAGACTATAGAAATTGCTGAAAGACTCAATAACGGAGAAAGCATAACAGAAATGCGTGATATTCTCGGTACCTGCTATGCCTGTCCTACTGTTGAAACTACATATGAGGGTGTTGAATGTCCCTCCTTTGAAAATGTCTGCAATAATAAAAAAGAATATGCTAAATCCTGCAGAATACAGCAGGATGAGCAGGATCATATACGTGGCAGAGTTATTAAGCAGAAGCATGGCAAAACAATGATTGTTCAGAATAAGCCTATGCCGCCTCTTACGCAGAAGGAGCTTGACTGGGTGTATTCATTGCCGTATATGCGAGCATATCATCCAAGCTACGAAAAGCTTGGCGGTGTTCCGGGTATACGGGAGGTTGAATTTTCAATTACACACAACCGAGGTTGTTTTGGTGCTTGTAATTTTTGTTCAATTGCTTTTCATCAGGGCAGATATGTTACTACACGTTCTAAGAAAAGTATTATGATTGAGGCTGAAAAGCTGACACATATGCCGAATTTTAAGGGTTATATTCATGATATAGGCGGACCTACAGCTAATTTCAGACGACCATCCTGTGATATGCAGATTGAAAATGGATTGTGTAAGGGTAAAAAATGTCTTGCTCCGCAGCCTTGCCCTAATCTTGCTGTCGACCATAGTGAATACCTTGATATTCTACGTGATGTAAGGCAGATTAACGGTGTTAAAAAGGTGTTTATCAGAAGCGGAATAAGATATGATTATCTGCTTGAAGATAAGGATGATACCTTTTTTAAGGAGCTTGTTGAGCATCACGTTTCAGGGCAGCTGAAGGTTGCACCTGAACATTGCTCTGCAGCAGTTCTTGATAAAATGGGTAAGCCTCATATTGAGGCATATATCAATTTTTCACGCAGATATTTCAGCTATACCGATGAGGTTAATAAGGAGCAGTATTTAGTACCTTATTTGATGTCATCTCATCCGGGATCAACCATTGATGATGCTATTGAGCTGGCAATGTTTTTAAAGAAAAATCATATCAGACCTGAGCAGGTTCAGGACTTTTACCCCACACCCGGCACAATATCAACCTGTATGTTTTATACAGGGCTTGATCCTTATACTATGGAGGAGGTTTATGTTGCCAAAAGTGAGCATGACAAGGCACTCCAGAGGGCACTGCTGCAGTATTTCAATCCAAAAAATCATCATTTGGTTGAGGAGGCTCTATGCAGAGCGAAACGATTTGATTTAATTGGTAATAACAGTAAATGCTTAATAAAACCAAGCAGGCAGTTTCAGCAAAAGCGTGATTTTAATAAGCAAAAGAATAATAAAAGCAAAAATAAATTTAAAGGTAAAACAAGAAAATGACCGGCAAAAAACAAAGTTTGATAGTTATCGGAATAGCATTAATACTGATAGGGTGTATACTTGTGTATTTTTCTCTTTCACAGCCAAAGGTGTATGTTGATGTTGATTCACCGCTGCCTGTTGATAATACAGCTAATGTATCTGTATCTGAAAAGGTTACCGGTTACGCTGACAGCAATGAACCGATAATGAAGTATCCGCTTAATCTTAACACATGTACTGTTGATGAGCTTATAACAATTGACGGAATAGGTGAGGCAAAAGCCTCTGCAATTATTGAATATCGTGAGTATATCGGCGGCTACAGCAGCGTTGACGAAATAAAAAATATCAAGGGAATAGGGGATGCTCTTTTTGAAAAACTGTCGCCCTATCTATGTGTATGAGTGTGTTGAAATCAGTATTTGAGCAGTTTTCAAAAGTTTTGTTTTGCAGCCGCTGCAGAATTTGCGGTGAAGTTGTTGAGATTGACCATGATTTGTGCGGTGAATGCCAAACTCTTGAAAGAATTGAAATTCCGTATTGTATACATTGCGGCTGTTCAAAAACTGATTGTACCTGCAAAAATAAAAAGAACGAATATAAGCAGATTGCTGCTGTGTATTATTATAAGGACAGCATAATTCGTGCAGTTTCAAATTTTAAGAATAATGATATGCCGTTTTTAGCCGAAAATATGGCGGATGAAATATATTCATTAGTTCAGGAGGTATACCGTGATATAGATTTTGACTATATAACCTATGTTCCTCTGAGAAAATTTCGTTTGCTGAAGAGGGGCTTTAACCAGTCACAGCTTATAGCTGATACTCTGTCAAAGAGATTGGATGTTGAAGTAATCGGTCTTCTTTCTAAAGTCAGATATACAGGAGTTCAGCATCACAAATCAGCACGTGAAAGAAGTGCTGATGTTTTCGGTGCCTATGATGTTATTGATGAATATAAGTATAAGCTTGACGGTAAAACAATTTTACTTATTGATGATGTAAAGACAACAGGCTCAACACTTAATGAATGTGCAAAAATGCTTAAAATTTATGGAGCAAAAAATGTTTATGCCGCTGCCTTTGCGGCAACCAAAAAAGAGACTGAATTATAGTTCGTTTTTTGTCAGTCAACCTTAGGTGTTAAAAAATACTTGATTTTTAATATCCCTTGTGATATTATATTGTGGCAGTTGCAGGTATGGTGGAATTGGCAGACACGCTAGATTTAGGATCTAGTGGGAAACCGTGCAGGTTCAAGTCCTGTTACCTGCACCAAAATAAAAAGGTACTCGGGCGAGTACCTTTTTTCTTTTTCTTTATTCTTATTTCCAATTTTGAACAACTGATGGGTTTTCAAAGATTTCATCGAGCTTTCTCATAAACGGAACAATATCGCCGTAATCAAGGGCTCTGTGGTCAATCGCAATTGTTATTGGCATAATAAGTCTTGTTTCTATTGTATCTTTTCCATTTTTGTCAGTGACAACTGTTGGCCTTTTCTGTGCTGCATTAATTGCAAAAGCGGTTGTCTGAGGCGGTATGATTTCAAGAAGTGCACAAACACCTTTCTGCTCTCTGTAAACTGAGCCGAGGTTTGAAATTGTTGTTGTGCCCTGTTCAATGTCGTGTTTTGTCAATCTTTTTGATACAGGAATTGAATAATATTTCTTTTTAGCATCACCGCTTAATGTTTTAACCTGATGCTTTCCCGGCATTTTTGAACCATAAAGTCTGCGGATTGCCTGAAGTATTTTGCCTTCCTTAAGACCCTTCAAAGTGTTATCAAGCGAAACTTCAAACATTACCTCATTCATATCCGAATTTTTAGCACGTGCGGCGGTAGCATTAATAGCCTTTGTCATTTCACTGAGTGACTTGTTGCCCATATCGTGCATATTGACTGTCATCATTTCACCACTTGGCAAAATCATAGGCATTGAAATATCAATATTGTCAAAGTATTTGAGCGTTCCTCTTACAAGTTTTTTGTTAAAAACAAGATGTGTGTTCATTTTAGGTGCAGCCTTTAGGCCTTCACAAATTATTTTAAGCATTACTGTATTGATTGTGATTTTTTTTGTTTTATCTGTGCAGTCTGCATTAAGTTTTTTACTTTCATTAAAAAGCTCGGTTACATCAGCTTCATAGGTGAGCGTAGCATGAGGAATTTCATCCCAGCTCTGTGTTGTCATATTTGAAACGATTTTTCTTGCAATTCCAAAATATTCTTCTTTGATTAATGCCATTATTTTCTCCTTAGAATTAAATTAATCAGTTATGGTTTCTGATATTATCAATAATATGCTCTTTCACCTTGCCAAGCATTACTTTCAGCTCTTCACGGGTAAAAGGCTCCTCATTAAATCTCTTTTTATACTCAAGTATCAAATGAGGTCTGAATGTTGGGTGTGCAATTTTTATAAGAGCCTTAGCACGTTCTTTGAGCGTTTTTCCTTTAAGCTGAGCAATACCGAATTCTGTTACAACAAAGTTAACATCATTTCTTGGTGTAGTAACAGCACTGCCCTCAGTGATTAAAGGAACAATTCTTGAGATAAGTCCCTTTTTTGCTGTTGAAGGCATTGCAATAATAGATCTGCCGCCTTTGCTCATTGTTGCACCACGTACAAAATCAACCTGTCCTCCGACTGCTGAAAATTGATTAAGACCTACAGTATCTGAAACAACCTGTCCCAAAAGGTCAACCTGCAGGCAGGAATTGATTGAAACAACATTATTGTTTTTTGCAATTTCAGCAGGATTGTTAACATAATCAATAGGATGCAGCTCGACAGAAGGATTGTTATTAATATAATTGTTAAGCTTTGATGAACCGAAGGCTGCACCAAGAACTGTTCTTCCGATATGAGTCTGCTTTTTCTTATTGTTAATAATACCTGCTTCAAGAAGGTCAACAACACCATCGCCTACAAGCTCACTGTGGAGTCCAAGGTCTTTTTTATCCCAAAGCTGTGCACAAACTGCGTTCGGTATTCCGCCTATGCCAAGCTGCAGGCAGTCACCATCATTGATTAACGATGCACAGTGTTTTCCTATTTCCATCTCGGTGTTACTGATTTCAATACCTTTTACCTCAGGCAAAGGCTCATCAATTTCTACAAAATATGTAAAGTCCCTTACATGCTTAATGCAGTTGCCGAAGGTTCTCGGAACGTATTTGTTAACCTGCGCAATAACAATTTCACAGTAATCAGTTGTACCTCTTGTGTAATCAACTGTTGTTCCGAAAGAAACATAGCCGTGCTCATCAGGAGGTGATACCATTACAATACTTACCCTCGGGCAAATATAATTTTTAATCACATCTGGTATTTCATAAAAATGTGATGTTGTAAATTCGCATTTTCCGTTGGATATTTCTTTTCTGTTACTGTGCGAAGCAAAAAGACAGTTTAAAATAAAATGTCCTTTCATTTCAGGTCTGAGCCAGGGTGAATCACCAAGAGTCAGCATATTAATGATTTCAACATTTTCAAACTGCTGATAGTTTTCAATCAGGGCACGCTGAATTCCGAACGGCTCACCGCATCCCATTCCTGTAACAATCTTGTCACCGTTATTTATTGCTTTAATGGCTTCCTCGGCAGTAACAAGCTTGCTTTCATATATATCTTTCCAAGTCATATTCTTACCCCAAAATATGGCATAATAAATTTATACAAAGAGCCATAAATGTATAATACTCCATTTTTAATAATAAAGTCAATAATTATTGCATTATTTCTGTAATAATAGTATAATGTCTATTTGAGAGACTAACTATTAAAAGTCAATAATAAAAATCAAAAAGATGTTGTGATAAACAAGACAGTAAAAAAGAGTATAAGAAATAAAGCGTATAAAACGCTGAATTGAAAAAAGATTAATGAA